>Ga0335069_10016088_pt1 | contig 10449 bp, 5 predicted proteins | sample Lox_Sample_11_FD_206714 | JGI IMG/M metagenome (GOLD analysis project Ga0335069, IMG submission 206714) | Soil microbial communities from Loxahatchee National Wildlife Refuge, Florida, United States - Lox_Sample_1.1 | ecosystem: Environmental > Terrestrial > Soil > Wetlands | place: USA: Florida...
AACAACACGGTCACCACCACAAAGGGCAGAAAAAGCAGCAGGCTCCGCCGGCCCCGATACCACGCGACGGCAAAGGCCATAAAGCTCACCCCAAAATAGAAGGCCCCGACAATCACCGACGTGTACAACGTCAGCAACAAAGCCAGCGCCACACCCGCACCCAGCCCCCGGCTGCCTTTGGGCCGCGACAATTGCAGCGCTACCAGCCACAGCGAAGCCAGCCCGAAGCTGTGGGCCAGATCTTCCGGCCGGTCGTTGAACGTCATGCCCCAAAACAGCAATGCCGGCAACGCCACCCCGTTTATCGCCGGGAAAAATCTTTTCCACAGGGCTACTGTCAGGACCGCCGCAGCGGTAAACAGCACCAGGTGCAGGGCCATCGCGGACAGTGCGGTCGTCCCAAACACCAGCATCCAGAGCAGCAGCGCGACCTGATACAGCGGCGGATAAGCGGAAAAAACCTGACTGCCGGAAATTGGGAAGGCCGGTGCGAGGCAGGGATTGAAATAACGGCCGTGCCAAAGCCAGTTCACCATCGCGCCGTCGAAATAGTACGCGTCGTTCGCCGGCACCGGCTGGGCTGTGAACACCAGCAGCGCGATTCGCCACAGCACCACGAGACCGAGCACGCCGTACGGGTTGCGCAGGGTGAACTTCACCGGCTGAGTCTAGTTGAAGTCTTGCCAGCGACCAATCGAATTCGCAGCATACGCGCGTGGCCGATGCCAAAAATGTCCCGCTCGTCGTTGACCTCGACGGCACACTCATCCGCACCGACCTGATGTGGGAATCGCTCGCGCGCCTCCTGCGACGGAACCCCTTTGCCATTTTTCAAATCCTGTTCTGGTGGTCGCGCGGCCGCGCCCGGTTGAAACAAAAACTCGCCGCGCGCGTTCAAATCAACCCGGCCGACCTGCCTTGGAACGAAGAATTTCTGGCTTGGTTGCGCGAGGTGAAAGCCGCCGGGCGCAAAATCATCCTCGCCACTGCCTCCGATGTGAACATGGCGCGACCCGTGGCCGCGCATGCCGGCGTCTTCGACGAAGTGCTCGCCAGCGACGGCAAAACGAATCTCCGCGGCTGCAACAAACTGCGCGCGCTCGAAGGCAAATTCGGCGAACGGGGTTTTGATTACGCGGGCAATTCGTCCGTTGATCTGGCCGTTTGGCGCGGCGCGCGCGAGGCAATTGTCGTTAATGCCCGCGCGGCGGTTTTGACGCAGGCATCCGCCTGCACCCGGCTGGGACCGGTGTTCCAGAACGGCTATTCGCCGCTGGCCACATTGAAACGGGTTCTCACCGAACTCCTGGTCCGCAGCGGTTATTTGCTGGCCATCGGCGCCGGATTGCTCTTGACCGCCGCCTTTCCGAAAATCGGCATTGCCGGCTGCGCGTGGATCGCGCCCGCTGTCCTCATCGCCGCCGCGTACGGCAGGAGCGCCGGTGACGCCTTTCGCGTCGGTTACGTCACCGGCCTGGCGTATTTCCTTTCCTCGCTCTCCTGGCTGCTCCTGATTCCGGTGACGGGCTATCCGATCCTGGGCTGGGCGGCGCTGGCGGCGTATCTTGCACTGCACCCGGCGATCTGGGCGTGGCTCGTAACCCGGTGGGGCGAGCGCCCTCGCGAGCCGGCACAAAGGTCCTGGGCCGGACGCACATTTTGGTCGTTGAGCGGCGCAGCGGCCTGGGTCGCGATGGAAATGATCCAGGCGCGGCTGTGGAGCGGTTTCCCTTGGGACCCGCTCGGGGCTTCGCAATACCAGTTGATTCCCTTGATTCAAATCGCCTCGGTCACGGGCGTTTACGGCCTCTCGTTCCTGGTCGTGTGGCTCTCGCTGTCGCTGTACTCCGCGTGGCGGATGATCTTCCGGCAGCCAGGCTCGCGGTTCGCCTGGCAGGCGGAATCGTTTCTGCCACTGGCTGTCGTGGCCGTGGTGTTCGCCGTCGGCTTCGCCCGATTGAACAGGCAACCTGCCGGCAGCGCCACGCTGCGCATCGCCCTCGTGCAACCCAGCATTCCGCAATCGCTAATCTGGGACCCGGCGGCGAATTCGAATCGTTTCCGGCAATTGTTGGAGCTATCCGAAACCGCGCTGACGAACCAGACCGATTTGCTCATCTGGCCGGAATCCGCCGTGCCGGAATTTGACCTGGCCTGTTATATGGCCATCACGAACCTGACCGGCACCCATCACGTCTGGTTGATCTTCAACGCCGAGGATGCCGCCCCGCGGGCCGATGCCAAAAGCCGGAACGATCTGGATTATTTCAACGCGGCGTTTCTGTTCGGGCCGGATGGCCGGTTCCGAAATGTCTATCACAAACAAAATCTGGTCATCTTTGGCGAATACATCCCGCTGGTGCGCTGGTTGCCGTTCGTCAAATGGTTCACGCCCATCACCGGCGGTTTCGCCTCCGGCACCAACGCAGTGGCGTTTGAGATGGAGGGGTGGGGCGAGCGTGCTCGCGACCTGTCCGATCTAACCAATGAAATTCCTGTAGGCGGCTCGCCGGGAGTCTCGCCCCGCCGCAAAGTCGTCACCTCCACACTGATATGTTTCGAGGATGTGTTTCCGCATCTGGCGCACAAGTGCGTGCAGGACGATACGGATTTCCTGCTCAACCTCACCAGCGACGCCTGGTTCGGCGAAGGTGCGGCACAATGGCAACAGGCCGTCACCGCGGTTTTCCGGGCCGTGGAAAACGGCGTGCCGCTGGTGCGCTGCTGCAACAACGGCTTGACCTGCTGGGCGGATTCGACGGGACGATTGTGCGCTATTTTCAAGGACGCCAAAGGCAGCGTTTACGGCCCGGGCTTCATGACGATTGAAATCCCGGTGGGCGGTAAGCGGGCGCAAACCTTTTACAACCGGCACGGTGACTGGTTTGGCTGGGGCTGTGTTGGCCTTACGGGAATGTTGCTGGCCGGAACCCTCATTCGGGGAAAAAAGAAAGGCCGGACAACAGGTCCGGCCTTGCACACTCTTGAGAACTAAAATCTATTTCGGCAACAACGGTAGTATCATACCTCAAACCCTGTTTCCTGCGAGTCACCAGAACTGGTTACAAGGCAAAAAAACGCGCAAGCAATTCATTTCCAGCATCTTAGTTCATTTCAGCAGGGCCTCGGCGTGTTTTCGGGCGGCATCACCCTGCCCGCCCAGCATCCGCGTGAGTTCACCAACCCGTTCTTTCTTGCCCAGCAATTCGATCTTGGAAACGGTTCGGCCGTTCTCCACCTGCTTGGTTACGACGTAATGCGCGTCGGCCGGCGCGGCCACCTGCGGCAGATGCGTGATGCAGAGGACCTGGCGACGGGCGGCGATCTGCTTCATCTTTTCACCGACGGCGTTGGCGATTTCACCACCCACATTCGCATCCACCTCGTCGAAGATCAGCACGGGGATTTCATCCTCCGCCGCCAATACGGTTTTAAGCGCCAACATCACCCGCGCCATCTCGCCCGAAGATGCGATGGCCCGCAATGGCCGCGCCGGCTCGCCCGGGTTCGGCGCAAATTGAAATTCAATTTCGTCGAAACCAGTGGTGGTAGGGATGGCGCACTGCGCCGTCCGGTCGTCGCAGCGCGACGACCCTACTTGCGGCTCGTCAGGCGTCTCACCCCACCGAACACTCGAAATGGCTACATCAAACTCGCTCTGCCGGAAACCCAGGTCGGCGAGTTGCCTGCCCACGGCCTTGGCCAGTTGCGGAATCACTTTCTTGCGTTTGGCCGACAGCGACCGGCCGGCCTTCGAAATTTCCGAATCCAGTTTCTTCAACTCGCCGTTCAGCCGCGCCAGTTCGGCATCCCTGCCTTCCAGCGACTGCAATTTTTTCTTCGCCTCGTCGCCAAATGCAATCACCTCTGCGAGCGTCGCGCCGTATTTGCGCTTGAGCGAATGAATCAGGTTGAGCCGCTCTTCCAGTTCAGCCAAACGTGCCGGGTCCACGTCCACTTTGTCGGCGTACCGGGAAAGCTCGGACTGCAACTCGCGCAACGCCCCGACGGCCTGCGCGTGCAACTCGACCAGATTGGCTGCACCGGCATCCACGCGTTGAAGTTCCTGCAACGTCCGGCCCACCGCGCCGGCCTGGGTCAGCAGCGAATTTTCGTTCTCAGCCAGCAACTCCAGCGCAGCCTGGCTCAGGTGCAGCAGCCTGGCGGCGTTGCTGGTGCGGCTGTGAGCCTGCCCAACCTCTGCTTCCTCATCCGGCTGCAATCGCGCGTCGCTGATTTCCCGGACTTGGAACCGCAGCAGGTCGAGCTGTTGCGCGCAGGTTTTCTCATCCACAACGAGCGCGGACTTTTCAGCTTCAATCGCTGTCCGCCGACGGACGAGTTCGCCGAAGTCTTCGCGCTCCTTTTCCAAATTGCCGAAGGCATCCAGAATGGCCAGTTGTTTGGCCGGATGCAGCAAAGACTGGTGATCGTGCGGCCCGTGAATATCCACCAGCCATTCGCCGATGGCGCCGAGCGTGGCCAGCGTGGTGGGCGAGCCGTTGACAAACTGGCGGTTGGTGCCGGCAGCGGCAAACGTGCGTTTGAGAACCAACTGGCCGTCCGCGCACGGTTCCAGCCCGTTTTCCTCAAGAAAGGAATTTAACTTTGTGTGGCCGGTGTTTTGGACTGCGCCGGCACAGCATAGCGGCGACGGCGCTTTTGGACTGGCGTTGGATTTCGGTTCTTCTAAAGCGGGGTCGCGCTCCGCTTGCCCCCGCAGTCCAAAATTTTTGCCAACCGGCAGGCCGAGCTTTGAAATGTCGAACACCGCCTCGACCGAGCAGCTTTCCTCGCCGGACCGGATGAGGGTGCGGTCGGCGCGCTCGCCGAGGACGAGGTTGAGGGCGCCGATGATGATGGACTTGCCGGCGCCGGTCTCGCCGGTGATGACATTACAGCCGGGCTGGAGCTCGAGCGTGAGGTCGGTCACCAGCGCGAGATTTTTGATGCGCAGCGTCGTCAACATGGCCAGAATTCGAGCCACAGATAAACACAGATGGACGCGGATGCAAAAAGGAAATTATCAGGAGCCGGTCTAAAAAAGCAGCAGCCGGCGCGAGCCGGTTCTGACTTCATGCTAGAGCAGTTCAGGAAATGTCGTAGTCGCAAGTGGTCGGGTCGGCGCGCTGCGCCGACCGCGGACGCCGCAGCGCAGCGTCCCTACCCACGGCTACGGTTCAATTTAAAACGCTATAATCCATGGAACTTCACCATGAAATTTGAGCCGACTCACGTCAGGTGCCACGACGAAAAGGAACCAGCAAATGGTTGCCGCCACTGACTACCACGGCTTGGCGCTTTCGGTGCTTAGCGGCCAGTGATCCGTGCGGAACGGCACGGCGGGCAGACCGGCGCTGTTGTAAAGCGTTGCGACCGGGTTGGCCTGCCAGGCGTAACGCACCGCTTCCGGCTCGGCCACCGCCGGCGAAGATACAACCACGGTGTCGCCGACGATTTTGGCGTCCGCCCAATGCCATTGCCGGTCTTTGCCGGCGATGGAAAATTCCTTCAGCTCACCGCCCTTGGCCACCAGGCCATCGTCGGTGTGAGTAAAGTGAATTTTCATCGCGTTGCTGGCGCGCTCGGCCCTCGTGAAAGTCGGACCGGCATAAGAAATTTTCTCACCGAATTCCCCGGCCAGCGCGACCAGCGCCAGTCGTTCACCCACCGGCTCTTTGTCTTTCGGGTGAATGTCGTCAGCGTCGCCAGTGTCCACGGTCACGGCCAGGCCGGAATGTTTCACCGTTTGCGCCGTCAAGGCCTGCGCCTCGCGCAGTTCGGCCCAGCCGTCGTCGCCGGGGTGATCGCGGCGGTGCATGAACGCGGGCAGGCTGACGATGTAAAACGGAAAATCGCCCTGGCCAAACGCCTGGCGCCAGTCGGCAATCATCAGCGGCAGCAGCGTGCGATATTGAAACGCCCGGGTGAAATTGGCCTCGCCCTGATACCAGATGGCGCCGCGGATCGCGAGCGGCGCGACCGGCTGAATCATCCCTTCGAACAGCACGGCGGGCATCGTCGGATAATTCTCCCACGTCAGCGGCAGCGGATGCGGCGGGCGGGCGTCCACGCTCAATTTGCCCTTCCAGTCACCGGCAAGCGAGATCACGGTCTTGTCGCCGAGCACCAGGCGCAGCTCGTCGGGCTTGGAGCGGAATCCGCCGTCGGGCTTCAATTTGAAAACACGGACGGTCACGAGGTTGGTGCCGGGCCTGAGAATCCCTTCAGGGACGGGATACGCGCGCGGATTTTCCACCCACGAACTCGCGCCGACCCACCGGCCATTGATGTAGGTGGTGTCCATCTTTTCAATCACGCCGAGGAAGATGGTCGCCTTGCCCCCGGGCAGCGGGTCCGGCAGCACGATTTCCTTCCGGAACCAGCAAACGGCCGGCGCGTCGGGGACGCCCAGTTCCTGAAAACCGCCGGGAATCGGCACTGGTTTCCAGTCGGTGTCATCCAGATTGGCGGCCGACCAGGAATTGTTGCCGGCGTCGTATTCGTCGAGCCAGTGCATAAGAAAACTGCCGTATTCCGGTCCGCCCTTGGCGTGCAGGCGAGCGATTTCGTCCAAGGGCTTGTCAAAATCCTTGAGCTGGCGGAGCGTCGCGGGATTCATCCAGCTTTCGGCCGGCGTGCCGCCCAGGCAATCCTGAATCAGGCCGATCGGCACGTGCAGTTCGTCCTGGAGTTTGCGGCCAAAAAAGTAAGCGACGGCGGAAAAACCGCCGTTTTCACCGGCGGTTTGGGGCGAGCAGATTTTCCAGGACCCCTGCGGGACGGCGGCGGGAGCGTAGGCGACTTGCCGGCGAACTGTGAACAGCCGGATTTCCGGATGGCTGGCGGATTTGATTTCTTCGACGCCGTTCCGGGCGCGGGCCAGGCCAAGTTCCATGTTGGACTGCCCGCCGCACAGCCAGACATCACCCACCAGAATTTCATGGAACTCGTTGGTTTGGCCTGCGCTCCAAACCTTCAAAGTGTATGGGCCGCCCGCTGCCGGCGGTTCAAACTTCGCCTGCCAGCGGCCGTCGTTGCCGACGGTGGTGGTGGCCGAATGGCCGGCGATTTCGACGGTGATTTTATCGCCCGGCTGCGACCAACCCCAGATAACGTTGGATTTCCCGCGTTGGAGGACCATGTTGTCGCCGAACATGGGGCTGACGAAGGGCAAGGCTGTTTCCGCCGCCAGCGCGCAAAAGGCGGCCAGGACAAAGAATAAACCGCAGAGGAATTTCGATCGCATGAGACCATCGGTAAATTTTTGCCGGCGATTTGGCAATGCTTTTCCCATGCAGAATTCTCCGCAAAAGGAAGCCCCCCGAATCGCGCTTTTCAATCGCCGAATTTCGTGGTTTTGGTAATTTGGCCGGGCATGGCGTTTGAATTCATTTTTCTCGGCAGCGGCACGTCGCAGGGCGTGCCGCTCATCGGCAAGGAATATCCGCCGGAATTCCTGGCCAACCCCAAAAACCATCGCACCCGACCGTCCATTTACCTCGCCACGGACAAAATCAAGCTGGTCGTGGACACCACGCCGGAATTCCGCATCCAGTGCCTGCGCGAAAACATCATGTGGCTCGACGCCGTGATCTTCACCCATTCGCACGCCGACCACATCATGGGGCTGGACGATTGCCGCCGTTTTTGCGACGTGCGGGACGGCCCGCTGCCGATTTACGCCAACGCGGAGACGATGGAAGCGTTGCGGCGGATTTTTGTCTATGCCTTCGACGGCCGCCCGATTCCGAAGGGTTATTTCCGCCCCGAACCGCACGTGATTGAAGGGCCGTTCGCGCTGGGCGACCTGGAAATCGTGCCGCTGGCCCTGCCGCATGGCCGGACGCTGACCAACGGCTATTTGTTCCGCCAGCATGGCCGCAAACGGCTCGCCTACCTGAGCGATTGCAAGGAAATCCCCGCCGACGCGCTGGAAAAGGTCCGGGGCGTCGAAGTGGCCGTGCTGGATGCGCTCCGTTACAAGGCGCATCCGACACACATGTGCCTGGACGAGGCGCTGACTGCCGCGCGGCGCATTGGCGCGGGCCGGACCTATTTCACCCACCTTACCCACGATTACGACCACGACCGGGCGCAAGCGGAATTGCCGTCTGGCGTCGCGCTCGGCTACGACGGCCTGAAGGTGACATGCAATTCCTGAGGTCAATCTTCAACGTTTCCGCGACCGGCCGGTCAAATGAGCGTCGCATGAGATACATCGGGATCCAGTTATGGATCTGGCTGCTGGCGCTTGCACCGGCGTGCGCCTGGCGGGATCGAAGCTGGTGGCGGAGCATTACGCCCGGATGCGGCAGGTGCCGGAAGCGCAGGTCTATGGGTTTGACCTGCCCCTGACCGAGGAGATGACCCGGAGCGAGTTTCGCGACGAGTTGCAGTACCCGCTGGCCGCCCGGCTGGTGGTGGACAACCTCTGGCAGTTCGGCTCCGTAACCAACACCGCAACGAACGGACACCCCCACCGGGTCCGCAATCTGGTGGTCCAATCCAAAATCCGTTACGCGGTCCTTTGCTGGGGGATCCCGCTGAAAATCATCTCCGAGGCGAACCTGCACGAGCCGGGCCGGGAAAATTTGCGCCCGGAACTGCAACGCAACGAAGCGGCGGTGGACTCGGAACTGGCGTGGCTACCGCTGTTGAAGATGGATGTCCCGCTTTCCGGTCCGCTGCCCAATTGGGTTTATGGGGCCACCAACACGACTGCGTTGCACCCTACCAATGGCATTCTGCTCGTCGCCCGCCTCGACGGTCCCAGCGTGGAGGTGGCGAACGGACTGGTGGACAAAGCACTCGCCGCCGAGCGCGACGGCCTGTGGGGCCGGGCCTATTTTGACGCGCGCGGACTGGCCAGCACGAACACCAATTATCTTTTAGGCGATGAATGGATTCTCAGCGCGGGTGAAATCTGCCATGAACTGGGTTTTGAAACGGTCGTGGACAAAAACCCCGGCACCTTTCCCGCAGACTTTCCGATGAGCCAGATTGCCATTTACTGCGGCTGGTACACGGAAAATGCCGATGGCCCGTTCGCACAGCCGCGGGTCGAATTCATGCCGGGCGCGTTCGCGTATCATCTCTTTTCGTTCAGCGCCAACACGCTGCGCAGCACCAATCAATACTGGTGCGGCCCGCTGCTGGCCAAAGGCGCCACCTGTACCCTGGGCTGCGTGTATGAACCGTATCTGACCGGAACGCCGAATGTGGCGGTCTTTCTGGCCCGCTGGCTCGGCGGGAGATACACGTTGGGCGAAGCCGCCTGGGCCGCGCAGCCTGTTTTGTCCTGGCAGACCACCGTCATCGGCGACCCGCTTTACCGCCCTTTCAGCCAAGTGGGGCAATCCCTGCACGAAGCTTTGGCGCGCCGCCATAGTCCGCTCGTTGATTGGTCCTATTTGCGCCTCGTGAACCTGGACCGAGGCCACGGCCTGTCGATGGCCCAGCTCGTGGCCTTTTTGGAAAATCTTGACGAAACCACCAATAGCGCCGTGCTGACGGAAAAACTGGCCGACTTTTACGATATGCAGGGCAAACCGTCCTCCGCCATTGAAACCTATCAGCGCGCCCTGACCCGCCGGCCCTCGCCGGAGCAGCGCATCCGGCTGCGGCTCACCCTCGCCGACAAACTGCTTGCGCAACAGCGCGAGGCGGAGGCCGTTGATAACTACCGGCGCCTGCTCGAGGAGGCGCCCGATTATCCCGGCAGGCAATCCGTCGAGGCCAAACTGGGCGCGTTGGAACAAAAGGTCGCCAACACCAACGACGCGGCCAAAGCCGAGGCGCAAAACAAGTGATCCGTGCCGACGATTCAACCAATTCACTGCCCTGCCGCAGGACGGACGAAGGCCGATTCGCGTAAAGCGTCGGTTGAGACAACCGACGCCACCGTAAAAATTGAGGCAGCACCGGGATGAAGGGCGACTTGATTTTTTCATCAGAGCGTTTAACCCTGTGGCCATGGCGACGTTTTACGACACGCACGCGCATCTGGATTATCCGGATTACAAGGACGATTTGGCGGAAGTGATCGAGCGCGCCCGGATGGCCGGCATCACCAAAGTCATTTCCATTGGCACCGATCTCGACAGCAGCCGGCGGGCAACCCAACTGGCTGAGCGGTTTGATGGCGTGTTCGCCGCCATCGGCTGGCATCCTTCCAACGCCCCGCAAGCCCCGGAGGACGTCCGCCCGGCACTGCGCGAAATGGCGAAACATCCCAAGGTTGTGGCCATTGGCGAAACCGGCCTGGATTATCACCATCTGCCGGGCGCAAAGACGGGCGACAGGGAGGCCGATGCCCGCTACAAGTTGAAGCAGGCGGAACTCTTCCGACAGCAGCTCGAAGTGGCCATCGAAGCTGGGCTGAACTGCGTGATTCACCAGCGCGACGCCTTTGACGACACCCTGGCTCAACTCACGCCGCTCGCCGCG
>Ga0335069_10016089_pt1 | contig 10448 bp, 8 predicted proteins | sample Lox_Sample_11_FD_206714 | JGI IMG/M metagenome (GOLD analysis project Ga0335069, IMG submission 206714) | Soil microbial communities from Loxahatchee National Wildlife Refuge, Florida, United States - Lox_Sample_1.1 | ecosystem: Environmental > Terrestrial > Soil > Wetlands | place: USA: Florida...
GTCCGTTTATACAACTGTTAAGGCTAACAGTCTTAGACTCTCCAACTGTGCTTATTTGGACCGCAGTGCACCTTACTGTCGAGGCTCACTGACCTTCCAGGCACCACGGTGTCATACAGGCGTTGAAGTCGGTCTGTGTCGTTCCGATAGACTTTGGAGAGCCGCCTCGATGATATGTGGATGGCGATAGACTGACAATCTTGACAGGTTCTCAAGCATTCTCGCGCGAGTATTCATACAATGCGCGGATCTATCAGAGCACCGGCTGGAACATACCGCGGAACTACAAATAGATGCACGCCGCGGGATGATTCGACAGCTTATTGTTGCCGCCCATCGGAAGTGTCTCCAGGGTGCACAAATGCGAAATGCCGAAGAGATGCGGGAAACACTGCCTGCTTTCCGCGAAGCGCTGCTTAGAAGCGAGAAGAAGCGAACTGTCGGTGTAATTACGTTCGTGTCGCTCCATCGGCTCATCGCCGAACCCAGTACAACAATTCGAACAATGGCGAGCACCGCGCGTGGAACAGGCCCAGTTCAAACGCAACCACAAAAGCCGCTCTTGCGCCCTGACCATCTGCTAGATAAGCCTCTGCACGAAAATACGTTGGAAAGAGACAAGAGATATTGGTGCTTGAAGCAATTACACCGTACTCAATCGGCGGTACCGTAAACTCCAAGTGATTGATCGCACTAGTCGTATCTTTGTGATCGAGCGCAAGTGTTGCCTCAATCGTAGGTAGCCACAAGAATTGTACTTGCGTGTCGAGCGGTCGGCGCTTATTTAAGTCTCGTGCGAGCGATTCGGCTTCCTTCATATAGCCGCCGATGGCAAGAGCCAGTGCAGCCTCTTCATCGGCAGCTTGACTAAGGGGTGCGAGCTTCAACCCTGAAAGCGCAGCCTCTTTTGCCTCGGCTAAGTTCCCAAACGCAGCTTCTCGAACCGCCGAATGTGCAAGCCAAATGGCCCCGCTTTCCTTGCTCTCGGCGCGGATGGCTGACTCCACCGATTGCATCGTTAGTGCGCGGGCTCTTGCGATGCGACCCGCATATGCCTCGCTATCGGACGCCAGCGAGAGTCCTATATTCTCTTCTGGTTTGCCGCGAAACCATGCAATCTGCTGTTCCATACCCGCCAAATCGCCACCCAGAAAAGCCAGAGCGTAAAGATCAGAGTGAAGTGCTACGTCGTAGTCGTCAAATTTTCGAGCCTGCACTTGACGCAATGCCTCCAACCCCTTGTCGAAGCGCTGCAACGCGATCAGATAAGTAGCTAGATTACTGTACAACGCGCTTATGCCGGATTCGATCTTTCTAGCTTCGCCAGTGACCTCCACCGCATTTTCATATCGCCCTAGCTGCGCGTACACACTTCCGAGGTCGCCTCGGGCGTCAGGATTTCGGGGGTATTTATCTCTCCACTGCTCCAACGTTTCCATTGCGTCCTTTAGGTTCCCCGTCGCAGTCTGGTGATAAAAACTAGAAATGATTAAGCGTTCTCGATCACTGGTGCGCTTTCGCAATTGGAACGCCTGAGTGAAATACTCCGCTGCCCGACCCGATTCCGCCATATTGAGGTAATCAACACCTAACGCCAAGTAAGCCAGAGCGAAATTCCGATCCAGTTCAATGGCACGCTGGTGGTAACCTAGCGCTGCGCTAGGCCCTCGCTGGTTGGCAACATCGTTTCCAGTGCTGAATGCCTTTAGAGCTTCGAGCGAAGAAGTCGTGGCTTCTGCTAGCGGAACATCAAAATTCTGCACTGTCGCCAGTGACTCGCCCAGTTCTCTCCGCAGCTTGGATGCCGCTTCGCCCAATGCATCCAGTACCTTCTCTTTCGCCGACGCCGTCACTTGCTCTTGTGCGAGCGGGTCTCCATTGTGGCAATTCACCGCTTTCAGCCCCAGCACGTATTGGCTACCCAGACTGGCAACCGATCCTGCAATGTAAACCTTGCTGCCCGCTCGTTCGCAAAGCTCGCGTGCGACCTCGGGCGTGATCTTGGTGTCTGGTGGCTTCTCCATCAGCTTGAGGGTTTTGCTGACACTGCTATCTGACAGGAAATTCAGGAAGGGTGATTGGTTCAGAGAAACGCTCAGTCCCGTCTTGAGCGTGTCATCGAATACCGGGTCGCCAGTTTTGTTATCAAAGTCGGCTAGAACAATCGTATCCTTGTCGGTTAAAGGATTGGCGCGATGAGAGCGATAGTAGATCCGGCCAGCGATCAATGCGGCGGCAACAACGACTGAGGGCACTGCGATCTTCCAGAGACTTCTACTCGCCGCGTGCGTCCCGTTTTTCTGCGCTGCGCGTACCCACCCGGAACTGGCGGTTGCCACGCGCCCCGTCTCCGTATCTCGCTTCAGTCGTTGCATATCAGTCCGCATATCGGCTGCGCTTTGATAGCGGAGATTACGATCTTTCTCCAGCGCCTTGTTGATGATGTCTTCCATCTTGGGTGGAATGTCGCGATTGAAGCGGATCGCGGGCGGCGGATCGGAATCAATGATGGCTTTGTAGATGAGCGCGGTGGTTTGGCCAGCAAAGGGCAATGTGCCCGTTGCCATCTCATATAGCACCGCGCCGAACGAAAACAGGTCGGTGCGTGCGTCCAGTTCTTTACCCTTCGCCTGCTCCGGCGACATGTAGGCGACAGTTCCCAGAATCGCGCCGGGGCTGGTCAAGTGCTGTTCATCCACCGTCTGGGTGTTGGCAGCACCGATCTGGCTGGAAGAAGACACCAGAGGCGCTACCTTCGCCAGACCAAAATCCAGAATCTTGGCGTGCCCACGTTTTGTTACGAAGACGTTGGCCGGCTTGATGTCGCGGTGAACAATTCCTTGCGCGTGCGCTGCATCGAGCGCATCTGCAATTTCAATGGCAAGTGGAAGAATTGACTCCATGTCCATCGGACGGCCGCCAATTCGATGCTTCAGCGTCATGCCGTCGAGATGCTCCATCACGATGAACGGCTGACCATCGTGCTTGGCGATCTCGTAAACGGTACAGATATTGGGGTGGTTCAGCGCAGAGGCAGCCTTAGCTTCCCGCTGGAATCGGCTAAGAGCCTGCGGATCGCGCCCAACATCGTCAGGTAGGAATTTCAGCGCCACGAAGCGCCCAAGCTCGGTGTCCTCAGCCTTGTAAACAACACCCATTCCGCCGCCGCCGAGCTTCTCGATAACCCGGTAGTGAGAGATAGTTTGCCCGATCATTTGGGTCGGCGTAGCCATTGGCGGAAATGGTAGGTTGCGGGATAGGCAACGGTCAATGCGATTTGCAGCATGGTCGCGGATCATTGGGAGAGTTTGACTTTTCCACTGCCCGCGATACATTCAGGACAACGAGAGTAAACTACCGCTAAGATTGCGAGGTGAGTTCCGGCATGAATCGTCGCTCCATTGCTATAACGGTCGCGATTCTATTCGCCCTCTCTTGGGTCTTTCCCCTTGGTGCAGGAGTAATGAGAAATCCGAGAAACAGTTTGCCTCCATGGTGGGGAACCGTGGACGTTACACTGGCATTTGTAGTCGCGCTTGGAGCGTTTAGCATGCAGGTTCTAGGTCACGGAGATGTACAAAAACAGGCAGAGCGAATATATCGGATTTATCGGACTTCGGTGCATGCCCTATTGATCGTGGGCGTTGTGGTTATGCTGGCAGGCGGCAGCATCAATTGGGCGGAATGCGCGACGGGTTTTCTCTGGCGTGCGTGGCTCTTCTTGTACATTCTTCCATGGTGGCTTGCTGTCACACACCGACAAGAGATTACCGAGTCGATCTCTAGGCACCCAGAATGACCATTAGTCGAACGTCGGTAGCCCGAAAATGTGGGTCACTCAGGAGGACGTCTTCACATCGCAACTTGGCAGAATCCGGTTTGGTCGCCCCTCGCCAGCCCAACCATTCGTAAAGCCAAGTAGAATCAACACTGGTCAAAAAGGGTTTTCGCCGCGAGCGTCGCAAACGGCTGAATTTATTGACCGAAACTTTTCGATTTTCGCTAGTGCAGGGGAATACCTTCGAACCACTTGCATCCGAAACGCGACGACGTCGTGCGCTTCGGCTATCTCGAACAAATCGGAGAAAATCAGAATTACGTCGATGCAGCGGAAACCTCGACTGCCTGCTGATCTCGGCTGGTGCGTGCGTCCACCAAGAATCGCCGAGGCTCGTGGTCCTTGCCCAAAGATTCCCGTGCTATGGTACTCGCGTTTCCGTCCCGCAACTGGAAGTAATGGGGCGACAGAATCTCGATCCCGCCCTCGTTGAAGGAGTCTTGGATATTTTCGTGCAACTCAGAATAGATCATCGCCTTCTTTCGCGCCTGATCGGTATAGGCATTCAGTTGATAGCTGACGAAGAAATCGTTCAAGCTGGTTTGCATGACGAACGGTATTGGCTCTTTCAAAATCCCTGGAGTCCGTTCGGCAGCACGGATCAACAATTCATGCACTTTCCGCCAAGGCGCATCATAGCCGATGGTCACAGACGTGTGCAGAATTAAGCCCGCCGTGTGAGCGCGAGCACTGTAGTTGATTATAGACGTGCCGAGCGCCTGCAAGCTCGGAACAATGACTTCCTCGTTCTTTATCGTAATCAATTTGGTGAACAGGAATCGACGCTCGGCGACGTCACCCTCGGTATCGCCCAGCTTGACGCGATCCCCAATCTGAAACGGACGCATGTAGGTCAGTACGACCCCGGCAATCAGGTTGCCCACAGTCGAACTTGAGCCGAACGAAACCATCAGACCGATGATGACCGACAATCCTTTCGCCGCCGTGCTCCCAGTCCCGGGGATTAGGGGAGCAATGAAAAACAATGCCAGCACAATCAGAATAGCCTTTAGGATTTGGGCCGTTGGGTGTGTTACATCACGGTGTATCCACGGCTCCAGACTTATGACGCCGCGTTCCGCTTGTCGAGCGACGAAATCGACACCCCGCATTACGACGCGAGTGACGAACACAATCACAACGATGAAAAAGAGGTTCGGAAGGTAACCAATGAAGCCTCGGAAAATGGCTACCAAAGGCTGCCACAGCCAGAGGGCGACCTGACGGGCGTAAGTCTGTGTGTCGGGAAATTGCTCGAAGATCAGTAGCGCGAAGACGAGCGAAACCACAAGCAGGCTGAATGCGTATGCGGTCAGCAGGCAACGACCGACGATGCGGAACAGTTTTTCCGCCGAGAGAACCTCCAGACCGCGAAGCCGTAGGGCAGGAATACGTTCTCGCCCAAGTTCAAGACGGCTTCGCAGGTACTTGTTCAACCGACGCAGCAGACCGATGAGCAGTATTCCGACGATCAGAACTAGCGAGCCAAGAGCGAACCTTCGCCACAGGGTTCGCCTGCTTCTAACGTGGCCTGCTTCCTGTAGCCCTCGGTCGATTGATGCCCTCCAGCGTTCCGCAAGCGCTTGTCGGGTGACGCCCTCGCCGTCCGCGTCGGCGTCTGTGACGGATACGATGGGCTGACCATTGACGGTAATGAGTAAGCCGACATCAGTGGATTGAACCTTCGTCTCAACCGCAGGCGAAGAAGCCTGAAGCATGGCATTGAGCCGTTGATTAACCAGCTTGGCACGATCAACGCTGCTGAAGCTCCCGACTCCGTGTCGAAGCAGGAAGAATGTCTGTCCGTTCACCCCGACGCAGCTATCGCAACTCGGTTGTTGTGCTGCTGTCAGGCAGGGCGACAACAGGCACGTCGCCATCAAAAGGATGCGAATCCTTGTCATATACGACCTCCTCAGCCCCAATCGGCAGGAGTTATCGTACCTCGAAAAGACCTCTGGTCGGGCTTTTCGAGGGGCAAGAACTGGAGTCCAAGGAGCGCCTTTCACTCTGGGGCGACCACAACTTCGGTCTACGAACTTGAGCTTTCGGTTCTGGGCATCCTGATGCCGTGATACCAGCCAGCCACGTGCGGCTTCCGGGTCAGTTCGGACAGCGACAATATGAACGAGCGGGATTTCGAGGCTGCTCTTGAGCGCCCAGAGCTTGTCAGCGCCTCGGACATGCAACGTCAGCCTGCCTTCCGCTATCGACACATCCACCAAGGCTGGGGCTCCGTGGTTCAACCCATCTCGACCAGGACCGCTACGTCGAATTTCGAGTAATACTTCTTTACGTCCACTGCACCGTACTTCTCGCGAAACTTCTCGATGACGGATTTCACGGCTTCGGTTTCAGTGATGGGGACGGCTCGGAATTCCGCCTCTGCTCCCCGCGCATCAATCCGAATCGCCGGATTCTTGAGCACGTTCTTGTACCACTGGGTGTCGGAACCGCTTACGGGCAGCAGATACAGTGTGTCGCCTTCGGCGACGAACCAGACCGGATTGGAGATCGTCTGCCCGGTCTTCCGACCCGTGACGGTCAACTTGATTTGGCGAAATCGAGACAGGCGATCCTTGAGTTCGTTCTTTTTCATGGAATCGACTCCTAGTTCCCGATTCTCAACAGTAACCCATTATCGACAACATCAAAGCGGGGTCAACCACGTGAAATCGATCACTGGACACACAGCGGCGACATGGCTCGGCGGTGTTCTTCGAATACTCAGGTACGACGAGTAAGTGTGGGCGCGTTTCAATCAATTCCAAAGCGATTGCACAAGCCTCACGGAAAACGGCGGGGTGCTGCGTGAGTCGATGGTCGAGCCATGTTGGTTCGGCGGCATCGGGGTCTATCAATTTCAACATTCGAATCAAATCATGGGCATACTTCTGGGCGATCGGAATCCCTTCACTTAGCTGCAATACCAGCCTCACGAGTCTGGCAATGAGGTCTTCGACCGAGATCACCAGAACCGTACCGACCGAAAGCTCCACAGGCTGCGCCCTTCTCACCACTGATCCGTAGGCGCGGAAAACGTCGATGCGAATCTTGGTCTTAGCATCAATGAACTGAGCAAGTGTCTTGCCGGGCGGATCGAACGGATGGATGTGGCGGCACAAAAAGTCGCGACTCAGACTTTCGGGCACGTGTTCGAACGAGGAAACGACGAAATCTATGTCGTTCAGCGAGCGATTTGAGGGTTCCAGTTCATGCAAAATGCTGTGAATCTCCGTGGCAAATCCGCCGCTCAGCACCCATTGCTGCGTGTCGTGCCGATGCAATTTCTGAAGGGCATCGGTTGCACGCGCCGAGTCCTCGCAGGACATAAACCACTCAGGGCTAATCGCGGCTGGCACGCCGATGAGCATACGGTATTTGCAGAGTCGTCGCCAGCAGGCATCTGCGGATTTGCCGTCTCAAAGACATTACCCGGCGAACCATCTGCGCCGAGTCGAAACAGAGGGCGAAAGTCCGCGAAAAATGAAGCAGCGGACTTGAGGGTTCTGAGATGGGGCTGGAGACGCGGTTTTCAGGAGAGATTAGCCATGCCCCCACAAGTCCAGTCGAAGAGCCTTCTCTCTGGTGAGATCATCTTTTCCACCGATTCTACCCAAGTCCTCAACGCGTCTGTTTCGAGCGGTTTACTGCTGTAATCGCAAGCTGTGACACCGCTTGGGAACGCATGCTGTACATCCTTTGCCCTGCGGGAGGGATGCGCATCGGCGAAGTCTTGGCATTGGACATCGACATGCACATCTCGGCAGACTGCCGGGTCATCAAGGTGCGCGGACAAGTGAAGGGGAGCAGAATCGTTTCGTATTTGAAGAGCCAAGTGCGCCGCGTCGTCCAGTTCCGACTCGCTCACGGCGTAGTGCGGAGCATCCACAGAGTAAATGGGAATGGCGATTCTCAGATGCCAAACCTTCGCGAAGCCGTCGTCCAATCAAGCGGCAGAGCTGGATTGTTGCACTTCTTGGCGATTTGCACAGGAAATCGAGTGTGCAGGACTTGTATCGAGAGGCCAACGACCTAGTGTTCAGAACGCAGTCGGGACAGCCAATCAACGCCGATTATCTCTCGAGGCAGTTTAGATCGATATCCGTGCGGATGGAGACCAGCAATAGACGGCGTTCCTCGTCCGTCATATCCAGCGCTTCTTCCAAGAGCGGGCTCAGGGCCCGCCATCGATAGGGATCGCACGGTACCCATCCCAGCATGGGTCAAGACTGCGATGGACCAGTGGACTCGAGCAGCTGGCCTGCTGCGAAGGCAAAAGCTTTCGTGCCGTCGCTAAATTGGGGAAAGGTGTGGGGTCTGGGCATCACGGAGAATGTTGTTTGGTATGTGGTCAGAACTTTGCCAGAGAGCGGGCTGGCTCGGACACCTCTCGGACAGCAACTCTGGTTATCTTGCGTTGTTCCCCATCGGCAGGAAACTTGATCCTTGGCGACTCCTAACTATTTTTGCGATACATCCAGGAACTGGACGGGAGCTGCAACGCGAAATGGGGAACAGAATGCCGGACGAACTGAACGGCTCACCAGAGCAGGATCAGCATCAAGCCTCCTCCGAATCTCACTCACCGCTTCCGCAAGCTTTGCCGACGAATGAAAATGGGCTTTCCCAAGGTGATAGTGTGCATCATGAGAGTGCCACTCCAGAACCCGTAGTTCTGGATGCCTCGACGACTTCGTCGACGAAACCCAACGGTGGACAACAAGCCCAAACGGCATCGGACGGGGAGCCCCTGCCCACGTCGGGTACCAATCGAGACAGTGCAGTGAATCCGCCGGTGCAGCCTGCCGCAACAACATCGGACTTTGCCAGAACCCCTGCTCCTGCGATCCAAAATCCTGGTTCGGACAATGCAAAGTCGGTGGAGCAAGAAGGGCCCAGAGAAAATGGCGAAGCTGAGGAAGACGAACAGGAGGAGTATGTTCCGCGAGATCGATGGATACCCGAAGAATCACTGCATGACACGACTCCACTGATAGATCTACTCCGGGTCCACTACAATGGATGGAGCTCTGTGAATCTCTGCCTTGTTGAGTGGGAAGGTAGCCAGCCAAAAATAAACACCGTCAGCTCTAGTATCAGAGTCGATGGATTCTCCAAATCAATCCCGAACTTGCCCGAGGGACTGAGAAAATCTCTGCTGCTGCCGACTGCGTTGACTGCATACGCAAGCACAAGGGATCTGTTCGGCAGCATTCAATCTCGGCTACAGAACTGGGCAGGTTTATCAGAACCGGAGGCGGCCCTTCTCACCTATTGGTGTCTTGCCACATGGTTTCCAGAGTACCTGAATTTTGTCCCCCGCCTCACGATTACTGGACCGACGCGCGCAGCCGATTCACTCATTCAGGCATTGCACTCGGTTTGCTGCAAACCGATTCCGCTGGCTAGCATAAACTCGGCTATCCTCAGAACAATACCGTTCAGCGAATTCATTCCTACTCTCTTGATTCGATCCAGTCGACTCAACAAGGCTGCCCTCGAATTCCTTGATGCATCCGATGCGAAGGGTTATTTTGTCGCGAATGGCAAAGATCTACAGAAATCTCAGACCGTGAAGTGCATCTACTTGGGCGAAGAGTTTAAGCAAGCCGCGTATGCATCGGACGGAATTAACATTCATCTGTCCAGAAACACACTATTTGCAACGTCGCGCGTTCCCAGCTTTGATGAGATCCAAATACTTCAGAACCAACTCTTCTTTTACCGTGTGTACAATCGCGGTCTGGTGCAAAATTCCTCCTTTAGGGTTCGGAGGCTGATTCCTGAATTGCGCGCCGTCGCTCAGCAACTCGGAGCCGTCGTCCCCGAGGACAAGATGCTGCAGAATCGGATAATCGATCTGTTTGCATCTCAAAGTGAACAATCTTCTACGGACCGAGCTTTTGCGCTAAATGGCCTCGTCTTGAGAGCAGTTCTTTATCATTGCCATGAACCTGATCGGCAAAAGGTTTTGGTCCGCGAAATTGCTGAGACCGTAAATACGATGTGCAGGGACCTTGGTGAGCCAATGAAGTTCAGCAACGAGGCGGTGGGTCATGCTCTCAAGAGTATCGGCCTATACACGCGCCGACTGGGCAGTACCGGAAGAGGGCTTGTTCTTGACTCGGTTACCAGGCGCGAAGCTCACGACCTAAGCCGCCTAAACGATATGATTCCAGACAGCACTGGACTCGGAGCCTGTGCTCACTGTTCAAGGGCAGACGCGGCCACAGACGAGCTGATGTGATCAGCGCCAATAGGTTTTGAATCTGAAGCCAGCGAAGGCATCACAAATTACAACCCTGCCCTCGACGATGCATGACGGAATGACAAGCCCCGCATAAAGTAATCGAGTTGGGTTCGACGTCGGCGCCAGCATGGCTGCGATAACGTTGATGATGAACCTCGAGATTCGACATGCTTCCACAGACCTGGCATCTCCAGCCGTCGCGTCTGCTCTTAGCAGAGAACACGAGCGTTTCCGGATCGCCGTGATCGAGATTCGCACCAGCTAGTGTAGTGTCCCATAAATAACTAGCATAAGTACCGAGCTTGGGGTAAGCTCCAAATATGATTACGGGACGTCCCAAGCCCTCCCTTACCCTCG
>Ga0335069_10016090_pt1 | contig 10448 bp, 10 predicted proteins | sample Lox_Sample_11_FD_206714 | JGI IMG/M metagenome (GOLD analysis project Ga0335069, IMG submission 206714) | Soil microbial communities from Loxahatchee National Wildlife Refuge, Florida, United States - Lox_Sample_1.1 | ecosystem: Environmental > Terrestrial > Soil > Wetlands | place: USA...
GCACGATCCAGTGGCTGGATAAGGCAGAACGAAGTCATGTGACAGACGTGATCGATATCGAACAAGATCCGCACTTTGCCGAAATGCGAAGCGATCCGCGTTTTCGAGCGATCGCAAAGCGTGCGGGCGCGGCTGCTTTACCTTAGTGGAAGCGGCGAGCGGTTTGCCGGAACGACCCGCGGGCCGTTAGAATTGAGAGCGCCGTTGTTGTGATGTAGGCCCGTAGCTCAGTTGGTCCAGAGCGCTTCCTTGACACGGAAGAGGTCGATGGTTCGAATCCATTCGGGCCTACCATATGTTTTGAGTCGCTTCGCAAGTCCTCAGGAAATTCCACCTCATTTCTGCCTGAAGTTTCCAGTTGTATTCGTTCCATGTTGGCAAGTGGATTGATTTATGACTCTCGGTTGAGGCCGGTGTCGTTTTGTCACGCCACAGCTTGCGGGGTGAAAACGGCTGCGTGGCGGCGGGCGAATTCGGCGGCGGAAATCGGGGCTCGGCCGACTAGCTGGCGGAAGGAGTCGTTCATGCGGTCGTAGCGGTTGTCGCGATTGAGTTCGCCCATGGTGATCAGGTGGGCGATCACGTGTTCCGGCATGCGTGCCTCGCGCAACCTGGCTTCCCAGATTTGGGGTGGCACGTCGACGTATTGGATGGTGCGGCCGAGAGCGCGACTGAACTCGTCCGCATATTGGGCCATGGTCATAGACTGGGGACCGGTCAGATCATAGAACCTGCCAATATGCGGTGTAGGGTTGGCCAGCACCACGGCGGCGGCAGCCCCGACGTCGGCGCCGGCGATGAGCGACGTCTTTCCGTTGGCGAACGGCAGGCGGATGGCGTTATCCTCGCGGATACCCTTAGCCGCCTGCACCAGGAACATGCCATCGAGAAAAGCGGTGGGCCGCAGGTATACGACGGGCAGGCCGGACCAAAGGAACATCTGTTGTGCGAGCCACTCCTGTTTTTGTTGCGGGCTGCTGGTGGTTGCCGTCTCACTCATCTGCGACAACGTCATTTGCGCAAGACTAACGAGTGCCTCGACCCCTAAACTCTTGGCAGTGACGGCAACGTTGGTGGCCGCTTCCAGAAAGTTGGCCGACACCGACATCGTGAAATACACGAGTGGACAGTCTTGCATTGCCGCGCGCACGGCGAGGATGTCGAGCATATTCGCGACCACGACTTCGGCACCCATGTCACGCAACGAGTCAGAGCGCGCGTCTAACTTGCGCACCATGGCGCGTACGCGATGACCTTGCTCCAGCAGGATGGCGATGGCCGTGCGCGCGGTCGAGCCCACGGAGCCAGCGGCACCGGTAACGAGGATGGTTTCTTGAGACACGGTTTTCTCCTCCTGAACCAAGCGTGAATGAAGAACCCTGCTGATTCCAAACTGCGACTCCTACCTGTCAGACATATATAAAGGATGCTCGAGCGGGCCGAAAGTCCTTGTCTTTTTATTTATCCGAGACAGTTTGGCGAAGGCGTCGATGGCTGGAATACAGTCGGGAACGGGATCGATCCTCGATTCCCTGAGAAGTTCCCGGGGGCTATCTACCTGTGATTTCATTGCCATATTCTGAGTTTTGGCATCTTCGCCTGGCCGGGTCTGGGAAAATGAAGGCGGCTTGTCGATCTGGCTATGCCTGGTTCGACGTCAGTATGGAGCAGGATTTGATAGTCCGCTCGATTCCATAGCTAACGAGGAGATCCGAATGCGAGTCATGATCATTGGCAGAGCAACGAAAGATACGGAAGCCGGAGTTTTTCCGAGCAAAGAATTGATGGTCGCGATGGCGAAGTATAACGAGGAATTGATGAAGGCTGGAATCGTTCTGGCGGGGGATGGCTTGCATCCTTCGTCGAAGGGCAAGCGGGTTCGGTTTTCCGGCGACAAGCGCACCGTGATTGACGGGCCATTTACCGAGACAAAGGAACTGATCGCCGGCTTTCAAATCTGGCAGGTGCGGTCGATGGAAGAGGCCGTCGAGTGGGTGAAGCGGGCTCCGAATCTGAACTCTGAGGACACTTACGTGGAGATTCGACCGCTGTTCGATATGGCGGATTTCGAAGAACGCGGAGGGAAGGGCAAAGGGGCAGTCGGGCTTCAGGCTGGTGGAGCAGACTGATTGAAGAAGCGGCGAAGGTGCACGTGGAATTGCTTGCAGCGCTAAGGTTGGCTTTCCAGGCGAGTGCCAACCTTGAATTCTTTGTGATCGCTGCGGTATCGACCCGGGGGGCGGCCGAACTCGCGCTTGAAGGCGCGACTGAAAGCCGCTTCGGACTCATAGCCAACGTCGGCGGCGATTTCCGCGACGCCTCGCGATGTTTTTTCCAGAGATCGCGCCGCCAATTGAAGTCTCCAGCGGGTCAAGTAGGCCATGGGTGGTTCCGAGAGATAGCGAGTGAAGCGCTCGACTAAGGCGGATCGCGAGATGCCCACTTCATCGGCGAGGCTGGCGATGGTCCACGGGTGGGCGATGCGGCGATGCATCAATCCCAGGCTTTTTCCAACGATCGGATCGCGCGCCCCGGTCAACCAACCTTTCTGCTGTTCGGGCAATCCGGCAACATAACGCCGCAAGGTGTCAACGAACAAGGCTTCTGAGAGCTTGGCAAGCATGGCTTCGCTGCCTACGCGCCCTGAAATCGCTTCTTCCACCAAGTGAAGGATGGAACTCTCCAACCATTGTCCGGACCGGTCTGTCCGAATGTTGACCTTGAAGACAGGCGGCAAGCCGCTGAGGATCGGGCGGGAGATATGGGGATCGCAGGTCATGTATCCGCAAACGAAGCGTGAAGTCGGGCCTGTGCCGCCGGCGCGCAAAGGAGACAAATCGCGCGCGCTGATCTTGGCATTGATGCCGTAGTCGGGGAACGGTGGCTTCGTTCCCTTGCTGCTCATATGGTGTGCGTCGCCGTTCGGGAAAATGACGACGTCTCCGGAGCTAAGCTCGAGCGTTTCCCCGTCCAGCATTTCGACGAAGGCACTGCCGTCGATCACGAGGTGGTAGAGCACAAAATGTGCTGCACCGGGGGCGAGCCTATCGGCCAACCGTTGGGCGCCAGCCGCGGTAAATCCCCAGGGCGCCGAGAATTCAGCGGTGAAGAAGACTGCGCCGTTGAGCTTCACGGCGCTCAAAATTTCGGAGAACGCGTCCATTCTGTGGGTGGACTGCCTGCAAAGTTTGCTGGAATCCGAGCAAAGGGATTTGAGCACAAAAGCCGATCGAGCAAGTCATCACGACGCTCGGGCATGGTCATCCTACCGGCCCCGTCGGAAGATTGTAGTCCTGATGGGGAATCAAAAGCCACCTCTGACAATCACGACTGAGCTTCGGTTCAGTGATGCGTTGGGGCATCGAGACTCGAATGAATCCGCTCATTGGGGGACGGGGAAGGAGATCACGTGCGATTCGATCAAGCGGATTTGATGGACAACGTGCTGGCGTGGGCCGCAAAGGAACGTGGGAGTGACGAATTGAACGAGGTCGCGGGCTTGCAGGAGAGCATTCCAGTCCCGATCGAAGAGATCTGCAATGGGGAATGGAGCATTGGCGGCAGTTAGCGGCCGGAGTCGCTGCGCAACGTGCAACTGCTTCGAACGTGACAAAGCGAGAGGGAAACTTCTCGTCAGCCGTGAACAAAAATTTGTTACCTCGTAGTTCTTAAACGAATCAATGACTGGAGATTACGAATGAGCCTAGAAATGATGCAAACGGGGGCGGCGCCGGCGGCAGCCGCGGAGAACCCAAACAGAGCGCTCTGGGAAAAAGGCGACTTCACCGAAATCGCCGCGTTCATGCGGCAGTCGGGGGAAGCGTTGGTGGAGTCCCTCAGAGTTTCACCGCCGCTACGCGCGCTCGATCTAGGGTGCGGAGATGGCACGACGGCGCTTCCGCTGGCGCTAGCGGGCGCCGATGTGACGGGAATCGATATTGCCCGGAACCTTGTGGAAGCGGGCAAAAAGCGTGCTGCAAAGGCGGGGCTGCGGAATGTGAAGTTCCGACAGGGGGATGCTAGCAATCTGGAAGGAGTCGATGACAGGACGTTCGATTTGACCCTGTCCGTGTTCGGAGCGATGTTCGCCCCCAAGCCTTTCGATGTGGCAAGAGAAATGGTGCGGGTAACGAAGCCGGGAGGCAGGATCGTGATGGGCAACTGGATACCTAATGATCCGACGTTCGTCTCGCAGTTGCTCAAAGTCAGTTCTGAGTTCACGCCTCCACCGCCTCAGGGATTCGTGAGCCCGATGACCTGGGGTGTAGAGAGTCACATCGTGCAACGCTTTGCCGAGGCCGGGGTGCGCCAGGAAAACATCCGCATGGCGAGGGATACCTACTACTTTGCGCATTCGGAGAAGAGTCCGGAGGAGTTCATTGAGCTGTTCGAAAAGTTTTACGGGCCGACAATGAACGCGGTTGAGGCGGCACGAAAGAATGGAAAAGAAAAAGAACTGCACAAGCAACTTGTAGAACTAGCCAACGCGCAAAATAAGAGCGACGCGGGCACGTTTATCCCCGCCACCTTCATGCGAGTCACGGTCAACGTATAAATAAAGGAGATTACGAGAATGTCAATGTTGCATCCCGATCCCAGTTTTTATCCTTCACCGAAGGCGGCCATGCAGGCGCCGCCAGAACGTCTTGCCTATGTAGCCCTGCTCAATGACGGCAAGAGCGGAAAGAACGACCGCATGGGCGTCATCGACCTGGATCCTGCCTCGTCTGAGTACGGCCGCCTTGTAGGCGAAGTAGATTTTGGGCGCAGTGATAATGAACTGCATCATTTCGGCTGGAATGCGTGCAGCGCATGCCTTTGCCCGCAAGCGCCGCATCCACATATGGAGCGTCGTTACCTGATTGTTCCAGGGATTGGATCGTCCCGGATTTACATCCTGGATACGAAACCGAATCCGAAGCAGCCGAAAATCGTAAAGGTGATTGAGCCGGAAGAGTTCATTAAGAAGACCGGCTACATGGCACCTCACACATTCCACTGCGGACCTGACGCGATCTACGGCAGCGCGCTCGGATCGGCCAGCGGAGACGGGCCGGGAGGCATCTTCCTGATGGACGCGAACACGTTTGAGCTGAAAGGGCCATGGGAGAAAGATCGTGGACCGCAGCAACTGGCTTACGATTTCTGGTGGCACCTGGGACACGACACCATGATCACCTCCGAGTGGGGCACGCCGAATATGGTGAAAGATGGAGTGAACCCGGAGTTGCTGCTAGCCGGCAAGTATGGCCACAAGATCCATGTGTGGGACCTCGACAAGCGGCGTCACTTGCAGGAAGTGGACCTGGGAGCGGAGCAGCAGTGGGTGCTGGAGTTGCGGCCGTCTCACGATCCGAATAAAGCGTATGGGTTCGTGAGCGTTGGAGTGTCGCTCAAAGATCTTTCCGCGTCAATCTGGATGTGGTACCGGGAAGAAGGCGGGAAGAACAGCAAGTGGGCGGTTCGCAAGGTGATTGAGATCCCCGCTGAGCCGGCTGATCCGGAAAAGCTTCCGCCGTTGTTGAAGGGTTTCAAGGCGGTGCCGCCCCTCATCACGGACATCAACCTGTCGCTCGACGATCGCTTCCTTTATGTTTCGTGCTGGGGCACGGGGGAGTTTCTCCAGTACGACGTTTCGGATCCGGTGAATCCGAAGAAGACGGGTTCAGTCCATCTTGGCGGAATTGTGCGACGGGCGGCTCATCCCAGCAAGCCTGGACAGGCGCTCAATGGCGGCCCGCAGATGGTTGAGATCAGTCGGGATGGAAAGCGCGTGTATTTCACGAACTCGCTTTACTCACCGTGGGATGAGCAGATCTATCCCGACGGATTGAAGAGTTGGATGGTGAAGCTCGACGTGGACCCGAAGGGCGGGATGAAGCTCGACGAAAAATTCTTCCTCGAGTTCGATGGAGTTCGGGCGCACCAGGTGCGGCTGGAGGGAGGAGATGCTTCCTCTGATTCGTACTGTTACTCGGAGGAGAAATGACGCACGCCGGGATGAGTTCGACGGCGCTGTGGGTGATGCTGCTCCTCGGTGCCTACCACGGGATCAACCCAGGAATGGGTTGGCTCTTCGCGGTGGCACTGGGGATGCAGGAGCAGAGAGGGAGTGCGGTGGCAAAATCGCTTGTCCCGATTGCGCTCGGCCATGCGTTGGCCATCGGGAGCGTGGTGATGATTGCCACGATGCTCGGCAAAGCGCTTCCGCTTATGGGCATTCGCTACGGCGTCGCCGCCCTGCTGGTCGGTCTCGGAATCTTCGGACTGGTGGGTCACTGGCATCCGCGCTGGGTTCGCATGCGGGTTGGGTTTCGCGATCTTACCGTCTGGTCGTTTCTGATGGCATCGGCGCACGGGGCAGGTTTGATGGTAGTGCCAATCCTGCTGGGCAGCAGCACGGTGGAAGCTCATGCGCACATGGCTGAGCACTGTCATATGTCTTCGGCCGCGTCCCCATGGGCGGGGATGCTCGCGACTGGGGTACACACGGTTGGTTATCTGGCGGTCACGGGCGCGGTGGCATGGTTGTTTTATCGTAAGCTCGGGCTTGCGATCCTGCGGAAGACCTGGTTTAACTTCAACCTGGTCTGGGGCGCCGCGCTGGTGGCAACCGGCTTGTTCACTCTGCTTACGTAGCAGTGGAATTCGGAGGGGAGCGGAGACCCCAGTCACTGCATAAAGAATTCCGTCATGTCGGGAGCGACTGCAGAAGTTCCGGGGAAGCTGTCGACGCCCAATCCTGCAAGCATCAGGCGCAGAACGCTCGGGTGCTGGTAGAAGGTCTTAGACTGATATCCCTTCTTGGCTTTACTACTGATGATGAGGGTCGCGACTTGCCCGCCGCCGTAACTGATATCGGATTGATCTCCTTCGTCGAAGGTGATGATCAGGAGGCCACTACTCTGGAATGACGGGTTTGCGATCAGCGGGCCTATGTTCGTTTGCAGCCATGCATCGGCCTGGGCGAGAGAGCCATCGTGAGCATCGTTGGAGAGATTGGGAGCGATGAAGGCATATTGCGGCAAAGCATTGTTGGCGAGATCTGCGCTGAATTGAGTGAACGGAACCAGGTTGGCGGCTTGAGTACTGTCCTGCTGAAGGTCCTTGAAGTAGCTGAAGGGATTGTGTCGCCGGGCGTAGCTGCCGTTGTCGGCGCCCAGGTACGCCGGAGAAGGCAAGGACTCCACGTAGGCCTTCCAGGTTTTGCCGGCGTTCTTGAGTTCACGAACTACGTTGTCGTCGGTTACGGTACCCGAAAAATTGTCGTTGAGCGTTTCCGGCAACCCGGTGGTGAGCATCATGTAGTTCGGTAAAGATGGATGCGCGTTGGCGAAATACTGCGTGGCCTCGCCGTATTGACTGGCCAGCGAACTGAGGTAAGGCATGGAGCCGTTCATGACCTCAGTGTAGCTGTGGTTTTCCTCGACAACCAGGACGACGTGATCAAAGGTCGGCTGACTTGAAGGAACGGGCGTTTGAAGGATGGAGTGTCCACCGCCGCATGCGGATTGCAGGGCGACGCATGAGACTAGAGTAAGAACTGCAAGGACGATGATTACAGGGGTTCGGTTGGACACTACTTCTTCTCCTTCGGGTGGTCGTCGGAATTGCCCATATCTAAACCGAACTGGGGTTTTTCGTAGGTGCCGCCGATATGGACGGGGACGACTTCTCCTTTTTTCTTCTTCTTGAAAAATGGATCCATGACTTTGAGCAGAAGCGCTTTCACCCCACTACTGGTGTTAGAGATCTTGGTCTCGACGCGCATATGCCCGTGAAGGTCGATCTTGTGATTCACGATGTTGTAGGTGCCATGCAGTCGGGCTTTGGCGCCGGGCACGCTGAACGATATCGTTGAAAACGTGGCGATCCCCTTCTGCAATGTGACCTCACCCTTCAGATCGGTAAGCACGGTTTCGGGATCGTCTTTGTTCAGGTCTCGGGCTCCGGCGCTGAGTTCGTCGACATTTTTCTGAGTCTCGGCCTTGGTAAAACTTCCGTCATCGATGCCAAAGCTACCCTCGAGGCGCACGCGTTTAAGAAAAGGTTCGCGGCCGGGGGGAATGGTCGCGCGAGCTTGCAGTGCCGTTGCGCCTGACATGGGCGACCGTGGACTGGTGATGAAGAGGTCCAAAATGTCTTCGATCCGTCCGTTGCGAGTTTTCAAGCGGAGTTCTGCGAACTTGCCGAGCTGATCTTTCTTTGAGGCCACGCTGCCGTCCACGGCCAGGAGGGTTCGTCCGAAATGAGCATCCACATGATTGAGAAAGGTGTCGCCGCGGGTTGCGTCGACGTATGCATCGAACTTCGTTTTGAGACTCGTTTTGTGAGTGCTGGAAGTTACGTTGAAGTCGGGCGTGGTGGTCTCGCCCCGAACCGAGACATGCCCCAGAACGCCGTCGAAGGATCCTTTCGAAGAGAGAAGTCCAGCGATGCCGCCATAGACGCCGAGGTCCGCGTGTTCAAAGACATAATCGCCGGAAAGGGGAGTTTGCTCGTGATGCCCGGTCGCCCAAGGTCCGAAGTTGCCGCGGACCGAGATTTCGCCGGGCGGATTCGGGTTATGCAATTTCAGGTTGTAGTTGATGGGCGCACCCCAGCGGACGTTACGCAAGATCGCCTGATGAACGTCGAACTGCAGGGAAGGAGATTTGTCCTGAGATAAAAATTCGACGGTTGTTCCGTTCGCGATCAGTTCTCCGACAACGAGTTGTGAATGTTGCGAGTGAAATTGCAACTCGCTACCAAATGGGGGAATGAACACGCGTCCACCCTCAGCGAGAATGCGGGGAACGTAGTGGTGGAGAATTCCGAAGTAACTGCCGTAAATTGTGAGCCGCTCGATTGTGATGAGCTGAAACTGACGCTGGCCGTGACGGAATACAAGTCCCTCGAGGACGCAACCGGGCGAGGGGAAGTAAGTCTGGCGAAAGCTACGGATTGTGACTGATCCGTCACTGGCTTCGGCAAGATCCTGAATGACTGCTTCGCGCGAAAACGGCCACAACCGACTACTGATCAAGGCTATAAGCGTAATCAGCGCAAGCAGCAGGAGAAGAGCTATGAGGCCAAGAACCTTGGTCCGTTTTGATAAGGCGGGGTGCGTGCTGCTTTGTCTCGCATCTCGAGTCGGCGTGCCGCTGCGTAGAGTGACGGATGACATGAACGAGCTGTGCTTTCCACTGCGGACTAATGTTCTCGTTGCAAAAAGAAGTCCCGGCATAGCGCCGGGACTTTCCATGTGCGGAGACTACTTAAGAAGCGCGACGCTGGCGATTCTGATCGTCCATTTCTTCATTTTCGCCCTGGTTCTTCTTCTGTCCAGTCTGATTCTGTCCAGTCTGGTTCTGTCCGGTCTGGCCCGGCTGCCCGCCCTGCTGGCCAAACTGGCCTTTATTTTCGCCCTGCTGGTTCTGCTGCTTGTTCTTCATATCGTCTGCCATATAGTAGTTCTCCCCTTGTGGTGCACATTGAAGTACACCAGATTCGAGACACGACACTTAGTTGCGATGTTCTTTGACGGGGTTTGGCGCATTCGTTTGCGTGATGAGTGGCGGGCGGCAAGCTAAGGTGTTCCGGAGAGTTCAATTGAGGCCGGAGCTGTATTCAGCATGCGCAGCCGGTTGACCTCATCTTGCGTCTTTTCCCACGCCTCCGGTTTCTTTTTGGTGGTAAGAGGAGCATTGGCGTCGCCGTAGAAGGTCAGTATGTTCTGGCGCAAATCGGGCGAGACATTCTGGAAATTGTTCCTGGCCAGATCATCGAGGAGGTGCGCGTAGGTTTTGTCGGTGAGAACGTATTCGCCGGCATGCGTCGTCCGGCCGGTGTCAAAGTCGGTATTTATCAATCGGAGCTTGCCCTGCGCCGCCTGGTTGACCAAGGTTTTGTAGGCTTCGACGGTGTGGGTGACGCTGGCAATGTAAAGATCCTCAGTCTTCTGGGTAGGGATTTTGAAATCGAGCGCACGAAACGGACCGACCTTGGGCACGAACCTCAAGAAGAAAGCCAGGAGACGGGTGCCGAATCCGGGCCGGCGGTATCCTTTTCCCCATTCTCTCTGATAGCTGGTGCGTGAGAGGTAGTAGCGGAACTTCCGGGCATTGAAGTTGGGAGTCTCGCGGACCATTTCCTTCTTGCGCGCGACCAAAGCCACGCGGGTCATCTCGGGAATTATTTTGCTGATGGCGCGACGAAACGTTCCGATGGCGAGATCTTCCTTGGAAATCACGTCGGTGAGTGGCAGGCCATAGGTGTCCTGGAAGGCCCGCTCCAGAACGGGCTTGGCGATTTCGAATCCGATGAAGTCGTGGTAGCGGTCGGAGGTGTAGCGGTTCTTTGCGACCTGAGCCACGTCGAATCCGAACTCCGTGCGAATGTGCGCTTTCGGATCCTCGGCGTAAGTAACTTCATTGCCATACTTTTTCCGCAACTTGGGAAACTCGATC
>Ga0335069_10016092_pt1 | contig 10448 bp, 12 predicted proteins | sample Lox_Sample_11_FD_206714 | JGI IMG/M metagenome (GOLD analysis project Ga0335069, IMG submission 206714) | Soil microbial communities from Loxahatchee National Wildlife Refuge, Florida, United States - Lox_Sample_1.1 | ecosystem: Environmental > Terrestrial > Soil > Wetlands | place: USA...
GCGCTTCCGCGCCTACTTGGCCGTTTCTTTCCACAGTTCGACCTGATCGACGCGGATCGGTTCCTGCTGCAGCATCTTCCCAACATACTGCCGCTGCAGTTCCACCGAGCGCTCCTGGCGCAACGCGCGCACGAGCGCGTCGTGCGCCTCCTGCAGCGTCGCCACGCCCGCCGGCTTGACCCCAAGCACCTTGAAGATGTGCCATCCGTCGGCGGTGTGCACCGGCTGGCTGATGGCGCCGTTCGTCAGGCCGGACAGCGCCTGGCGCAGTTCGGGCACGAGCACGTTCTCGCCGAGCCAGCTGAGATCGCCGCCATTTTCTGCTGTCTGCTTGTCGTCGGAATTCAGACGGGCGAGTGCCGCGAAATCCTTGTGCCCGTCGACAAGCTGGCGGTGCAGGTCAGCCGCACGCTTTTCCGCCCCGGCTGCGGTCGCTGCCGAACTGCCCTGCGGCACGGCGATCATGATCTGGGCGAGATGGTACTGGCGCGGAAGCATAAGCTTGGACTTGTTGGCCGCGTAGGCTTTCACGATCGCCTCCTCGTCCGGGTAATCGGGCGGCAGGGCGACCTTCGACTCGACCCAGCTTTCGACGATCGCGCCGTCTTTCGCGACCTGGGCGCGATAGGCAACCTCCGGGCGTTCGTCCCATTTTGCCGCGCGCGCCTGATCGAGCAGGATGAGCTGCAGCATCCGCTCGCGGACCCTTTGCAGCAGAAGGCGAGGGTCCTTCTTCATCTGCGCGCGCAGCTCCGGGCCGACGGCGGCCAGTAGTTGCTCAACGTCCTTCGCGGTCAGGATCACCGTTCCGCGCTGCGCGATGACCGGATCCGCCGCAGTGTCGGCGCGCGATGCGCCCGGCCACAGTAGCAGGGCCGCGGCAACCGCGGATGCGAGGACCACGGAGCGCGTCGAGCCGGTGAATCTGGGAGTCTCCGGAACCATCGTGTTTCCCCCTGCCCCACGCGTCTGGGGCGAACAATCACCCCCATGTTACCCGACCGGCCCGGCTTCGCCACCCCGCGACGCTGCCCGGCTGCAGGGTTTCGGCGGCGATCACGGCAGTGCGCATGGAATTCACGCGCGCTCTCGACGCGTTGGCGGGCCATGCCGACGGGGCGCAACCGTGCTCGAGGGCCTCAAGCCGTGGTTTCCCTTGCTTGCCCTCACGTTCGGCATCGCCGGCCTGGGCAAGCTCGTGGGGATCAGACCCTATCGCGCGCGGGCCCGCCATCGGGCTCCAGCAGGGGGGAAATGCGGTTGCCCGGCGCCGCCGAACCGACCGGAGAAGAGCTGCTGGCCCTCGCGCCGACGCGGCGCCACGGCCGCCCGGCAGTGCAACCTTGCGCTGGTCGTACCGCGCGGGCTTTTGTTCGCGGCGACTTTCGCTGCAGCCTCGGCGGGCTGATCCGTTGCAGTGTTGCCCTCGCTGCGGCACGGTCGGACAAGGCGGGAGCGAAGGAGGTCGGCGATGCGGCGCAAGCTGATCCTGGACGTGGATACCGGCACGGACGACGCCGTGGCCGTGATGCTGGGTGCGCTGCACCCGGACCTTGACCTGATCGCCTGCACGACGGTCAACGGCAACATCCCGGTTGAATTCTGCACCGAGAACACGCTGCGCGTGCTCAACCATATCGGGCGCGAAGACATCCCCGTCTTCGAAGGGCTGGCGCGGCCGCTCGTGCGCACTGACTTCCCCGTCCCGTGGCAGCAGCGCGATCTTGCCGGCCGCTACCACCCGGACCTGCTCCCGGTGCCCCCGGCCAGCCGCACCAAGCAGGCGACCAGAGCGGTCGAGTTCCTGATCGAAACCTATCGTGCCGCGACCGAGCCGATCACGCTCGTGCCGGTGGCGCCGCTCTCCAACATCGCCGCGGCGCTAGCGCTCGACCCCGACTTTGTCAGGCGCGTGCCGGAGGTCGTCATCATGGGCGGCGCACATGCGCTCGGCAACGTCACGCCATCGGCCGAATTCAACATCTGGGCCGACCCAGAGGCGGCGGCGATCGTCTTTGCGGCAGGCTTCGAGAAGCTCACCCTTGTACCGCTGGACGCCACTCACCGTGCCCTGGTGACGCAGGACGATTGTGCGCAACTGGAAGCGCTCGGCACGCCGGCCGGGCAGGCCGCAGCCGCTTTCATCGGCCATCGCATCGTCGTACACGATGCGCATCAGCAACAAAGCATCCCGCACAGCACGCCGGTCCACGATGCTCTCGCTGTCGGCGCTCTGGTCGAGCCGCGTCTGATCGCCACGCAGCGCCTTCACGTTGCGGTGGAAACCAAAGGCGACCTGACGGTCGGCCGTACTGTCATCGACACACACGCGCGGGGCGCAGGGGCGCCGAACTGCGATGTGGCCTTCGATGCGGATGCCGCGGGTTTCGTCAACCTTCTGCTTCGGGGCTTTGCCCCAAAGGCAAACGGGCCGCGCGGTCGGTGATCTGCGGACTCGGCCTGCGGTTTGCACGCGGATTGCAAAAGCAATTTGCACGTCTTTCGCGACGCGCCGACGCGAGAAACGAACCTGCGAAGTCCGCCGCGCAACCGAGGCGACCTCGGCGCGTCAGGACTTGCGGACGGCGCCAAGGGGGCAGGCATGTCAGAAATAGAACGTCGAATCCGCGAGCGCGCCTATCAACTCTGGGAGCAGGCCGGGCGTCCGCATGATCGAGGTGACGAGTTCTGGTTTGCAGCCCAGCGTGACCTCGATGAAGCGACGCCCGCGCGCGGCGACAGCCCCGCCGGCGCGATCGACTCGCCCGAAACTCCGGACAGCCCCCAATCTCAGCGGGTTGCCCTCGAAGGAGCCGAGTCGGGGAATCAACGCCGACGGCCCACGCGCGCCGCTGGGATTCAACTAGCCAAGATGGCAGCTGAATCGGATGAGCCTGTGGCTGCAGGGACAAGGGCCAGAAAGCCCGGCCCGCGCCCGGATCGCCGGTAGAGGGCAATTGGGTCGGACCTTCGAGATAACCAGGTAGGGCGTGCCGGAGGACGTGCGCCAATTGTCTGAGCAATCGTCTTGCGGCTTTGAGACGGAAATGCCGGCGCAGGCGATTACAGCGGTGGTCTGGGTCCTCCTGCGGGCTGATATCCGCAGCCGCGCCGGTCTGCACCCGACGCGACCTGCCGTCCCGGGGGTCGCCCGTCGTCGCGAAGACCGCACCGCCATTCTTCTGCGCCATGCGCAGGTCCTCACTTGTCCTGGCCCGCCATGGCGTCCGCGTCCTCACGTACCGCCGGACCCTGCTCAAGAAGGCGAGTACCCTATCGTCCTGGTTCGGGAGGATCGCTGCGCATTGCTCCGGCGGGTCGCGAAACGTGCGGAATCGAGGGCTGAATCCGGCTCGACAACAAGCATCCACGCGAGCAAGCAAATACCTTCCAACACGGGATCGCTCAACAGCCGGTTGACCAAGCAGAAATGAGCGAACCTTCGAGGCCGATCGATGGATTTGGCGAGCGCGCGGCAATGTCTCGCCGCAGTCGAGCCGGGCGTGCCTGGCGGCGCCTGTCGCTGTGCGGCAGAGGTTTCGTTCGTCATATCCGCGAAGGGAGGCATCCGGACCCGTGCGATTGGGAGTTCGTACGCGCGGCCCCCGCCACGACCGCGATTGCGAAAGAAACGAGCAATCCGGGGCGAATCGCGCAGAACCGGCCGATTCCTCAGGCCGCCACCGCCTTCAGCTGCACCCCCGCAGCGTCGAACGCCGCAAACAGCTTCGCCTCCGCCGCCACGTCCAGCTTGCCATGCGGCGGGCGGATGTTGCGCCACGCGGCATCGTCCGTGTGCCGCGCCATCAGCGACTTCAGCCCGGAGATCAGCGAGACCGACGTGACTGCCTTGCGGATCGTCGCCAGCGTCGCTTGCGCCTCCGCGCCCACTGCGCGGTCCCAGTTGGCATAAACGACCGCGCTTACCGCGCTGCCGACATTGCTCGCCGCCGTGATGCAGCCCGCGCCGCCCTCCTGCAGCAGCGCGTGCAACGCGCCGTCGTCGCCGCAATACACCTCGAACCCGTCGCGCGCGAACTCCCGCACGTATGCCACCGTGTTCGCGAAGTCGCCGCTCGAATCCTTCACGCCCCGGAACCGGCCGGGATGCGCGTGGCGCAGCCGCGCGATCAGCGGCACGGTGATCGGCACTGCCGACTGCGCCGGGAAGTGGTAGAAATACAGCGCGATGTCGGCGGGCACCCGCCGCGCGACCGCATCGTAGTAGGCGAACAGGCCATCCTCGGACGGGTTCTTATAGAAGAACGGCGGCAGGATCAGCGCCCCGCGGCAGCCGAGCGCGGCAGCGCGCGTGGTGAGCTCGACCGTGTCCGGGATCGCTGTCGTGCCGGTGCCCGGCAGCAGCACGCCCGGCGGAATGCCACGTGCGACGAGGCCCTCCATGACCGCGATCCGCTCGGCAATGCCCAGGCTGTTCGCCTCGCCTGTGGTGCCGAGGATCGCGAGTCCATTGCAGCCGTTGGCGAGCAACCAGCGGCAATGCGCCGCCATGCGGTCGAGATCGACCGAGAGGTCATCGCGCATCGGCGTCAGCACCGCTGCATTCACGCCGCCGAAGAGCGCATCGCGCATCATGCCTCAATCTCCTTCTCCGCCGCCGGGCGCCGGCGCACGCGCGGCGGGCGGCCCGGCCACTCGGCGATGTGATGTTCCAGCGGCCCTGCGCGTTTCTCGCTCACCGCCCGGCCGCGCACCGAGACGCCGGCGGTGTGCACCGTCTCCCGGCTGCCGGAGACGAGCGGATGCCACCAGGCGAGGCCCCGGCCCTCGGCAAGGCGGCGATAGGCGCAGGAGGGCGGCAGCCAGTCGATCTCGGGCAGCGTCTTGGGCGATAGCTGCACGCAGTCCGGCACCTGCCGACGCCGTGTCGGGTATTCGCGGCACCGGCAACTATGGAGGTCAAGCAACCGGCAGGCGACGTTGGTGAACGACAGCTCGCCCGTCTCCTCGTGCCGCAGCTTGTGCAGGCAACAGCGACCGCAGCCGTCGCAGAGCGACTCCCATTCCGCCGCCGTCATCTCGGACAGCCGCTTCGTCTGCCAGAACGGGAGGTCGCTGGACATGCCCAGCCCTAGCCGCTGAATTTCAGTAACATGCCGCGCAGCGGCTCCGCCCCCTGGTTGTTGCCTTCGCCCTGCAGCACGATCTGCTGGGCCGCCAGCGGCCGGCCGTAATATGACTGGTTCCAGGCGCTGGTCGCGGAGATGAGGCTGCCCTGCAGCGAGATGCCGGCGAACAGGCCGCGGGTGTGCGAGAAGGCAACGATGTCGGCGCGCAGCGCCGCCGTGGTCGCGCCCTCCACGCCCGCGCCGATCGTGGCGACCGCGATCGAGGCGTCGGCGCCGATCTTGAACTGGCTATCCAGCACCGCACGCAGGCCCCGGTGCGTGAGGATCAACAGCACCAGTTCGCTGTCCTGGACCCCAGCCTGCAGGCCAAAGCTGCCGCTGCCGATCGTGTAGAAGGCCGGGTCTGTCCAGCCGGACGGGCCCCGCCCGGTCAACACGCAGCGCCCGCCGGAACCGCCGAAGATGAAGCCCGCCTTGAAGATGCGCGGACAGATCAGCGCTGCCGTCGCCTGCCGCAGCATCTTCAGCGCATCGCCGGCATTCTGGTCGGAAAACATCTCCTGAACGGTCAACGTGGCGCGATCGACCAGCGCCTGCTGCTCGGTCTGAGCCCGCGCGGCGAGGGGCAGCAGGGCAAGCAGGGCGGCGAGAACAAAGCGGATCATGCGGCCTCTCATGGCGGACGTGGGCCATGCTTGGTATCCCCCGCGGGCGCGGCGGGGCAAGGCCGATGCGTCCCCCCTCGACGTTGTGCGCGGGGCGCGCCACATGGCCGCGCATGAACGACAGGCCGCCCGAGATCGTCATCCTCACCGGCGCCGGCATTAGCCGCGAATCCGGGCTCGCCACGTTCCGCGACGCGGACGGGGTGTGGGCGCAGGTGCGCATCGAGGACGTGGCAACGCCGGAGGCTTTCGCGCGCGACCCGGCCCGCGTCCATTCCTTCTACAACGCCCGCCGCGCCCAACTCGCCGTGCCGGGCATCGCACCGAACGCCGCCCATCTGGCGCTTGCGGAGCTGGAACGGCGCTGGCCCGCCGGGTTCCTGCTGGTCACACAGAACGTGGACGACCTGCACGAGCGCGCCGGCAGCCGCAGGTTGCTGCACATGCATGGCGAACTTGGCCGGGCGCGCTGCGAGACCTGCGGAGCCCGCCATGCCTGGACGGGGCAACTCACCGTCGCGACCGAATGTCCGGATTGTGGCACGGCGGGCGGGATGCGGCCGGATGTCGTCTGGTTCGGCGAGATGCCGCTGCACATGGAGCGGATCATGGCCGCGCTCGACCGTTGCGGCCTGTTCGTCGCCGTCGGCACCTCGGGCAGCGTCTATCCCGCCGCCGGCTTCGTCGCTGAGGTGCGTGGGCGAGCGCGGACGGTCGAACTTAATCTAGAGCCCTCTGAGGTCGCCGGCCTGTTCGACGAGGCCAACCACGGCCCGGCGTCGCAAGTGGTGCCGGCCTTCGTGGCGGGGCTGCTCTCGCGGTGGGGCGTTCCCGCCTGATGGCGCCGACGCTCGACGCGATGGCGGCAGAGGCACGCGCCTGCACCCGCTGCACGGACCTGCCGCTCGGTCCGCGCCCGGTGCTGCGCGTCTCGGCGACTGCACGACTATTGATCGTGGGACAGGCGCCGGGAACGAAGGTGCATGCAAGCGGCGTCCCGTGGGACGACGCCTCCGGCGACCGGCTGCGCCAGTGGCTCGGCATGGACCGGGCGACATTCTACGACGCGGCGCGCATCGCCATCATCCCGACCGGACTCTGCTATCCAGGCCGCCTGCCGAACGGCGGCGACGCGCCGCCGCGGGCCGGATGTGCTGCCCATTGGCACCCGCGGCTGGTACCGCTGCTTGCAGGGCTGCGGCTGACGCTGCTCATCGGGTCCTACGCCCAGGACTTCGCCCTGGGGCGGGGCGCGATGACGGAAAGGGTACGCGACTTCCGCGCCTTCCTGCCGGCGCGCTTCCCGCTGCCGCATCCCTCCTGGCGGACGGTCGGGTGGGAAAAGCGCTGCCCGTGGTTCGCGGCGGAGGTGCTGCCGGCGCTGCGCGTGGCGGTGGCGGACGCGTTCGCCTGACCGTCAGGTATCCTCCGACAGAAATGCCGATTCCGGGTCAGCCGCGCCCTTCGCCGATCGGCGGCACCGCCTCCGTCATGCCCGCGAGCACTTCGGCGACGTGCCGCACCTTCACCGGGCTGCCCTCGCGCTTCAGCCGCCCGGCCATGTTGAGCAGGCAGCCCATGTCGCCCGCGAGCAGCGTATCCCCGCCGGTCGCGGCAACGTCACGCGCCTTGTCGGCCACCATGTGCGTCGAGATCTCGGGATACTTCACGCAGAACGTGCCGCCGAAGCCGCAACACACCTCCGGCTCGGCCAGTTCCTTGAGCGTGAGGCCGGCCATGCCCGCGAGCAGCCGGCGCGGCTGCGCCTTCACGCCCAGTTCGCGCAGGCCCGAGCAGCTGTCGTGATACATCACCGTGCCGGCATAGGTGGCTTCCACCGAAGCCACGCCCATCACGTCCACGAGGAAGCCGACCAGTTCGTACGTCTTCGCCCCCAGCGCGGCAGCGCGGGCGCGCAGGTTCGGGTCGTCGTCGAACAGGTACGGCAGGTGCTCGCGCAGCATGCCGCCGCAGCTGCCGGAGGGGACGACCACGTAATCGAAGCCGCTGAATTCATCGAGGATCGCGCGCGCGATGTCGCGCGCGGTGGCACGATCGCCGGAGTTGTAGGCGGGCTGGCCGCAGCAGGTTTGCGCCCGCGGCACCTCTACCTGGCACCCGGCCTGCTTGAGCAGCCTGATCGCCGCGAAGCCGATCGTGGGACGATAGAGATCGACGAGGCAGGTGACGAACAGGCCGACGCGCGGATTTTGCGGATGCGGGGACATGGGGGCAGTGTAGCGGCCGGCCGCAACCGCCGCGAGAGAGGGTAAAGCCATGACCGATCTTCCCGACCGGGTCGAAATCGCCGAGGAGGGTCCGCGCGAGGGCTTCCAGATCGAGACGGGCCCGATCGCGACCGCCGACAAGATCGCGCTGATCGACGCGCTCTCCGCCACCGGACTTGGCACGATCCAGGCCGCCTCCTTCGTCAGCCCGAAACTCGTGCCCGGCTGGGCCGACGCCGAGGAGGTGGTTACCGGCTTCCGCCCCCGCCAGGGTGTCCGCTACACGGCGCTGTGGTTCAACCAGACGGGACTGGACCGCGCGCTCGCCTTCCGCGGCCGGCTGGCGCTCGCCGGCTCCATTTCGCTCAGCGCCTCGGAGGCGTTCTCCCGCAAGAACCTCAACCGCGACCGCGCGGGCCAACTGGTGGCGATGCGACAGCAGACGGTGGCGCATCTGGCGGCCGGGGTACCGGTGCCACGCATCCTCGTCATGGCGGCCTTCGGCTGCAACTACTCGGGCGACGTGGCACCGCAGGCGGTGCTCGCCACCGTCGCGAACGGGTTGGCGATCGCGGCGGAGGCGGGGGTCGCCGTGACGGACCTCTCGCTCGCCGACACGATGGGCTGGGCGACGCCCGACCGGGTTGAGCGGGTGATCGGGGCCGTACGGGCGCGGTGGCCAGGGCTGCTCCTGTCGCTGCATCTGCACGACACGCGCGGCCTCGGCATCGCCAATGCCTGTGCCGGGTTGCACCTGGGCGTCACCCGCTTCGATTCGGCGGTGGGCGGCCTTGGCGGCTGTCCGTTCGCCGGGCAACCAGGGGCGCCGGGGAACATCGCGACGGAGGAACTGGTGCTGCTCTGCGAGGAGATGGGCATTGCCACGGGCGTCGACCTCCGCGCCCTGGTCGAGGCCGGGCGGCTCGCCGAGCGCATCGTTGGGCGCACGCTGCCGAGCACGCTGCTGCGCTCCGGCCCGCTCAGCGCATTCCGGCACGCGGCATGAGCGAAGCGTTGCCGCTCGCCGGGCTGCGGGTGCTCGATCTCGGGCACACGATCATGGGACCCTGCGAGTCTCGGCCCGCGCACAACAACACAGACAGTTTTGCGTCATTGTACACATACCACTTCCCAATATAACGTATCTTCCCCCGGGTTCGTCGCTCGACGATTGCTCCAAATTGGCGCAGACCCTTGCGCAACTTCCTCCTATACTTTTGGCCATCTACTCAATACGAGCTTGGACGTCAGTTTGGGAACTTTTTCATGCTCACGAATGCGAAGTCCTGGTCTAACCACCAGATCGTCAGCGGCGACTGGCTAAAGGTAACGCCTGACGCCGGCCAAGATAGTGCCTTTAAGTGTGCGGATGCCTGGCACGTGCCACACTAGCTAAAGCTGCGGCTTGGCGGGCGGGCGGGGCAGCAGCAGGTATTCCTGCCCTTGGGCGCGCATCCGCCCGGCTCGCTCCTCGGCCTGCTTGCCCCAGCCGAAGAAGATGTCAGCGCGCGCCGGCCCCTTGATGGCACCTCCCAGGTCCTGCGCAAGCATCAGCCGTTGCAAGGGCGCGCCAGTCAGCGGGTCGGTGGTGGCCAGGAACACCGGGGCGCCGAGCGGGATGAACGTACGGTCCACCGCGATTGACCGGCCCGGCGCCAGTGGCACGCCGAGCGCGCCGGGCGGCCCCTCGTCCGGGCGCAACGTCGTCACCTCGCGGAAGAAGACATAGGATGGGTTCTGGTTCATCACCTCCGCCGCCTGGTCCTTGTGCTGCTCGAGCCAGGCGCGGATGCTGGCGAGCGACACCTGATCGAGCGGGATCTCGCCGCGGTCGGCCAGCACGCGCCCGATCGGCACGTAGGGGCGGCCGTTCTGGCCGGCATAGGTGACGCGCATTACCCTGCCGTCCGGCAGGTCGACGCGCCCCGAGCCCTGGATCTGCAGCATGAACACGTCGACCTGATCGTCGAGCCAGACGAGTTCCAGCCGACGGCGCGCGAGCACCCCGAACTCGATCTGCGCGCGGTCGTAGTAGGGCACAAGCCGGCCATCCTGCGCCCGTCCGGCGACCGACCGGCCCTTCAGGTCGGTGGCGAAGTCGCCGAGAGCGACCTGGACCAGATCGGGCGGTCGGCCGAGCAGCGGATATTGGTAGGCTCCGCGCTGGGTCCGGCTGCCGGCAACCTCGGGATCGAAATAGCCGGTGAAGAACGCCTCGTTGCGCCTTGTCAACGGGGCAGACGCGTTGGCCACCTCATAGGGCTGGAAATACGCCTCGAAGAACCACCGCGCCGCCGCATCATTGCCCGGCGGGACCTGCGCGCCGGCCGAGCACGCCGGCTGCCATTCCGCTGGCTGGCCGCCGAGCGCCGCCGCCTGGCCTTCGCCGCCCAGGGACTGCGCCGACGCGGCATCGGCAAGCTCACGGCAGCCGGCGAGGAAGGCGGGCAGAGCCTCGGCGGGAT
>Ga0335069_10016093_pt1 | contig 10448 bp, 10 predicted proteins | sample Lox_Sample_11_FD_206714 | JGI IMG/M metagenome (GOLD analysis project Ga0335069, IMG submission 206714) | Soil microbial communities from Loxahatchee National Wildlife Refuge, Florida, United States - Lox_Sample_1.1 | ecosystem: Environmental > Terrestrial > Soil > Wetlands | place: USA...
GTAGCCCACTGATAAGCACAGGGGCCGTTATTCTCAACCTGTGATGTGGCATTTACTGATAGAGTCCTGTCAATGGCCGGTTGGTTCAACGGCGCTGAAGTAGCCATCAATGTCGGGATGGGCGGCACCATTCCACAGGCAGTCAACAAAATCAAACAACCAAAGACAAGTACCAATATCCAACCATTCTTCATGATCGTCTCCCAAATAGCCTTCCTCTGGCCACTAGACGCCTTTTTTAGCGCAATCGTTCCGTTTAATTATGCATAAAAATGTTCTCTATACATTAAAAATCACTTCCAAAGGACAAATCTTTGACAAGATAGCGGCTTTCCTTTAGAATAGGGGGGTTGGAAATTATTCTGCTCAATGGAAGGGTCTCTTTCATGAAAGAATATACCGCTGAATCAATCCGCAACATTGCTCTGGCTTCTCACAGCAGCTCGGGCAAGACCATGCTGGCCGAAGCCTTCCTGCATTTCACAGGCGCCACCACGCGCCTGGGGAAGATAGAAGATGGTTCGACAGTTTCAGATTTCAATGAAGAGGAGATTCGGCGGGGTATTTCACTATCGACGTCCGTCATCCCGGTCGAATACAAGGATGTCAAGATCAATTTCCTCGATACTCCAGGGTACACCGATTTCGTCGGCGAGGTCATTTCAGCCTTGCGCGTTGCCGATGGCGTGCTCATCCTGGCCGACTCGGTCGCCGGTCTGGAAGTCGGCACGGAGATCGCCTGGGATTATGCCACCACCTTCAAGCTGCCGCGCTTCCTCGTGATCAACAAGATGGAACGCGAAAACGCCAACTTCCAGAAAGCCCTGGCTTCCGTCCAGGAATTTTCCGAAATCCGCTTGATCCCTGTGCAGCTCCCTTGGGGTGAAAAAGCCGATTTCCAGGGCGTGATTGACCTGATCACGATGAAAGCTTACAAAGGCGATGGGAAAACCGCCGTCGATATCCCACCTGAATTCAAAGCCGCCGCTGACGAAGCTCACACCAAATTGCTCGAAGCTGCTGCCGAAGGCGATGACGCGTTGATGGAGAAGTATTTCGAGGCTGGCACCTTGACCGATGAAGAATTGCGACGCGGTCTGAAAGTGATTGTGCGCAACGGCACCTTTGCTCCTGTGTTCGTTTCTTCCGGCACGGCAGAGATTGGCCTTCAGCTTTTGCTGGACGCCATCGTCAACCTCATGCCGTCGCCTGTCGATATTGCTCCCGTGGTTGCCAAAGGCAAAGATGGTGAAGAAGAATTGAAAGCCTCTGATTCCGGCCCCTTGGCAGCTTACGTTTGGAAAACAACCGCCGACCCTTTCGTTGGCAAGCAGACTTTCTTCCGAATCTATTCCGGCATGCTCAGCTCTGATAGCCGGGTTTGGAACCAGAACAAAGGTGTGGAAGAACGCCTGGGCACGTTGAGCATTCCGCGCGGCAAAGACGGCATCCCCGTAAAGATCATCCACTCCGGCGATATAGGGGTGGTGCCCAAACTTTCTGAAACTTCCACCGCCAACACGCTATGCGATAAAAATCACCCGTTATCTTTGCAGGCTCCGACTTATCCCAACGCACCTTATCAGGTAGCGGTTCTCCCCAAGACGCAGGCGGATTCGACCAAGATCAGCCCTACGCTCACCCGGCTGTGCGAAGAGGACGGCACGCTGTCCTGGCATCAGGAGCCTTCCACTAACCAGACCATCCTGCAGGGCATGGGCGACCAGCATATCGACGTCGCCATCCGCCGAGCCGAGACCAAGTTCCAGGTTAACCTGATTACCAGCATTCCAAAGGTGCCCTACCAGGAAGCCATCACGAAAAAAGGCGATGCCATGTATCGCCATAAAAAACAATCCGGTGGTTCGGGGCAGTTCGGTGAAGTGCACCTGCGTGTGGAGCCCAGCCAGGAAGATTTCGAATTCACCTGGGACGTTTTCGGTGGCGCCATTTCGCAGAGCTATTCAACCTCCATCCAAAAAGGTATTCTGTCTGTGATGAAGGAAGGTATTTTGGCCGGTTATGCCATTTCCAATGTGCACGTCTCCGTGTACGACGGCAAGGAACACCCCGTCGACTCGAAACCGGTGGCATTTGAAATCGCCGGTCGTGAAGCCTTCAAGCTGGCCTTCCAGGATGCCGGCCCAGTGCTGCGCGAGCCCATCATGCTGGTCAAGGTCATCGTCCCTGAAAGCAACATGGGGGATATTTTAGGCGACTTGAACACCCGCCGTGCCCGTGTGCAGGGCATGGAAAGTGAAAAAGGCCATTCCACCGTCACTGCTACCGTTCCGCTAGCCGAAATGCTGCGCTACACCACCCAATTGCGCTCCATGACCGGCGGCCGCGGCCACTTCACCATGGACCTCGATCATTACGAGGTAGTCCCGTCACATATCACGCAGGAGATCGTCGCCGAACGTCAGAAAGAGCAGCAGCAAAAGAAGGAAGAATGAGCCAATCACAGGAGCCGCTTGACGGCTCCTGTTTTTTATGCGAACACTTCCACAACTTACCGGCGTGACATGCCGGCTTTATTATGATACGCTTAAGTGTATGTCAACCCTTATCGATCCCTTGGAAAAGCTGTGGAATGCCCTGCTCTCACGGGATGCGCAGCAAATCAAGAGTACCTTTGATTCGCTGGATGATGCCAGCCAAAAGGCCGTCATCGAGCATTTGAACCACATGGCGACGGAAGATGGCTGGCTGGATGAGCAACGTGCATCGGCCAACACTGCTCTCGATACCATCCAGCCCAAAGCTGCCCCTAAATTTCGGCATCATTAGGTTTTTTGCTTCATGCTGACACCGACTGCATCTCCTGCTTCCGACTCGACAAAAAGCCACACGGCAATCTTCAAGGTGGCAGGTTGGATTGCGTTCTTCGTTGTGTTTCTCGCGGTTTTAACCGTCTTGTTGCACTCAGTTTTTAGCTCCCATCCCATGGGGGCAGATTTCTACACCTTTTGGCTGGCCACACGCGCCACATTCGTTGAGGGAAAGAATCCATATAGCGCCGAAGTCACCCTCGAATCGCAGCTCGGCATCTATGGTCGCCCTGCCACCCCGGATGAGGACCAAGTAGCATTTGCTTACCCACCCTATAGCATGTTGGCGCTGCTTCCGGTGGCCTGGATGGATTATGGTTGGGCCGAAGCTTATTGGATGGCCTTGAACGTCCTCTTGATCATCGCCGCATTCTTTTTTGCTTTTTCCCATGCACCCAAGTGGCTCGTCATCACCTACCTGCTTTTCTACCCGGTCACATTTGGCGTCCTGTTAGGCAACTTTGTGGTCATCATCGGCACCTTTTTGCTGCTCTTCTATGGATGGTTCATCGAGCGCCATGACTCCCCTCCCTGGTTGCAAGTTATTATGGGCATCTGCCTGGCGTGGAGCACGTGTAAGCCCCAATTCATCTGGCTGCTAGGTACCGTTGCTATATTGGTAAGTTGGCGCCGAGATTATCGCTGGCTGCTAGGAAGTTTTGTGGGAGCTTCGGCGGTCATGGTTGGAATTTCCTTCCTGTTGGTGCCTGCCTGGCCAGAACAATGGGCTGTCCGTGTGGGAGAATACTCCCAGTATGTGCAAAGCAGCCCCACCATCAGCCAAATGCTGGCAGAATTCATATCGCCAAATATTGCCACGATCATCACGCTGATTCTGGCTCTGGCAGCCGTGCTGCTCTCAATTGTGCTGTTGCGCAAATGGTGGCGAGGCAATGTGAGCGACCTGTTCCTGTTCGCCTGGGCAGGGTTCCTGACCTATTTCTTTCACCTGCACGGCATCTCTTACGAGCAGCTCAGCTTTTTGGTGCCATTGGCTTGTTGGGCCGCTATGCAAGGGACGAAGTCCACCCGCCAAACCGTCCTCTTCTGGCTCATTCCCTTGGTGCTTTCCTGGGCCATTTTCGTGGTCAGCAAATGGTACCTGCCGGATGCGGACAAATGGCCCGTCTTCTACAACTTGTTCTTCCTTATTTGGCTATATCACTCACAATCCACGGCTGTTGCTGGCGCTTTTGAAGCAGCCTGAAATAGAGGTTTGACCCGAGATCAATATGGACATCAAAGAACTTACCCAAAAGATGCAGGAATTGGTGGCCGCCAAAGGCTGGGATGTCGCCGGCAGCCTGCGGCCGCAAACGTCGCGCAACCTGGCAATTTCCCTTTCATTGGAAACAAATGAAGTCTTGGAATTGTTCCAATGGTCGGAGCAATGTGCCAGGCCGGATGAGCTGCCCGGCGAACTGGCCGATGTGGCCCTTTATCTCTTGCAATTGGCTGCGGTCAGCGGTGTGGACCTGGAGCAAGCCATTCTGAATAAATTACGCTACAACCACACCCGCCAGTGGGATCAAGACCGGATAGTTTGAAAATCATCGGTCGAATGATGTTACAATCGGGCAACATGAAAGGGTGACCATCTTATGAGCAACGAACCCACGCTTCCTGCAAGCACGCTTCCTACGCACAGCCGTGGACGCCAATGCATCACTGTTTTTGGCGGATCCAAACCCCGACCGGGTGATCCGGCTTATCAAGAAGCCTATCAACTGGGCACCTTGATCGGAAAAGCCGGTTATATCGTGCTGACCGGAGGTTATATGGGCGTCATGGAAGCCGTCTCACGCGGCGCCAATGAAGCCGGCGAGCACGTCATCGGCGCCACCTGTGAGGAAATCAAGCACTGGCGCCCCACCAAAGCCAACGCCTGGGTAAAAGAAGAATGGTGCTACCCTACCCTAATCGAGCGGTTGAACTCCCTCATCGAGCATTGCGATGCAGCCATCGCCTTACCCGGGGGTGTAGGCACCATGGCAGAAGTAAGTGTGATGTGGAATCGTCTCCTGATCGGTGCATTGACGCCACGGCCGTTGATCGCCATCGGTGAAGGATGGAAATCCACTTTCGATCAGTTCTTCTCTGAATTGGGAAATTACATCCCGGAGCATGATCAGAAACTGCTGGGGTTTGCTCCCGACATCGAAAGCGGATTCAAACAAGTGCAGCAGCTACTTGGGTAAAAATTCAAGCTTAAATGCTTTGCCTTTCTCATAAAAAACGACTAAAATCCACTCACTTTAGGTTGTTAAGTCATTATCTTCTTCTAGAATTGAGGGAACATGAGCACTGAAAAGCTACCCACCCGTGCGGAAAACTATTCTGAATGGTACAACCAGCTCATCCAGCGCACCGAGCTGGCCGATTATGCACCGGTGCGCGGTTGCATGGTTGTTCGGCCTTACGGTTGGGCTTTATGGGAAAACATTCAGCAAGGGCTGGACCGGCGCTTCAAAGCCACCGGCCACGTCAATGCTGCTTTCCCGTTGTTCATCCCCATGTCTTTCCTCGAAAAAGAAAAGGAACACGTCAAGGGTTTCTCGCCCGAGCTAGCCGTGGTGACCATCGGCGGCGGCGAGAAATTGGAAGAACCCCTGGTGGTGCGTCCCACCTCCGAGACCATCATCGGGTACATGTACTCCAAGTGGATTAAATCTTATCGCGATCTGCCGGTGCTGATCAACCAGTGGGGCAATGTGGTGCGCTGGGAAATGCGCACCCGCCTGTTCCTGCGAACGCTCGAATTCTACTGGCAGGAAGGTCACACCGCCCACGTCAGCGCCAAGGAAGCCGAGGAAGAAACCCAGCGCATGTTGAATGTGTACGCCGATTTCGCCATGAACGATGCGGCGCTGCCGGTCATCCCAGGCCGCAAGAGCGAATCGGAGAAATTCGCCGGGGCCATAGCTTCTTATTCCATCGAGGCCATGATGGGCGACACCAAGGCCTTGCAGGCCGGCACGTCGCACTTTCTGGGGCAGAATTTTGCCAAGGCTTTCGACATCCAATACCTGGACGAGAGCAACAACCAGCAATTCTGCTGGACCACCTCGTGGGGCATGTCCACCCGCATGATCGGTGCCATTATCATGACGCATGGTGACGACCAGGGGTTGATCCTGCCGCCCAAGCTGGCGCCCATCCAGGCCGTCATCGTCCCCATTTTCAAGAACGACGACGAAAAATCCAAGGTTATGCCGGTGGTCGAACGGCTCTTCCAGGAATTGAAGTCCTTCAGGGTCAAGGTCGATGATCGTGAGGACTTGACCCCCGGATTCAAGTTCAACGATTGGGAAATGCGCGGCGTGCCGCTACGTATCGAGGTGGGACCCAAAGACGTCGAGAAAGACACTGTTGCCCTGGCGCGGCGTGACATGCCCGGCAAACAGGGAAAATCTTTCGTCCCACAGACCCAAATCGATTCACAGGTAGCCGAGACGTTGATCACCATCCAGGCCGCTCTGTTCGACCATGCTCGGACGTTCCGTGACGCCCACATTTTCGACCCCAAGGACTACGCCGAGTTCCAGGAGGTACTGCAGAACGGCTGGGCGTATTCGTGGTGGTGCGGCAAGAAGGAATGCGAAGCGAAGGTGAAAGAAGAGACCAAGGCCACCACGCGCTGCATCCCCATGGATCAGCCCGGCGGCACCGGCCATTGCATCGTTTGCGGTGAAGAAGCTAAAGAAAAGGCCTACTTCGCCCGCGCTTATTAAAGTATGCCTGCTGCACAACTTGCCCGTCTGCGTTCCCAGATCCAGGAACTGAGTTTCAAGCTGACCCAGCCGGAAGCTTTTGCACAAGCACTGGTGCAATTGCTGGATTTCTATGGCGATCAGGTCCATCAGAATAGCACGGAAGTGCCTTCCGTCAGTCGGCTGCCTACCGGGCACGTCCCGGCGCTGGTGCTCAATGAATTATCATTGGGATTGGGGCGCCTGGCCCAGGCCAATCCTCTGGCCAGCCTGACAGCCGCCGAAACGTTGTGGAGCATTCCCCATTACGAGACCCGTTTTCTGGCCGGCAAATTCCTGGGGCAAATACCGGTGGTGCATGCCGAACGCGTCGTCGAGACCATCGAGAAGTGGTGCCGCCCGGATGAAGACCGGACCGTGATCGATGAAATGGTGCATAATGCCGGTACCCGCTTGCGAAAAGAGCTTCCCCAGCGCTGGCTGGCGTTGATGCAATTCTGGTTGTTGCAAAACGACGCCTTCCATCAGACGCTGGGGCTGGAAGGGCTGATTCCTCTCATCGAAGAGAACGGCGCCAAACATTTGCCCACCGTGTTCAGCCTGCTGGATACGCCCATCAAATCGCCCAGCCAGGCGTTGCAGGCCGATCTGCTTAACGTGATGCAATCTGCCATCGAATGTTCCGCTGTGGAAACCGCCTCCTTCCTGTCGCAATCACTACAGGATGCCGATAGCGTAGCTACCAGTCGGCTGGTGCGTCGCCTGCTGCCCAGCTTCGACCCATCCACCCAGGCCCGGTTGCGCAGCTTGATGCCCAACCGGCCTTTGGCGGGTTGAGATAAGTTCGACCGGACAGATAAATACCCTATCGGCACATCCTCTGTCTATCATTACAATTCGTATCATAAAATGCGTAATTTCTGTTATAATTGCGTCATTGACTGGACCGCTCTATGGCCTAAACGATAAATGCCTTGGGCTGTAAAGCCGGCGACCTGCTCAAAATCTAACCTGGAGTTAGCAGACGTCATGATTACAAAGGAAGAAAAGACAAAAGTTATTACCGATTTTCAAGTTCACGAGGGTGACACCGGTTCGGCAGAAGTTCAGATCGCCATTTTGACCAAACGCATCCTCCAGCTCACCGAGCACCTGCGCGCCAACCAGCATGATGAATCATCGCGACGCGGCCTGCTCAAAATGGTCGGCCGCCGGCGCCGCTTGTTGGCCTACCTGCGCCGCAAAGATTATCAAAAGTTTGTTGCAGTTGCTGAACGGTTGAGTCTCCGCCAGCAGAAATAGCAAATGGACGAGTAGATGGTCGAGTAATTCCATCTACTCGTTTTATTGTGGTCAAAAATGTAGCTCAATTTAGATTATTCCCGTGGGTTGGGAATTGAAATTTGTCATGGAAGCCTTCCATGCCACCTTTCAGTCCCTAACCGGGCGGGAAAGAAAAAAGGGAAAAAAAGAATGAAACCTGAATCAAAAGTCTATACCGTCGAGATCGGCGGTAAGACGCTTAGTATTGAAACCGGCAAGCTGGCACAGCAAGCCGGCGGCGCGGTGACTGTGCGCATCGGTGACACAGTCGTTTTTGCCGCAGCCACAATGTCGAAAGAAACCAAATCGGGCCAGGATTTCTTCCCGCTGACCGTCGAATATGAAGAACGCATGTACGCCGGCGGCCGTATCCCCGGTTCGTTCTTCCGACGTGAGGGCAGACCCAGCGAAGATGCCATCCTCATCGCCCGCCTGGCAGACCGCCCCATCCGCCCGCTCTTCTCGCAGGATATGCGCAATGAAGTGCAGGTGATTATGTTCTCGCTGTCTGCCGATTCCGAGAACCCCATCGATATTTTGGCCATCAACGCCGCCTCGGCTGCCTTGACGATCTCCGATATCCCCTGGGCCGGACCGGTGGGAGCCGTGCGCATTGGGCGCATCAACGGCAATTTCGTCGTCGATCCCACCTACGCCGAGATCGAGCAATCGGATCTGGACCTGCGCATCGCCGGCACCAAAGATGCTATCCTGATGGTGGAATGTGGTTCCAAAGAAGTGCCCGAAGACGTGATGGTGCAAGCCCTCGCGTTCGGCCATCAATCCTTGCAGCCCATTTGCCTGCTGCAAGAGAAAATGGCTGCCGAGATCGGCAAGAAGAAAACCGAAGTGCCGCTCTTCCCATTGCAGGCTGATCTGGTCGATCTCATGCAGTCACGGGCCGCGGCCGAGCTCGAATCGATCCATGACCATTACACCAACAAAAATGAAACCTACACGGCCATCGATGATCTTCGCGAAAAACTGGTGACCAAGCTGGCCGGCGAGGACGAGACCAAGGTCGAGCCGCTCAAAGCCGCCTTCGACGAAATCTATCGCCGGGTCATCCGCAGCCGCATTTTGGACCACAATTTGCGCCCGGATGGCCGCAAGATCACCGAGATCCGCCCCATCTGGTGCGAGGTAGATATCTCCCCGCGTGCCCATGGCTCCGGCCTGTTCACCCGTGGTGAAACCCAGGTGCTGACCCTGGCAACGCTGGGCACGCCCAAAGAGGCCCAGGAGATCGACAGCCTGTCGCCTAACGACACCAAACGCTACATTCATCACTACAATTTCCCGCCGTATTCGACCGGCGAAGTAAAAAACATGCGCGGCCAATCCCGGCGCGAGATCGGTCATGGCGCCCTGGCCGAACGGGCCTTGCTGCCGGTGATCCCGCCTGAAAGCGAATTCCCCTACACGCTACGCCTGGTCTCCGAGGTGCTGTCTTCCAATGGCTCCTCCTCCATGGCCTCCGTGTGCGGATCTACCCTGGCGCTCATGGACACCGGCGTACCCATTAAAGCACCGGTTGCCGGCGTAGCCATGGGCTTGATTAAAGAGGGTAACAATTACGTCATCCTCACCGACATCCAGGGCGCAGAAGATCACCTGGGTGACATGGACTTCAAGGTTGCCGGCACCACCCAGGGCATTACCGCCCTGCAAATGGATATCAAGATCAAGGGTATCACACCCGAGATCATGCAGAAAGCTTTGGCGCAAGCCCATGAAGCCCGCCTGTCCATTTTGGACAAGATGCTGGCCGTCATCCCGGCTCCCCGGCCGGAACTGAAGCCGCATGCCCCGCGCATCACCATCATCAAGGTGCCGGTGGACAAGATCGGTGCCATCATCGGCCCCGGCGGCAAGATGATCCGCGCCATCCAGGAAGAGACCAACACCAAGATCGACATTTCTGACGACGGCAGCGTTTACATCGCTGCCACCAGTGGCACCGAAGAAACCGCTGCTCGTGAGAAAATCGAATCCCTCACCGAGACTCCTGAAGTCGGACGTATCTACACCGGCAAAGTCGTGCGCACCACCGATTTCGGCGCTTTCGTCGAGATTATTCCCGGTCTGGACGGTATGGTGCACATCAGCCAGCTCGACAGCGAGCGCGTCGAGAAAGTGGAAGATATTTGCCAGGTTGGTGACGAGCTGACCGTGATGGTCACCGCCATCGATGACCAGGGCAAGATCCGCCTCTCCCGCCAGGCTGTGCTGGAAGGCTGGAGCCCCGAAGAAGCATTGGAACATGACCGCGGCGGCAAGAGCAGTGGAAGCCGCCCTCACAGTGGACGTTCTGGTGGTTACAGCCACGACAGCCATGGCGGTCACAGTGACCGTGGAGGATATGGCGGTTCACACGGTGGTAACGACCGCGGCGGATACGGCGGTTCACGCGGCGGCAGTGACCGCGGTGGAAGACACTAACTAGCTCATGAGCGACCTCTAAGAGGTCGCCCATGTTTTTCTACACCCCTACCCTTGGGGAGTTTCCCATGAAAATCATATTTGCTCAAGAAGAAGATGCAGAATATCTAGTCATCCATGATACCCATATTTCGACAGAGAT
>Ga0335069_10016094_pt1 | contig 10447 bp, 8 predicted proteins | sample Lox_Sample_11_FD_206714 | JGI IMG/M metagenome (GOLD analysis project Ga0335069, IMG submission 206714) | Soil microbial communities from Loxahatchee National Wildlife Refuge, Florida, United States - Lox_Sample_1.1 | ecosystem: Environmental > Terrestrial > Soil > Wetlands | place: USA: Florida...
TGGACCAAACACAGGGGGCTGGTCAGTCGGAATCCGGTGCACCGAGTGGGTGGGGACTCCTAACGACGATTGACCGACCGGTGACGGTGATGAAAGCAGGTGCGTACGGCCTAGTCCCGGCAGAAGGGTTGACCTACATCTGCATCGTTCAGTCGAGGCAGATCGCGTCAGGAGGAGGATGATCGAACCGATGGGTAACAGCGAAAAAGCCGCGATGCGGTTCGGATGGTGGTCACTTGTTCTCGCATCGGTCGTCTGCGCGCTGGTCGGAATCTGCTACCTCACCGGTGCAATCTCGGGGTCTCGGTGGGTCGGCGCCGGCTTGCTCCTAGCTGGCGTTGTGGGCCTGTTTGGTGTTCGGGATGCCCGGCGTTGGCTCCCTCGCGACTGAAGCCGACGGGATCTGCACATGACGCTCGCATGAACATCTCGCCTCCGACTCGGTGTCAGAGCGTTACTAGCGGACCGAACCTGTCGCGGCAGTTTCCGACCATCCGAATGACATGAGTCGATCCATCCTCGCTCTAGCCGGCGGTGCAATCGGCGCATACACCATCTTTGGGGTGAGCGCTGGCATCGCCCACGGTACGAATGCTGCCTGGCTGAGCGGCCTGACACTCGTATCGCTCGTTCTCGCTGCTCTATTGGTCAAAGCTGGATTGGCCAAGAGAAGTGGTGGTGAGTCCATGTCACGCAGACTCGAGGCGTGGCTGCTCACATGCCTAACCGCCGTCGGCGCGATCAGCGGGTATGTCCTTGGTGGAACCGTCTTGATGGCGGTAACGGCATTCCTAGCGGTGCTGGCTGGATCGCTCGCATTCATCGCCCGGTCACCCTGACGGATCGCTGTGAGCGCGACTGGCTGTGGCTTCGACTAGATCGACAACGAAAACAGCGCCAATCGGGGGGTCACTCCGTGTCTTGGCGCTTAGCTCTCGTCTTGCTATCGGGGCTTGCCCTGGTCGCGTCGGGACTGTTCGGGTTAGTGGCTCGGAAAAACGTCGCAGGCGTCGTCAGCGCGCGACGCGCTCTCGGTCCACTGTTTCGTATCGTGGTGGGTGTCGCGATAACGGGATTCGCGCTCGTTTAGTAGATGGTGAGGGGCGAGCCGTCAGGCGAGGAGCGCTAGCCAGCTAGCAGCCTGCGGTGCGGGAGTCTGAGTAGTTGTTCGAGGACGGCTAGTTCCCGGAGGCGTGGCTGGTAGCGTCCGAGTGCGAGTTGCCGTGCTTCGCGCGGTAAGAGTTGGAGGGTGTCGCGGATGCGTTCTGCGTTGATGCCGACTTCTCGTCGTCGTTGCTGGTAGCGCTCGTGGTCGAAGCGGGTGTTCTCGTGGGGTGGGCGGCCGCGTTCGGTCGTGTGGCCGCTGAGGTAGTCGAGTGAGCAGTCGAGGGTTCGGGCCGCGATGACGGCCTGCGGGAGGACGAGTTCGTGGGCTTGGCCTGAGCGCAGCAGTTCGATTGACGGTGCTGTGAGGCCGGCTCCGAGGAGCAGGTTCCAAGAGTCGTGGTCGAGTTCGTCGGCGACCGTGAGGTGGACGTCGTCGAGGCCGATGCGTGTGGTGAAGGCGTCTGTGAGTTGTTGGTCGGTGATTGCGGCCGTTACGACGATTCGTTGCCAGCGGCGTCGGTCGTCGCGTGTGTCGTGGAAGTGGCGGTAGACGGTGTTGATGGTTGGGATGCGTGGGTCGACGCCGAGAGTGTGTGCGTGTTGGCGTTTGCGTTCGACCCATCGCATGTAGGTGGTTGAGCTGGGTCTGCAGGCGAGTTCGAGGGCGCATCGTCGGACGGCGGCGATGACTTCGTCGTATGTGTAGGGGCGGTGGTTGTTCGGGTGTCGGCGTCGGCCTGGCCACGGGTTGGACGGGCCACGGGGGCGGCCGTCGGGGAGCATGCTGTAGGCGGCGCGACAGGCTTTTCTCCAGCCGCCGTAGCGTTCGGTAAGGAGGGCGCCGCGGGGCGCGTCCAGTGGGCGGTTTCGGTCGTAGTCGATCTGCTGGACCAGCGTGTATGAGCCGCCTGCCGGGAGGGCGAGTTCGTGGAGCATCTCGGAGAGGGCGCCGAGTTCGCCTCGCCGGCGGTCGCGGGCTGATGACAGTTGGGAGGTATGTGCGATCAGTGCGCGCTCGAGCTCGCGGCAGGCCTGTGGCGAGAGGCCGTCGAGCATCCGCTCGAGCGTTCGGAGAACCGCGGTCTGCTGAAGCGTCGATGTCGCAACTGCGTGGTCGGTCAACGAACCGCTCGTCCTTAGTTCAGGCGGCGAGAGCCGCGTCGCAGGCCGCGGCCCAGAGTCGGTATCGCATCCAAAAGGTGTGGTGGCTCGGGTATCGATAGTGCTCCCAGTAGGGCAGCTCGGCAAGGCGGCGCCTGCGCCATTCCATGTACGCATGGACGGTGAACGGCTCACCAATAGCGTCGAAGGCCTCACGGATCGCGCCCTGCATCGTCTCATCGCTCACGCGGCGCGGCGACCGCTGGCGAGGAGGACGGGGGTGGCTGCTGGTCGCGCGACCACCGAGCGGCTGCAGGCCGGCCCAGACAAGGCAGGAATCCCACTCAGAGCCGAAGCGCCGGTTGATCGTGTTATAGGACGGGATCGCGCGCGGCTGCCCGGCGGCGAGGGTCTCCTTATAGATAAGGAGTCGGTGTCGGATGTACTCGCGTACGCGGGGCGATCTCCCGATCCGCGCGGCGACTTCGCGTATCCCGTCGCGGATCGCGTCGTCGGAGGTTCGGTACTCAGCCCGCCGCAAACCGATCGTCGAGACGATCCCGTGCGCCGCATCACCAGGGATGAGCTCCGCGGCGCGGAGGGCTTCGAAGAAGTTCCCAAACCGGTTCTGGAAAACCGCGAAGCTGCGCGGTCTGCGCCCCGGTCGGCGGTCGATGTCTGGGCGGCCGACCCAGGCGCGGTACTGCGGCCAGGTCGGAACGTGGCCGAGATCGATCCTGCATTCGCGCAGGGCCGCGATGACTTCCTCGTCGGAATAGTGCGGGCCTTGCTGGAAGACGATCACATCGCCGTCCGGTCTCGGCTCGAGGTGCGCCCGCCGCAGGGCAGCGTTCCACGAGCCGGCTCCAAGCCACCGACGCACAGACGTGTCGTCCGGCCACCCCTTCGTGCGGTAGCGCTTGTAGAGCTCCCGGTACTCGCTGACCGAGGGTGAATGTCCGAGCTCTGCCGCGGCGAGCTGGAGCACCGTGATCGCGTGCGCCTCTCGGGTCGCTTCGGTGCCCGCGACCGAGATGTCTTCTGCCAGCAGCTTCCGCTGTAACTCGCGGAGAACGGCCAGCTGGGACGCCTCGTCGAGCGAGGTAATCGCCCGATACACGGGGTCGGCGGCGGGATCGGAAAAGCGCTGACCGTCCTGCGGGGGCATTGGCTTTCGTCGTGTGCTCATGCCCGCCACGGTATGCGCCGATAACTACCCAGGCCGGACACCGGCCGATTCCATGGGTGAAACCGTTGGGTAGACCACGTGCCAGCAAACCCGCGCGGGGAAAGGGCTCACGGTCTACTTGCAGCTACTCCGGGTGCCACCCCCACTCGACCTGGGAACGGACTTGCAACCAGCCACCAGACAGCCGATGAAGCGCCCTATCCATCCCGTCAACAACTGCCGCAACTAGGCCGGAGCGAGGGAGCGTCTCGGTGCTCGTCCAGCGCGGTGTCGTCCCGGCGGTCGCCGTCGCATTCATCGCGCTCCTCGCGATCGGCATGCTCGCCTCGCTCGGCTCGCGGAGCGCGCACAACGCTGCGAAGCACGCCGCGCCGCCGACGCGCGCGGAGGCGATCGAGCGGATCGCCGCGTCGGAGCTTCCCGCGCAGATGCGCCGCGACGCGGCGCTCCGGCGCGCCGACCGCGAGACGCGCGCCGACGCGCTCCGCTGGTTCCGCACGGCGCCGCTCGGCGTCTTCATCCACTACGGCCCGTCGTCGCTGCTCGCCGCGCCGACGAACGACGCGTGGTGGAAGGGCGTCCACGCGCCGGGCTATCCGGCGGTCGCGCGCCGCTTCCGTCCGAGCGTCGACGCCGCCGTCGCCGACTGGGTCCGCCTCGCGCGCGACGCCGGCGCGTCGTACATCGCCGTCACGATGAAGCACCACGACGGGTACACGCTCTGGCACAGCCCGGTCGCCGCGTGGGGGCAGCCGAGCGACGGGGACATCCTGAAGGCGCTCGCGCCCGCCGCCCGCCGCGCGCACCTGCGGCTCGTCCTCTACTACTCGACGCTCGACCTGCACGAGCCGACGTACCGCGCCGGCGCATACCTCGTCGAGGCCCGGACGCAGCTGCGCGAGCTCCTCACCGGGTACGGCCCGGTCGCCGGCGTGTGGTTCGACGGGACCTGGGACCATCGCTTCTCGAACGCGCAGCTCGAGAGCCTCTACGCGCTCGTCCACCGGCTCCAGCCGTGGGCGCTCGTGACGACGAACCATCACCACCTGCCGCTGCCGGGCGAGGACTACCAGACGTTCGAGGCGGGCTTCCCGGGCCATCCGCCGGCGGGCTGGCCGCAGACGCCCGTCTCGAGGCTCGCGCACCAGTCGGCGATCGCGCTCGGGCCGACGTGGTTCTGGGACGGAAAGGACGTACCGCAGACCCCGGCGCGGCTCGCCGGCCTGATCCGCGAGGCGCGCGCGTCCCGCACGAGCCTCCTCGTCGACATCCCGCCGCGGCCGGACGGGACGTACGGCGCCGGCGTCTTCGCCGCCGTGCGCGCCGCCTCAAGATCTGCCGCCGCGGCGCCGACAACGAGGCCATGAGCAGCACTGCGGAACGCGTCGGCGAGCACGACGTCGTCGTCTCGCGGATCTCGCTCTCGGCGCGCGCGCAGCTCGCCGGGCTCGTCGTGCTGAGCGTCGTCGCGTACGCGCTGCTCGCGCGGTTGCGGAGCGTGCCGACCGCGTTCCCGGACGAGTACCTCTACTCCGCGCTCGGCCGCTCGCTCGCGTCGGGCCACGCGCCGGGCGTCCGCGGAACGCCCGCGCACTTCCCGGCGCTGCTCGAGCCGCTCCTCACCGCGCCCGCGTGGTGGCTGCCGCACGTGGAGCAGTCGCTTCGCGCGATCCAGGTCGTGAACGCGGTCGCCGTCAGTCTTGCTGCGATTCCCGCGTATCTCCTCGCGCGCCGCATGCGGCTGGCGCACGGCACCGCGATGGGGATCGCCGTGCTCACGCTCGTCGCGCCGCAGCTCACGCTCTCGAGCCAGGTGCTCTCCGAGCCGGTCGCGTACCCGCTCGCGCTCGCGGCGATCGCGGCGGCGGTCGCGCTCGTCGACCGGCCGTCGGGGCGCGCGACCGCGGTATTCCTCCTCTTCGCCGTGCTCGCGACGCTCGCGCGCGTGCAGCTCGCAGTCATCCCCGCGTGCGCGCTCGCCGCGGTCGTCGTCGTCGGTGCACGGAGCGGCGGGATCCGCGCGGCGCTCCGCCGCCAGCGCGTCCTCGCAGCCCTCGTCGCGCTGCAGCTGCTCGGCGGCGTCGCGGTCGCCGCGAGCGGCAGCGTCGGCTACTACGCGACGCTCCTGCCGTCGCGCGCGGCGCTGCTCGGCAGCTGGAGGATCGCGCCCGTCGACCTCTATGTCCTGCTTCTCTCGGCCGGCGTCGTGATCGTCCCGGCCGCGCTCGTCGGCGGCGCGCTCGCGCTCGTCCGCCCGCGCTTCCGCGCCGAGCTCGCATTCGCGACGGTGTCCGCGGTCTTCGTCGGCGCGCTGATCCTCGAGGCGTGCTTCTTCGGCGACGTGAAGCTCCTCCAGGAGCGCTACCTCTTCTATGCGGTGCCGCTGCTCGGGGTCGCGTTCGGGCTCCGGATGACGCGGACGCAGCGGCGCTGGCACGCCGAGGCCGCCGTCGCCGCCGCCTTCGCCGCGTTCGCGGCGGTCGTCCCGCTCGCCGGGTACGTCGCCGCGCAGACGTCGCCCGCGCCGCTGCAGGGCGCCGTCCGCCGGCTCGAGCTCGCGGTCGGGAACCAGGGCAGCGGCTCGCTCCTCTTCGCCGTCGCGGCAACCGCAGCCGTCGCGCTCGGGATCGCCGCGGTCGCGCGGCGCCGCGGCGTGCAGACCGCGGCGCTCGCGGCGTCGGCGCTCTTCGCCGTCGCGATCGCGGCCGGTGCGCTCTCGTACGAGCGGCTGACGAACTCGATCGTCCGCGCGTCGCTGCCCGCCGACCTCACGTGGATCGACGACGCCCACGCGGGCCACCCGGCGTTCGTCGCGTCGCCGGGAAGCCCGCGCGACGTGATCCTCGAGACGCTCTTCTGGAACCGCTCCGTCGGTCGCGTCTACCTGATGCCGGGCGCGCAGGCGCCGGACAAGTTCGCGACGCCCGCCGTCGACGTCGACGGGGCCGGGACGCTGCTCCACGACGGCCGCCCCGTGACGCAGGCCGTCGTTCTCGACAACTCGGCGACGACGGCACGCCTCGCCGACGCGCGCCGGCTCGCGACGGGCGGTCCCGTGAGCCTGTGGCAGCCGAACGGCGCCGCGCGCCTGTCCCTCCTGATGTGGGGGCGGCTCGACAACGGGATGCTCCTGAACGCCGGCGGGATCTGGCTCTGGCCGAAGGCCTCGCACGCGGGCTGGGTCGAGCTCCGCCTCACGACGGTCAGCGCGGTGAAGCCGGGCACGTTCACGCTCTACGACCACCACCGCCCCGTGGCGACGAGAGAGCTTCCGGCCGGCCGCGTGACGACGCTCCGCGTCCCGCTCTGCGACGCCGGACGCTTCGCGCGCGGCTTCGCGTCGAACAACGCGGTCGCCGCGGTGCCGCGCTACGTGCCCGACCCGGGCGCGTGCAGCCGGCCTACGCCGTGATCGTCAGCTTCGCGCCGAGCGTCTCGGTGCGGTAGCGGACGCCGAGCGTGTAGACGCCCGCCGCGCTCGGGTTCCCGAGCTGCGCCGCCTTCGTGACGAGGATCTTCGCCGTGCCGGGCCCGATCACCATGCAGATGACGCCGGTGCGGACCGGCATCGTGATCGACAGCGTCCGGCCGGTGAGCGTCACCTTCGACGGCTTCACGCCGTCGACGAGGACGGCCGACGGGCCGACCGTCGCGGGCAGGGCGAAGCCGCTCGGGAACGTCAGCGCGAGGAGACCGGCGCGGAGCTTCCCGCACTGGAGCTCCGTGTGGAGCGAGACGACGAGCGAGACGGGCTTCGCGCCCGCCTTCGGGCTCGACAGCGCCGCCGTCGCGAAGTCGGACATGTCGGTCCCCGGCGGCACGGCGGCCGAGGCAGCTCCGGTTGCGAGAACCGCGCCGCAGGCGACAGCGCAGACGGCCCTGAGCACGCGTCCAGGGTACCACCGTCGGTTCGAGTTGCAGCGCAACCCGAAGTGGTTCACCATCCGTCGGCCGGGTGTGGGGCCCGGCGCACAACCCTGGGAGGGGGAGGAGTCGTCACATGACGTCGAATCGCTTTGCGCGCGTCGTCGTTGCCCTTGGTGGCGCGACGATGATCGCGGCCCTGATCGTCACCGCAGGAGCCTCGGCGAAGACGAACGGCCCGTTCGGATCGAGCCGTCACGTCCTGCCGGGCACGAAGCCCGCGTGGACGACCGCAGTGCCGCAGACCGCCGTGGTTCCGGCGAGCTCGTCCGTCCATGCACGGGTCTGGCTCGCGCCGCGGAACTCGGACCAGCTCGACGCGCTGGCGCAGGCAGTCAGCGATCCGTCGAGCGCACAGTACGGACAGTTCATCACCGAGGACCAGTACGCGGCGCAGTTCGCGCCGACCGCTGCGCAGGTCGGCCAGGTCACGCAATGGCTGACGCAGTCCGGCCTCGCCGTCACCGCGACCGGTCCGGACAACCACTTCGTCGAGGTCGCCGGCAGCGCAGCCGCTGCCGCGACGGCGTTCGGCACGACGCTCGCCGACTATCTCGTCAAGGGGACGCAGGCGCAGGCGCCGGTAGCCGACGTTTCCGTGCCGGATTCGCTTGCCGGGCTTGTGACCGCTGTCACCGGGCTCAGCACCTACGGCCATGCGATGAAGCCCGCCGACTTCGGCCCGGAGCCGGCATTCGTCAACGCCACGCCGTGCTCCGACTCGTACGGTCAGCAGACGGCGAGGACGCTGCCGAAGCTCCAGCACCAGACGCTCCCGTACGCGGTGTGCGGCTACACGCCGGACCAGCTGCGCGGCGCCTACGGCGTCGACGGCTTCGGGCCGGCGTGGAGTCTCGGCCACGGCCAGACCGTCGCGATCACCGACGCCTACGACTCTCCGAGGTTGCTCTCGGACGCGAACCGGTACGCGACGCGGCACGGCGACCGGCCCTTCGCACCCGGTCAGTTCCAGGATCGCAGCGTCCCCGAGGACGCGTCGACGGGCGACGACTGCGGCGGCAACGGCTGGTACGGCGAGGAGATCCTCGACATCGAGGCCGTGCACGCGATGGCACCCGGCGCCAACGTCCTCTACTACGGCGCCGCCAGCTGCTTCGACGACGACCTGCTCGCGCAGCTCGCGCAGATCGTCCACGACAACAAGGCGTCGATCGTCACCAACTCGTGGGGCGACGTGACCTTCTACGTCGACGACAACGGCAACCTCGTCCAGAACGTCGACAGCACCACGATCGCCGCCTACGAGTCCGTCTTCAAGCAGGGCGCCGTCCAGGGGATCGGCTTCATGTTCTCCTCGGGCGACAACGGCGACGACCTCGCCGCATTCGGCTACGCGCAGACGGAGTTCCCGACGAGCGACCCGTGGGTCACCTCGGTCGGCGGCACGTCGCTCGCCGTCGACCGGCGGGACAACCGCATGTTCGAGACCGGGTGGGGCACGGAGAAGTACAGCCTCTCGTCCGACGGCAGCACGTGGAACCCGCTCGGGTTCTGGTACGGGGCCGGCGGCGGGATCAGCCAGCTGTTCGGGCTGCCGTCGTACCAGCGTGGGATCGTGCCGCGCGGGACGACGGGCCGGGCCGTGCCGGACGTCGGCATGGACGCCGACCCGACGACCGGCATGCTCGTCGGCGAGACGCAGAGCTTCTCGCTGCCGAGCCGCTTCGGGCCGCCCGGGGTGCACTACGGCGAGTACCGGATCGGCGGGACGAGCCTTGCCTCACCGCTCTTCGCAGGCGCCCAGGCGGTCGCCCAGGCGAACGAGGGCGGCCGGCGGATCGGGTTTGCGAACCCGACGATCTACGCGCTCGCGCGGATCCCGGGCGAGTTCTACGACGTGACGCCGCAGGGCGACCCGGGCAACGTCCGCCCGGACTACGTCAACGGCCAGAACGGCGACGACGGGGTCGTCTACTCCGTCCGGACGTTCGACCAGGACTCCTCGCTCCAGACGAACCGCGGCTGGGACGACGTCACCGGCGTCGGCAGCGTCGACGGCCACTACTTCGACTGGTGGTCCGACCTGCACCACTAGACGGCGACCGGCGGGCCGGGGCCTCGCGCTCCGGCCCGCCGTCTAGCTCGCGCTCGCCTTGCTCTTCTTCTTCAGCGCGCGCTCGAGGGCGCGGACGAACGGGCCGACGACGACGGGCTTCTCGAGGTAGGCGACGGGCTCGAGCAGCCAGCCGGAGATGACCCGGCGGCCGCTCGTGACGCAGACGACCGGGATCTTGCGCGCCTCGCGCTCGCGGGCCTCGCGGGCGAGCGCGATCGAGTCGCGCGACAGCGGCTCGACGACCACCGCGTCGACCGGGCCGACGTCGAGGTCGTCCACCACCGTGTGCCCGAGGGCTTCGACGATCGCCGTGAGCGCGAGCTTCCAGTGCGCGTCGGGATCGCTGACGAGGACGACCGCCACGCGTGGATTCACTCGCACTCCGATGGTGGAAACGGGCTGCGGGCCGTATGAACCGCGTATGACCTAGCGGAAGCGCGAGAAGAAGCGCTTCGGCGGCTCCGGCTCGTCCGGCGGCGGCGCGTCGGCGGGCTCGGGCGCCTCCGCCTCCGCGGCCGGCGGCTCCGGGTCGGGCGCGCCCGCGATCGTGCGCGGCCGTGCCTGCCGCTCGCGCTGGGCGCGGATCGCGGCGCTCATCTCCTCGCGATGCGACTGCTCCGCCATCGCCCGAAACGTGTACGCCGCCCGCCGCGGACCTCCTGCCATCTAAGGTCCTGCCGGATGTGCTTCGAGCTCGACTCCGAGCCGCCGATCCCGGTCATCTCCGGGGCCGCCGTCTCCCACGACGACCTCGTGCTCGAGGCGGCCGACGGCAACCGGTTCGGCGCGTTCCTCGCCTCGCCGGAGGAGCCGTCCGGGGTCGGGATCGTGATCCTCCCGGACGTCCGCGGGCTCTACCGCTTCTACGAGGAGCTCGCGCTCCGCTTCGCCGAGCGCGGCTACGCGGCGCTCGCGTTCGACTACTTCGGTCGCACCGCCGGGATCGAGAAGCGCGAGAACGACTGGGACTACATGGCCGAGGTGCAGAAGACCACCCCGGAGACCGTCCAGCTGGACGTGCGCGCCTCGGTCGAGGAGCTGGAGCGCCA
>Ga0335069_10016095_pt1 | contig 10447 bp, 8 predicted proteins | sample Lox_Sample_11_FD_206714 | JGI IMG/M metagenome (GOLD analysis project Ga0335069, IMG submission 206714) | Soil microbial communities from Loxahatchee National Wildlife Refuge, Florida, United States - Lox_Sample_1.1 | ecosystem: Environmental > Terrestrial > Soil > Wetlands | place: USA: Florida...
AGGCAGGCGGCGCACCACCTCCTGGGCGAGCACTCGGCCGTCCATCCCCGGCATGATCACGTCCGTGAGCAGCAGGTCCGGCGGCGGCGCGGCTCCCAGCCGGTCCAGCGCGGCGTAGCCGGACTCCACGGCGAGCACCGAGTAGCCGGCGGATTCCAGGATGGACCGGACGTAGCGGCGGACCGACTCGTCGTCCTCCACCACGAGGACGCGCTCGCTGCCTTGAACGGGGAGATGGCGCGCGCTGTCCGGCGGCTCGGACTCCTGCTCCGATTCCTGGACACGGGGCAGGTAGACGGTGAACGTGGTGCCCTTGCCGACCTCGCTCTGGCAGGTGATGTGGCCGCTGCTCTGGCGGATGATGCCGTACACGGTGGCGAGCCCGAGCCCCGTCCCCTTGCCGATGTCCTTGGTGGTGAAAAACGGCTCGAAGAGGCGGCGCATCGTGGCCTCGTCCATGCCGTGGCCGGTGTCCGTGACGGAGAGGCTCACGAACTCTCCCGGGGCAACCTCGGGGTGACCGGCAAGCTCTTCCACCGTGAGGCAGGCGCCAGCCGTGCGGATGATGAGCTGGCCTCCGCCGGGCATGGCGTCCCGGGCGTTCACGGAGAGATTCATGACCACCTGCTCGATCCGGCCGGGGTCCGCGTTGACGAGCAGGGAAGTCCCGCCGCGCGACGTGACCAGGCGGACGTCTTCCCCGAGCAGCCGGCGCAGCATCCCGTCCATGCCCTCCACCAGCCCCGCAAGGTCGAACACGCGCGGGAGCAGGATCTGCCGCCGGCTGAAGGCCAGGAGCTGCGAGATCAGCGTGGCCGACCGCCGGGCCGCGCGCTTGATCTCGTGCAGGTTGTCCTCCAGGACCTGGTTGCCCCGGGACTCCTCCAGCGCCATCTCGCAGTAGCCGGTGATGACGGTGAGGATGTTGTTGAAGTCGTGGGCGATCCCACCGGCGAGCCGCCCCACGGCCTCCATCTTCTGGGACTGCTGCAGCTCCTCCCGCAGCCTCTCGCGCTCCTGCTCCGCGCGCCTCAGGTCAGTGACGTCCCGGCTGATCCCGACGAGGCCCGTCACCTCGCCGGCCGAGTCGAACAGCGGCACCTTGGTGGTGAACACCCACCGCGACTTCCCCCCGTACCCCTCGGACGGCTCCTCGATGTTGACCAGCGGCTCGCGGGACTGCATGACGTGGAGGTCCGATGCGCGGTAGCGCTCCGCGAGCTCCCGCGAGACGAAATCCGCGTCCGTGCGGCCGGCAAGCTCGGAGGAGTCTCGCGCGCCCACCAGCTGCGCCTGCGCCTTGTTGGTGAGGATGAAGCGGCCGTCTCGGTCCTTGAGGTAGACGTAATCCGGCAGGCTGTCGATGAGCGCCAGCAGCAGCTTGCGCTCCTGCTCCAGGCGTCCCTGCAGGCGGCGCAGCTCCGTCACGTCGCGGATGACGCCCAGCGTGCCGACCACCGCGGCGTCCGGCCCGCGCCGCGGGGTGGCAATGAGCTCGATCTGCCGCGTCTCCCCGTCCGGGCGGCGGATGGCGGCCTGGTACGTGCTGCTCTCCCCGCGCCGCCGCTTCACCGTCTCCTGCACGGCGCGGGCGTATTCCTCGGGGCTCATGAACTCGGACAGGTTTCTCCCCGCCAGGACGCCCGGGGCGACGCCGAACAGCGTCTCCGCGGCAGGATTCGCAAAGACGATCGTCTCGGCGAGGTCCACGATGGCCACTCCCTCGGCCAGCGTGGCCACCAGGTCGCGGTAGCGCTCCTCGTTCTCCCGGGCGGAGGCGTACAGCCGCGCCTTGGACAGCGCGATACTGACGTGCTCTCCCAGGATGCTCATCAGGCGCAGGTCCTCGGGTCCCATGCCCACGCCGCCGCGGCTTTCCACGTTGAGCACGCCCGCCGGCGCGCCGCCGTCGAACAGCGGGATGCACACCTCGGACACGACGTCCTCGATGGCCCCGATGTAGTCGGGGTCCGTGCGCACGTTCTCCACCAGCACCGGCGCGCCGGTGCGGAACACGCGGCCGGTGATGCCCCGGTCCAGCGGGATGCGCTCCAGGATGGACTGGTATCCCACCTGGTGGCGAAGCGCGAGCTGGCCGTCGGACAGCAGGAACAGGCTGACCTGCGTGTAGCCGAACACGCGCGCGATCCCGTCCACCACCGTGCGGATGACCTCGGTCAGGTCGAGCTCCGAGGCGAGGGAGGTGCGCACCTCGTCCAGCAGCGCGTGCTCCTTGGCCTGCCGCTGCGCGGCCTGCAGGAGCGTCCGCAGGTCGCGCTCCCGTTCCAGGGACGCCTCCTCCGCGCGCTGGCGCCGCGTGACGTCGCGAAGGGACACCATGCGGCCCAGGCGGTCGCCGCGCCTCGAGTACAGGAAGTGCACGGTGAGCTCGAACGAGCGGTCGTCCCGGGGCAGGACCAGGCCGGTGCCGCTTTCGCCGCGCCGGATCACCGCGGAGGCGAGCTCGGGCCACCCTTGCAGCGCGGAGGCAAACGGCATCCCCAGCGCGGAAGAGCCGGTCCGAAGCAGCGCCAGCGCGCGCGGGTTGGCGTCCGCCAGCCGCCCGCGGCCGTCTTCCACCAGGTGGCCGTCCGGCATCGCGGCCAGCAACTGCTCGCGGGCCACGGGACTGAGGGTGAGGATGCGCCCTCGCGTGAGTCCCCAGACCAGGAGGACCCCGGACAGGGAAAACGAGGCGGCCGGCAGGTCGAGGCCGGGCGTCGGGTTGCCGGGCGCCACGTAGGCCAGGAACCCGGCCCACACCACGGCCACCGCGGCCACCATGGCGGCGGACTGGCGCGCGTACACCGGTGGGGCGCGCAGCGCGGCGCCGACGATGAACGTGGTGCCCGTCAGGACCAGCACCAGGTCGTAGGCGGAAGCGATCCACCATGCCGGTCCATGGCCGTAGACCGCCGCGTTCCTGGCCCGGGCGGCCAGGGTGACCGAGGACCAGACCAGCCCGTGCAGCTCGTTGGTTGCCGCCAGCGCAACGACCGCCACCGGCACGGTCCAGAGGAGTGCCGCGATCTTCGGCACCTTCCATTCGCCGCGATGGTAGGTCACCGCGAAAAGGAGGAACAGCGGCGCCACGTTGACCACGCCCAGGAACAGGATCTTGGAGAACAGGATCTTGAGCGGCAGGTCGACCGCTCCTGCCTCCAGCGTGGCGGAAGCGGTCCAGGCCGTCACGGCGGTCATCATGAGGGCGAAGAGCAGCCCCCCGGGCGCCTTTCGCTTGCGCCAGGCAACAACCATGGCCAGCAGCGAGACCAGCGCACTTGCGAATTGCGCGGCCATGTAGGCCGTGAGTTCAAACTGCATGTGACCCGTCGCGAGTCCGTGCCGATTGTACTCCAAAACTCCGTTCTGGACAGAGGGCCCGGTCCGGCCCTGGCCCGTGGCGCGGGCGGCCTGGCTTCTGGAAAACCATCCGCCCGGGTATATCATTGACACGTCTCACGGCCATGCCGATCCTATGGTCGGTACACGGTAACCGAAACGGAGGTGGAAATGGCAGCAGGCTACACGTTCGACGGCAAGCGCTTCATCAAGAAGAGCTCGGGCCAGAAGCTGGCGGAAGTCGACCGAGACACCATCCGGTCCTACAACGGCGCCGTGTTCGGCCAGATCGAGGGCAAGAACATCCGAGACAACCATGGCAAGAAGGTCGCGGAGTTCACTGGCAAGGAAGTCAAGGACGACAAGGGCAACAAGATCATCGGCATCAAGGAGATCCAGGAGGTCGTCGAAGGGACGCCGGGAATCCAGATGGCCGCCCTGTGGTACTTCTTCGTGAAGGACCGCAAGGAGCACGCGGGAGTGCTGTGAGCCGGGGCCGGGTGACCCGGCGCGGCCCCGCGGCTCGAGCGATACCCTCCCCGGGCTCCTGTCCGCGGAGCTTGTTCCGTTCGTATCTTCATCGCAAGGGGCGCGGAGATGAACCGGGACGAGCTGCTGGGTTTCCTTCGGAGCCACAAGTACGCGGTGGCAGCAACGGTGTCTCCGGCGGCCTCCCCGCAGGCCGCCGTGATCGGGTTCAGCGTCACCGACCAGTTGGAGATCGTGTTCGACACGGTGGAGTCCACGCGCAAGGCGCGGAACCTGCGCACCAACCCGGCGATTTCCCTGGTGATCGGCGGAATGGAGCCCGGAGGAGAACGGACCGTCCAGGTGGACGGCACGGCGGACCTGCCGGCAGGCGATGAGCTGGCGCGTCTCAAGGAATCCTACTACCGCGTGTTCCCGGACGGCGCGCAACGGGCCACTTCCTGGCCGGGCCTGACCTACATCCGCGTTCGTCCGACCTGGCTCCGCTATTCCGATTTCAGCACGCCATCGCCGGTCATCGTGGAGCTCACGGCGGAGGACCTCTCGCGGGTGACCTGAGGCCGTCACGGGACACGGTGCGGGTTGTCGCCGCGGTCTCCCACCTCGGCGCCCTCCATGGTTATCTTCCTGGCGGAGGACGGAATGGCCGCGAAGACGTTTTCGTACGTTGACGAGTACATGGCGGGGCTGCCGCCCGCGGTACGGGTGGTCCTAGGAGAGGTCCGCGCGATCATCCACCGGGCCATCCCCGGCGCGGAAGAGGTGATCAGCTACAGGATCCCCGCGGTCAGGGTCGGCGGCGGTCGGCCGCTGCTCTGGTTTGCCGGCTGGAAGGGACACTATTCCCTGTACCCCGTCAACGGTGCGACTGCGGCACATCTCGGGGCCGAGTTGTCACGGTATGAGCTTGGCAAGGGAACCCTGCGGCTTCCGCTCTCCGAACCAATACCGGCGAAACTGATTGAGCGCATCGCGAAGCTCCGCGTGCAGCAAGCCAGCGCGAAAGGAGCCTCGTCGGCTCCCACGAAAGTCCGAGGTACCAGGCCGCCTGCCGCCAGGCCGCCTGCCACCAGGCCCCGCACCAGGACGACCGCGGCGAGCTCCCTCCCAGCCGCGCTTCGAGAGGCCCTGAAGGCCGAACCACGGGCGAAAGCGGTGTTCGACAGCCTGGCCCCATCTCATCGCCAGGCCTATGCCCGGTGGATTGCCTCCGCCAAGCGGGCCGACACGCAGGGCCGCCGCGCGAGCTCCGCGGTACAGATGCTGCTGAGGGGCAAGCCCTCGGCATAGCGCTTCTCTTCCATATAAAAAGCGCGGCCCATGCAGGGGCCGCCAGCGCCCGCGTCGCGGAACGAGGGAGGCGGCTCAGCTCGTGGGCATGCGCCCGGCGAAGGCGTGCACCTTTCCCTTCCAGTCCGGTTCCAGGGGGCCCTTCATGCCCGTTACCTGGACTTTCTCCTCCGCGACGTTGACGTAGCCGCGCGCCTGCAGGACCTCGTTCATGATCGGGATGACGCGCTGCCAGCGCGCGAGCTCCTGGGGCGCGGGCATCTTGCCGTTGGCGTCCGGCTGGGGCGCGCCCTCGGTGACCAGGAGGGCGTACCTGATGCCCGCGGGCAGCTTCAGCTGCCTCAGGAAGCGCCGCATCCGGCCAATCGGTCGGCCCATGCGCCCGGGTGAGCTGAACACGTACAGGTCCGCCGCCGGCACCTCGCGGGGCCGTGCGTCCCGGACGTGATGCACGTCCACCGAAACGCCCCGCTCACCCATGCAGGTCTTGAACTCCTGCGCCACGGCGGCTCCGTTCCCGAACTTCGACGCGTGAAAGTACTCGATCTTCACTGGAGACCTCCTCTGCAACTTTCAAACACCGCCGCGGTCCCAACCCGGCACCTGCTCGAGCCGCGACTTCTCTCGAATGACCTCCGGCCGTTATCATAGAATACCATGGCGGACCAGAAAGATACTGACGAGGACGGGGACCGGACCGGTGCGCAGGCCGCTGGCGCGGCCGCGGCCCCGGGGGATCGGGACGACTACCGGGCCCCACGGGGCGCCCGGACCATGCTTCGGTCCACGGCACGCGGGGCCACGCTGACTTACGAGGCCGCGGCGGACTGGATCGTCCTTCGAAAGGACGAAAAGCCCACCGCGGAGGTGTTCTACGTCCGCTACTTCCTGCAGGGCGGTGGCGGTGAGGGCGGGGACCACAGCGACAACCGACCGCTCACGTTCGTCTTCAACGGCGGACCGGGCGCCTCCTCGGTGTACCTGCATTTCGGCGCGGTTGGGCCGCGGCGGGTGGCCTTCCAGGACCGCGGCATCCCCCCCGCTGCCCCTGACGTCCTGGTGGACAACGACGAGACGTGGCTGCAGTTCACCGACCTGGTCTTCATCGATCCGGTGGGAACGGGCTTCAGCCGCATGATCCCGGAGAAGAAGAAGCCCACGGAGAAGCCGGCGCCGGGAGAAGGCAAGAAGGAGGTCGAGTACTGGGGGCTGAAGCGTGACCTCGAATCCATCGGGGAGTTCGCGCGGAAGTTCCTCTCGCGGTTCCACCGCTGGGACAGCGCCGTCTACATTGCCGGGGAGAGCTACGGCGGCTTCCGCGTGGCAAAGCTCGCGCGCATGCTGCAGGAGAAATACGGGGTCGGGCTGGCCGGTGCCATTCTCATTTCGCCGGCGCTCGAGTTCACGCTGCTGGACGGATCCGACTACGACACCATGATGTGGTTGGACACCTTTCCGACCATGGCCGGCGCGGCGGCCTTTCACGGCCGGGCCCGCAAGCTCCAGGACGGCGAGGACATCCGCGCCTACGCCAGGCGTGCGGGCCAGTTCGCGCTCACCGAGCTCCTGCCGGTGCTCGCCGCCGGCGACCTGGGAGGGGTGGAGAAGAAGAACGAGGTGCTCGACACGGCGGCGGATTTCATCGGCCTGCCGAGAGAGCTCGTCCGCGCCAAGAACGGGCGCGTGCGCATCGAGTGGTTCGTGAAGAACCTGCTGCGGGACCGGGGCCTGCACCTCGGCCTGTATGACGCCAGCATGACCGTCAAGGACCCCTACCCGGATCGCGACGAGTGGACCGGCCCGGATCCCACGCTGCACATGGCCGAGCGCGTGTTCGCCTCCGCGGCCAACACGCAGATCCGGCGCTCCATTGGCCTGGACACGGACCGCGACTACGACCTCCTGTCCGACGAGGTGAACCAGAACTGGAAGGTGGACACGCGCAAGCACGCGCTGGACAGCCAGGTGGGCGCCACCGACGACCTGCGCTACGGCATGAGCCTCAACCCCGCCATGAAGGTGTACCTCACGCACGGGGTCTACGACCTGGTCACTCCGTTCTTCGCCGCGGACCGCATCTCCAACCTCATGAAGCTGGACGAGGACCGCCGAAAGATGCTCACGGTCAAGCATCACCTCGGCGGCCACATGTTCTACACCTGGCCAGAGAGCAGGCGCGAGCTCTTCGAGGACATCCGGGGCCTCTACGGGTCCGCGGGCTGAGCCCGCGCCGGCGGAGTCTCTGCCCGCGGGGCCTGCCCGATCCGTTCCAGCGGGAACGCCGGCAGCGCGATCGGTCGCAGCGCCAGCGAGAGCAGGAGCACCTCGCTGTCGTCGCCCGCGATACGGTTCATCCGAAGCGCGCCGCACTTCGTGCAGCGGTGAATGACGGCCCATTCACCCTTCTGCCGCGCGTACACCGCGATCGGCTCCATGGGTGACCGGCACGCGGAACGGCGGTCGCCGTCCTGGTGATCCACGTGGAGACTCCAGAGACACTTCGGGCAGTGGTTGCGCTGCCCGGTCCCGCCGGTGGCGGGCACCACGAGCTCGCGGCACCTCACGCACTGAAAAAACGCCGGTTCTTCACGGCTTTCGTGGGACAATGGTTGATTCCTCCGAATGAAAGGGACACCGCGCTCGCAGAGGAATCGGGCCGAACGGAGAAATCGGCGGCCGCACGCGCGGCGCCGCACGGTCCGGGTAGGATTACCTGGGAGCGCCCTTCTGGAGAGAGCTTTCATTCGAGGAGAGCACAAGGACTGACATTGCCGCCCCCTTTCTCAAGCTCCCAAGGGGTAGTATGGCGATGCGGTAATGTCAAGCGCCCGACCGCCCGGTGCGTGTTGTCGTGCGCGGCCCACCGCCCGGCAGCCGGCGATTGACAGGAGCGGGCGCCGCATTTATCGTACGGGCACACTCACATGAAACGAGAGACGAGTTACCGTCTGCCGCTGCGGGCCGGTGCGGCGGCGTCCGTGGTCTACGTGCTGGCGGTGGTGCTCGGCGGGCTCCTGCGGCCCGGGTACAGCCACGTCTCCCAGGCAGTAAGCGAGCTGATCGAGGTCGGCGCGCCCAACAAGGGGATCCTCGACCCGCTGTTCATGACCTACAACGTGCTGACCGCGGTGTTTGCCGTGGGCGTGTTCCAGGCGCGCGCGTCCCGGGGCCGCGGGGCGCTGGCCACCGCGACGGCCGCGGTCCTCATGGTGGAAGCCGTGGTCGGTTTCGTCACGGTGTTCTTTCCAGAGGACGTCCCGGGCACCGCGGCCACCGCCGCCGGTGTTGTCCACATCCTCCTGGCCTCCCTGAGCTCGTTGTCCACCATGGCAGCCATCCTGCTGGTCTTCCTCTGGCTTCGGAACACGGCAGGAGGCGAGGGATACGCGGCCTACTCCCTGGTCACCCTGGTCGTGGTGTTCATCACCGGGGGCGTGGCCGCCGGCACCACCGCGGTTGGAATCCCCATCAACGGCCTGGCGGAGAGGCTCACCATCGGGGCCTTCCTGCAGTGGATGTTCGTGCTGGGCCTGGGGCTGCCTTCTGCGGACGCGAACGCCAGCCACTAGTCCCCGTACAGCGCTTCCTCCAGGTCCAGCGGGATGTAGATCCACCCGTACTGCGTGCTGCACGTCACCTGGCCGGTGAGGTTCCAGTGCACGCTTCGATTGGCGGCAAGGTTGAGCGCCATGCCGAGCACTTTCCCGGGTGAGGTCTCCATCTGCAGGTCAACCGGCGTGACGGCGCCCGGCGGCAGATCGGTCTGACCGTGGGTGTGCACCATGGAGTACTTCTTGCCGTTCAGGAACAGGAACGTTTTCACGGAGCTCAACGTGACCGGGAACGCGTTGGTGTTGGTGACGTTGAAGTGCAGCCGCCATGCGTCGGTGAGCGGGTCCCCCTCCGAACCGAGGTACGCCACCTCCGGTACCCGGGGCAGCGGCACGGTAACGGTAGCCGTGAATGGAACCGGGTCCAGGCCGTAACGCCGGGCGCTGTACAGCCCGCCGCGGAAGGTGACGCGGATGCCCTGCCCCGAGAGCACGTCGATTCCCTGGTTCGCGATATCCTTCACCGCCACCTGGAACGGGAACGTCACGGTCTGGTCCCCGTTGGCGTGCATCTTTCGCACCGCGGTCGAGTCCGTGAACAGCTGCGTGTCGAAGAGGTCCACCGCGTAGTCCACGCCGCGGAGCTCGAGGTCCGTCGGCGCATTGTTGTGGATCAGGACCTTTGCCTCGTACTTCACCAGCGTGGGGGAGAACGAGGTGGACTGGAAGGAGCTCACCGTCACGGTGGGCTGCACGTCCACCATTGGCCCCGCAGGCTCGCTGGCGCAGGCGCCCACCAGCAACGCGCACGCGGCGGCTGCGCAGAGAACGGCAGCAGACCTCATCGCCATCATTTCCCGAACCCTCCTCTGCCAAGAGCATACCTCCCGGAGGACGCGTTTTGCATACTTTTTACGATTCCTTTTCGCGGCCATGGCAAGCGCCCCCCGGCACCGGGGTAGCGTATGGGAGCGAGAGGAGCACGCACATGAATCGAACGGTTTCCGTTTTCAAGAGGTTCCTGGTGATCGTGGCCGCGGCCGTGGTCTGGGCCGGCGCGGCCGCCGTGGTTCACGCCGAGGAGAAGATCCAGGTGGCCATCCTGCTGGACACCAGCAACTCAATGGACGGTCTCATCAGCCAGGCCAAGGCGCAGCTGTGGAAGGTGGTCAACGAGCTGGCGCGCACGAAGCGCCACGGGGTGCACCCGCGCCTGGAAGTGGCGCTGTTCCAGTACGGCAACGACGGCCTCTCCGAGGAAAGCGGCTACATCCAGATGGTGTCCGACCTCACCACGGACCTGGACAAGATCTCCGAGAAGCTGTTCCAGCTCTCCACCAACGGCGGAAGCGAGTATTGCGGCGAGGTGATCGACCGCGCGGTGGCCCGCCTGTCCTGGAGCCCGTCCAACGACGTGCTGAAGGTGATCTACATCGCGGGCAACGAGCCGTTCACGCAGGGAGACGTGGATTACAGGCGCTCGGACGCCAAGGCCATCCGCAGGGGGATCGTCGTCAACACCATCTTCTGCGGCCCGTTCGACGAGGGCGTGGCGACCAACTGGAAGGACGGCGCGGACCGCGCCGACGGCCGCTACATGAGCATCAACCAGGACGCGGAAGCGGTGAGCATCCCCACGCCGTACGACGGTGACATCGTGAAGCTGGGGGACCAGCTCAACGGCACGTACGTGGCGTACGGTTCCGGCGGGAAGGCGGGCGAAAGCCGCCAGGCCGCGCAGGATGCCAACGCCTCCTCCATGGGCGCCGCGGCAC
>Ga0335069_10016096_pt1 | contig 10447 bp, 7 predicted proteins | sample Lox_Sample_11_FD_206714 | JGI IMG/M metagenome (GOLD analysis project Ga0335069, IMG submission 206714) | Soil microbial communities from Loxahatchee National Wildlife Refuge, Florida, United States - Lox_Sample_1.1 | ecosystem: Environmental > Terrestrial > Soil > Wetlands | place: USA: Florida...
GCCAGGCGATGGCAATCGTTCGCACCAGCCACAACGGAGTCGATCTGACCAGTCGGCGATCCGCGTTTCAGATTCGGGATGATGGGTTCGAGGTGAGCGAAGTCCTGGTCACACCGCGCATCGGCATTAATCCCTCCAACCCGGCCCTTGACTGGCCTCTGCGCTGGGTAATTCCCGGGAATCCCTGCGTTTCCGGGCCCAAAAGTCTCTCCGGAGATCGCATCTTTATCCCGTAGAAATCCGTCTGACCAGGAAAGACCGCCCTCCGAGAGGACTTCCCCACTTGTTGCCAACCGAGTTCCTGTCCCGACCCGCCGCCGCGGCCGCTGTGCTAGGCGTGGCATTGTTTGCTGGAAGCACTCTGTCGCAAGCCCCTCAACCGGCGCCTGCTACTGACTTGGGCCATCTGCATTCGCCCGCGCCCCAGCCGACGAACCTTAAGGTTCTGCCCAAAACCCTTACCGGCGACCAGGTACACGAAATCATGCACAAGTGGGAAGCCCAACTCGGGGTGGAGTGCAACACCTGCCACGCGATCGATCCCAACAAAAAGCTGCCCAACGGACGTCCGGCCCTGAATTTCGCCGACGACTCCAAGCCGGAGAAAGAGACCGCCCGCCTGATGGTCAAAATGACCGAGGACATCAACAAGAACTACACATCCATGGTGGAGAGTGAGCGGAACAACGCGGAGTCCGCCAAGGAGGTCACCTGCGGCACATGCCATCGCGGTCATTTCGATCCGCCGGCGTTTGTTCCCCCGCCGGAGCACGACCACGAAACCCACGACAGGCCGCCGACGGCCGGCGAAAAGCCCGCTATTCCGCACTAGACCTCCACTGTTGGGTAACATTCCTGAGGCACCCAGTTTCTTTTCAGGTTGGAAGAATCATGCCGGCTGCAGTTCCAGCAGAATGGCGGCGCCCTGGTGTCCGAGATTGACGGCGGAGGCGCGGCCCTCGTTGTCGCGCAGGATAGCGGCGCACAGGCTCAGGCCCAGGGCGGAGGTGTCCACGCCCCCGGTCGGAGGAACGTACGGGTCAAACGCCCGCTCGGGGTGGTGAAATGCCGGGCCGGAATGGGCCACCACGATCTGCACGCGGTTGCCCTCCGCGCTTGCCTCCAGCCGGACTGTGCGCTCCGAGCCGAGGCCCTGATTCTCGACAGCCTCCATGGCGAATTGCAGGCAGTGGAGGACCGCCTGGCGCAACTGCTGGCCATGGCAGAGCACCCGCGGGATGGACGGAGCTACCCGGAGGCGGAACTGGATCGAGCGCTGCAGGAATTCCGCGCGATGCAGGTTTTCCAGGTCAGCCAGCAAATCAGGCACCGAAACAGCAGTACGCGGACCGACCGGCGAGCAGTAAATCTGCGAAAGGCTCTGCAGCGTGGTGCGCATGTGCCGCGCCTCGCTCAGGATGGCGTCGATGCCTTTGCGCGCGTGCTCGTCGAGGTGGGGCGCATCCTCGAGGAGCGATGCGTACCCGAGGATCACGGTCAAGGGGTTGTTCAGCTGTTGGGTGACATTGCTTGCGAGTTGGCCGACACCGGCGAACTTCTCAGAATCGATGAGCTTTTCCAGCATCGACGTCTGGCTGCGAACCGCCTGCAACCGCGCCGCGAGCATCTCCAGCGGGAGCAGGTCGTCGTGCCGCAGGGGAGCGTCCGTTTTGCATGGGTGCCTCTGGCCCAGGAAGAGCGCGCCTTCGGCTGACTCTGGGCCCAGCATGGGGATGGCCAGGGCAGAGGTGAATTTCAGCCCGCGCAGGTCATCGCCGGGTGTCAGCCATGGCTCCAGGTCGACTTCCAGCGTCTGGCTGCCGGGGACCGCGGGCCGGGAGAATCCGATTGCGGGAAAGCCATAAGCGGGGATCCTGGCTGCGAGTGTATCGAGAGCCTTTGTGGTCGCCGTGTCAAATCCGGCGGCGCCTGTGAGCTGAAAGAAACCGGAGGGCTGCAGTAGGATGAGGGCGGCCTGGGCAAACCGGCTGTTTTCCACGATTATCTGGCAGATCTCGTTCCCCTGCCGATCGAAGTCCTCGAGCCGGCGTCGCGACAGCGCCAGCCTCGTGTACGCCTCCATCTCTTTGCGGGCGCGATGTTCCCGTTCCCGGTTGGCCCGGTTGAGGTCAATTTCATTCTCGAGCGCAAGAAGGATAAGGCCGAGGGCGGTGATGACGTCGGCCATGATGATAAGGCGGATCAGGTCGAGAGCGAGATACGGGCTGGACGAAATTGCCGGAAAGGTGAGGAGAAGGGGGCAAGCTAAGCACAACAGTCCCAGGAAACTGATAATGACTCCGGAGGAGAACCGGCGAAACATGAACAGCACCAGCAGGGCTGCGATCACGTGGTTGCCGGATTCAGCCAGCGCCAGGGGCCGGGAGAGGCCTCGCCCCAAACAGACCCAGAAGGCAAACCCGCCAAACACGGAACATACCAGCACACCGATCCAGATCGGCAGGCTGCCCTTCTCGCAACACCAGAGAAAGCCCACGGCCAGGGAAACCGACGCGATCGCGGGGAAGATCCAGTAAAGCGGCCCTCTCGGCGGCACGCCATGGAAGACGCCGTAGACGAGGATCGCGTAGGCGATCATCGGGGTTATGTACGGGATCACGTATAGAACCCGCAACTTGCCCAGTCGCAAGCGCAGCGGAGAGAGGGAGCCGAGAATGAGAGCGGAACTGAGCAGGCCGCAGGATTGTCCGGCGGCCGCCTGCCAGGGGTGGGTTGCATCCGTGAAGTCCCAGATTCCCAGAGGGTAAAGCAGCACCATCCTCACGACGGCGAAGCAAAAAGCAAGGAACCAGAGCAGCGTCCGAGTGTCGCGCGAGCGCAGGTAGAGGCGGCCAAACGCTGGGAGCAGAAGGGTCGTCAAAATCAGCGCTGGAATCTGGTACCAATCCTGCATTGAAGGAGCCAAGGCGAGCGCGCAAGCTTGCTCGAAGCAGCGTCGAAATCTAGCTGGAGATCCGGCGATATTCCAAGTTGATTGTCATGCCACCCCTCCCGGGTGTATATGCGTCTATTGTGGTAGGGAGCCAGGGTTTCGGTGTCAGAGGTCATAGTCTAAAACGCGCATTTTCCGGGGGTAGGAGCAAGGATGAAGGTCTCAGGATATTGGTGGGGCGCTGTGCTGCTGGCCGCGGCATTGAGTGCGCTTCCGGCCATGACGCAGAACAAGGACAGCTTTACGCCCATGCCGATGGATTCGGGCTTCGGTCCAATGGATGTGACTCCACCCAGTACGCCGCCCGAGGAAATTATTAAGAAATTCGCCGCCAAGGAAAGTGAATTCCAGGACGCACTGAACCATTACACCTATCGCCGCGTGGCCCGCGTTCAGACGCTGGACGATGACAACAAGGTCGATGGCGAGTGGTACGAGGTGGACGACGTCATCTTCGATCCCTCTGGCAAGCGCACCGAGAAGGTAGTCTTCGCACCCGACAGCACCCTGCAGCGGATCATGATGACCGCTTCAGATAAGCAGGACATTGAACGCGGTTACCCCTTCGTGCTCACCGCCGAGGAGATCGGGCAGTATGACGTGAAATACGTGGGCCGGCAGAAGATCGATGAGGTTGACTGCTATGCGTTCGATGTGAGCCCCAAGCAGATCGTGAAGGGCCACCGCTACCTGCTGGGCCGGATCTGGGTGGATACCACCGATCTGCAGATCGTGGTCACCAACGGGCGCATGGTGCCCGACGATACCCGCAAAGGCCAGGAGGACTTGCATCCGCCTTTCATGACATGGCGGCAGCAGGTGGACGGGCATTACTGGTTCCCGGTGTACACCAAGGGTGAGGGTATCCTGCACTTCTCCGGCGGGCACGGCTACGTGGGCGAAGACGTGCACATTCGCGACACCATCAAGTACACCGACTACAAGCGGTTCGGCTCGACGGCCAAGATCATCTACGAAGGCAAGGAAATACCCACCCCGGCGGCAAATCAGGACCAGAAGCATAACCAGCAGAATCAATCCGACCCTCAGAACCAGAAGCCGCATTAGAGCAAACCGGGGTTTCCAGTTCGCCGCTCAAGTGTGGTCACATCATGCAGGCATCGAGGCTTCGCGATACAGCCACTCTGGGTTTGCCGTAGCGCGTTTGCGTCGCCTCATCGCCGATTCCGCAACTGGGTTACTCTACACGAAGCGCCAAAACCGGATTCACCGCCGCCGCCCTTCGCGCGGGAACCAGGCTGGCAACCAGTGCGCAAAAGGCCAGTGCGAGCACCGCTCCGCATATCACCATCGGATCCCATCCCTTCACGTGATACAGCTTCGAGGCGATGAGGCGTGCGCAGCCGATCGACGCGGGGATGCCGATCAGCAGCCCAATCAGGATCTGCAGGAATGCGCCCTTCAGCACCAGTTCCATCACGCTTGCCCGATTCGCGCCCAGCGCAATGCGTACCCCAATCTCGCTCGTCCGCCGCTCCACGCTGTACGCCGTAACGCCGTAGAGGCCCACGGCGGCCAAGATCAGCGCAAGTAATCCGAACAATCCGGTCAGCTGGGCCACGGTCCGTTCCTGGTCCAAGCGGTCGGAGACCTGTTGCCCCATCGTTCGTATCCCCACCAACGTCAGGTTCGGGTCGACCTCAGAGAACGCGCGTTTCACCTGCGCTTCCAAGCCCTCCATACTTCCCTGGATCTGGAGCACCGCGGCTTCAATGATATGACTGCGATCATCGATCATCTGGACCATCTGTTTGTCGTACGTCGCATGTTGCGCAAGCGGCACAAAAAACAGCGGCGGCCTCCAGTGCCCGCTGGGGTCGGTGTAGTTCGCCGTGTGCAGAATGCCCACGATCTCGTAAGTCTTCGCGTATTTCGGATCGTCGATCCCGAAAACTTGCCCGATCGGATCCTCTCCCGGCTTGAAGTGGCGCTTCACGAACGCCTCATCCACCACAGCAACCAGCCGAGTGGACGCCGTATCCTGGTCCGTAATCATCCGCCCCCTGACCAGCGTCTGGCCCATGGTCTCGAGATACCCGGAACTCACCCGATCCCACGACGTGGCAACGCTCTCCGGGTCGTTCAGGTTGGGTGGCTCCGACCCGGGCCGGAAGACAAGCTCGCCCCAGTTGTTGGTGAATGGCGTGTACAACGCCAGCGCCGCCGATTTCACGCCCGGAATACGCTCCAGCCGCTGCCGAAGGACCCGGTACGTCGCGTCGAGTTTCTCCGGCGAATAGCCGGAAAAGGGCGCATACAAACTTATGCTTACGCGATGATCGGGGTTGAAACCGAAGTCCTGGCTTTGCATCTTCTGCAGGCTGCGCGTCAGCAGTCCTGCCCCGCTCAGCAATACCACCGAGAGCATCGCCTGCACGATCACCAGCGTCTTTTGCCAGAAAGAGCTGCGATCACGCGTGGTGCGATTGGCTCCGTGCAGCGCCGCCGCAGGATTGGTGCTCGATGCAATCCAAGCCGGAGCGGTGCCGAACAGCAATCCCGTGATCAGCGACACGCCGAAGGCGAACCCCAGCACCGGCAGCGAGGGCAGGGCGCTGATGGGGACATAATGCGCATATCGGAATGCCAGCGCCACGATGAGCTTTACGCCCGCAAACGCCACAACGAGGCCCGCTGCGCCACCCGCGACCGCCAGCACGAGACTTTCCGTGAGCCACTGCCGGATGAGCCGCCTGCGCGACGCCCCAAGCGCAAGGCGGATGGCGGTCTGCGTGTTGCGCGCCGATGCGCGCGCCAGCAACAGGTTGGCGATATTGGCGCAGGCGATCAGCAGTACGAGCCCGCATACGGCCAGCAGGATGCGCAGGCTGGCTTCGTAATCGGCTTTCATCACGGCTATGCCCGCCCCGCCGGGAGTCACCTTCACATATTGTTTCGGAAGCACCTCTTTCACCTGCGGCGCAAACTGCGGAAACAGCGGCCCGAAATCATTCAAAAACCAGTTGCGGAGAAGGGTGGTGAACCGCGGTCCCAGCGATTCCGGGTTCGTCCCCGGCCGCAGACGTCCGATGATGCGCAGCCACGCCATCGGCTGGTTCAGCAGCGTGTTAGCACCCGCGATCAGCGGTTCCTGCTGGATGGGCACGAACAGTTCCGGGGGATCGCTTTCGAGTGTCTCACCGTGGAACCCACGGGGCGCAATCCCCACAATGGTAAACGGATGGCCGTCGAGCATGAACGTGCCGCCGACGACCGTCGGATCTGAACCGTAGTGTTGCTGCCACGCGCGATGCGTCAGCATGGCGGCCGGCGGCGCACCGCGCTGATCGTCCGACGGCGCGAGCGTGCGCCCCGCATAGGCCTGAATGCCGAACGTGGAGAAGTAGTTTCCTGAAACATATTCGGCATGCAGCGGCTTTGCCTGCTGATCCGACTCGCCGCGGCGTACGCTGAACAGGTCGCGCCCCGCCTGGAACGCCGCCATCTGCTCGAACTCCGGCGCCGCAGTCTGGAATCGTTCATATAGCACGTAGGGAAACAGACCCCAGCTTCCTTCCGGGCCCATATTCACGCAGCAATCGTTGCCTTCACCCACGCGATACAGAGTCGCGGGGTCGGTCACCGGCAGCGACTTCAGCATGACCGTATGGATCAGCGAAAAGATGGCCGTGGTGGCGCCGATGCCCAGCGCCAGCGTGAGCATGGCAGTAAGCGTGAAGACCGGCGACTGCCACATCTGGCGCAGAGCGTAGGCAAGATCTTGCCGCAAGGTTCGCATGACATGCCTCTTGCGAGTGCATACGGAGCTTGCGTCCATCCGGTTCCCCCGTGTGATCTGCAACACAGCCGATGTCATACTCTCAAAGACCGGCTGGCTGGCCGGCTTTCATGGCTACGCGGAGTACGAGACGATCGCACATTTCAAGGCATCGAAGTCTTCGTCCTACCCGAACTAGTTCCACTCGTTAACCCAAGGCCGGAATTTTGTCCCATTTCGGGCCGCGGCTACCGGTGTCCCGAAGGCGAACTTTGCGCGCGCATTCGACAAAGATTCTACTCAGGCACCGCGACGGTCTGGGCTAATGTCGGAGCCATGCAGATCGCAACCGGGACATCTTCTGCTGCAGGGTCCAGCCCGGCAAGTGGACCCTCCTTTGCAGATGCGAGTTTTGCGGGGTTGTTGGCCTCTATGGCAACCCCGCCAAAGCACGGAGCCGCGTGGAACGGCGAAGGTCTCGCCGACGACGTCGCCACCATCAGCTATGGGCAGGCGTTGCGTACCCACACGCGTGTGTTCCCCAGGGCTTCGGATGCGCAATCCGATCCAGAAACGGTCGGCGAAGACCTCACATGGCAGAAGTGCGAATCTGATCACACAACGGCACCGAGGCCGCTGAAGACGGCTAGCATCACGATCCGCATCAGCGAGACGGAATCCGCGCACTTGCGTCGGCGCGCCGCCGAGGCGGGAATGACCGTTTCGGCCTATCTGCGCTCCTGCACCCTGGAAGTGGAAAGCCTTCGCTCCCAGGTGAAGGAGACTCTGGCGCAGATGCGAGCTTCCGCCGTGGAGCAGACGGACGATCAGCGCAAAAACAATCAAACAGGTTGGTTCACGAAGATTGTCTCGGGCGCAAACGATCTGCTTCGCAAGCTGCTGGGCAGGCATCGGCCTGTACGTAGACTGAATCCCGCAAACCCTTTCGCGACGGTACGCTGAATAACGCTCGATAGCTGAATAACGCCCGGTAAAGTTGGAGAACGCGTTCCACGAACCCCCCTGGCGAAGCGAGGAAGTCCTTCTGGGCTATTGCCCGAAGATTCTCAGTTGCCAGTCTCGGTACGCTGAAGTCTGCCGTGTTACAAAACGTTGGCGACGGCACATGCGCTCGCGCTGTGGGCATCATGATGCCCCTTCGAGGTGCACACATGCAAGAATCCTCCGCTCTGGCGGAGGATATACCTACTCCACCGCGAGCACGAGGCACTTCAGATACTCAGTTTCAGGCACATTGAGAATGACGGGGTGATCCGGTGCGGCGCCGCGGCGCTCGAGCAGGCGAAGGCGGCGATGGGCATCTGCCGCGGCGGATGCTACCGCTCCTTCGAGATCGGACCAGCCGACGTGGTGCGAGCAGGAACAGGTGACCAGCAGGCCTCCGGGACGAACCATCCTCAGTCCCCGCAGATTAAGTTCCTTGTAGCCCCGCAGTGCGCCCTCGACGGCCCGTTTGGTCTTCGCAAAGGCGGGAGGGTCAAGGACGATGGCGTCATAGGTCTCGCCGGAATCGGACCAGTCACGCAGGATCTGGAAAGCGTCGCCTTCTACCCAGTCGACCTCGGCGGATAACCGTTCCCGATTGGCAGCCAGGTTCTGCTCGGCCACTTCCAGCGAGGCGCGCGAGACATCAACGCCGGTAACATGCTGGCAGTTGCGGGCCAGGTGCAGAGCGAACCCTCCCTGGTAGCAGAAGACATCAAGCGCGCGGCCGATTGCACCGAGTTTCATCGCCCAGTCGGCAGCGGCGGAGTAGTTGGTCCGCTGGTCGAGGAATGCTCCGGTTTTCTGGCCGGCGTTGGCGTCGTAGAGAAATTCGAGGCCGTTCAGGCGGAAACGGGTCCGGGTGACAGGCGAATCCGGATCGCGAGCCCAGAGCGGGGCGAGACCCGGCGCGGACAGGTGTTCCAACTCGCGGACGCGCGGGTCGGGCCGCTCGAGGATCGAAGCGGGCTGAATCTCCTCGCGTATCACGTTAACACAGGCTGACCGGACAGCAGCAGAGTCCAGGCCGCGCGTCAGCAACTGCAGAATCACCAGATCGCCGTACTTGTCGGCAACCAGCCCTGGGAGTTCGTCGGCCTCGCTGAAGACCAGGCGGCAGGCGTTAGTGTCGACCGTGAGCAGTGCCCTGCGCTGCGCGACGGCGGTCTTGAGCCGGGCGGACAGCAGATGCAGCCATTCGGTCTCGTCGATTGCCTGCCGGGAAATCAGGCGCAGGGCGATCTGGGAGGAAGGGCTGTAGAGGGCCGTGCCCAGCAGAAGGCCGCGGTTGTCGGCAACGGGCACGAGCGCGGGCACGCCTTCCTCGAGGGTTTCGATCGATTCAATATCGGAGGCGTAGACCCAGAGGTGACCGCTGCGCAGGCGATCGGCGGCGCGCCGGGTAATGCGAGCGCCCGGCCTGGTGCTCGAAGATGATGCGGGATCGGGCCGGCGGGTTATCCGGGAAGGCGCCTCAGTGTCCAGAGCGGATTGAGAAGGCGACTCTGGTGGGATCCCCGCGGGTGAAGGCCTGTCCGTGGGGATCCCGAGTTTTTGAGCCTTGGATGCCTCCTGGGTTTCAGGAAGTAGAGACTTGGGCGGCTTCGTCATTGGCTCCTTCATTTCCCTCCGGACGAAAAGCCCGTCGGCGGGGATTGAATCGGAGCGGGACCGCGTGCTCCCTACCTCACCTGAAGGCTTTGCAGGTAGCGGGTCAGGTTCGCGGTCCTGAGGTCCGTCTCCTGCGAGTTGACTTTGCTCATCTTAGTGAATACGGTTCCCCACACCGGCATCTCCGCCGAGCCGTGTGGACGCACGTCGGTGCCGAAGCGCAGCACAGAGGCGATGTGATTATCAGGGTACTTTCCGTGATTGGCTTTTGCCAACCCGGTCAGGTCGGCCGGCTGAGTCTTGAGTGCGGGGGCGACGGGACCGTTGCCGCGCCCGTCGGCGCCGTGGCATGGCGCGCAATAGCTGGTGTACATCTCCTTGCCGTTCGTGGGGTCGGTTCTTCCTGCGGGAATAACCAGTTTTCCGTTGGGTTGATCTGCGTAGCCCATGGTCAGAACAAGAGTGGCTGCCACGGCTGCAAAAAAGAGGGATTTAAGCATAAGTTCCTCGGTTCTGGATATGGAGGCGGTTGCTCCCGGATCAGCGCCGGTTTAACCGCTACGTCCGGAGGCGACTGTACTCCTGGGCCGGGGGGGCTTTGCTGTGATGGCGGATACAACGCTGAAGAGGTTAAGAGTATGAATTTAAAGGAGTTTTAAGCTTATTTTTGCAGGTGATGACACCCATAGAAATGCGTTTGTTAAGTGGCGGTACACATGTTCAGGGAGGGTGCCGTCCCTGCGGCCGCCGATGCGAATGCGGGCCATTGGAGGTCCGTTCGGGATTTCCGATGCAGTCCGGATGACGGCACGGATTGGGAACAGGAGACGGACGCGCGGGGTCGAATTGATTTCTGTTGAACAGAAGCGGCCTATAATAAAGCATGGCGACTGTTCAGGCTAGGTCCCCTGCGGAACAAATCAGTGTCGTTCCGGACCCTGTGGGGCAAATTGTGGTCGCCGAACGGAATGGGCATGTTGCGCCCTCCGGTGCGGAGAACGCCCTGCCTGCGAGAACGAAGATCACCCAGGAGATGTTCGACGCGCGCTTTGCGAAGCTGCTCCGCCAGGTGCAGGCCAACCGGCCCAGCGAGGATGTCTCGCTGATTCGCAAGGCGTGGGACTTCTGTGTGCAGCATC
>Ga0335069_10016097_pt1 | contig 10446 bp, 10 predicted proteins | sample Lox_Sample_11_FD_206714 | JGI IMG/M metagenome (GOLD analysis project Ga0335069, IMG submission 206714) | Soil microbial communities from Loxahatchee National Wildlife Refuge, Florida, United States - Lox_Sample_1.1 | ecosystem: Environmental > Terrestrial > Soil > Wetlands | place: USA...
GGAGGTCTCGACGGTCGGTCCGGCGTAGTTCACCGCGATGGCGTCCACCTTGTGGTCCCCCGTCACGTCAGCGAGCAGCGACGTGTGCTCGCCGAAGAACGAGGGCGACCAGCTTACCGCGCCGCCGAACGACGAGCCCGTCGACAAAGACACGTCGATCCCCCAGTCGTTGAGGGCCACGAGGTCCGCCTTGCCGTCGCCGTTGGCATCGGCGATCGCATAGGCGCGCGAATTGGCCGCGTAGCTGCCCGTCGCCGACACGTAGAAGCCGTTGCCATTCGACAGCAGCAGCTGCCAGCCGCCGATGCTGTTGCCGACGATGTCCGCCTTGCCGTCGCCGTTGACGTCGCCGGCCGCCGTCCAGCGGGTGCTGCTCACGTACCCGGCGGGTGTCCAGACCGTCGGCGTCCCGAAGGACGAGCCGTTCGACAGGCTCACCTTGATGTCGTTCGTGTCGATGCCCAGGAGGTCCGCCTTGCCGTCACCGTTCACGTCGGCGGCGAGCGTCTCGTAGGCGCCCGAGAAAGACCCCGACCACTGGCCGGACCAGACGAACGAGGAGCCGTTCGACAGCATCACGTACGGACCGGTGTTGTCGATCGCGATCGCGTCCGCCTTCCCGTCGCCGTTGACGTCGGCGAAGCGCGTCTCGCGGTACCCGTAGAAGTACGAGCTGGTCCACGCCTGCGGCGCGCCGAACGAGGGCGACTGCCCGCTGCCGGTCGCGAGGCGCACGCGAACGACGTCGCTGTCGACGGTGATGAGGTCGGCCTTGCCGTCGCCGTTCACGTCGGCCGCGAAGTTACCGAGGGCGTTCCGGAAGCCGTAGACCGTCCGAATGTTCATCACGTCGCCGGCGGACAGGTATCCGTGATTCGTGTCGGCGCAGTAGTTCATGATCGAATCGGGATCGTACGGACCGTAGGTGTTGCCGGTGGAGTCGCTGCCCGGGCAGCCCACCTCGTCGGGCCGATCCTGCTCGTGCAGGAACCCGAGCGCGTGCCCGAACTCGTGGACGGCGACGTACTCGAGGCGGGACTGCAAGGAGCCGCCGTCGTCCTGGATCCAGATTCGCATACCCGGGACCGTGAAGACGTTGCCTCCCGGGTTGTTGCCGCTCGGCGGATCCACCGTGGGCGCGCTGGCCGCGCACAGGTTGGCCATTCCGTAGTTCCCGGTCTGCCCGTCGGTCGATCCGTCCTCGCTCGTGTGCGGCGCGAGGTTGATGCGCAGCCACTGGGAGCTGCCGCTCGTGGGGCAGTCTCCCGCCCATGTCGCCGGGATGTTGGCGGCTCGCAGCCACGTGCGCTGGATCGCCTCCTGGATGATGCGCTTCTCGCGCGAATGGTCGTTCTTGAGCGACGGGACCTGGTTGAAGCAGATCGGGATCGTGATGTTCCAGAACTGCACACCGGGAGCGGAGATCAAAGCGGACCCGGCCGACTGCGCCTCGGACTCGCTGGACGTCGGCGCGTTGCTGCACGCGACGGAGCCAGCGAGCGCGACGCACGCTGCGATCGAACTGACGGGCACGACGGACCTGCGTTGTGTTCTCTTCATGCGCTGCGACGTATCGCGCGGCGCACCCTCGCGCATGTCACCCGAACGCGGACGCACGTAACCACCGACCGACTCGGCGCGTGAGTCAGTCTGCGCCGGGTCCGTCGTCGCCGGCACCGTCGCTGATCCCGGCGTCCTCGACGTCCTCGCTGGCATCCGCGGATGCCTCGGATCCGTCGGCGCCTGCTTCCCCGAAGACGCAGCTGCCGTCGAGACACGGAGCACCGTAGAAGACGGTGTTGTTGGCGTCGTTCGCGTCTGCGCCCGAGTCGGTCATGACGACGCCACACTGGCCTTCGACGCAAGAACCGCCGTAGAAGGGCTGGTTGGGACTCTCCTGGCCGCCGCAGTCGCTGATGGCGACGATAGCGCCGGCGGCTCCGGCTGCGTGCATCGCGGCCCTGGAGAGGCGCTGGCGGAGGGTGCGCAGCGGGCGGGCATCCGGCGGGCTCGCGCCGCAGAACGGGCAGCGAGGGTCACCGGCGCGCACGTGTCTGGCGCATGCGGGGCAAGCGACGAAGCGCATCCTCATGGGATCTCCAATGGCCTGACAACTCAATCTCCGTCGGGCGCATCATTCGGTGCGTCCGCGGCGGCGTCGCTCGGAGCATCCACGGCAGCTTCGGTGTCCGCGGTGGTCGATGCGTCGCTCGCATCCGAAGCCACGGATGCTTCCGCAATGACCGTCGTGTCGGCTCCCGTGTCCTCCACGTACGCGCCGCAAGCATCCGGAACGCACGAGCCGCCGTACCCCGGTTGGCTCGGAGTGCTCGAGCAGTCGCCGAGCGCGAAGACGGCGCCAGCAGCACCCGCCGCGTGCATCGCAGCTCTCGAGAGCCGCTCGCCGACGGAGCGCAGCGGCTTCGCGCACGGCGCCTTCGCGCCGCAGAAGGGGCAGATGCACTGTCCGGCCTTCACGTGCCGCGCGCACGCAGGGCAAGCCACGAACCTCGCGCTCATGCATCCGCTCCTTCCCGGTAGGCGCCCGCTTCCTCGGGCGGCCAAGCTTCCACGACGATCTCGAATCGCCCGTAGTCGAAGGGCATCCCCTCGGCGGGGCGCGTCTTCACGAGTCGCTCTCGCTTACCGTCGCGCAGCAGCTCGAGCGCCCGGTGGTGGCAGTACGGGTTGTTGCCCGTCTTGCCGAGGAGCACGTGCGTCGTCCAGTTGCAGCCGGCGAGGCATGCTTCGGCGTAGTAGCAGGTCCGGCAGAAGCCCCAGAGGTCGTCGACCGTGCGATCGCGCATGAAGCGGAGCGGCGCCGTCTGCTCCCATATCTCCTGGAGCGAGTGGTCGCGCACGTTTCCGCCGACGTAATCCGCCGTGGGCAGCGAGGGACACCCCTTCACGTCGCCGTTGGCCTCGAGGCCCAGCGTGAGCCTCCCGGCCCCGCACGCGCCACCGTGCTTGTCGGGCATCGTCGAACGCAGGACGGTCTCGTGCGGCCCGAAGTACCCGATGTTGTTCCCGGGGAACACGCGGATCTTCGCCGCTTCGGCGCGCTCCTTGAGCCGAGCGAGCCGGGGGATCACGTCGAGCACCTGGTAGGGCTCGAGGAGCAGATCCTCCTCGTCGCCAGCGCGCCCCATGGCCGTCGTGATCTGCATCATCCACGCGCGCACCCCCTGGGCGACGAGCACGTCGAGCACCGCCTCGAGCTCCCCGGCGTTCCAGCGATTGATCTGCGTGTTCGCGCACACGGGGATGCCCGCGTCGCGCAGGTTGCGGATGGAGGTCATCGCCGCGTCGAAGCTGCCGTTCAGCGCGCGCACCCGGTCGTGGGTCTCGCGCACGCCGTCGATCGAGACGGAGACCGCCTGCACCCCCGCTTCCTTGGCGGCCGCGGCTCGCTCCGCCGTGAAGGCGCGACCACCGGTGGTGATCGAGCAGAGCATCCCGCGCTCCCGGATCGCGCGCACGAGCTGCGTCCAGTCATCACGCAGATAAGCTTCACCACCGATCAGCGTGACCTCTTTGAGGCCGAGGTCTGCCATCTGGCGCACGACGTCGAGCGCTTCCTCGGTGGTCAGCTCGTCGGGACGCGCCCTGCCGGCTCGCGACCCGCAGTGGCGGCAGGCGAGATCGCACTGCAGGGTGATCTCCCACACGGCGTAGATGGGACGCCACGCGCGGTCGACGTCACGCGCGTCGCCGGCCAGTGGCAGACGACGCCTCCCCGGCGCCGCGAGCGGCGCGATCGGAAGTGTGTGCGGCCTTGCCCCCGCGGCCATCGTGCTGGAAGTGTACTTCGTGGCGTGCATCGCGCGATCGACTCGTGGACCCGTCGCGTGGGAGCAACGATCGCGCCGCGAGCCGGAGTCTTCTTTCGCGCACCTGGGGGGCCGTTCCGTGTCGACCCGTTCACGCAGGCCGCGACCCCGATGTCCGAGTCGTGGCGGCCTGGACGTAATTTCGACCACGTGACCAGCCCTGTAGCAGCCCTCTATCTTTGCCTCTGCGACGACTCGAGGAGGAGGTGGAGGGTCATGAACGTCTCGAAATGGATCGCTCTCGCCGCGATCGCCGGCACCGTCGTGACGGTGGGCTATCGCGCCGCGCACGCGCAGGCGGCCGCCTGCAACAACCAGCCGAACATGGGCCACGCGCTCGGCGCTCTGAAGAGCGCGCGCGCGTATCTCGACAGGGCCGAGCACGACAAGGGTGGATGGCGCGCCAAGGCCATCGAGTCGGCGGACACCGCCATCCACGAGACCGAAAAGGGGTGCGCCTATGCCGACACGCACTGACGCACGAGGGAGAGCCGCGCGACTGAATCCCTGGACCCCGATCGCCGCCGTGTCCATCGCGGGACTCGCGCTGGTGCTGGCGCTGGGCTGTGTGGTGCACGAATCCTCTGGTCCGCCTCCGCCTCCGCCTCCCGCTGGTGGCGCCGTCGGCTGCGGAAACCAGCCGAACATGAAGGCAGCCCTCGACGGACTGCGCGATGCCCGCGCCTGGCTGGATCGCGCGGAACACAACAAGGGTGGCTGGCGAGATCGCGCGATCGCGTCGACCGATACCGCGATCCACGAGACCGAGCGTGGCTGCGCGTTCGCCGACACGCACTGACAGCGGCGGCCCTCGCGCGTCGTCACGAGCGCCTCGCGACGCGTCGCGTCTCATCGACGTCTGGGTAGTGGGCTGTCCATGCGAAATCACGGATAAATCGCGGCCGAGCCGCGGCCCGAGCCGTGCACTGGCTCGCGTCCCATGTCTCCGCGAATCGTCCTGGTCGCAGCAGCCTTCGCCGCCCTGGCCTCCGCTTGCTCCGGCGCGCCCGGCTCGTCGTCCCCCGAAGAACTCGCGAGCTCGCACGCCGCGCTGAACGCCACGCCGCAGGTCTCGGGCTCCAGCATCGTGAGCCTGGCGCTCGCCAACGTGGGCGGCTCCGCGTGCGGCACGAACTCGCTCGGCGGAACGCACTTCGAGACGAGCTGCACGGGCAACGGCGGACAGCCCGAGTACTGGTGCGCCGACTTCGCGCAGTGGGTGTGGGCCAACTCGGGAGCCGACACGACGGGCCTGAACGCCGCGGCGGGCAGCTTCTACTGCTACGGCCAGAACAACGGCACGCTGTCGAACACGCCGCAGCCGGGCGCCGCCGTCGTCTTCGACTACCAGGGCAACTGTGTCGCCGATCACGTCGCGATCGTCACGCAGGTCAACTCGGACGGGACGATCGAGACGGTGAGCGGCGACTGGAACGGGCAGTCGGGCACCGAGGCGCAGTTCTCGAGCACGTCGTCGGTGGTTCTCAACTCGCCGGCCTACAACAGCGCCGTGGGCACGTCGCCCGGGGTCATGGGCATGACCATCTCGGGCTACATCTCGCCTGTCGGCGGCCTCTCGCAGGGCTACGCCGCGTCGTACGTCAGCCAGTCGTTCCCGCTGGCAAGCACCGCGCTCAAGATGACGACCGGCCAGACGATCGCCTCGTACATCGAGATGAAGAACACCGGCGGCCTGCCCTGGGACTCGAAGACGCGCCTCGCCACGTCGAACCCGCGCGATCGCATGAGCGTCTTCGCCGATTCGTCCTGGATCAGCCCCAACCGGCTCGCGGCCGTCACGGGCACCGTGCAGCCCGGCAGCACCTTCAAGTTCCAGTTCAACCTGCACGCGCCGAACAAGCCGGGCACCTATTACGAGTACTTCAACCTCGTCGAAGAAGGCGTGGCGTGGTTCAGCGATCCGGGGCAGGGCGGCCCGCCCGACAACGACCTCGAGGTGCAGGTCCTCGTCGTCGCCGGACCCGACACGCCCGACTCTGGAGCCGGCAGCTCGAGCGGCGGCAGCGGATCGAGCGGAAGCTCCTCCGGATCGAAGGGCGGCTCGACCTCCTCGGGATCGGGTAGTGGCGGCGGCGTCACCGGCTCGAGCGGTGGCGGCTCGACCTCGTCGGGCGGGGGAAGCCCGTCCGGTGACGATGCCGGCGCGGCGGGCGACGACGCCGGCTGGACGAGCGGCGACGGCCCGACGGGATCTTCGCGTGGCTGCAGCGTCGCGTCTTCGGGCGCGAACGCGGGAGTGACCGGCTGGCTCGTGATGGGCCTCGGCGCCGCCCTCTCCCTCGGACGTCGCCGGAGGCGACGGACCGAGCGCTAGAGACCCATCGCGACGTCAGCGCTCGTCACGGCTTCTTCGGCGGCTCGGCCTTCTTGGCCGGCTCGGCCTTCTTGGCCGGCTCGATCGAGACTGCGACCGCCTGCGTGTAAGTGACCTGGAGGTTTGCGCCAGGCTTGATGTCCTTCAGGCGCGACTGCAGGTCCGGATCGGTCACCTTGAGCGTGTGCTCGGCGCCCTTCGGTCCCTTGATGGTGACCGTGTCCTTGGCCGCGTCGACGGAGATGATGCGTGAGGTCACGGTCGACTGCATGGCCGCGACGCCGGCACGCTCGACCGCCTTGGTCGTCACCGTCGGAGCGCCGGGCGATGACTTCTCGATGTTGACTGCGACCTCGTCGAAGTACGCCGCATCCACGGTGTCGCCGACGCGCAGCTTGTCCATGTTGATCCCCGGCCCGGCTTTCACCTCGAGGGTCTTGCCACCGGGGCCCTTGAGCGTGATGAGGCCCTTGTCCTTTTCGATCTTCTCCACCTTGGCCGAGGTGGTGACCAGGGCAGCGGCCTTCTCCCCCGCCTCCCTTCCGGGCGTTTGGTGCTGAGCGCTCGGATGCTCGACGCTGCCCGGGTGCTCCGCGGGCTCCATGCCCGACTGTTGGGCAGCGGCTCCGCTGCACCACGCAGCTGCGCCCAGTACTACGAGTGCCGCCAACGCGGCCGTCTTGCCTGTCCTTCTGCACGACTTCATGGGTTCCCTCTCCGTTGAGCCGACTCAGCTCGAGTCGTCGGAGGGGCACGGTGCAAGTTGCGTGGCGAGGGCGGCTCTTGCGCAGCTCAATGAGCCGCGGCGGCGACGGTCTTCTTCTTCAGGATGTCGAGCGCAGCGTTCACGTCCGCCTCGGTGAACGGCATGCGGGCGATCTGTGCCTTCTCGTCGTCCAGCGCCGTCTGCATCTCCTGCTTGGCCTCGCGCGCGCGCTCGATCCAAGCCGAGGAGTCGGCCGTGCGCTCGCCGAGCGCCACCGTCTGCTCCATCTCACGCAGGCCCTTCTCGAGCAGGATGCGGTAGCGCACGTGCATGAAGGCGTAGAACATCTGCTTCTGCTTGTCGGTCTTCGAGGTCGACGGCGGCGGGATCTGCATGAGATCCCGGTGCAGCGCGCGGTACATCTCGCCCACGCGGTAGCCCGACATCGCGGCCCAGTGCGGATCGATCGATCGCACCGCGAGCGCGTAGGCCGCCTGCGCCTCGAGCAGACCGCCGCACCGCTCTTCCATCTTGTCGAGGAAGTCGGGCGGTAGCGGCTCGAAGTGGATGCGCTCCGAACGCATGCGTCGCAGCTCGCCCAGGGCGAAGCGCAGCTGCGCGACCGCGACCGGGAGGACGTCGCGCGCGCCGTAGTGGAGCTGATCGGCGAGCTCGAGGCCGTCGAAGATGTCCTTCGAGGCGCCGGGATCGTCGCCCAACTCGACGCGTGCGAGACCGCGCGACCCGAGGGCGACGATGCGATCGAGGTCCTCGAGGTCGGCGCGAGCGAGGAGCGTGTCGCCGATGCCGGCGAGGGCGTTCCAGTCTTCGAGGTACGCGTCGAGGCTGGCGGCGCGTACGAGCGCCGATCGCGCCTTGGGTCCGTCGGGGAAGCGACGCGCGAGACCGAGGAAGGCGTCCCGCGCGTGCTCGCGATCCTGCATGCCCTCGAGGGCGAGTCCCAGGTCGAAGAGGTACTCGGGCAGGTGCGCGGGCGTCGCGTTCGCGGCGACCAGCGTGCGATACGCGTCGGCGGCGTCCTGCCAGCGTTGCTCCATCAGCGCTCGCTCGCCGCGGGCGGCCAGCTCGGCTTCGGTCGCCGCGTCGTCGGGCGTGACGATGATCGGTCGGACCTCGACGTGCGTCGGTCCCGTGGGTGCGACGGGAGCTACCTGCCCACCCGCGCACCCCGTGAGCGCGGCGGCGGCGAGTGTGAGAACGAGGGCCGCAAGGAGCCGGAACTGAAGCATCCTCCCGGATAAGAGTAGCTACCCCTGGGCCATGTTCCCGGGGGGATGCGGTTCAGTTCGAGTCGGACGACTTCGGCTTCTTGTTCGCGGAGTTGTCCGAGCCTCCCGACGAGCTCGAGTCGTTGCTGCTCGAGTCGTCGCCCTGGGCCTTCTGGCCTCCCGTGTTCGTCAGGACCTCCGTGCCGGCGGCGTAGACTGCCTCGTTGAGCTCCTTGAGCGCGTCGTTCATGCGCTTCGCCCAGTCCTCGGGGAGCACGTCGGGCGTCTGCTTTGCCATGGCGGCGGCGATCGAGAGCCAGTGGCGCGACTCGGACTTGTAGCCCATGCGGTAGTCGGTCATGCCGCGCAGGTAGGCGTAGTGCGCGCGATCGGTGTCCGACAGGCGAGAGGTGTCCGGCTCGAGGATGCGGAAGATGGCGAGGGCCCGCTCGTCCTCGCTGCCCTCGAAGGCGCGCTGGCCGCGCGCGAGGTCGTCCTGGTAGGTCGCGCAGCCCGCGAGCATCGGTGCGCACGACAGGGCGACGGCGACCACCGGGATGAGGAGGCGCATCGATACGAGCGTACCGGGGTGCACCTCTGCCGATCAACCCCGTCGACGGCGGGCGAGCGCGAACCCGAGGACCGCAGCGAGGATCCCCGGGAAGACCAGCGCGCCGAGACCGTGAGCGCCGCGCGGTCCGGAGGCTCCCGCGGCCGCGACCGAGCACCTCGACGTGCTCTTGGACGGAGCCGGGGGATCGGCCGGCGGTTGGGTCGCGGCCCCCGTCGGGCGCGGTGCGGCTGGCGCGGTGTCGCAGTCCCACGGCTTGTCCTTCGCGAAGCCGCATCGTTCGAGGATCGACCCGTCCGCTCTGTGCGCGACGATGCGGAGATCGTTCGCCGTCGTGGTGACCTCGACGAAGTGGTACGAGGACTCCGCCTTGCGCGTCGTCGGTGTGGGGGTGCCCAGCTTGTAGACGGGCGCGCCGCCGCCACCGGAGATGAGGTACTTGAGGCCGCTCGCGTCGCCGCGTTCGTAGATGTGGTCGTGCCCGGAGAGCACGAGGTCCACCTTGTGCGCCGCGAGGAGGTCCGGGATGTGCGCCTCGACGAGCCGCTTGTTGGGGCCGTGCGGGCCGGATGACCACGGGCCGTGGTGCACGACGACGATGCGCCAGACGAGCCCCGGCTCGCCGTCGGCGTGCGTCAGCTCGTGCTCCAGCCAGTCGCGCTCCTCGCCGCTCGACCAGTCGTGCATGCCGTTGAGGAAGAAGAAGCGCACGTCGCCCATGCGCTCGGTCCCGTACGGCCTGGGCGCGCCGCCGGGACCAGCGAAGCCGAAGTAGCGAGCGAAGTTCGCGCCTGCCTCGTCGTCGTAGAGCTCGTGGTTGCCGATGCAGAGGAAGAGGGGGTGCTCGCGCAGCAGCGGCGCCTCGACGTCGAAGAACGACTGCCAGTCGGAGCTGCTCGCGCCGTCGGCGACGATGTCCCCGGTGTTGACGAGAAAGTCCGACGGGATCATGCCCATGAGGCGCGCCACGCCGGCGTGCGTCTCCTGATCGCTGCGGTCGTCGCCGTAGACGATGAAGTGCGTGCCCGCGTTGGGGTCGGCGGGCACCGACGTCCTGAAGGCCACCTCGGCGACGACGGGCCCCTGCGCCGGCCCGACGCTGACGCCGGCGATGTACGGCTTGCCGGCATCGAGCCCGGTCAGGTGCACGACGTGCATCGTGCTCGAGGCGCCGTCGACCACCTTGCGGAGCGTCGCCGGCGCCCGCTCGCGCACGACCTGGAGGGTCACGGCCGCGGGCGCATCGAGCTCGAGGCGCACGTCGGCGGTGGTGTCCGACACCGCCGTGACGTAGGGCCCCTTCACGATGCGCGGGGCCGCGGCGAAGGCGGCGCTCTGCGACGAGAGCAGCACCGCCAGGGGCACGAGGGACAGGGCGAGGCGCACGCTTCGAAGCGCGTTCTTAGCCCGTGCGGGGGGCACCCGCTATGTTTGGTGCGGGGAACCGATGACCACCCGCGACGGCTCGATGCAGGGGCTGCCTTGCCGCTTCGGCAAGTACACCCTCATCCGCAAGCTCGCGTCGGGCGGCATGGCCGAGCTGTTCCTCGCCATCCAGAAGAGCGTCGCCGGCTTCGAGAAGCTGGTGGTCATCAAGCGCATCCTGCCTGCGGTGAGCCAGGACCGCGCCTTCATCGAGATGCTGCTTCACGAGGCGCGCGTGGCCGCGACGCTGTCGCACCCGAACATCGTGCAGGTCTTCGACGTCGGCGAGGTGGACGGCACGTACTTCATCGCGATGGAGCACGTCCACGGCGAGGACCTGCGCTCGATCG
>Ga0335069_10016098_pt1 | contig 10446 bp, 9 predicted proteins | sample Lox_Sample_11_FD_206714 | JGI IMG/M metagenome (GOLD analysis project Ga0335069, IMG submission 206714) | Soil microbial communities from Loxahatchee National Wildlife Refuge, Florida, United States - Lox_Sample_1.1 | ecosystem: Environmental > Terrestrial > Soil > Wetlands | place: USA: Florida...
GCACGCTGGAGCCGATGAAGAAGGCGCTGGCGGACGCGAACTTGAAGCCGGGTGACGTGAACGAGGTCATCCTCGTCGGCGGCCAGACGCGGATGCCGAAGGTCCAGGAGATCGTCAAGGAGTTCTTCGGCAAGGAGCCCCACAAGGGCGTGAACCCGGACGAGGTCGTGGCCATCGGCGCGGCGATCCAGGGCGGCGTGCTCGGCGGCGAGGTGAAGGACATCCTGCTGCTCGACGTGACGCCGCTGTCGCTCGGCATCGAGACCCTGGGTGGCGTGACCACGGTGCTGATCCCGCGGAACACGACCATTCCGACCAAGCGCTCGGAGGTGTTCTCGACCGCCGACGACAACCAGACCACGGTCGAGATCCACGTGCTGCAGGGCGAGCGGGACATGGCGATCGACAACCGCACGATCGGCAAGTTCCAGCTCACGGGCATTCCGCCGGCGCCGCGCGGCATGCCCCAGGTCGAGGTGACGTTCGACATCGACGCCAACGGCATCCTGCACGTGACGGCGAAGGACAAGGCCACGGGCAAGGAGCAGAAGATCCGGATCGAGGCGTCGAGCGGCCTGTCGGACAAGGAAATCGACAAGATGACCAAGGCCGCCGAGGAGCACGCGGCGGAGGACAAGCGCCGGCGCGAGGAAATCGAGACCAAGAACCGTCTCGACGCGCTGGTGTACGACGTCGAGAAGAACTCGAAGGAGTGGTCGGACAAGCTCGAGCCCGACGTCAAGAAGCGGCTCGAGGAAGCGGTGGACGGCGCCAAGAAGGCGCTCAGGGCCGGCGACGCGGACGGCATCAAGAAGGCGTCGGAAGCGCTGTCGGGCGCCTACAGCGAGGCGGGCCGCTCCCTGTACCAGAGCCAGACGGCCAGCTCGGGGGCGACGGAACAGCCCGCCGGCGGCGCCACCGGCTCGGCGGAACCCAAGAAGGACGAGGCCGTGGACGCCGATTACGAGATCGTGGACGACTCCAAGCCAGGCACCAAGTAGAGAAACCGGCCGGGGATTGCGGGTGTAGTAGGACTCCTTCCAGGTATCGGAGGTAGGCGCATGTCGTCGAGGGGCCAGGATTTGCTCAAGCTGGGTGGCATCGTGGCCGTCGCGTTCGCCGCGGGTCTGGCGTTCGCGTCGGGCCTGAACCTGCCGCGCCCGGGCCGGGCGGAGACGGCGAAGGGCGTGCACTACGTGACGGCGTCGGCCGGCGCGGGCATCAAGACCGTGGACGGCGTGCTGCCGAGCTTCGCCGACGTGGCGGACCGGGTGCGGCCGTCGGTGGTCTTCATCCAGACGCAGCAGAAGGTGCAGGCGATGCAGCATCCGGACATGCCGCCCGGCTTCGAGTACTTCTTCGGCCCCAACACGACCCCGCGCCGCCCGCAGATCCGCGAGGGATCGGGCTCCGGCTTCATCGTGTCGCAGGACGGCTACATCCTGACCAACAACCACGTCGTGGCCGACGCCGATCACGTGAAGGTCACGCTGCTCGACAACCGCGAGTTCGACGCGCGGGTCATCGGCCGGGATCCGGCGACCGACGTGGCGGTCATCAAGATCAACGCCTCGGGCCTGAACCCCATCGCGCTCGGGAATTCCGACTCCCCGCGCATCGGCGACTGGGTGCTGGCCGTGGGCAACCCGCTCAACTTCACGTTCACCGTCACCGCGGGCATCGTCAGCGCGAAGGGGCGCGGGCTCCAGGGACTGCAGGACCCGACCGACCGCTACCAGATCCAGGACTTCATCCAGACCGACGCCGCCATCAACCCGGGCAACTCGGGCGGGCCGCTGGTGAACCTCCAGGGTGAGGTGATCGGCATCAACGCCGCCATCGCCTCGCAGACCGGGTACTACGAGGGCTACGGCTTCGCGGTCCCGATCAACCTGGCGAAGAAGGTGATGGACGACCTCATCGCCACCGGGCATGTGCAGCGCGCGATCCTCGGCGTCGCGATCGGCCAGGTGCGTCCGGAAGACGCGGAAGCGGTGGGCCTCAAGAGCGTCCGCGGCGTGATGATCGAGGACTTCAGCGGCAGCAACTCCCCGGCGAAGGCGGCCGGGCTGCAGCCGGGCGACATCATCGTCGCGCTCAACGACACGGCCATCGATCACGTCGCGCAGCTGCAGACGATGGTGGGCTTCAAGCACCCCGGCGAGGTGGTGCACGTGCAGGCGGTGCGCTCCGGCGGGCAGGCCCGCACCTACGACGTGCGGCTCGCCGCGGCCGGCGACGACAGCTCGGAGCTGGCCAGCACGGGCGGCGCGCGGGACAAGGCGGCCGCTCCGGCGGACGAAGCCTCGAGCAAGCTGGGCATCACCGTCGAGGCCCTGAGCGCCGACGACGTGCGCCACGTCACCAGCGACAATCGCGGGCCGGTCGTGGCCGACGTCGCCGAGGACGGGCCGTCGTTCCAGAAGATCTTCCCGCCGACCCCGGGCGGCGGCGCCGACGTCATTCTCCAGGTGAACGGCACCCGCGTCCGCACCCTGGAGGAGTTCCAGCACGTCGTCCACGGGCTGCAGTCCGGCCAGATCGCCACGCTCATCGTGGCCAACGTGGGCGGCGGCACGGCGACCCGGCGGGTGGAGCACATCCGGGTCCGGTGAGCGCGTTCGGCCTCGCGGCCGGACCGACCTCGAGCGCCCGCCCCCGCGGGCGCTCGTCGTCTCGGTCGGCAGCGGTTATCTTCGGAGGCGCGGAACGCGCGAAAGTGGCGGAATTGGTAGACGCGCGGGCCTTAGGAGCCCGTGGGGCAACCCGTGGGGGTTCGAATCCCCCCTTTCGCACTATGACCGAGACCGAGACCCAGACCGGCATCGCCATCACCGCCGCCGCGCAGGACGCCGCGCGACGCACCTACAGCGTGTCCGTGAGCCCGGAGCGCGTGCGCTCGGCCGAGGCGGCCACCACCGAGCGCTACGCCCGCCAGCTCAAGGTCCAGGGCTTCCGCAAGGGCAAGGCGCCGGCCTCCGTGGTGCGCCGCCGCTTCGGGGAGGCCATCCGGCAGGCCGTGATCGAGGACCTGCTGCGGGCGTCGTGGGAGACGGCCCGGGAGCAGGACGGCCTCAAGCCGATCGCCGACCCGCAGGTGCGCAACGTGAAGTTCGAGGACGGCGCGCCGCTCACCTTCGAGCTGCTGGTGGACGTCAAGCCGGAGATCAAGCTGGACCGGCTCGGCGGCTTCCGGCTGACCCGCAAGGTGGCCGCGGTCACCGACGAGATGGTGGACGGCCAGATCACCTCGCTGCGCGAGCAGCGGGCGCCGTGGGTGCCCGCGACGGACCGCGCCAAGCCGGGCGACCTCGTGGAGGCGACCATCACCAACCTCGACGCGGCAGGCGGCGAGCAGGCGGGGGCCGAGCCCGTGCGCTTCGTCCTGGGCCAGGGCCGCGCGCTGCCGGAGCTCGAGGCGCACCTGATGGAGCTCGATCCCGGCGGAACGTGGGAGGGCACCCTGCGCTTCCCCGACGACACCGCCGACGAATCCAAGCGCGGGCAGAGCCGGCGCGTCCGGGTGACGCTCGGCGAGGTCAAGCGCCAGGCCCTGCCCGACCTCACCGACGAGTTCGCCCGCGAACTGGGCGACTTCGCCACGGTGGAGGCGTTGCGGGCGGCGGTGCGGACCGACCTCCAGGCCGACGCCGTGCGGGAGGCCGACGCCCGCGTGCGGGGCGAGCTGATCGACCAGATCGCCGCGGCCAACAACGTCTCGGTGCCGCCGTCGCTGCTCGACCGCGCGCTGGCGGCCTCGATCGCCGCCTACGGCGTCCCCGAGGAGCAGCGGGGCCGGTTCGCCGCCGAGTTCCGCCCGGTGGCGGAGGCGGGCGTGCGGCGCGACCTCATCCTGGAGACGGTGGCCGAGCAGGCCGGACTCGCGGCCACCGCCGACGCCGTCGCCGCGCGCATCGCGGAAGTCGCGCGGCGCCGGGGCGAGAGCCCGGCCGCGGTCCGCGCCGCCCTCGAGAAGGCCGGCCGGCTGCGCGAGCTGGAGCGGTCCATCACCGAAGACAACGTGTTCACGCACCTCCTCGGTCAGAGCACCGTGGAGGATGCCCCACCCACTCGCTGAACAAAGAGACTCCCGTGGGAGACCGAAACGACGTGTCCACGCTCTATCCGCCGTACATCATCGAGCGCTCCAGCCGTGGCGAGCGCACCTACGACATCTTCTCCCGGTTGCTGATGGACCGGATCATCTTCCTCGGCGTCCCCATCAACGACGACGTGTCGAACATCATCATCGCGCAGCTGCTCTTCCTCCAGGCCGACAGCCCGGAGAAGGACATCTACGTGTACATCAATTCGCCGGGCGGGCTGGTCTCGAGCGGCATGGCGATCTACGACACGATGCAGCACATCAGCGCCCCCGTGAACACCATCTGCATGGGGATGGCCGCCTCGATGGGCTCGTTCCTGCTGACCGCCGGCCGCAAGGGCAAGCGCAGCGCCCTGCCGCACTCGCGCATCATGATGCACCAGCCCTCGGGCGGCACGCAGGGCACGGCGGCCGACATCGAGATCCAGGCGCGCGAGATCCTCTACCTCCGCGGCAAGCTCAACGAGCTGTATGCCAAGCACACCGGACAGACCGTCGAGCACATCGAGAAGGACATGGACCGCGACCGGTTCATGTCGGCCGAGGAAGCGAAGGAATACGGCATCATCGACCACGTCCTGGCGCCCGGCGCGGTGCTCGAGGTGGGGGCGAAAAGCTAGCTGGCGCTTGACTCCCGGCGCGGCGCTCCGGCATATTCGCCGTAGCGTCCCTTAACCAGGCACCCAACGCATGTCCAACGACCGGCACCTGCGCTGCTCGTTCTGCGGGAAGTCGAAAGACTCGGTCCGGAAGTTCATCTCCGGGCCGTCGGTCTACATCTGCAACGAGTGCATCGCGCTGTGCAACGAGATCCTGGCCGAGGACGAAGAGCGCGAGGTCGCCGACGCGATCACCCAGGTCCCCACGCCGGTCGAGATCAAGGAAGTGCTGGACCAGTACGTGATCGGGCAGGACCAGGCCAAGAAGGCCCTCGCCGTCGCCGTCTACAACCACTACAAGCGCATCAACTCGCAGTCGGCCAAGGACAACGACGTCGAGCTGGAGAAGTCGAACATCCTGCTGATCGGGCCCACCGGCGTGGGGAAGACGCTGCTGGCGCAGACCCTCGCCCGGCTGCTGGACGTGCCCTTCACCATCGCCGACGCCACCACGCTGACCGAGGCCGGCTACGTCGGCGAGGACGTCGAGAACATCCTGGTGCGGCTGCTCCAGGCGGGCGACTTCAACGTCACCGAGTGCGAGCGGGGCATCGTCTACATCGACGAGATCGACAAGATCGCGCGCAAGAGCGAGAACCCGAGCATCACGCGCGACGTGTCCGGCGAGGGCGTGCAGCAGGCGCTGCTCAAGATCCTCGAGGGCACCGTCGCGTCGGTCCCGCCGCAGGGCGGCCGCAAGCACCCGCAGCAGGAATACATCCAGATCAACACCAAGGACATCCTGTTCATCTGCGGCGGCGCGTTCGACGGGCTCGAGAAGATCATCGAGGCGCGCACGGGGCGGCGGCGCATCGGCTTCACCAAGGACGAAGTGGAGCGCGGCGTGCCGGTGCTGCAGCGCCGCAACCCGTACGGCGAGGTGGAGCCCGACGACCTGCTGCGCTACGGGCTCATCCCGGAGCTGATCGGCCGGCTGCCGGTGACGGTGCCGCTCGAGACCCTGGACGAGGACGCGCTGGTCAGGATCCTGGTCGAGCCCAAGAACGCGCTCACCAAGCAGTACAAGAAGCTGTTCGAGCTCGAGGACGTGCGGCTCACCTTCGAGCAGGAGGCGCTGCGCGCCGCGGCGCAGCTGGCGATCAAGCGCGGCGCCGGCGCGCGCGGGCTCAGGGCCATCCTCGAAAAGGTGATGAACGACATCATGTTCGACCTGCCGGCCCGCGACGACGTGGCGGAGGTGGCCATCACGCGGGAGTGCGTGCTCGAGGGGCGCCAGCCCCTGCTGGTGACCGAGCGACCACGTGCCAAGAAAGAAGCCTGAGGTGCCGCGGCCCGACGCCCCCTCCCCGAGGGGGCTTTTGGTAAGCGAGTTCGTGACGACCATGGCCTCGTGGAACGCGCCGATTCCGGGCCCCGCCCTGCCGGAGATCGCGTTCGCCGGCCGCAGCAACGTCGGCAAGTCGAGCCTGATCAACCTGCTCATGGGACGCCGCGACCTGGCGCACGCGAGCCGCGTGCCCGGCAAGACGCGCATGCTCAACGTGTACCGGTGGGGGCCCGGCTGCTACCTGGTGGACCTCCCGGGCTACGGCTGGGCGCGGGCCGCCGAGATGGAGCGCGCGGTGTGGCAGCGCCTGGTCAACGCGTACCTGGCGCGCCGCGAGACGCTGGCGGGCGTCGTGTGGCTGCTGGACATCCGCCGCGACCCCTCGCCCGACGACCGGGCGATCGGCGCGCGCCTGCGCGAGCGCGGCATCCCGACCCTGGTGGCGCTGACCAAGGCCGACCAGGTGCCGCGCGGGCAGCGGGTCGCGCGGGCCACGTCCATCGCCCTCGAGCTGGAGCTGGATGCGGCGGAATTCGTCCTCACGAGCTCGCGCACGCGCGAAGGCGCGGAGGATCTCCGTGACAGCGTACTGGCGCACGTGGGTTAAGGCCGCGGCCGTCGCCGCGGCCGTGGTCGCGACGCCGGCCGGCCTGGCGGCCCAGAACACCGACCTGCCGCCCGCCGGGTTCGGCTCGCTCCGGCAGGACCAGGTGGCCGTGATGATCACCACCGCCAATCTCGCCGTGCGCGTGCTGCCGCTCGACGAGCACGTCATCCGCCTGCTCGCCCCCGACACCTACAGCTCGCTGCACGCGCTGGTCCAGAGCCGCAGTTCCGCGCTGGCGGCTGCCGCCCGCACCGCCGGACGGGACAGCGCCGCCGCCTTCTTCGTGACGTTCTTCGGGCTGCAGCCGCAGTCCACGTTCATCCCCGACCAGGTCACCGTCCAGAGCCAGGGCGTGTTCTACCGCCCGCTGGCCATCATCCCGCTGTCGCCGCAGTGGAACGACGCGCGGCTCGACCAGCGCCAACAGGCCTCGGCGATCTACCTCTTCGACCCGGTCATCCCGGTGCTGCAGACGTTCACCGTGTTCTACGGCAACCAGTACGCCGCCAACTTCGACAACTCCATCAACCTGCTCCAGAGCGAGCGCGCCCGCGCGCTGGCGCGCGCCGCCCAGCAGTCGCCTCAGCCGACCCCGCCCCGGTAACCATGCCCGCCGCTCTGTCGCTGGCGCTCGGCGGCGCGGGTGCGGCGGCACTCGCCGGCGGGCTCGCGCTGCTCGAGCGCCGCCGCCGGCGCCGCCTGTTCGAGCTCGTGAGCCGCGGCAAGGACCAGTGGGAAGCGACGTTCGACGCGATCTCCGAGGGCATCGCCCTCGTGTCCGCCGACGGCGTCATCCGCCGCTCCAACACCGCCTTCGCGTCGCTCGCCGGCCGTCCCGTGCGGGAAGTCGCGGGCACCCGGCTGTGCGACGCCCTGTTCGGCGAGCACCACGCCCTCGAGCACCTGCTGCACGCCGCGCTCGACGGCGGCCATCCGGCGCCGCTGCTGCGCCGTTCCGAGAAGCTGCATCGCGTCCTGCGGGTGGCCGCGGCGCCCGTGTCCCGCGCGATGGACGCCGCGTCCGCGGTGGTGGTGGTCGAAGACGTCACCGAGCAGCAGGCCCTCGAAGCGCAACTCATCCAGAGCGAGAAAATGGCGGCGGTCGGCACGCTCGTGTCGGGGATCGCGCACGAGCTCAACAACCCGCTCACGTCCATCGCCGGGCTGTCGGAGTTCCTGCTCGAGCAGTCGGCCGAGGGCGCCGCCGGCCGCGAGCACCTCAAGGTCATCAACGAGCAGGCGGAGCGCGCCGGCCGCATCGTGCGCGACCTGCTGACGTTCGCCCGCAAGGGCCCGGCGGCCCGCGCCCGCGTGGACCTGCGCGACGTGATGGAGCGCACGCTCGGCCTGATGGCGTACGAGCTGAAGCGGCACGGTGCCACGGCGGAAATCGTGGCCGCCCCGGCACTCCCGCCCGTGCTCGGCGACCGCCACCAGCTGCAGCAGGTGGCGCTCAACCTGCTCGGCAACGCGCTCCAGGCCGTGGGCCGGATGCCCCCCGGCAAGCCGCGGCACGTGTCCATCGGCCTGGGCTGCGAGCACGGCCGCGTCGTCGCCCGCGTCACCGACACCGGGCCCGGCATCAGCGACGAAGTGCGCGCCCAGATGTTCAGCCCGTTCTTCACCACCAAGGCGCCCGGCGAGGGCACCGGCCTCGGCCTGTTCGTCTCCTACGGCATCGCCGAGGCCCACGGCGGAACGCTCGCCGTCGAGTCGCGGCCCGGGCAGGGCGCCACGCTGATCCTCTCGCTGCCCGCCCTCGGCGACGAGGCACCGGCGACCCCGGCGCCGGACGGGGGCGCGCCCGTCACCTCCGTCCCCCGTCGCATCCTCGTGGTGGACGACGACCCCGTCGTGCGGCAGGTGGTGAGCGCGCTGTTCGCGCGTGACGGTCACAAGGTGGATGCCGCGGTGAGCGGCGCGGACGCCGTGCGGCTGGCCCAGGCCGAGCGCTACGACCTGGTGATCGCCGACCGGCTGACGTCGGCGGGCGACGAGCCCATCGGCGCGGCGCTTACGAAGCTGCCCGGCGACCTCGGCCGGCGCCTGATTCTCTCGACCAACGCGCGGCGCGCGGGCGACGAACACCCGCTGCCCGGCGGGCGGCTGCTCGAGAAGCCGTTCGACCTTCGGGAGCTCAAGAAGGCAGCGGAAGAAGTGTTCCGGAAATCAGAGCAGTTGCCAGACGCCAAGTTGCCAGTGGTTGCCAGTGGTGCGGAAGGCGGGAAGGCAGACTAGTCGTCAGTACTGACAACTGGTCTGGCTCCTCATGTCTCACGTCTGGGAACCACTGCCAACTTGGCGTCTGGGAACTACTCTGAAGTCTGCAGACTGCAGAACTGAGATCTAGAGAATTCGCAGCACGTCCTCCGCCCCACCCGCGTCGCCGCCCCCGAACAGCTGCAGCGCATCGGCCAGCGCCCGCTTCTCCCTCGGCCAGAAGAACCGCCGCTCCGCCTCGTCCGGATTCACCCACTCCGCGCGGTCGTGCTCCTCGGAGGTGCGCACCGCCGCGCCGGCCGGCACGACGGCGCAGAAGGCGGGAATCAGCGCGACCAGGTCGCGCGCGTGCAGGTAGAAGGTCTCGACGCGGCTCAGGTTGTAGAGGCGCGCGGGCTCGAGCCCCGTCTCCTCGCGGAGTTCGCGCAGGGCCGCCGCGACCGGCGTCTCTCCCGCCATGACGTGCCCGTGCACCGACTCCCAGGTGCCCGGACTCCGCAGGCCCGGCGCGCGGCGCAGCACGAGCACCTCGGGGCCCGCCGCCGCCTTCGGCCTGACGGGGCCGGCCATCGCCTTTTCGGGCTCCGGGCCGAAGCGCAGGACGTACACGTCCACGATCTCCACCCGCGCGTCCGTCACCCGCGCCCCTCCGGCCCGGTGCTCGTCGCCGCGTCGGCCACCCGCGGGTCGCGCTCGGCCGCGCCGGCGAGGGCGTGGGCCGTCGCGGCGTACACGGCCTCCGTCACGGCCCGTCCCTGCTCGCCCCGCAACAGGTCGAGGTGGAGCGTGACGCGCGACGCCAGCGCGAACGCCTGCCAGAATTCCGGCGTCAGCGCGACATCGTAGTCCCCCACGAGCTGCCACGCGGGCGGCGCGGCGTGAAACGCGAGCAGCCCGGGCCCCCGCAGGTCGCAGGCGGCCCGCACCAGCGCACCGGCCACCGGCACCGTGGCCGCGCCGATGCCGCGCGTCACCTCGCGCGCTCCCAGGGCGCGCGCGAAGGCCTCCCCCAGCGCGGTCCCGGTCCCGACCACCACGCCGTGCGCGTCCACCGCGCCAGCGCCCACCGCCTCGGCGTCCAGGTCGAAGCGGCCGTGCGCGGCGAACGCCTCGAGCAGGCGATCGAAGGTGGTCACGCCGGTGCGCGCGCTCGCGCGGCCCCGGCCGTCCACGGCGAGGCGCACGACCACCGTGGCCGAAGGAGCCCCGCGGCGGACTTCGGCTGTACGGCTCACCGTGAGCGCACGGGGGCGATGGCTACGTGGAGGTGGAGCGGCGCCGGCCCAGCACCGCGTCGAGGCGGGCCGAGAGCGCGCGGGCGCGGAACGGCTTGGTGAGGAAATCGTCGGCGCCGAGCTCGAAGACCCGGACCTCGTTGTCCTCGTCGCCCTTCGCCGTCAGCACCACGACCGGGATGTCGGCCGTGGCCGGCCGCGAGCGGAGGTGCGAGAGGACGCCGTAGCCGTCGAGGCCGGGGAGGTTGAGGTCGAGCACGATGACGTCCGGACCCGTGCGGTCCACCTGGTCGAGGGCCTGCACGCCGTCGCGCGCCTCCGACACGATGTAG
>Ga0335069_10016099_pt1 | contig 10446 bp, 10 predicted proteins | sample Lox_Sample_11_FD_206714 | JGI IMG/M metagenome (GOLD analysis project Ga0335069, IMG submission 206714) | Soil microbial communities from Loxahatchee National Wildlife Refuge, Florida, United States - Lox_Sample_1.1 | ecosystem: Environmental > Terrestrial > Soil > Wetlands | place: USA...
CGACCTGCTGGTGTATCTGATTCCGCACTACATCCGCGAAGGAAAGAGCTATTTGACGATCGCCTTCGGCTGCACGGGCGGCCATCATCGCTCCGTGATGATCGCCAGCGAAATCCGAAAACGCCTTGCCCGCGCCGGGTTCAAGGTCAAAGAAACCCACCGCGACGTAACCAAGTGACTCTTTACCTCTGAGCATGCAGAACTAATTGTGGGCAGGCCCCCGGCCTGCGCCGGACCCCCAGGTCCCGCAGCCGCACGTGAAATCGAATCCTCCACAAATGTAGGGCGGGTCTCCAGACCCGCGGCCGACGTCCACGTCGGCCTGTTCGGTCAACCATGTCCGCCCTACAACCGGCTTAGGCTACCTGCATTAGTACGGCAGCAGTATTGCGCCAAGTTGAGCTACAATTCTACAATCTACAAGCACCATGGCCAGGAACTACTCCACGCCAACGATTCTTGCACTGCTGTTTTCCGTGTGCTCTGTTGGCTGGGCCTTCCAGTCGGCCGAGACCCTGGTTTCCATCGTGCCGCGGTCGCGACCGATGCCCGCAGATGCTGTTCCAAACTTCCCCGAACCCAATCTTCGCGTCGCCGCGTCGCTGGTCCAGATCCCGGTTCACGTCACCACGGCGAGCGGAAGCTCGGTAACAACCCTGCGCGAGGACAACTTCCGTCTATTTGAGGACGGCATCGAACAGAAGATCAGCCATTTCGCCCTGGACGATGCCCCAGTCAGCATCGGTTTGCTGTTCGACGTCAGCGGCAGCATGCAAAACAAGATGCGCCAGGCGATCGAGGCTTCCGCAGCGTTCTTCAAAACAGCCAACGCGGAGGACGAATTCTTCCTGATCGAGTTCAGCGAGAGACCCAAGCTCGTCGTTCCGTTGACTTCCGACTCCGACGAAGTCTACCAACGCATCGTTCACGCTCGCCCCTTCGGTAGAACCGCCTTGCTCGACGCGATTCACATGGCCATGAACCAGATGAAAAGCGCTCGTAACCTTCGGAAAGCGATCGTCATTCTCTCCGATGGTGGTGACAACCGCAGCCGCTATACCGAGCGCGAGATCAAGAACGCATTGCTCGAAAGCGATGTGCAGGTCTACGCCATGGGAATCTTCGATCGCGAGGAACAACGGAAACGCACTCCGGAAGAACAGAACGGTCCGAAACTGCTGGACTATCTGGCGGAGCAAACCGGCGGTCACTCTTATCCAGTCGACAATCTCGAGGAACTCCCCGTCATCAGCGCCCGAATCGGCAACGAGCTACGCAATCAGTACTTGTTGGGTTACACACCGTCCAATGAGGAACGCGACGGCAAGTATCGCCGCGTGAAGGTGAGCCTTACCGCTCCAGACGGAATGGTGAATCTCCGGACGTATTATCGCCTGGGATACCACTCTCCAACTCAGTAGCCGGCTGGAATCGCCTTTTCAGAAACACTCCGCCGCCGCACAACAATGCGCCGAGCAAGATCATTGTTGCCGTGTCTGACTCGGGCACCACGAACATGTCGGACTTGACGGCGTGAACCACTTGGTCCAGCTTCTCGAATCCGGTTTGCTGCAGACTTACGGGCGGCAGCATCGGAAGCTCTGCGAACTCCGTGCGCGGGGATCGCGCGACTGTGTTCGTGATCGTTGCCGCTGCGACCGGAATCTGCGTTACGCTCAGCGCGGCCAACAAAATCAACATTGCATTGCGACGCGGTTTTGCCACTGTGCGAGAGTAACTTCATCGGTAACTTACCCACAATAGACTTCCGGTTCTATTGGTCGTAGTACTCTTGCGCGCGTGCTAGTCACAACAACACCTTGCGTTGGATCGATAAGCACTTTCAGCGCGTCTCGTAGGTGGATGCCTGATGTCTCGTACTGTCTTGCCAGGCCGCCCGGCTTGCGAACGGTGCGAGCCGAAGTTCGCGCGTCAGCATCCGTTGCCGATATGGAAGTTCCTCTGTCTTTCGGCCATCCTGGTTCACAATACGCACGATCGTATGGAGGAGGTACAGCAAGTACACGCCACGGGTAGTCGTCTGTTCAGCGGGAATTCGGAGATTCACGACGGAGTTCTTGAGCAGGCAAGCTGTTTGTGTGTAAAAGTGCAGCACGTCCCACCAGACCGGAGCAAACTCGGCGGCTTCCCAATCGAAGACCTTCAGCTTGCCGTCGTGCACTTTCGTGTTCCAAGGCGTGAAGTCGCCATGCGACATCCCGCAGGGAACAGGAACACCTTCGAGCAGCGACTCGGCCATTGCCAGCGCTTCTGCGCCGACGCTGCGCAGTTGAGGATCCATCGCCGGCTCGGCATGCGCCCACTCCTCCGCGGCTTTCGCGACTAGTTCATCGCCCGGTTCGACCCGGCGGTCTACGCGATGCAATTTGTGAAGAAATTCGAAGTGTACGTCGCCAAACTTTTCTGGTCCTTGCAGGCCACGAACAGGAGCCTCAAATAACAGGAAAGTGTCTTGCCAGTCTCCGGCCCACAAGAGCTTCGGAATGCAGTCGTCCAAGTGCGGATAGCTGCCTAGCTTGCTCAAAACTTCCGCCTCGCGGCGCGCGCGATCCTCGGCGGCCGCCGTCATCGGAATCTTTGCAAAGCCGAGGACTTCGCCGTTCCTTTTCATAGCCTGGACTGTGATCTTCTGATACTTCCCTCGCGCACCAATCGAGATCGCAAACGCGGGATGCACCTCGCCCGTCATTCGCGAGACGATATGTTTTAGTCCTCGCAGCCGATCCGAGTCTACCTGCACGGGGCGCGCCGTCAAGAATCGAGGCGACGTCCCGGCGGCGATGGTCAAAGCAGAACGGTACAGTCTTGCCCGGGATTTCCAGGGCGTGAAAATCTCCAGACCTTTCCGCGCCACTGAGGAGTTGTCGAGCGGTATGAGCCACTTCGGACTCTCTCGTTTTGGCAGTGCCGCGAACGCATGCGCATTAGAGTTGGCGCTATTCTCGCGGTACCGTTGATGCAGAAAACAGAGCAGTCCGTCGGTTGTGAGATGACGAGAATTGGCTTGCGGCTCCAGCCAGCGGTAATGCACTTTCAGGAACCGGGACTCCAGACGATCGAGCACGGCCTTGACGGCATCGCCGGCGCCCTTCTCCGCGCCCTGGGAACCGTCGACCCATGCCACCGTCCGGTTCTGCCTTACCAGCATCCGATGGAGCGTTTTCTCCTGCCGCGATTCCTCTTGATTTGTCTTTACAATCAGCGTCAGGTCCGGCTTGGGCGCGAAGCGAGCCAGAAGACGCATCAACCGGGACCTTGATTCCGAGGCAACGTCCTCCAAACCGCGGTCGGTTATTACGAGGCTCGTCGCGGTGCGGCGTTGTTGGACCCGAAGCCAGCGGACCGTCTCGCAGAACGGCAAGACCTCACTCGAACGAAAGCAGAAGCCGAGCGTATCGCGCAATTGATCCGTGAGGTTTGGGCTAACTTCGTCTCGTCCCACGAAAGCGACAAAGATTCCTGTTGGCTGCCGGTACTGGCGAACTCTCCGCAGGGCCTCCGCCACGCAAGAGGCGATAGGATTCCATGGTTCCAAAGCCCAGATACGGAACCACGCCAATTTTCGAAAGCGCACGAGATGCGAAGTCAGGTCGCCAATCACGCAGCACCACACCGCATAGGGCGCATAGCGTGGACCAAGTAGTCTCGCCGCGATTCTTTGCGCCGTGAACTCTCCCAGTTCCTCCACAAGCACAGCCAACCGGTCCGCTTGCGACGGTCGAACTCGGCCTTTCAGAACTTTCTTGGAAAACAAGTACAGAAACTCAGAACGCGGATCGGGAACCCAATAATCGCCCTTGCGGCGCCGGTTGCGCACCAATTCCTCGCCGCTGAGGAGAGTAAGGTTTTCCTCGCGATGTTCACTGATGACGTCAATCGCAATGGACTTCTGGCTACCGCACTCCGCCCAGGTGAACACGACGTGGTAGCCTTTCACTACGTAATTCAGGCACTGGACTGGCCGGTAGCCGCGGGACCGTAGGTCCCGGAATGCCAGGGCAACCTTGTCTTGATCCTTCGGGTGGAATGCCAGCTCAATTCGCGCGGACTCTGCGCCCAGAAGCGCTTCGGATGATAACACGACGTATCGTGCTTGATAGTCGTTCAGAAAACGAAAGACAGACTGGATACAGTCCGTCTGGCAGAGCGTGTCTCCGTCTTTTCTTGCGGATACGTGCCGAACCATGCGAGGCGACGGGTTCCCATCGCCTCGATCAAGTTACGTCATCCCTGCTGGAGTAGGTAGAGAGGCAAAGTACTGGAAGGTACTCTATCCGACCGCTGCGCGCGCTGTCAGACTCTCAGAAATCTCGACTTGCGGCGCTTTTCGTTCTAGAACCGAGAGGACGCGGTCCGGATCGCCCAAGTCGCTCCAGCCAAGGTCTTTTGCCAACAAGACATCCAGGTCATTGGGGCGGACGCATAACACCTCACGGGAGAAATCGGACGGCGCAATCTGAGCATAGAGATCACTCACTGCCGTCTTCTCACCTGCGGTACACAGTGCCGGCCGGATCGCCTCGAACGCCCTGACGAGGTTCGGGAGTGCCCTTCGGAACAGGTTCAGAAATCCTTCGACGCGCCCGGCCATGATAAAGCTGTTCCAGAGACAACCACGCTTCATCAACGCTAAAGCTAAGGAAGGAGAGGGCTTCTCCCAAAAGCGGCTAACGCGAAAAACGAAGCCATGCTGGCGGCTGGCTCTCAGGTCCGGCTCGATCCAGCCGTACTCCGGCTCGGCTGCATCCGGAACGATTCCCAACAGCACCGGACGCGACCTTGCCGACGAGAAAGCTTTGTCGATTGAAGCAGCTAGTGCCTCGTCGTGCTCGATGTGATGATCCGAAGGAAAGATCGCCACTATGCCCTTGGGATCTTTTTTCGCAATGCGCATCAAGCTATAAAGGATGGCCGGGGCGGTCCCCCGGTTGTACGGTTGAACCGCAAAGGATTCGGCCGGGATACCTGCCATCTGGCCCGCATAATAGGTTTCTTGCGTTTCGGTTAAGACAAACAGCGTTTCTTTGGGAGCGATGATTCGCCCCACTCGGGCACGAGTCTGGTCCAGGAGCGTCTCGCCTCCGGAGATCGCGCAGAACTGCTTCGGCCGGTCGTCATTCGCGATCTCGCAGGTCAGCGGCAATAGACGCTTCCCGTCTCCGCCCGCGAGGATCACACCCCAGCGCCGGCAGTTCGTGTTATACCCCCGCGTTCCGTGTTCTCTCGTATCAGTGTCGATTTCGATATCGGTGGGGAAATAGGTATCAAGTGGCATGAAAAAGGGGCTCCTCCATTGAATGCCAAGGCTGTGAAACGGCGCGATCCTTCGCTTCCTGGCAAGTCAGGCACGATCGCGTCCAGGGCACAGCAGCGAGGCGCTGCTTGCTGATCTTCTCCTCGCATTCGAAGCAGATTCCAAAGCTGCCATCCTCGATCCGTTCGAGCGCGGCGCGGACAGAGCGAAGTTGGCTGGATTCGCGCGACAGTTTATCTACGGCTAGTTCCCGCTCCGTCGTGTGGCTAATCTGGTCGATGGAGTCGGGGTTGATTTCAATCGCAATTGCATCGCGTTTCCGAACCGCACCCTCAAGCTCGGCTTGTTTCGCGGTGAGGATCTTTCGGAAGCGATTTAGGTCGGTCTTCGTCATGTCTATCTGTCTCTTTTCGTTGCTAATTAACGCCTTTTTCAACCGGCGTTTCAGTCACTTGGCAATCATGCCACGAGACAGACCTTAGTCGATCCGGCTCTTATGCGGGGTAGACCGTCTATGATGCGGGTACTAGTACCCCTGTTTGGGGGTAATGGGCCAAATGTGTTTGATAGCCTAGAGTTACAGCTTGTTATCTTCACCGAAACAAACGAAGCCAGCGAGGCCCTGGATTGGCATCTATGCGGCAACGGCGGTCATGATGGTGATTGCTTTAAGCGTTCTGGCCTGGCAGGCGAGGCTCTCTCGCCGCGAAGCGGGCTCCAAGGAGATTATTCGTCCCAAGTCAGTCCCGGCAGAACGGCTGGAACTCCTGGCTCGATTCGATCCGCCCGCGGCACTTGAGCGAAACGGCAGCCTCCAGTTGCAGAGAGCGCTGGAAAAATACCGAGTGGGTGACTTCCCCGGCGCAATTAGCGGACTCCAGGCGCTGCTTCAAACTCGCCCCGACGAAGTTGCCGCTCACTTCTACCTCGGGGTCTCGTTGCTGCTTTCCAAGAATTCCTCCGGCGGTCTGGAAGAACTACGAGCCGTGATTTCCGCCGGATCTTCGCCCTACCGGGAGCGGGCCCAGTATTATCTCGCCAAAGGTCTGTTAGGCGCCGGCGATGTATCGGGAGCCGAACAGCAACTCCAACAAGTCCAATCCGTTCATGGCGATCTGGAGCGTCAGGCAGCGTCGCTGCTGCAACAGATGAAGCCCTAGCGGCCAATCTTTTAATCCTTTTGGGTTAGTCCGAATGAACTAACCGATTCGGCTACTTCAATTGGATTACTACCTACTAACTAGTTCTTACTGACTAATTCGAACTAGCTAACTCATTTAGATTAGACCTTCCGGATAATTGTACTGGTAAGTAAGTAATGGTACCTTTCGTTCGTGAGTCTTCATCCGACATAAGAGGAGTCTGCCTGAATTGTCCTCTTGTCGCAGTCTCATTCGAGGTTCGACACAGCCAGAAGGAGACCAAGATTGCGAATTGCTTCGTTGTTAGGTATCAGCCCGTTGTTTCTGATCGGGAGCCTTACCGCTAGCACAACGCCCATTTCTCCGCTAATTTGCAGTGATCCTGGAAGCACCACGGCATCGCCGAGCGACGCCACGATCCACGCGAATTCGTGCACGGACTTCTCCTATCAGTTTCCAAACTCGCCCCAGCCCGCAAGCGGAACGAATAACTGGCTCTATGGTTACTATCCGGGCACGTTGAATCCCGCAACATTCTTGCCCATGACCCAGGTGACCGATCAGAGCGGGAACTTCGCCGGTTGGTGGGCAGTGCAGTTCAATCGTTATTTCACTTCGATCGATGCCTTCGGCGCGCATCCAAATGGACTTTTCACGGATTACCATATCCCGCCATATTGCGATCAGGCCCAATTTCAGAATTGCAGCGCCACCGGCGGATTGGATCCGCGAAGCCCTAATTCTCCCGACTCGGCGACACAAGATGCAGTTCGACGATATGTCGTACCAACGGGTGTCGGCGCCACCTTGGTGGACATAACGCTTCAGGTTCAGAAGGATCCCAGGACTACGGATCCCTCGGCGCACGGTACGACAAATCTGGTCATTCTCTACAGCGGTGGCGTTGCGACAACGTTGATTACGCTGGTCGATCCCGTCAACTTCAATCCGAATCTCCCAGGGGCGCCGCCGACTCCGCAAGGCATCCCGCAGCCGGTTCTTACCGCGTCCATCAACAACGTTCTAGTTAAGCCCGGCGATTTTATCGATTTCGTCATGGCGCCGGCGGTGGATCCAAACTTCAACAATCTATCGGTCGATTTCAGCGCCGGTACGTTCCAGGTAGACACAATTCAATCGGTTCCGGAGCCCGTTTCTTGGGGGTTGGCCGCAGCCGGTCTACTCTTGGCGTGTATCGCACGCCGATCACAACTTCAGCGAGAAAAAACAACACTCTGCCGGTCCCGAATCCTCCGCCCGAGTTGGGCAAGGCGGCGCTTATCGAGCGCCCGAAGCGAAGCGAGGCGCCGGGGATCGAATTTCACAAGTTTCATCGGAGGGTCATCGTGAAATGGTTTGTGTTGCTTCTCGTTTTCCTGGCAGCGGAGGCGCCAGGCTTTGCCAGTTCTACGACGTGTCCATCGGGCACGTACGACTTATATCTGGTTCCGAATTTCAGTTGTCAAACCGGCGATTTGATCTTCAGTGGCTTTGGCTACATGGGGACGGGCAATCCCAGTGAAATAATTATCCCGGCCAGCTCGGTGAATATTAAGCCGATCACGCAAACTGGAGAAGAAGGTTTTCAATTCGCAAGCGGGTGGAGTGTCGGAACCCAAACCGGAGGAATGTCGTCGTTCCAGAATTCACTGATCACCTTCGTCGTGAACGATGCGTTGGGCCTAGGGGACCTCATATTGGGATTCAACGGCAACTTTACGGGGACCGGCATGACTAGTACCGCCGAGAACTTCTGCCTGAATGCGACTTCAGTCAGCGGATGCCCGGCCGCAAGCAGCGGCTCGCTCAATGTTACGAACCCGCCTCCCTTCTTCGACGGTAAGCTGCTGGTCGGAAGCGTGACTTCGATCGCGATCTCAGAAAACATCAACGTCATGTCGGGGGCAAGCGGAACGGCGGCCGCATCGCAGGTGATCAACGAATTCTCGGGTATTCCCGAGCCGCTTACCGCCGTGCTTTGGGGTTCGGGCTTGATCGGAATTGGCCTCATGCGGCGCCGAATGAGGCGCGGGTAGTATGCAAAGAGTAAGTTTCCTAGATCTGACTTACTAACCGGTTGGACTATGCCATTTAGAGAATTGTGCGGATTGCGGGGCAATGTTATCGTTCTCATTCGCTCGCGGTGTCACAATTGTGCCCCAGCCGCGGCGAATTTCGTATGAGCGCTTCGGCAACATCGTATCCGGATCGGCGAGCTCTTGCGAAAGATCCGACCAGAGTCTGTTCGAGGTGTGGCTGGAGCAATGTGCGCCCTTCCCCACGGCGGGGATTCGTCGAACATGCCCTGGCATGGTTATTCCTTGCTCCCTTTCGATGCCGCAACTGCCGGCACCGGTTCTTCCGTTTCTCCAGTCGCGGCTTTGGCATTGCCGGCCCGGTGCCAGCCGCGTCTTTGAAGGTTGTCCCCCGGCCGCGACCGGCACCAGCCGAACAGCCGGCCCATATTCAACCAAGTCCTGTGAAACCCGAGTTGCGTGCCTGGGCACTCGGTGGGCCGATCGCTGCTCAAGAACCGCCGAGGAAGCCGGCAAAATCCGTTGTTTATGCTTTTTCGCCAGCGCCGATCGAAATCTTCTTGGAGCCTACCGCCCCTGCGGCCGCCGAAACGATCGCCACTGAAGACGTGACAATGGGATCGGCGAGCGCTGAGACAGAGCAGCTTGAATCGGCCTCCGAGTCAGTGCTCGACAATGCATCTGGAGAAGCAGTAACCAACGAACCTGACGAAGTTGAGGCGATTGTCGCGGCTTCCGAGACCGTAGTTGCGTTCCCAATCGATCCGGAACGCGTAGATGCCTCGCTTTTCGGTGTTCAAATTGAGGCAAACGATTGTGTCGAGGAGACTGAACCGGCCGATGTTCAAGAAACGCCGGCTATGGATGCTGCGTCGCTGCCGGAAGAGCAAGTACCGTCGATCCTCATCTTGGATCGGGAAGAATCCCTTCGCAAACTGCTCCGCCGAATTCTGGAGCGTCAGGGATACAAAGTTCGAGAGCTGGGCAATTCTCTCGATCTGACCTCGGAACTCCTGCCGGAGGACGTGGATTTGCTCATTACGGATCCGGAGGAGCAGCCCGACGCAGTTGAGACGATGCACGACATCTACCCAGAGATGAGAATCATCGTGTTGTCCAACTCCTGGGAGGGCGAATTGGGAACGTGCGCGGTTCTACAGAAGCCGTTTCGCACCGAGGTTTTGCTGGAAAGCGTGCGCAGCGCACTGAGCTGAACAGCCGGTTCAGCGAAGATTGAATTTTTTCATCTTGTATCGCAGAGTATCGCGTGTGATCCCGAGTAGCACTGCAGCGCGCGTCTGATTTCCACCCGCCTTTTCGAGCGCCCTGGTCAAGAGACCTTTCTCGGCTTCCTCCAGACTCACGTCGAACGGTTTGGATTCTTCAACAAGAGGCTGAGGCTCGGGCTGCTCGGCGGATTCGCCGCCACCGCTCGGAACGATATGCAAGCTCGATGTCTGAACCCAGTCGGACTCCTCTAGCACCATCGCTCGTTCAATCACGTTACGCAACTCGCGCACGTTTCCCGGCCAATCGTGCGCCAGCAGTTTGGCCGCCGCGGCATGCGATATTCCCTGGATATCCCGCTTGAACTTACTGTTGTAATGGCGGACGAAGTTCTCCGCCAGGGGCAGGACATCTTCCTTCCGTTCGCGCAGCGGAGGAAGTACGACCTGAATTACGTTCAGCCGGTAGTAAAGATCGAGCCGGAATCTACCCTGCTCGATTGCATCGGTCAGTTTGCGATTGGTGGCGGCGACCACGCGCACGTCCACCTGAATGTCCTTGACGCCGCCCAACCGTCGAAATGTTTGTTCTTCAAGGACTCGCAGAAGCTTGGCCTGCAGCACCAGCGGCATCTCGCCGACTTCGTCCAGAAAGATGGTTCCACCAGAGGCGATCTCCAGAATACCGGCCTTCGGGGCGCGCGCGTCGGTAAATGCGCCTTTCTCATAGCCGAACAGCTCGCTCTCCAGGAGCGTTTCCGGAATCG
>Ga0335069_10016100_pt1 | contig 10445 bp, 8 predicted proteins | sample Lox_Sample_11_FD_206714 | JGI IMG/M metagenome (GOLD analysis project Ga0335069, IMG submission 206714) | Soil microbial communities from Loxahatchee National Wildlife Refuge, Florida, United States - Lox_Sample_1.1 | ecosystem: Environmental > Terrestrial > Soil > Wetlands | place: USA: Florida...
TGCCGAGCGCATCGATCTTTTTCGTTTCACACCGCCGGACGAGGTGCAGCCGTACACAGACCTGTCGTGGTGTGCGGCTCCCGGCGGCGGCTACCGCCTCAATCTTCCAGAGCGCGAACACATCGAGCTCCAGCAGAACCTGCTCGATGCCTGGGAGGTGCGCTTCCACTCACCGCGCCGGCGCGGCGAGGTGGTGGGCTTGGGTTCGGCGGCAAACCTGCCCGACGCCATTCAAACGGCCGAGACCTTTGTCGAAAAGGAGCGCGCTGCTGCGCTTCGCATCCTCGATCTGTCGGCGCGCTGGCGCAACCAACCGCCCAGTGACGCCCAGCGGGGCCTCCTCCAACGCAGGGGCATTCCGATTCCAAAGGGGCTGACCCGCGGCCAGGCTTCGTGGATGATCGGGCTGCTGTCGGCGCATGGGCGGGTGTGAGCGGAAGTCCGCTGCAGCGCTGGGTGAAGCAGCCGGCACCGTCCTCAACACGAAGGACACGAAGAGCACGAAGACATTTCTAAGATGACCGGGGCGCGCGGGACCTCGCCGTTAGCATCAGGAGGGCGCGGCCCAGCACTCCGCGTGCGAAGAGGAGCGTTGCACCTAGCGTGAGCACGATGCCGCCGGTCAGCAGGGGCGGCGCAGTACAGAGGGCGCCACCGGCGATCGCCAACACGCCGGAGTTGAAGAAGATGAAAATGAGCCCCTGCGTGCGCGGAGTAATGAGCGGCTGAGGCGTCAGTCCCGACGCAGCGGCGAGGCCGGGGGCCAGCCGCGTGCCCATCCCGAGGATGAAGTTCGACACCCAGCCGAACAAACCAAAGACACCGTACGCCACCGCCAGATGCGCTCCGAACGAGCTACCCGCATCCACGCCCCACACGAATACCAATCCACAGATTGCCGCAGCACCCAAATGCATCAGCGCGGCTTGCACGTGGCGCATGCTCCAATCGATCGCCATGCGCCGCGTGCGCAGCAGCCGTAGGATGATCGAGGCGTACCACGCCAGGCTGCCGGCAGTCAGCAATGCCAGGGGCGTCACCAACCCATGGCGCAGCAGAATCGCGAGCACCAGCACGGGCACGAGAACCGACAAGCTCACCACCTGCCGCCGCGCCGGCGCGGGCAGCACCTGCTCCGGCAAGACGAAGGCGGCGACCATGCGGTACGACACGGCGCAGATCATCAGCGTCACCCAGCCCAGCACCGCCAGATGCGCATGCCCGGCGATGTTGGAGAGCACGCTGCCCCCAAGAAATGGGATGATCTTGTCGAGGGCATACAAAAGCCCGAGCGTTGCCACGCCGACAAACGAGAGCAGCGCGACCGTGATGCCGATCACCGTCGCGTCGCGGCTGGGCGCGCGCAGCAACAAGGGTAGCAGCAGACCGAGCAGCAATATGATGCTGAACACCAGCACCCCGGCGCTCCACGCCAGGCCGCTGAGGTGGCCGATCCAGAAGTGCGACACCAATCCCGAAGCGCCGATGAGGAAGGTGCCGACCTGGATGCGCGCCAGCCACGGGTGCCGCACCGGTTGCTTGGTGAGCGCCGGCACGAAACGGTAGAGCACGCCGATGATCGCCAGCGAGATCCAGCCCAGCGTGAAGGTGTGGGTGACGGCGAGCACCCGCGGTTGGTAGAAGAATGTCTCGATGTCGCCGGCTGCGAACAGTGCGAGCACGAGCCCGACGTTGAGGTTGAGCGTCGCCAGCGCCAGACACACCGCCGGAACGTAGGGCAGGGAACGTACCGGCTCGTGCACATGTCGTGGTGGCGGCACGCGCCGACCTCACACTTCCGGCGCCTGATTGAGGCGGTTGATCAGCATCCGTAAGCGTCCGAAGTGTGACCGCTTGAAGCGCAACACCAGCCGCGGCAGATGCACGATCTCGGCTTCGTCGCGCTCCGCACGCAAGGCGTCGCGCTGCGTAATGACGCCATCGGCGGTGATGTCGGCGAACTCCGCCGCGAGCCCGTCGACGAACTCGGTGGGGAGCCGGCGTGTAATGCGGATGACGAAGCGGTCGCGGACGTAGCGCGACGAGTGGTAGATGCGGTGAAAGCCGGTGATCTCGTCGACCGCAGCGTCGATGTCGTCGGTGACCGTGTACAGTGCCAGGTCCTCCTTCTCGATCATGTGGCGCCGCAGCAGGTGATCCTCGACGTAGCGCTGCCAGGTCCTCCAGTAGGTTCCGCGCGGCCGGTCGAGCAGCACCAGCGGCATGGGTCGGGTTTTGCCGGTCTGCAGCAGGGTGAGGGTTTCGAATCCTTCATCGTGCGTTCCGAAGCCACCGGGAAACAGCACGACGGCGTCGGCCTCCTTGAGGAAGAACAGTTTGCGCGCAAAGAAGTACCGGAACGACATCAGCTTCGGGTCGCCGCTGATGATGGTGTTGGCCTGTTGCTCGAACGGCAGACGGATATTGACCCCGAAGCTGCGGTCGCGCCCGGCGCCGCGTTGGCAGGCCTCCATGATGCCCGGGCCGGCGCCGGTGATGACCATGTAGCCACAGTCGGCGATGCGGCGCGCAAACTCCTCGGCGAGCGTGAAGACCGGGTCGCCTTCTTGTGTGCGCGCCGACCCGAACGTGCTCACCTTGCGCACCCCGCGGTACGCCGCAAAGACCTTGAATGCTTCGCGCATCTCGCGCAGCGCACCGGTGGCGATCTTCAGATCACCGACCGACGCGCCGTCGCTCTGCAACTGTTGCGCGATGGCGATCAGCTCGTTGACGTAGCGTTCCTGCGGGGGCACGGGAAGATGGTCTCTGGTTCCTGGTTCCTGGTTTGTCGGTCCTACTCTTTCAACCAGGGACCAGAAACCAGGAGCCACTCATTCAGAACGTAAAGCGCCGCATGCTGATGTTCATCAGCAACCCGATGGCGATCATGCAGGCCAGCAGCGACGAACCGCCGTAGCTGAAGAAGGGGAGGGTGATCCCGACGACCGGCAACGATCCCGTGGCCATGGCGATGTTCACCAAGACCTGCCCGAAGATCGCGGCCGTAAGGCCGAACGCCAGCAGCAGCCCGAAGGCATCGCGCGCGCGGGTGGCCACCATGAAGCAGCGCAGCAGCAGCGCGACGTACAGACACATCAGGATGCACCCGCCGAGGAATCCCCACTCCTCGGCGAACACCGCGAAGATGAAGTCGGTGTGCTGCTCCGGTAGAAAGTTCAACCGATTCTGCGTCCCCTTGAGGAAACCCTTCCCCTGCAACTCGCCCGAGCCGATGGCGATCTTCGATTGGATGATGTGATAACCGGCGCCAAGCGGATCGGCTTGCGGATCGACGAAGGTGACGACGCGCTGCCGCTGATACGGCTTGAGGTGGTGCCACACATGCGGAACCACCGGGAGCACAATGGCCAAGATGATGACCACGATGCGCAGGCGCAGCCCGGCCACCAGCAAAACGACGCCGGCGGTGAGGGCGAGCACCACGACGGTGCCGAGATCGGGTTGCTTCAGGATCAACAGTGCCGGTGGCACCAGCAGCAGGATGGGAACAACCAGGGCGCGCAGGGAGAGTGCGCGCTCGCCCACCTGGCGGTGCAGATAGCGCGCCAGGCCGATGACCAAGGCCAGCTTGGCGAACTCCGACGTCTGCAGCGAGATCGGACCGATGGCGATCCACCGGCGCGCGCCACCGCCGGACGACCCCATGACTGCCGTGGCGACCAGCAGCAGCAAGGCGGCCGTATAGATGAAGTACCCGTAGCGTTCGAGCCAGTGGTAATCGAAGCTCAACGCCGCGACCAAGCCGATCAAGCCGAGCCCCGCCCACAGCCCCTGGCGCACCAGCAACCCGCTGAGAATGCGATCATGCGTATGCGTGGCGCTCAGCACGGTAAGCATGCCGCAGGCGGTTACCAGCAGCATGCAGAGGAGCAACGGCCAGTCAGTATGGGCGAACAGCCGGCGATCGATTCTGAGCATAGTTGCGGTCCTCGTGTTGCTTCTTCAGCTCGAAGTAACGGGCCATGACGTCGTGAACCACCGGTGCCGCCACGGCACCGCCGCCACCGTCGGCGTGCTCGACCACCGCCGCCACCGCGATCTCCGGTGCCTCGACCGGTGCGTACGCGACGAACCAGGCATGGTCGCGCTGCTGCCACGGCATCTGGCTGGCCTTGAGCCGGGTCTGCCCCAGCTTCACCACCTGCGACGTGCCGGTCTTCCCCGCGACCTCGATGCCGTTCAGGCGGGCCTTCTTGCCGGTGCCACGGTCGGTATTGACGACGTCACGCAACGCCTCGCGCACCTGCATCAGCGTCGTCTGCCGCATTTGCAACGCGCCGATCTCCTCGGGAGTCGGCGCCTCAACAACCTCGCCTTCGGGGGTTTCCACCTGATGGACGAAATGTGGGCGGAAGCGTTTGCCCACGGCGGCCGTGGCGATCATGTTCGCCATCTGTAGCGGGGTTGCGGTGACGTACCCCTGGCCGATGGCGGCGGAGAGCGTCTCGCCCGCGAACCAGGGTTGCTTGAAACGCTTCCGTTTCCAGGCACTGTCCGGAATGGTGCCGGCCTTCTCGTGGTCCAGGCCGATGCCGGTCGGCATGCCGAGGCCGAAGGCGCGCGCATACTTTGCGATGGTGTCGATGCCGAGGCGCTGGGCCACCTGATAGAAGAACACGTCGCACGATTGCACGATCGCCTCGTGCAGGTTCACCGATCCATGCCCGCCCTTCTTCCAGCAGCGGAAGTAGTGGTTGCCGAACTGCAGCCCACCCGGGCAGTGGATGCGCGTGAACGGGTTGATCACGCCTTCTTCCAGGGCGGCGGTGGCGACGATGATCTTGAACGTCGAACCGGGTGGGTACTGCCCTTGGACGGCGCGGTTGTTGAGCGGATGGTGCTTGTCCGTCAACAACGCGCGCCACTCATCAGGGCGCACGCCGCGCGCGAAGACGTTCGGGTCGAACCCAGGATGGTTGACCATGGCGAGGATCCCGCCGGTGTTGGGATCAAGAGCGACCACGGCACCGTCACGCTCGCCCAGTGCCTGCGAAGCCGCGTTCTGCAGGTCGAGATCGATGGTGAGCTTGACGGTGTCACCCGGCACCTCTTCGACCTCGCGCAAGACGCGCAGCTTGCGACCAACGGCGTCGACCTCAACCTGCTGTCCGCCGTCGATACCGCGCAGGTACTTTTCCCAGCGCTTTTCCAGGCCGGCTTTGCCTATCAGGTCCCCCATGCGGTAGCGCGAGTCGGCGAGCAGGTCTTGCGGGCTCGCCTCGCCGACGTAGCCGAGCAAATGTGCGAGCTGCGGCCCGAGCGGGTAGCTGCGCCGTGGCGTGATGCGCAGGCTGACGCCGGGTAGATCGAGTTGGTGGGTCTCGAGCGCGACGATCTCGTCCCAGTTGAGATCCCGCTTGACGGTGATCTCCTCGAACGGCGGCCGTGCATCGACTTGGGCCAGGAGCGCGTGCATATCGGAAGCGCTGTGGTGGAGAAACTGTGACAGGTTTTCCACCGTCTCTTCCTCGTCCGGCGAGTCCTCGGGCACCAGAACCGCGTCGAAGGACGGACGGCTGTCGATCAAGACACGCCCGGCGCGGTCGAGCACCGTACCGCGTGTCGCCTGCGTGCGATGCAGCCGGATGCGATTGTTCTCCGACAACGTGCGCATCTCGTCGCCGAGCAGGATCTGCAAGTGCCACAAGCGCGCCAACAGCAGCAGAAATCCCAATAGGCCCACACCCAACGCCACGGTGACCCGGCGGCGCAGGACCGCCGGCACCACGTCGCGTTGGGTGAGCGGCACCATCCTACTCCTCCTCGGTTTCTTGCAGCTGTTGCGTCCGCGCCAGCACGGCAAACACGGGGGGGCTGAGGAGCGCCGCGAGCGCTGCCTCGATGGGGAGGTAGCTCAGCATCGTCCGCCACAGTCCCTCGGCTGACATGAACACGGCGACCAGCACCAGGATGGCCATGGTTTTGATCACGGAGGCGAGGAAGACGACGGCGACCTTCGAGACGGTGTTGTCGACCCACAAGCGGCGCGAGGTGAGGTACACCATGGTGAACACCAAGCACATGCCGAAGGCGTTCAGGCCGGCCACGCTGCCCGAGAACGCGTCTTGCAGATAGCCGAGCGAGAACGCACCGATGGCTCCGCCCACGGTGTGCTGATGGAGGCCGAGGTACACGCACATGATGAGCAGGAGATCGGGGGTGGCACGGCCGATGGCAGCCAGCGGCAGAACCGTCGTCTGCAAGAGCAGCGCGCCCAGAGCGATGGCGGCGAACAGCAGCATCGGGCGTCCGTTCATGGCGCGCCTTCTTTGAGTTGGGTACCACCGCGCGCCACCAGCACTTCCTCGATGCGCTCCAACGGCGTCGCGGGTTTGACGTCGGCCACCTGCAGCAGCCCCCGCGTCCCGCGGGTGACGTGCGTGACCGCACCGACGGTCAGGCCGCGGGGGAAGATGCCGTCGAGTCCGGAGGTCACGATCGTGTCGCCCACTTCCACGTCTTCCTCGCGCTTCACATACTTCATGACGCAGCCGCCATCCAGAGCGCCTTCGACGATGCCGCGTGCCCGGCTGCGTTGGACCACCGCGTCGATGCCGCTGTTGTGATCGGTCAGCAGGAGCACGCGCGCCGAATGGGTGCCGGTGGTCATCGTTTGGCCGACGACGCCGAACGGTGACAGCACCGCCATGTTCTTGTGCACGCCGTCCGCCTCACCCCGGTTGATGGTGACTGTGCCGAACCAGGGCAGGGGATCTCGGCCAATGATTTGGGCGGCGACCGTATCGCCCTCGAGCGTCGAACGGAAGCGCAGCAGTTCGGCCAGGCGCTGGTCGGTTTGTTCAATTTCGGCAACCCGCGTCGCCTGCTGCTCGAGGTCGAGCACCCGGCGGCGCAAGCGCTCGTTTTCCTGCTTCACTCCCACCAGTGCGATGTAGCTGCGCCACACCCCCGCGAGCACGTCGAAGCCGGCGGCAAGCGTGCCCTGCAACGGCCGCATACCGTCGAGGACGACGCCGGCAAGCGGGTCGCTGCGCCGGCGTTCACGCGAGCCGGCGGAGAGCAACAGCAGCGAGATCAACAACAACGAGCCGGAGGTCAGGATAACGCGATTTCTCCGGACAAACTCAAGCATGTGGCAAGGCCAATGTTGAACGGTGAATTATGAATGCTGGATGCCAGCCCAGTCCATCACTCCATTCACCATTCAGCATTCACCATTCAACATTCCTTCATTGGATGGTGACGTCCTTCAGCAGTGTCAGCTCATCCAAGACCTTGCCGGCGCCCATCACCACGGCCGTCAGCGGGTCGTCGGCCAGCATGATCGGCAACCCCGTCTCCTCGCGCAGGAGCACATCCAAGTTGCGCAGCAACGCACCGCCGCCGGCAAGGACGATGCCCTTGTCGACGATATCCGAGGCCAACTCGGGCGGCGTGCGCTCCAGGGCGATGCGCACGGCGTCGACAATCTGGTTGATCGGCTCGAGCAGCGAGTCGCGAATCTCCTCGTCCGACACCTCCACGGTCTTGGGCACCCCGGCCACCAGATCCCGGCCCTTGATCTCCATGGTTTGGATCTCATTGCCGGGATACGCGGACCCGATGGTGATCTTGATGAGCTCAGCCGTGCGCTCGCCGACCAGCAGGTTGTACTTGCGCTTGATGTACTGCACGATGGCCTCGTCCATCTTGTCGCCGCCGACGCGCACGGACTTCGAAAAGACGACCCCTTTGAGGGAAATGACCGCCACCTCGGTGGTGCCGCCGCCGATGTCGACGATCATGTTGCCGGTCGGTTCGGTGATTGGTAGGCCGGCGCCGATGGCCGCCGCCATGGGCTCCTCGACCAGGTACACTTCGCGGGCGCCGGCGGACTCGGCGGACTCCTTCACGGCACGTTTTTCCACCTCGGTGATGCCGAAGGGCACGCAGATGATGATGCGCGGCCGCACCAGCGCTTTGCGGTTGTGAATCTTCTGAATGAAGTAGCGCAGCATCGCTTCGGTGATTTCGAAGTCGGCAATGACGCCGTCCTTCAGCGGCCGAATCGCCACGATCGAACCGGGCGTACGGCCGAGCATTTTCTTTGCCTCTGCGCCGACTGCCAGCACCCGGCGGCCGCCGCGCGCGTCCTTCTGCACCGCCACCACCGACGGCTCGTTGCACACGATGCCTTCGCTTTTGACGTAGATGAGGGTATTTGCCGTGCCCAAGTCGATCGCCAGATCGTTGGAAAACATGCCGAGGAGAAAGTCGAGGACCATCGCGGTGGGTGTACAAGAATTCGGGAAGCAGGGCAAGGTAAGATCACCGCCTGATGCACGAAGCGCAGGCCGCGCGACGGCTTTCCCTGCATGCGAACGAAAAAACGCACCCGAAACGCGTGTGCCGCGATACCAATTCGGCCAGGCTTTCGCTTATAATCGCACCGCTATGCAGGTGGGACTGCTGCGGGAGGATCACGCCCCGATGCCTGGGCAGCACTCAGCACAATGATTCGCGCCATCGGCACCGCGTTGCTCTGTGCTGCCGCCATCCTCGCGGGCGACCTCCTGTTTCGCACGAGTCTGCTGCGATCGGTGCGGCCGGTCATCCTGGCGCCGCCGAGTCGCGCCGTGCTCGAGCCGCCCGTGCAAGTCTACTGGGACGGTCCGCAGCGCATGCGGGTCTTCCTCACCGCCGTCGGCGATGCAGAGCGCGACCTTGGCGTGCAGGAGTCGCCCTTTGTGCTCGATGCCAGCCAGTTTCCCCGTGAGGGCGGCTACCGCATCGACCTGGCGGCCCTCAGTTTCGGCGAGTGGATTCGTGCCACGCGCTGGTTCCAGGTACACACCATCGAGGTACCAAAGCCCGAGCAGGAGCCGCCCCGCGAGACTCCGCCCGAGAATCACGAGACGGAGCGGGCGCTGGCGGCGGCGCGCGCGGCGCGCGACAAGGCGCAGGAGCGCAGCAAGAGCTTGCGCGAGGAGAACGCCGCGCTGCGCACTGAGAGTGAGCGGCTCGCCAAGCAGGTGGAAACGCTGGCCCAAACGCAAGAGGAGGATGCCGCGCATGCCGAGGAGCTGGAGCGCCGTCTCGCCCAGTTCGCCGAGGAGAACCGCGCCCTGGCCGATGAGAACGCCGTCATCCGACAACGCCTGGGCAGCGTCGTGCCGTGTACGGTCTGGGGCTACTACAGCTTCCCACGGCCGCAGACGGTGCCGGTCACGCGACGCATTCTCATGGTGAGCGATACGCGCGGCCGGGTGTTTCGCGGCCAACTGGAGTGCGAGGCCGTGCGTCACGATGACATTACAGCGGCGTCGATCTGTTTCTGCGTGGGAAACTCTTGGGGCGGGTGATAGCCCGCCGCGGACGGTCGCAGGCCCTACGGTGTGCGCCCCGCGGCCGTCGGGGCATGCAGGGCCTGGCGTGGCGCACTCTGCGGTTGCAAGACCTCGTCCTTGAGGTCGTTGCCTTCCAGCAAGGTGACGTCGATCGGCACCCCTGATTGTTCGAGCACGGCACGGCGCACGCGCTCGAAGTCGACCCGGTTGTGCCAGCCGAACTTGTCGATCAAGCGGGTCGCCTCGCGAAACGGACCGGGCAGCTGGTTGTAGATGTCCTTGTGGACCTCGACGTAGACGTGTCCGTCACGGGCACCAACCTTCACCGGCTGATACACGAACTCGCCGGGAGTCTTGACTGGCACCATGGGGAAGAGCCGCTCGATATCCTCGGGGTACAAGCGCACGCAGCCGTGGCTCACCTGCATGCCGACGCCCCACGGGATGTCGGTGCCGTGGATGCCATACAGTGGCAGAGTCAGTCGCAGACGGTACTTGCCGAGTGGGTTGTCGGGGGCGCCGCCCTCAATGAAGTCCGGGGCCGGTTTGCCGTCACGGATGTGCTCTGCCTTGATGGACTCGGGCAGCACCCACCGCGGGTTCACGGTTTTCTCACGCACCACGAATTTGCCCACTGGGGTTTTCCAGTCGTCGCGGCCCAAGCCGACAGGATACGTGGTAACGATGCTCGTGCCGCCCGCGCCCGCTTTGAAGTAGTAGAGGCGCATCTCCGGCAGGTTCACGACGAGGCCAACGTAATCGGCGTCGGGGAGCACGAACTCGGTGGGCAGCAAGATCACCTGTCCGGGCGGTGGTACCCACGGGTCCACCCCGGGGTTGGCGTCCACGAGTTCGTTGTAACCCAGGTCGAAATAGCGGGCGATGTCGAGAAAGGTGTCCTTGCGTTGCGCCTGGTAGAAGCGGGTCGAGCCGATGACACTGTGGGCCTGGTTCGGGTCGTTACTGGCGGACGCTACGAACGGTCGCCCGGCGCTGACCTTCTTCTGGAACATCTCGTCGGTCCATTCGCGCGCCGACGCCGTATTCACCAGGATGATGGTGAAGAGCAGTGCCAGCCCGCGCCATCGGGCTCGCGGGTGCATTGAAGGTTCAATCAGCAGGGCCGTGGAGCCC
>Ga0335069_10016101_pt1 | contig 10445 bp, 7 predicted proteins | sample Lox_Sample_11_FD_206714 | JGI IMG/M metagenome (GOLD analysis project Ga0335069, IMG submission 206714) | Soil microbial communities from Loxahatchee National Wildlife Refuge, Florida, United States - Lox_Sample_1.1 | ecosystem: Environmental > Terrestrial > Soil > Wetlands | place: USA: Florida...
AAGTAGCGAACGGGATCAAAAAAGAACTCGCACCGGAGGCCTCCCGCATTCTCGGCAAAGACGTGCATGCCGATGTCATGCAGGAGAGCGAAATCAAAATCCTGGAACGCTTGCGCGCGGCTTGATCAGCGCCACAGGCCCACGAGATAGCTCGTCGTGTAGCCGCTCGATCCCCCGTAACGCGACGAAATGGACTCTTGCAGCAGAGTCCATTTTGTTTTCCCAAGCGCGGAGAGCACGGCCGTAATGCTCGATCCGTTGTCGGTGTAATCGTCCGAGGCGGAAGCAAAAAAATTCTTGTCGGATGCGGAAAAGGCCGCCTTCGTCTTCCCGTCATTGATAAGCGCTTGCTCTTCAGGCAGGTAATGCGACATATCGGAAGACACGATGACAAAGGTGCGCGGACGCGCGAGCTCATCCGCGAGCCAGGCGGCCAGGGCGGCGCGCTCCGAAGACGAGATGGAAGATTTGACCGCCACGGCCGTCACCCGTGCATGCGGGAACTCATGTCCGAGAAACGGGATCAACGCGCCGATGCCATGCTCGCGCGTGAACATCTCCGGCTGGTCCACGGCAAAGGGAAGCGCGGCAAGCAGACGCCGGGTGGAGGTTGGGTCGGCCGCCACATCCTCCCCCGCCGACCGGTATGCCAACTCATGCGTGGCCACGGATGCGTGCGCCGCTCCGAAGTGATCGGGCGAAAGGATGATGAAATGATCGATGCCCGGCTCGCAGATCCGAAGCGTGCGGAAAAATCCGGCCAGCAAATCGGCGGCCAGCGCGTGGTGGTTTACCACGCCCGCCCGAAAGGCCGTGCAAGCCGGCTCCGGCCATGGATGGGCGCTCCAGGAAGCCCGGAACAAGGCCTGGTCCACGAATCCGTCCGCGGGAATGGATACGGACAGGGGCGACGGTGTCGTCGCCCCCGTAAGTCCCGCGACGAGCGGGAAAATGGAGATCAAGATTGCGATCAGTTTCATTGGATCGTCACGCTCTGATCCTTGCCGACCGAGGCCACGCCCGGGAATGACTGATTCTGGATCAAGGGGGCTTCGGCGGTATAGGTTCCCGGAGATACGACGCGCGCCGTGTAAACGATCGGCCCGCTCTCGCCCTTGCAGAAGGAGAAGGAGACTTCTCCGTTCTCGACCAGGTAGGGATACCACTGGCCGCCCGTAACGCCATCTCCTCCGTAGAGAATCGGATTCTGGCCGGTCATCGCTTCCCAGCCTCCCGGCAAATGATCGCGCACCACATAACATCCGTCCTGGGCCGAGGCCGTGATGCGCGGGGTGAGCGTGATCGTCACCGCATCGCCCGCCTTCAGATGCGACAGGTCATTCGCCGTCTGGTAGGTGCGTTCCACCGATACTTCCGGCACCGAAACCGGTCGTCCGGTTTCGCGCTTCACGAAAGAGATCGTGATCGGACCGTCCGCCTTGGTCACGCGGAACTTGCTCGCTTCCTCGGATGTGAGCGTCAAGGTTTGCGACCAGCCATCTTTGAACAGGATCGTTTTCTCGCCGTCGCCGAGCGTATAACCGAAGGTGATATCACGGTTGCCGAGCGTAGGAATCACGCTCTTCAGGTAGCGCGCCTTGGCGAGTACCGGGAAAGCATCGGCGCGCCAGTTGCTCTGTACGAAGCGCATGAGCGCATCGGCCTGCGGATGGGCGAGTTGCGCCGCGAGGGCCGCCGCATCGGCGGTAGCCTCGTAGTTGTCCGCATCGCTTTCCGTGACATGCAGGCTCGTCAGATTGTCGCGCTGGACCGCCGTAGCTAGAAGACCGTCAAGCAAGCCGCGGGCACGCTCGGTGTCTCCGGCCGCAGCCAAGCCGCGGGCAATCGAGAGACGTTCGCGCCAGCCGAGATCGGACAATGCCGAAGCCTGCTGAAGGGCCGTCAGGACGGGTTCATGCAGGGCGGCAAGACCCGCGAGGGCTTCAATGAGATCGGATCGATTGGTCGACGGATCGTCAACGATATTCCAGAAGTAGGACGACAAATCGTCGCGATCAAGATATTCCGGAGCCGTTGCCGCCATCTCGCTCGAAAGTTCCAGGTCGGCGGAGCCATAGGGCAGAAGCTCCATTCCGCCATTTTGGTATTGCGACAGGCGTTCGGTCAGCGAGTCCGCATCCGGCAGCCACCACGAGTCGCTCCGGTAATCGTCTTTGAGAATCTGGAGGGCGAGACGGCTGGCCAACAGGGCATCGGCGCGTGCCGACCCGGAATTCCAGACCAGTTCTTCGGCCAGCGGTTGGAGCGCCGCGCGGTTGCCGGGCGTAATGGTGATGTCGGCTTCCGGCTGGCCGAGCGAAGGCAATGCGGTGCCCGGCGCGGCCTGGACGCTCACTAACGAATCCTTGAGATAATTGGATGGTTCAACGGTGATTTCGCGCTCCAACGCGTCCGTGCCATGTTTCGATGCAACCGCAACCGTAACGGTGTGCTTGCCGGCTACAAGATTCGGAATGGCCACGGAGACGGGCTGATTGGCCTTGCCCGGCACTTCCTGGTCAATGCCGAGCGTCGGCGCTTTTACGGCGAACGTCACGTCTTCGCCATCCGCAAGCCCGGCGCCATAGGCGCGCAGTTTCAAAACCGGCTTATCGTTCACGAGCAGGCGCGGGGGCGCCACGAGATCCACGAACACCGGCTTCGTCACATTCACGTCGGTGCGGCCTTCACCCGCCTCCAAGGCAGGCGTCACGCCGACCAGCTCGAACCGCCATCCGGTGATGTTATCGGGAGCCTGGAAGGTGATGGTCGCCGAACCGTTCGCATCGGTGGTCACGACGCCGAATCCGGCCGTGTCCTTGAAGTTCTTACGGGCTTTGTCCATGGCGAGACGCGCCATCTCTCCCCCGCCGCCACCCATCTCGGCACCTCCGAATCCGTAATTGCCGCTGCCATGGGAACGAGACGTGAAGATCAACCCGTCGCTCACATAGCCGTATAACTCGGCCAGCGGATCCGCGGTGACGTCATAACTCGCGGCGAGCAACGACTTGTCGACCGCGCCCCAGGCGAGCTTGGTATCGGGTGCCGCCTGACCATCGCTCTTGCGCTTGGCCGTGACGGTCACGTGCACGGTTTCGCCCGGCGCATAACTCTCCTTGTCCGGTTTGGCCTCGATAACGAGGCTCTTGTCCTGGCGGCGGAAACTGGCGGTTTGCTGGACCTCCTCGAAATGGCCCTCGTGGAACGTCACGGCATGTATATCGGCATTTGGCGACCAGGCCTCCTGGAACGTAAACGAATCCGTATTCGCTTGCTTCACTTCGCTCTGGCGCAAGCCGCGGCTCGCGACAAAGAACAGCACGCCCGGCGTTCGCGACGCATCCAGGGAATCGTTGCCTTCCTTGAACGTCGCCGTAAAGCGCTGGTCGAGGCCGAAGCCGACCGGCCCGTTCGGATCGGCATGCGGCGTCAGGTCGAGACTCGGATACGCGGGCGCATTCCAGGTATCTCCCGGCATGGCACGGCCCCCGTAAGAGCCGTAGTCCTGACCAGGCCAGATCCAGAACGTGTCCCTCGAGACGCGACCACTGTCGTCCCGCGCTTCCGAAAATACTTCATAGTCGCGATCGGACGACATCGTGAAGCTCATGGTCGCCTGTCCGGATCCGTCCGTCGTGAGATTCGTCACGGCCGGCGCATCCCAGACATCGACATAGCGGTAGCGCGGCACGTTTTTCTTCTCGAGGTAGTCGTAGGTAAAACCATCCTGCTGTTTTTCCCAATGATGCCCGTACACCGTGACGGTCACGGGTCGGCCGGCCCAACCCGTCGTCTGGCCATCGTCATCGAGCGACAGGTTGTTCTTCCAGACGGTCACGCGCACGGAGGCGGTCGTGCTCGTGCTACGCGCCTCCAGGCGCGTCCCGGCCTCGCTGCGATACACCACCGTCGCATCATCCGCGTAAATATCGCCCTCTTCCCCGCCTTCTGGGCGTACTTCAAAGCTGACGTATTGCGACTTGCCGCAGTCGGAATAGATTGGCGAGAGCGCGGCGCAAGGCTGCGGAGGATTGTCCGCGGAGAAACGCGTGACGCCGGTATCATCGGTTTCAAGGTTGAGCGTCGAATTGTTCCAGTTCAAGACGAGCTTGAGATGCGGTACGGGCGTCCCCTCGAAGAAGTTCGCCTTGACCGTACCGGTGATCGGCTGGCCCGCGAACACCTTGTGCTGGTCGAGCATGAGGGACAGCTGATAGGCCGGTTTCACAAATTCGCGCACTTCGAAGGTGTGGTTCGAAACGACCTCGTCGCCACGCATGACTTCGATCGTGTAATACCCCTGACTCAACTGGTCCCAATCAAAGGTCGCCTCGTAGCGGCCGGAAGCATCCGTCGTGACGGTTTTCGATTGATACACCTTGTCCCGGCCGGTGCCGAAATCGACCCAATAGTCCTGCTTGCGCAAGCGCACCTCCACCTGGCCGGCGCCCTGGCGCGTCAAGCGGTCCTGCGCCACGCCGAAGAGTTTGAGCTCGTCTTGTTGGCGGTAGAGCGGGCGGTCGAGATAGAGATAGCCCCAGGTCTTCGACACGGAACTGCTCCGATTATTGAAATCCACCCAATAGCCGCCGTTGGTACTCATGATCGGCTGGAGCAACCCTGCTTGGTCATCGCCGAATTCGGCCAGCACATGCGGCGGGACGTCGCCGAAATCGGAAGACGTGGCGTTCAGTACCGAAGGCGTCGCAAGATGCGCCAGGCCCTGGGCGTCGGTTTTTACGTCCTGTCCGTCCACGCGTACGCGCTCATTCGACAACACCTTTCCCGTGGCGGCGTTCACCGTCCAGACGAGCAGGCTGTTCTGATCGGCCGTCATGTAAGCCGCGACTTCGGTCGATTGGACAAACACCCACGAGGCGACGCCGCCTTGCGGGGCGTTCGGCGTGATCTTCACCGCGTAGAATCCGGGATCGAACGCCGGCAACTGAATATCACCGGAATAGCTGTCATTGCGGCTGATCGGCGCGTCCCCGCTCGAGACCATGGTTTTGGTCGCTTGCTCGTATGCCGCAAAACGCTTGTTCTCGACGGGTGCCCAAGCGGGCACGTTCAGACGGGCATCAAGCAATTTGCGGGCATCGTCCTTGGTGAGGCGATATGCCTCGAACGAGAACCCGGTCAGACTCTTGTCGAGATAGACGTTCTGGATGCTCCACGGTTTGGCCGGCACAATTTCCTGGTATTCGTCGAGCGAAACCTCGAGCGGCTGACTGCTCGATGTGCCGGGTTTGGGGGCAGTCTCGGTTTCAAAACGCAGCTTGGCATCTTCCGCCAATCCTTTATCGGAACCGGTTGCGCCAAATCCTTTTTTCAACGTGACCTCGTAGCGCTGGCCATAGGCAAGCGGGGCATCGGGCACGAAGCTCAAACTGCGGCCATGCGTTTCGAAATGGCCGGCCACCGCGGGAGTTATGGAAAAGGACGATGTCGCGCCTTCGAATCCGTCGCGCGAAAACTTGAATTCGATACCGGTGTTTACCGGAACATACGACTTGCCGTCGCCGGGAATGCTGGAGAGGACCCGGAAATCATCCTTGGCCTGCATCGCCCAGGAAAACGTACGATGCGTTACGGTGCCGTCGCCATTATCGACTTCGGCGGCAATCGAGAAACGATACGTTTCTCCGGCTTGCAGATTCTCCTTGGGCGTAACTTTGAACGTATTGTTCGCCGTTTTCTGCACATCGACATCCACCGGCGGCAAAATGGTCAGGGACTGCTTAAGCGCTGGCGCATCGACATCGATCTTGGAAGTCACGGTAAACGATGAGTCCGTATCGGTGCCGGCGGCGTCGGCCTTGTCTGCGGTCAGACCGAAGGCATCCTCCGCATGAGCCGCGGGGATGGCGAGCAAGGCCACCGAGCCGGCCGGCGAAGCGCCCGGAAGCTTCAGCCCGTTTGGCGAAACGAAAACCAGCACCAAGGCCAAGGCAGCCATCATGCCAATAAAACCGAATGTAAAACCCATCCATTTCTTAGATGTTTTGGCGGGTTTTGAGGCGTTCTCCGGGGTGGATGGCATAGGGGCGGGTTGGGTGGATTGGACGTGAGCAAGGAGGGCGGCGCGCTGACGCGTCTTCACCGCGGAATCCATGGGCTCCGACGGCGCTTGTGCGGACGCACGAAGCTGGTCCGCTGCCTCTTGCAACGGCCTTGGCATCTGATCGTGACGCGGGTTCATGGAGTCGTTCATACGGTGGGGATGGCGTAATGCTTACGCAGGCGACCGAGCGCCCGGTAGCACAGCACGGAAACATGGTTGGCGGACAAGCCAAGCAGGACGCCGATCTCGTCAGGTTCGAGTCCGGCGAAGTACCGCAGGTCGAGCACCTGCTGGTCGCGCGGCGAAAGCGTCTTCATCGCGGTCAGGAGTTTGTCGCGCTCGAGGGCGAGCTCGGCATGCCAGGACGGATCATCCGCTTCGAGCGGCGTATCGAAATTTTCCTCGAGCTCGCGGTCCATGCGGACGCTCGCCGAGCGCCAATGGTCGATCAGGGCATTCGACGCGCTGCGATACAGATAGGCTCCGAGGCTCACGCCCTGCCACTCGATTCCGGGCAGGGCTTCGATGAATTTGATGAAGACGCGTGACGTCAGGTCCTCGGCCGTCTCCTTGTGTCCGCAGCGCTTCAAGAGGAAGCCGTACACCTTGTCGGCATACGCGTCATAAATGTCGGCCACGGCCGCGGGATGCTCCTTGGCGCGCGCCAGAAGGTCCTGCTCTAAAACGTCGTTCATGGGGCTGGGATGACGCCATCCTAACACGGGGATAGAATGGGGAGGAATCCATTGAATACCGATATGCTTCAATTTCTCATCGCCTTATTCGCGGGTGTCGTGACCATCGGCGGCCCGTGCATTCTTCCCCTGCTCCCCATCGTACTTGGCACATCCACGGTGAAGCGCCATCCCATGCGTCCGGTCGCGATCGTCCTCGGCTTCACGCTCGCCTTCACCGGATTCGCGATCGCCTTTTCGCTGTTCGGATCGGTGCTCGGGCTCTCGCCGGATGCATGGCGCTATCTCGCTTCTATTATTATCGCGCTCTTCGGCGTGATGCTTTTGTTCCCGAAAATCCAGACCGCACTCTTCGCGCGACTCGAGCCGTTCCTCGCCAAGGTCATGCCAAAGACGGACCCGAACGCGACCGGTCTCGGTTCCGGATTTCTGCTCGGCCTGACGCTTGGCGCCGTGTGGACTCCGTGCGCTGGTCCGGTGCTTGGTTCGATTCTCACCCTCGTGGCCGCCAAACAAAACCTGAACCAGGCGGCCGTCCTGCTGTTCGCTTTTGCGCTCGGAGCCGGCATCCCGATGCTGCTCATCGCCTATGGCGGACAATACGCGGTGACGCGCGTGCGCTCGCTCTCCAAATATTCGACCACGCTCCAAAAAATCTTCGGCGTGATCATCATCCTGGCGGCGATCGGCTTTGTCACCCATTTAGACACCATTTTGCTGTCCAAGCTTCCCAGTTCGCCCTTCGTGGACAGCCTCTCTCCATCCACCATGCCTATGCCTTCCCTCTCCAACATCTCCCCCAGCGGAACCCCGTCGAATCTGCCCGTACTTGCGAATTCCATGCCTCCGTTCCAAGGCATCAGTCAGTGGTGGAACACCGAAAATGGCCAGCCGCTGACGCCCGACCAGCTCAAAGGCAAGGTCGTTTTGGTCGATTTCTGGACCTATTCCTGCATCAACTGCATCCGAACCCAGCCCTTCCTCAAGAAAATTTGGGATACCTATAAGGATGACGGGCTGGTGATCGTCGGCGTGCATACGCCGGAATTCGCCTTTGAGAAAGTCCCGGCCAACTTGGACGAGGCGATCAAAAAAGCCGGACTCACGTATCCGATCGCCCTGGATGCCGACTATTCGACCTGGAACGCCTATGGCAACCAGTATTGGCCGGCCGGATATTTCTTCGACCGGCAGGGACGATTGCGCTTCACGCATTTCGGCGAGGGAAATTATGACGAACAGGAACAGGTGATCCGCGACCTATTGGCTGAGGGCGGGCCGGTCATGGACCAACCGACGGGTCTGGATGTGACACCGAACTTCGCGCTGACGGAAACGCCGGAGACCTATTTCGGTTCGGCACGCGCCGAACGTTTTACCCAGGATTTCGAACATGTCGCAGCCGACCAATGGTCCACCAAGGGCGACTGGAACGTCACACCGGAATATGACGCAAGCAACAAGGCCGGCAACGCGTTTCGCATGAATGTCCAGTCAAACGCGATGTACTTGGTGCTTGGGTCGGCGGATGGCAAGCCGAAAAAAGTGGTTATCAAAGCAGACGGAAACACGCTGTCGGGTGAAGTCACGGTGACCGACCGGCAATTGTACCCCGTTGCCGAATTCCCGAACGGCGGCAGGCACGACGTCGTCGTGGAGGTCGTCGATCCGGGAGTGGAATTTTACGCCGCGACGTTTGGCAAATAGACTGTGACCATATGGCAAACCTCGACACCCTGAACCGCGGAGAGTTATTGCAGGAAATTTCCGATTTGGCACGCGAACAAGGCGTGACCAACCAGGAAGATTGGAGCGAGCTGGTGGAGGAAGTGATCGAAAGTCACTTCGATATCGGAGAACTGAACGACGACCAAGACATCCAAGGCACGATGCAGGTCCTGAAAGATGCGTGGGCCGACTATGCCGGCCAATCCGGCGAGGAAACGCCGGCGCAAATCGACCAGGATCCCGAACAGGCACACCTGTAAGAAAAAGCCGCCCGAGAGGGCGGTTTCAGTTTGGGAAAAGCAGACCGAGGCCGAAGCATGCGGCCGCGGTGACGATGAGCGCCGCGATCCAGTATTCGGTCACGGGACGTCGTCCGCTGGGCATTGCTCGAACGAGGTCCGTTCGAGCGTGAACGCCGCGGGCGCGACTTCGCGCAAACGCGCGTCGCGCAATTCGAGCGCACTCTCCGGGTGATAACCGGTCTCTTCGACCAGCGATTGCGGCCAGAAGTAGAACGAGCGGCCGTGCACGACCAGGTAATACCCGAGTTCGGTATGCACCAGGGTCGAATCGCGCATCGGGAACGGCGGGTCCACGTCGCTGTAGGAATCCCATTCACTGTCCGGACCGTCGAACCAGTCGATCCACATGGGATCACGGCCCCAGGAGCGCTCCGCCTCTTCGCTCGTGATGCGCCGTTCGAGCGAGGCGGCATTCAGGACGTAGAGCGTGTCATCGTCTCCGGGCCCATACACCGCCCACCAGCCGGTATTCGGCGGCCACCAGGGATTGAAGTCGTCCGCGGGCGTACAACGCTCCTCTTCCGGCGACATGCGCACGGCATCGCCGAATCCGAGTCCCGCCTCCCCCAGCACGTCATCGCCACTCACGATGCGCCTCACACCGTCGGCCTGCGCCATCCAGTACACGCGCTCGTGATCCACGAGCAAGGTGCCGTCGGGATGCGACGTGGGCCTCCAGGGCTCGTGATAGACAAGCTCCGGCAGACCGCTCGTCCGGGCCGACGGCTGATGGAACATGATCCCCGCCGCGGGATCGCCGCTCGAGGCCCGAGCCTCGGCCGGCGACGCGGCCATACATCCCGCGAGCAACGACAAAACCAACGCGATCTTTTTCATCTCGATCTCCTTCCGGGGTTGTCTCTCCCCTCTTTACCGCGTTGCTTATCCCGCGAAGCCTGTCAAGACGCCCGCCTCGACTCGTTTGATCAGATCTTCCAGCGACCGGCAGTCGGCTATGTCTTCCGAGGTGACGATCGCCGAAATCGAACCGTCCCGTTCCTTCAACACTGCCGGCGCGGCGGCCAGACCCTCGAAACGGCGATGATGATATTCGACGGCCATCGGTTGTTTGGCCAAAAAATCGCTCCACGCCCGCTTTTCGAAGATGAGGCCATGCGTGAGGCGGTACAGCAGACTCGTGGACGGATCATTCATCAGGCGTTTGCCCGCATCCGCCAAAGCGGACAGGAAACCCGGGTCCGAATCGTACAAAATGACGAGGCGCTGGCTCATATCGTGATTTTGCTTCACCCTACCTGAAAGGAACATGCCACGCATCCCCCTTAAGCCGCGCGCCATCCTGATCGACGTCATCGATGATGACCTGGACGCCCGCACCGCCAGCCGCAGATTGCATGAGCTGGAATCGCTGACTACCACGTATGGCGGCATCGTGATCGTGAAACGCATCCAAAAACGCGGGACGCCGGATTATCGCACCTATATAGGTTCGGGAAAGCTGGAGGAACTCGCGCAAATCGCCAAAAAAGAAAAAGCGGACGTGCTGATCATCAACAATCTCTTGAAACCGGGGCAGATGTATAACGTCGGCGAGTATTTGCGCAAGGCAAAACTGCACATGCAGGTCTGGGACCGCGTCGATCTCATTTTGAAAATCTTCGCGAAACGCGCCAAGACGGCCGAGGCCAAGCT
>Ga0335069_10016102_pt1 | contig 10445 bp, 8 predicted proteins | sample Lox_Sample_11_FD_206714 | JGI IMG/M metagenome (GOLD analysis project Ga0335069, IMG submission 206714) | Soil microbial communities from Loxahatchee National Wildlife Refuge, Florida, United States - Lox_Sample_1.1 | ecosystem: Environmental > Terrestrial > Soil > Wetlands | place: USA: Florida...
GGCAACCTCAAGGTGAAGGGCGACTGGGCGGTGTCGGGGGCCTACGAGTACCTCGGCCAGGAGGCCACCATGGCCGCCTTTTCCTGGAGCGACTTCGGGTTCGGCGGCACCAACCTCCAGGGACCGCTCTTCCGCCTGGACTACCAGCTCCTCGATCCGCTCACGGTCGGGCTCGGCGGCTCGATGACCACGCTCATCAACCGCCCCACCGGCATCAAGAACCAGACCATGGAGCGCATCCAGGCCGACGCGATCGTCAAGTTCTAGTCAAGTCTCGACGGGGGGAGCCTGCTCTTTAGGCTCCCCCCGCCCTGTGATATCGGCCCACCCCTATGGCGACGGGTGGACCACGGCGCGGGGCGCTGGCCTGGCTACTGCCGGGTAGCAACAGCGACGAATTCTTCGACCTGTTCGAGCAGCACGCGGCCCGGACGGTCGAGGCCGCCGGGCTGCTCGAAGGCATGCTCCGGACCTGGTCCGACGCGGAGCGCCAGGCCGAACGGGTCAAACGGGTCGAGCACGAGGGCGACGAGATCACCCACACGGTGATCGAGCGTCTCCACCAGACCTTCATCACCCCGCTGGACCGCGAGGACATCCACGAGCTGATCTCGGCCATGGACGACGTCCTTGACCTCATCTACGCGTCGTCCGAGCGGCTCTGGCTCTACGGCATCACCACCATCGAACCCGAGGCCCACCAGCTGGCCCAGGTGCTCTTGAAGGCGGTCGAGGCCATGGCCGCCGCGCTGCACAGCCTCCGGGACATGCAGGACCGGCACCGGCTCGTCGAGCACTGCACCGAGATCAACCGGCTCGAGAACGAGGGCGACCAGCTCCTCCGGCGCGCGGTCGCCCGGCTGTTCCGCGAGGCGACCGATCCGATCCACGTCATCAAGTGGAAGGAGCTCTACGAGAACCTCGAGAACGCGATCGACCGGTGTGAGGACGTCGCCAACGTGATCGAGGGCGTCGCCCTCGAGTACGCCTGACCGGTCCGCGCGTACCCGTGCTGCTGCTCGTCTGTGTCCTGATCCTCGTCGCGCTGGCCTTCGATTTCATGAACGGCTTCCACGACGCGGCGAACTCGATCGCGACCGTGGTCTCGACCCGCGTGCTCACGCCGCGCCAGGCGGTCGTCTGGGCGGCGTTCTTCAACTTCGTCGCGGCCTTCGGTTTCGGGGTGGCGGTCGCCACCACGATCGGGAAGGGGATCGTCGTCCCCGAGGCGATCGACAACGGCGTGATCTTCGCCGGCCTCGCGGCTGCCTTCCTCTGGGACGTCATCACCTGGCACTACGGGCTGCCGAGCAGCTCGTCGCACGCCCTGATCGCGGGGCTGGCGGGCGCCGCGGTCACCAAAGCGGGACCCTCCGTGCTGCAGTGGGCGGGGATCGAGAAGATCTGCCTCTTCATCGTGGTCTCCCCGATGATCGGGATGTTCCTCGGCGCCGTGATGATGGTGCTGATGCTGCACCTGTTCCAGCATTCCAGTCCATCGGCGGTCGACCGGGTGTTCCGCCGGCTCCAGCTCGTGTCGGCGGCGGCCTACAGCCTGGGGCACGGCACCAACGACGCGCAGAAGACGATGGGCATCATCGCGGTCCTGCTGTTCAGCGCCGGGTACCTCGGGAAGACCTTCTACGTTCCGATGTGGGTGGTGCTGATCTGTCACGCGGCGATCGGGCTCGGCACGCTCCTCGGCGGGTGGCGCATCGTCCGCACGATGGGCATGCGACTCACCGCGCTCCAGCCGGTCGGGGGCTTCTGCGCCGAGACGGCGGGAGCGATCGCGCTCCTGCTCTCGGCACAGGCGGGGATCCCAGTGAGCACGACCCACACCATCACCGGCGCGATCGTGGGTGTTGGCGCCACGCGGCGGGCGTCGGCGGTGCGCTGGGGCGTGGCGCGCAACGTCGTCTGGGCGTGGATCCTCACGATTCCCTGCACGGCGGCGATCTCCGCGATGATCTATCTGCCGCTGCGCTGGCTCTCCTGAGGAGGGGCGCATGCGCGTCGGCGTGATCGGGCTCGGGATCATGGGTGCGCCGATGGCGCGCAACCTGCTGAAGGCCGGGCACGCAGTCGTCGTCCACGGGCGGACCCCGGCGCGCGTGCAGCCGCTCGTCGACGCCGGCGCGACCAGCGCCCCGACCCCGGCCGCGCTCGCCGCCGACGTCGACGCGGTCGTGACCTGTCTGCCCGACACCCCCGACGTCGAGCTGGTCTTCGCGGGCCCGAGCGGGATCCTCTCCGGCGCCCGCCCCGGACTCCTCGCGATCGACATGAGCACGATCGCGCCCGCCGCCGCGCGCGCGCTCGGCGAGCGGGCGGCGGCGGCCGGCATCGCCTTCCTCGACGCCCCGGTCTCGGGCGGCGAGGTGGGCGCGATCGCCGGCACGCTCTCGATCATGGTGGGGGGCGCCGCCGACGCCGTCGAGCGGGCGCGCCCGATCTTCGCGGCGCTCGGCAGGCAGGTGACGCACATGGGCCCCACGGGTCAGGGGCAGATGACCAAGCTCGTGAACCAGGTCGTCGGCGCGACGACGCTCGCCGCCGTCGCCGAGGGGCTCACGCTGGCCGCGCGTGCCGGCCTCGATCCGGCCGCCGTCGTGCAGGCGGTCGGCAGCGGCGCCGCCACCTCGTGGGCGCTCACGAACCTGGGGCCGCGGATGCAGCGCCGCGATTTCGCGCCCGGCTTCATGGTGCGCCTCCAGCAGAAGGACCTCCGGCTCGCGCTCGCGGCCGCGGCCGGTCTCGGCGTTCCGCTGCCGACGACCGCGCTCGTGCAGCAGCTCTTCGCCGCCCTCGAGGCCCAGGGCGGCGCCGACTCCGGGACGCAGGCGCTGGTGCTCGCCCTCGAGGCGCTCGCGGGTCGCTGACGCCGCCTTGACCCCCGGCTCCGCTCCCGAGTAGGGAGGCCGGATGCAGATCGACAGCGGCGTGATGGGCGTCGAGGTGACGCAGATGGCGCGCCAGGCGCGCGAGGCCGAGGCGCTCGGCTACGACGGCATCTGGACGGCCGAAGCCGGCCACGATCCGTACCTCCCGTGCGTGATTGCCGCCGCCAACACCGAGCGCGTTTCGATCGGGACCAACGTCGCGATCGCGTTTCCGCGCAGCCCGCTCGTACACGCCCAGATCGCGTGGGACCTCCAGGCGATGTCGAAGGGGCGCTTCATCCTGGGCCTCGGCACGCAGGTGAAGGGCCACATCGAGCGCCGCTACTCGACCCAGTGGCTCCCGCCCGGCCCACGGCTGCGCGAGATGGTCCAGCTCATCCGCCACATCTGGGACGTCTGGCAGAACGGCACCAAGCCCGGCTTCCAGGGGACGTACTACCAGTTCAGCCTGATGACGCCGTTCTTCAGCCCCGCGCCGATCGAATGGCCGAACATCCCGATCTACGTCGCCGGCATCAACCCGTTCATGGCCCGCACCGCCGGCGAGATGTGCGACGGCTTCCACATCCACCCCTTCCACTCGATCAAGTACCTTCAGGAGACGATCCTCCCGAACGTACAGGCCGGCGCCGCGAAGGCCGGGCGCAAGCGCGAGGACTGCGTGCTCGCAACCAGCGCGTTCGTCATCACCGGCAGGACCCGCGCCGACGTCGAGCGCGCCCGCGACCCGGTGCGGCAGCAGATCGCCTTCTACGCCTCGACGCGCACGTACGGGGGCGTGCTGCGCGCGCACGGCTGGGGCGACACGTCGAACCGTCTCAGCGAGAAGGCCGCGCAGGGCGACTGGGCCGGCATGGCCTCCCTCATCACCGACGAGATGCTCGAGGTCTACGCCGTGCAGGGCACCTTCGACGAGCTGCCCGCGCTGGTGCGGAAGAAGTACGCCGGCGTCATCGACCGCCTCGGGTTCTATGTGCTCGGCCGCGCCGGCGCCGACGAGGACACCTGGCGCCGCATCATCGCCGAGACCCGCGGCTAGTCGCCCTCGCGTCCGAGCAGCGCCACCGCCACGGCGAGGACGACGGGCACCGAGAGCTGCAGCGCCGGGCCGACCAGTGCCTGCATCGCGCGCACGAGCGGTCCCGAGAACACCGTCGCCAGCCAGACGAGGGCGGCCCCGCCGGCCCAAGCGTCGTCGTCGGCGTCGGGCCAGCACAGCAGCGCGGGCAGCACGAGGAGCGCGAGGTCGTAGACGAAGAGGTGCGGGCTCGCGAGTACGGTGGCTGCGACCGCGACGGCGAACCAGCGCGGCAGCGTCGCGGTCGCGTAGCGGGGCTGCGTGCGTCGCATCCAGACCAGCGCTGCGGTCGACGCGAGGGCGCCCAGGACCCGCGCCGCGCCCTCGTGGGACGGGAGCAGCAGCAGGAAGAACGCGGGCAGCGAGTGCATGTTCCAGGTCGGGAAGCCGGCGAACGTCGGCATCGCGACCAGCGTCCGTCCGAGCCGGATCCAGGCGGCGACCGCCGGCGGGCTCACTACGAGCGCCGCCGCCGTGAGCCCGAGCCCGCTCGCGACCACGCCCGCCACGGCTCGCCAGCGACGGTCGAGCAGCAACGCCAGCGCGACGACCGCGACCAGCTGCGGCTTGTAGAGCAGCAGCCCGAGCACGACCCCCGCGCCGCCGTCGCGCCCCCGGGCGAGCAGCGCATGGGTCGCCGCGAGCAGGAGCAGGGACGGCAGCGCGTTCTGTCCGAAGCTCACCGAGGCGAACACCGGCACGAAGGCGAGCACCCACGGCCAGGCGCCCGGCCGGCGCAGCAGCCGGAGCGTCGCGAGCGCCGACGCGAGTCCGAGCGCCGTCCAGCACGCGAACGCGACGGGGTACGGGAGGAGCGCCAGCGGGACGAACGGCAGCGCGAAGAAGGGCGGGTTCAAGAAGCCGTGAAAGCCGCGCCAGTCGCCGCGCGCGATTTCGTGCTCGAGCGCGGCCTGCAACGGCAGGTCGTAGAGGCGATCGGCCCGGCCCGAGAGCACCAGTCCCCCGGCGGCGTAGAATTGGACGAAGTCGGCGCCCTTCACCTCGCCGGCGAGATCGAGGGTGCCGGGGCCGGCCGCCAGGGAGACGAGCCAGCCGGCCCAGAGCAGTGCGCCGAGCCAGAGGGCGTAGCGCCGGCGTCGCGGCCCGAGCGCGCGACCCAGCCGGTGGAGCGCGCCGCGGACCGCCGCCGCGAGCGCCGCCCCGCGCGGCGCGAGCGCGGGCACGCGGTCCGCGTACGTTCGCCACGCGCCGCCGAGCGTGGCGGCGAGCATCGTGTCCTCGAGGCGGATCTTCACGAGCACGCCCGCGCCGAGCCCGGCCGCCGCGCACGCGGTCGCGAGCGACGGGTGCGCGAGCGTCGACCCGGCGGCGAGCAGCAGCACCGCGAGGTACAGCGGATGCCGGATCACGGCGTACGGTCCGCGTTCGACGAGCCGGCCGTCGGCGGGCGCCTCGATCGCGCTCGACCACGCGGCGCCGAGCACGCGGCGCGCGGCGACGTGCAGGGCCACGCCCGCGGCGGCCAGCACGAGCCCCGCGACCACGAGGTCCGACGATCCGTCCCAGCGCCCGACGCGCCGCTCGAGCGCCACGCCGCACGCGAGCGCAGCCGCGAGCAGCGCCAGCCCGACCGCCACGCGCGCCGGTCCCGCCAGGCGTTGCGTCGACGCCACCGCGCGCGCCGGCGCCCGGCGCGCCGCGCGGGCCACGTCGGCGCCGAGACCGAGCCAGGCTCCGGCGAGGAGCGCGTCGACGACGGCGCCGTCGGGCACGCGTCGTTATCCGTGCAGCGGCGCGCGCCTGTCAACGCGCGCACCGCGCTTGCGGGCCCCGGAGCGTTCTGCCACAGGGACGGCATGGCCGTGCTGAAGGTCGCCCGTCTGGGACATCCGATCCTGCGCCAGGTCGCCGAGCCCGTGTCGCCGGAGTCGATCCGCTCGCCCGACGTCCAGCGGCTGGTCGACGACATGCTGGAGACCATGGAGGACCACGACGGCGCCGGCCTCGCCGCGCCGCAGGTCCACGTCTCCAAGCGTGTCGTCATCTACGGCGTGCGCCAGAACCCGCGCTATCCCGACGCCGACGAGATCCCGCTCACCGTGCTGATCAATCCGAAGATCACGCCGGTCGGGCAGGAGCAGGAAGAGGACTGGGAGGGCTGTCTCAGCGTCCCAGACCTGCGCGGCCAGGTGCCGCGGTGGACGCGCATCCGGGTCGACGCCTACGGGCGCGACGGCAAGCCGCTCGCGTTCACGGCCGAGGGCTTCCACGCGCGGGTTGTCCAGCACGAGTGCGACCATCTCGACGGCAAGGTCTACCTCGACCGGATGCGGTCGATGGCCACCTTGAGCTTCCTGCCCGAGTTCCACCGCTACTGGCTGCGCGGCGACGCGTCCCCGGAGGAGTAGCCGCCCACCCCGGGTCCGCCTCCTAGGTCCCGGTCGCGCGACGGTCGTCCGCGCCGAGCACCGGCAGCACGACCGTGAACGTCGAGCCTACGCCCTGGGCGCTCTCGACGTGGACGCGGCCGCCGAGCAGCTCGGCGAGCCGCTTCACGATGTGGAGCCCGAGGCCGACGCCGCCGAACCGCCGGGTCGACGAGCTGTCGCCCTGCCGGAACATCTCGAAGATGACCGGCAGGTTCACCTCCGAGATGCCGACGCCAGTGTCGCGGACCTCGAGCGACATCGTGTCGCCCGCCAGCCGCGCGACCACGTCAACGGCGCCGCTGGGCGTGAACTTGAGCGCGTTGCCGACCAGGTTCTTGAGGATCGTCTTGACCTTGAGGCGGTCCCCCAGCACGCCGCGATGGCCGACCTCGTTGTGCCAGCGCAGCACGACCCCGGGGAGCACGAGCGCCTCGACCTCGCCCGCCAGCTCCGCGAACAGCCCGTCGACGTCGAGCGGGCCGACCAGGATCGGGTCGCGCCCCGCCTCGAGCCGGCCCAGGTCGAGCGTCGCGTTGACCAGCTCGAGCAACTCGACGGCGCTCCGGCGCACGCGGCCCAGCGTGTCCTGCTGGACCGGCTCGAGCGTCCCGAAGGCGCCGTCGGCGAGCAGGTCGGTGTAGCCGGTGATCACGTTGAGCGGCGTGCGGAGCTCGTGGGACATGGTGGCGACGAACTCCGACTTGAGCCGGCTCGCGGACTGGAGGTCGGCGATCAGGCGCGCGTTCTCGAGCGCGATCGCCGTCGCGTGCGCGATCCCGATCACCAGCCGCCGCTGCTTCGACGTGAAGGGGCCGCGGCGCTCGAAGTAGCCGTGTACCTGCACGCCGATCATCTCGTCGCGGCGGACGATCGCGACGTGCATGATGGACGCGACCCAGAACCGCCGCAGCAGCTCGGGCGACACCAGGTCCTGATGGTCGGCGTCCTCGATCTCCAGCACCTCGTTGGGTTTGAAGAGGCGGATGATCGGGAGGTTCTCGGTCGTGAATTCGAGCTGCGCCAGCTCGGTCCGGAGCTCGGGGGGCAGGTTGCCGGCGTCGGCCACCATCCGGAAGGCGCGCCGCTGCTCGTCCCAGAGGAAGGTCCGGCTGAAGTCGCAGCCGAGCGCGTCGACGGCGAGCGTGTTCACCCGCTCGAGCATGTCGGGGGCGTCGAGGTGGGCGCCCAGCGTCTCAGTGACGTGGAGCAGCGCGGCCGAGACGTCGGCCTCCTCCTCCTTGACGGCCGAGGCGTGGCTCAGGAGCGCCGTGCGGACGAACGCGTCGTGCCGGTAGCGGTCGAGGAAGGCCGCGCCCCACACCGACGTCGTCGCGCCGGTGATGAGCGCCAGCACGGCATACGTCAGCTGCTCCATGCTCGCCCCCGGGAACGACGCGAGAAAGAGGCTCGCGAACACGCCGAGGGTCGCGACCAGCTGCGCGCGCCAGCCCCACGGCAGCAGCACGAAGAGCCCGCACAGGAGACAGACCTGCGCCGTCGCGAACAGCTCGAGCTGGCCGCCCACGATCCCGTTGTACCAGCCCATGCAGAGCGCCAGCCCCACGGCCATGCCTGTGCCGATGGCGCCCGGCGTGTCGCGCCACCGCGGCACGCGGATCGCCACCAGCGCGGCGAAGCAGGTGAACGCCTCGACGATGTAGGAGCCCACCATCATACGTGTGCGCTCCGGGTGGAACAGGTGCTCCGTGACGATCGAGGTGCCGACCAACAGCAGGTACAGGAGGACCGTCAGGTGGAGCCGCTTCCGGATCACCTGCGCCGTCTCGTCGACGTAGGCGGCCTGGATGGCGTCCGGCGTCGGGCCGGACTCCGGCGCCGCGCCACCGGTTGCCCCGGGGGCCCTTGTCGCTGGGATCGTCATGGCATTCGCGGCCACCTGGAGGCTCGCGAGACCGACCATCGGCAGATTCGCGGCCCGACTTGAGCCGCGTGACACACCTGTGCCGGCCGCGTGCTAGACCGCGGCCAGCGGCGCGATGCCGACGGTGCACTCGCCGCGTGGGAGGTCGGCCGCCGTCACTTCCACCGCGTGGCCGCCGGTCCCCGACAGCGCGCGCAGGCTCTCGGACTCCTGCTCGACGAGGAAGGTCGCGACGTCGGGCGGGACGCGGAGCGTGAAGCGCGCCGGGGCGGGATGCAGGGCGGCCTCCCGTTGGAGCTTGCGGAGCGCGTCGTAGCCGAGCGCTTCCACCGCGCGCTCGCGGCCACCGCCGTTGCAGTGCGCGCACGGCACGGTGAGGAGCTGCTCGAGGCTCTCGCGGGTGCGCTTGCGCGTCATCTGCACCAGGCCCAGCTCCGAGATCTGGAGCACGTTGGCGCGCGCCTTGTCGCGCTTGAGCGCCTCCTGGAGCGCGTCGAAGACCTTCTTGCGGTTGGCGGGCTTCTCCATGTCGATGAAGTCGATCACGATGATCCCGCCGATGTTCCGCAGCCGGAGCTGGTGCACGACCTGCTTGGCGGCCTCGAGGTTCGTGCGCAGCACGGTCTCTTCCTGGTCCGTCTTGCCGACGTAGCGCCCGGTGTTGACGTCGACGGTCGTGAGCGACTCGGTCTGGTCGAAGATCAGGTAGCCGCCCGACTTGAGCCAGACCCGGCGCTCCAGCGCGCGCGCGATCTTGGCCTCGATGCCGTGCTGGTCGAACAGCGGCGTCGTGCCCTGGTAGAGGTGCACGCGGCCTGCGAGCCGCGGCATCATCGCCTCCACGAACTCGAGCACGCGCGCGTGGTCGGCGGGTGTGTCGATGGTGAGGCGCTCGACGTCGGAGGTGAAGAGGTCGCGCACCGTCCGCAGCACGAGGTCGAGGTCCTGGTGGATCAGCGCCGGGGGCTTGGCGGCTTCGGCCGCCTTGTGGACGCGCTCCCAGAGCCGCGTGAGGAAGCGGACGTCGTCGTGGATGTCGCGCTTGGTCGCGCCCTCGCACGCGGTGCGCACGATGAAGCCGCCGACCTCGGGCCGCTCGGCCTCGACGATCTCCCGCAGCCGGTCGCGCTCGGCCGGATCTTCGAGCCGCCGCGAGATCCCGATGTGCTGCGTCCCGGGCATGTAGACCAGGTGCCGGCCGGGGAGCGAGATGTGCGCGGTCACGCGCGCGCCCTTGCTCCCCATGGGCTCCTTGGCGAGCTGGACCAGGATCTCCTGCCCCTTGCCGAGGCGCTCCTCGATCGGGCGGTGGCCGCGCGGCGGGGGCGACTCGGCGGACTCGAGTGGCTCCTCCTCGCCGTCGCCCTCCTGCTCGAGCACCGGCGGCAGGCGGTCCTCGCCCGCCAGGTCCGACGCGTGCAGGAACGCCGCCTTCTCGAGCCCGATGTCGACGAACGCCGCCTGCATGCCGGGGAGCACCCGCGCGACCCGTCCCTTGTAGATGTTGCCGGCGATGCCGCGCTCCCGCCGCCGCTCGATCTGCAGCTCGACGAGGACGTTGTCCTCGACGACCGCCACCCGCGTCTCCCACGGCGCGACGTTGATGAGGATGCTGCGGTTCACGGTGCGCGTCAGGCGTGGCTCGCGCTGGCGACCGGCGGCTCGTCGCTCCGGAACCGGGTCGCGACCTTGTGGACGCGCAGCGTCCGCAGGACGTCCGCCGGGAGGCCCAGCAGATCGCCGACGAGGCTCTCCGGCTTGAGCGTTCCCTCGCGGCCGACGCGCAGGTCGACGACGAGCCGTCCCGGCCGCGCGACGTCCAGCGCCGCGACGAACTGGCGCGCGTCGACGACGCGCTCCCCGGACTTGGTGCGCTTCCGGATCGGATACGTCTCGGCGGCCTGGAAGCGGGCGACCGCCGCCGCGACCGCGGCGGGCGACGGCGGCGCGTCGAGGGACTCGAGCGCCAGCTCGTAGACGACGCCGTCGACGTCGGCGTCGATGCTGGCGGCGGAGCGCAGCACCGCCCGCGCAGCCACCGGCTCGAGCCCCTCGGGCAGCTCTGCGGCGAGGCGCGTCGCGACGTCGGCGGGCGGCATCGCGGCGGTCAGCTCGAGGTCGAGGTACTCGTCGTCGCTCGAGAAGCCGAGCGGCAGGGCCGGCCCGAACGACAGGCGCGGCAGCGGGTGATG
>Ga0335069_10016103_pt1 | contig 10444 bp, 11 predicted proteins | sample Lox_Sample_11_FD_206714 | JGI IMG/M metagenome (GOLD analysis project Ga0335069, IMG submission 206714) | Soil microbial communities from Loxahatchee National Wildlife Refuge, Florida, United States - Lox_Sample_1.1 | ecosystem: Environmental > Terrestrial > Soil > Wetlands | place: USA...
CGAAGTGGTGGCCGATGAGCGGAAGGTGCGACAGGTTGTCTTGAATCTGCTCTCGAATGCGGTCAAGTTCACCCCGGACGGCGGCCGGGTGGCGGTCGACGCCGCCTGGATCGATGGAGAGGTGGAGATCGCGGTGAGCGACACCGGCATCGGCATTGCCCCGGAGGACCAGGCCGCGGTTTTCGAGGAGTTCCGCCAGGTGGGGAGCGATCAGGCGCGCAAGAGCGAGGGCACGGGGCTGGGATTGGCGCTGGCGCGAAAGTTTGTTGAGCTCCACGGGGGCCGGATCTGGCTCACGAGCGAGGTCGGCAAGGGCACGACCTTTGCCTTCACACTGCCGAAGAGACCATCGGCGAGCTCGGCCTGAATCGTCGAGGACCGGAGCAAGAAGAACTGGCCTATACCCCGCGCGCAGTCGGTCTTTGGATCAGGGACGGGAGGGAAGCGATGAATATGCGTGATCGCGTCAGGATGTGGTTCTGTCTCCCGATAGGCATGTTCCTGTTGATTGCTTCTGACGTGCAACCAGCGAGAGCGACTCCAGTTCTCGACCAAGTGCAGGCGGCCGACCCGTCTGATCCATTCAACGAGGCAATCGGGGGAGACAGCCAGCAGAAGCTGGCACAGGTGGTGACCGCCGGCATTTCCGGAGCCCTCACGGAGGTCAGAGTGCCCGTCGCAGGAGGGCCATCGCTCCTTGTCCAAATACAAGGGGTGGTCGGGGGTAAGCCCAGCGGCGTTGTGCTGGCATCTGAGACGATCCCATCAGTCAGCGCTTCAGGGGTCTTTCCTTTCGTCGGCATCGATTTCTCAGCGCCTGTCCCCTTGTCCAAGGGTGAGCAGTTCGCCATCGTACTGAGCAGCCCAGGGAGTTGGGGCATGGTGCCTGCACCCGCGGGGAATCCGTATTCAGGAGGCGACGCATTCTTTGACTCCCGGCCGAATCCTCCGGGCATTTGGGAGTCGCTTGCAATAGGTACGGATAGATTTGACCTGGCTTTTCAAACGTTCGTCGATCCAGCTCTTGCTGTGCCTGAGCCCCGCACCCTGCTACTGCTTGGCTTCGGCCTCGCCGCGTTGAGTAGCATGGTCTGGCGACGGCACCGCCGCAGCGAACTTAGCGGCTAGGCCGAACATGGGATCTTGGTGGTTGCGGACGCGCGCGCCAACCGAAATTGTAGGCCGGCCCATGAGGACAGAAGTGGCGTTACAGGTCCTGGTAACGGAGTCCGAAAACCTTAAGCAATGTTCGGGAGGCGAGCCCTATCGTCGAGGGTGGTGCCGATGCCGACGCCTACCGCGGCTCTCTTCGGCGGACTGGTCCAGGGTCTCGCCGAACAGGCGCGTGCCGATCATATCTCCGATTCGCTGCCAGCGAATTCGGAGATATTCGTTGGGGGGGAGCTGACCGGCGAACGTCCGGTAGAGGTAGTTGTGGAAAGAGTCGTCCGCGTAACGCTCGGTGTGCTTGCGCGTCAGAAGGTCCGGCCATGCGCCACCGTTCCAGATGATTCCCTCAATCGACTCCACGTCTCGCGCGGTCAGCAAGCTGACGGGCTTGACAGCCTCTCCCTTGAGACGGCCACCCCTGTGGATGATCTCCTCATATAGCCGGAACGCGAGCGGGTGGGACGGGAGCGGCTCGTACGTCACGATGACGGGGTAGTATCTGGTGTCCTCGCCGGTCTCGATGTCCTTGATCGCTCCGCGACGACCGGCCTCGATGGCGGTTGCGAGTTGGTCCGCCGCTTCCTCAAGGCCCGGCTTGACGGCGGCGCGGAGTTCGGCTTCTCCGCCGATCTCCCTGACGTTCAGCAATAGGCGGCGCGCCTTCGCCTCCACCAGCGCAACGGAGCGCGGCGTGACCAAAGCGCCCTCAGGACGCTTGCCTGTGTCCGCTCCGTCGTACTCCACGCCCCATCTAAAGCCTCGTCCTGCGGCCCTCGTCAACGACCTGCAGACGTATGCCTCGAAAACATGGCCGAAAAAGTTGGTGAAGTCTTGCCGCTGGTCAACGGGCACGCCATTCGCCAAGATCCAGTAGATGCCATGGGTGATGCGGTCGCGCAGTAGTCGTCGGCTCACGGCGACTACTGTGCCGTCCGGGAGCTCGATCATCGGGAACTGGGTGAACGTTGTCATGGCAGACCACCGCGCGGCGCCTGCGGTCCGGTCCCACTCCCCCTGCAGTGCCGCCCGGTACGCGGCGAGAGGCTTCGAGACGAGCGGCCACAGTCGGTCCCGGACGTCGGCGGCGGTGCGGACAGTGCTGAGGTAGGTGCCCCTGTTGATGCCGATGTCTGCGTGTCCGATCAAGCCCGCGTCGATCGTATCGTACTGCGTTAGCAGGCCGAATCCGAGGCCGATGTAGTCCTCGATCGCAAGGCCTCCGGTGATCCTCGCGAAAGTGCCGGGAAGGTCGTACCCGTGGCCGCGGCGGCTCAGGAGGCGCGGGACCAGGACGAATAGGTCGTAGTTCCGTGCCATCGCGTCGGGCACCCGAGGCTCGTCGTGCATGAAGAGCTCCGTCCGGGTGAAGTTGCCGAACACCCACGCTCGTGTGTCCGGATCCGCCTTAGAGTCGCGCTCCGCTAGGAAGTCGGTGACTTGCAGGAGTAGCCGAGCGAGGAGGGTGAAATCACCCTGCTGCTCGCAGCGCCGGCCCGCATCGGGCGCGGCGAAGAGGATCACGAGCCGGATGAGGTTGAGGACCTGGGCTTCGTAGAAAACCACTGTCGCCTTCTGCTCACGCATCACGGCGAGGAACCGTTCCGCAAGATCCGGCAGCCATCTCCGGAGGAGATCCTCTTGATCGAGCGGGCGATGGTGGGTTACGGCTAGATTGAGTCGCAGCAGAACCGCGAGCGCCGAGTCCCGATGAAACTGACCGATGTCCGATACCATCTGGTCGATGATCGGTCGCGTCAGGCCAAGAGCGAGTCCTGAGATCACAGCTAGGCCGTGTTTCAGAATCCATGGTTGCTCGGCCATTGAGTCAGCTTATCAACGGGGCAGAAGGCGGTCGAGGTGTGTTTTGTACTACCTCTGCACGAAGCCAGTCTGAGCAGCATGCACTTGGCTGACCCTGAGAAGTCAAAGCACGCTCGTTCAGCCGCTTTCGACTCGTCCCGGTCAGGTCAGGCTATGAAACTCAATAGTCCATGTTGAACGTTCGGTGGGATTGTCCCGTGATTGGGTTACAGAACCTCATTCCGCTGACCTGCGTGGAACACCCTAGGATCGTCAGCACTCCGACTTGGCCAGGGCTCAGGAAGGCCCGGCGGTCGGGGCTTGGGTATGTAAGTCTCCTTACAGAGCAGAATCACGGTTGAATCCCGCTTGAATCCCCCCGAAGTGCCCTTTACTTGCGTTGGTCTGCAGGCGCCATCGAGTCGTCTCAGCGAATGCGTCGACTGCGTTCATGCCGGCAGTAGAATGCGAACATGTCAGCATCCACCGCTGCCGACAAGGGTCGTGGCCCGGCCCGAGACTCGCGAGCCGTGTGGGACCGGTTGCCGCCGGGCACGGAGTACACCTACGTCAAGTGGATCGTGCTCTCGGTACCCTCCGTCCTCGAAGTCCTGCCGTGGCTCGATCCGGCAGCGCAGGACGGCATCGAGACCCTCTTTCGCGGGAAGACCTTTCGCACAATCGACCGGGCCCTGCAGCTCGCGGAGCAACCCGTCGGCGCGACGGAAGACCAGACAGACCATGCGCCGTCTGAGGATGTCGCGATGCTCAGGCACCTGTTTGTGCAGCATATCCTCCGAGCGATCGGCGACTGGGATCCTCGGGAAGACACGACTCATCTCCATCCGTCGTGTCAGGGCCTGGGCGGGGACGGGGTCCCCTCCAGGGTGTGAGCATCCTGGCCAGGTCATTGAGGTCTGGGATCGGACACGACGCCCGCCCGCGCCTCTTGACCGAACCGTGATGCTTCCGGGCCCGCCCCCATGGGGAGATGCTCGCATTCACTACTATGATCCCGTCCTTCTGCATCAGTTGATTTCGGATGTTGTCAGACGGCACTTCCCGGAGGTCATGCGGAGACGGATCGGGCAAGGGTGGCGGTCGGAGCGGGACCGGGGCGGATGGCCCATGCTCACCCAGCGCGCGATCCCAGCCCTCTACGACTATTTACGTCCCTTCTATGCAGCCCGAGCCTACCGCAAGAACTTGAGTATCCGGACACGCGGCGATTACCCGAGCCGGCTTCTCGACGACATGACGGACATTCTCCGGACGGAGCTTCCGCACCTGGCGTCGGAGCTCACCGTGGCGCGCGTGAAGGCGGCCGTCCAGCGCTACGTGCGACGCGCGAAGCGGACACGGCCGATGGGGACCGACCTCTTCCGCCTGCGGCCGCGCTCGAATTCCGCCTGACTTAGTACCTTTGGCGGCATCCGCACCCAGGAGGAGACTGGGCGGCGATTGAAGTATTCCCTTTGGATTGGGACCCCGGAAGGGATGGGATAACCCCAGACTGAGAAAGGGGGGATCTCGCAATGATCGACCGCTCGATCAGCCGGCAGTACCGCTGGAAGGTCAAGAGTCGCCTAGCCGTGCTCACGTATGCGGACGTCCACGGCATCAAGCCCGCAGCGACCCGATTCGGTCTCGACCGCAAGACCATCCGGGCCTGGCGAACCCGGGCACGAGAGGCCGGGCCGGCGGGCCTGGTCCCGCGTTACCCCGAGCGCCGCGCCCGACGGATCCCCGCCGAGGTCGTCGAGCTCATCGCGCACGCCCGCCGGGACTTGCAGTACGGCGCGTGCCGGACCCGTATCTGGTTGCTGCGGGTCCACCAGGTCAAGGTCGCCGCCAAGACAATCACGCGGATCTGCCACGACCTGGGCTTGCCCCCGGTGCAACGGCCGAAGCGGCGCCGCGTGGCGCGCCAACTCAAGCTCTTCGAGAAGGCCACGCCCGGCGAGTCGGTCCAGGTCGACGTCAAGGTCGTCAAGATTGCCGGGACCAAAGCCTACCAGTACACGGCCTGCGATGACTGCACACGGCTCCGGGTCCTGCGTCTCTATCGGCGCCAGGACACCCTCACCAGCCTCGACTTCTTGAACCAGATCATCGCGGCGTTCCCATTCCCCATTCGCAAGCTACAGACCGACAACGGCGCGGAGTTCTCCTTCACCTTTCTCCTCGCGGTCGAGCGGCGCGGCATCCGCCATCGGTACATCAAACCGCGGCGGCCGGATCAGAACGGCAAGGTGGAGCGCAGCCATCGCGTGGATGCCGAGGAGTTCTGGGGTCGGCACGCCTTCGAGACCTATGACGCGGCGGCGGCCGCACTCCCCAGGTGGGAGCGCGAGTACAACGAGCTGCGGTTCTCGATGGCGCTCCAAGGGCGGACGCCGGCGGAGAAGCTGGCGGCCGTCCTCGCGGCTGCAGCGTGATGGCGTTGGCTCCTCGGTGGGGCTTGAACGGCGATCGGCTCGAGGCCGAGGCCCGTAGAGCCTCCAGGACGCGACTTCAAGAGGGGGGTGGCTATCTCCCTATTGCCCTCGATGGCTGTTTGCCATCGTCTCCACCCACGTCCGATCCTCACTCCCGCCCATCCCCCGACACGTGTCCCTATCTTGACGACGTAGAACACGGCGATGACACGCCGCCCAGTCTTTGTCTGTGGACCCAGCCTCGGTGAAGGCGCGTGGGCGTGAAGCGGGACGTCGCCCCGCCCAGCGTCCCGCTTGCGGACCCCCCCCTGTGTCCGGATAATCCCGGCGAGAAAACTCGACGGGGCGGCAGGCCGAAGAGGGAGGCGATGACATTAACCGGCCTGCACCAGCAGTTCCTGCGGCATTGCGAGGTCGAACGGCAGCTGGCGGCGCAGACGATCGTGTCGTACCGGAGTGATTTCGAGCAGTTCAAGGAGTCGCTGCGCGCTCACGAGCGCTTTGGGCTGGCGAGACAGGACACAGTGAGCACGTTCTCGGTCGAGAGCGTTCGCGACTACCAGTACGACATGGTGGCGCGGGGCTGGAGGCGGGCGACGTGTCGTCGACGGCTCATCCAGCTGAAATCGATTCGGGAAGTGGCTCGTGAAGCGCGGCCACGTAAAGGCCAACCCGCTGGCCGAGATCGAGATCCCGAGGCGGGAGAAGCACCTGCCGACGGTCGTGTCGTGGTCCGTGGCGGAAGAGGCGGTGGCAGGGGAGTCGAGGCCGCGAAATCGGGCGATCCTCGCCGTGCTCGTGGGCAGCGGGCTCCGGCGTGGGGAGGTTGTGCGGCTCGACGTTGGCAGCCTGCAGCGAGAGGGAGACGTGGCGTTGCGCGTGCGGGGCAAGGGCAACAAGGAGCGCGTGGTCGGGCTGCCCCGTCAGGCAGTCGAGGCCATCGATGCGTACTTGGCCACGCGCTCGGGTGCGAAGCCGGAGGAGCCCATGTTTCTCGTCAGCGGGGGACGTCGCATCACGGCCAAGGTCATCACCAAGGCCGTGGCGCGGGCGGGGCGGCGTCTTGGCACGCACCTGCACCCCCACCTGTTCCGCCACACGTACGCGACACGCTTGCACGAGCTCGGCGTGGACCTGCTGGTGATCCAGGGGCTCCTGGGTCATGAGTCGGTGGCCACGACGGAGATCTATACACGGGTGAGTGCGGCGCGGCAGCGGCAGGCAATTCAGGCGTTGGAAGGCGGGATTCGCGCGTAGTGGTTCTGTACCCCCCCGGGGGTCCCAATAACTTTGGCAGGCTAAAGGCGCGAAAAGAAAAGTCGCGCCAGAGAGGGCCTGTAAGCCGGGCCTGTCACCCCGTCGAGTTTTCTCAATGGTTCCGATGGGGTGGGCGTCACGCGATGCGGCGAGCGGGGGAGGGTTTGTAATTCTGGCGTATGTCAGCCGCATGGTGCGCTGTGAGCTGGCTACGGGACGCTCCGTGGGCAATCATTCGCGGAATGCAGACGGACACCGGTGGTATTTGACGCGACATTCAAACGGACGACGATTCATTGCATGCGATGGACTCCCATTTCTCGGATGACTCACGCCTAGCCTTGCTTCCGTGAGGACCGTCGTGAATGCACCAGGTGCATGGGTCCGCCGTCAAGCGCTCGGCGCCCACGAACCAGCTCCATACAGGCTCCGCCCGGGACCGACACACGCCTACCACTGAACAGGACGGATCCCAGTAGTTGCTCGTGACGAGGGCGCCACGGACTGGTAAGTAACCGGATACTTGCCGGTTCAAGCCTTTCTGAATCCGGATTTGAAGCTTCCTTCCACGCGGCCACTAGTCCAGCCAATCCCCCATGCTTTTGTCCTTATTGTCGGCCGCTTACGGCACGCAGACCAAGAATGAAGGCGCCTCTAACCGGTCTGGCATCGCGGGTGCTCTAGAGAGACTCGAATCGCGCGGCCCGATCCGGGTGACCACGTCAGAGAGTGGAGGCGCAGATGAGAACGATGAGCCAGAGAGTCGAGAAGGGGAGCACCCACACAACCAGTAGGTTCGCAATCTGGAGTCCTCGGGAGGCCGTGGTGCGGGCAGTCTCAACCGGCCTGCGACGGTTCATGCCGGAGTCGTGGATCGTCGACCTGCTGGTACTCGCTGTCGCTCTTCTCTTCGTCGGTGCCACCGCGTTCTACGGTCTTGCCGTCGCCTCAAAAGAGCTCTCACCATCGGTTCCGCTAATCACCGATCACCTGACTCGCGGTGCTCAAGACCGGACCGACGAATCGGGGACGACTTCGGTGCCTCCGAGCGGTGTGTGGCGATCCGAGACGAAGCCATGAGCCAAGACGTGGCCAAAGGGAGGCATCCGATGGAGCCTGAGAAGCGAACCTGGATGAATGGGAAGGTCGCATTGCAAGGGGCATATGGTTCTGATGAGCGCGGGACGTTCCAAGTCGAGGGGGCGAACGTCGAAGACGGCCGCACACTCACGGCAACCTCGCTCTTGTATGGAGAAACAGTATTCGATGGAGAAGTTCGGGAAGTCTCCGTCCTCATGGCCGATCTGCGAGGGTTCACGGCCTTCTGCGAGAGGGTGACGCCCCACCGGATGTCGAGGGTGCTCAATCAGTATCTGACCGCGATGGTCGACGTGATCTTGGGGCAGCAGGGGCGGGTCCAGGATTTCGTAGGTGACGGAATCCTCGGAGTTTTTGGCGCCCCGGGTCAAGACCCTGACCATGCCTGGCATGCGGCGCGCAGCGCTCTCGAGATGCAGGTCGCCATTCGGCGGCTCGTGAGCCGATGGGAGCGGGAGGGGGGAACTGCGTTCACCTTGGGCGTGGCCGTACATACGGGCGCGGCTTTCGCGGGAGCAGTGGGCTCACCCAAGCAGCAGAAGTACGCGGTGGTGGGAGATCCGGTGAACACCGTCGCTAGGCTTGAGGAACTGAACCGCAAGTTGGGGACGGAGATCGTGATTAGCGGTGACGCCTTGGCTCTCGTTCAGGGCCGCGTTGACGTCCATCCGAGGGGCTTCTTTAGCCTGCGCGGACGAAGCCATGCCGTGGAGGTGTTTGAGCTGCTTGGTGCAGAAGCTGCGTTGCCGCAGGGGCCCGGGCCACCTTGAGTCGATCCACTCGCAGGGCTGATTTTGATGGACATGCCCAGAGGATGGACAACCAGAGGATACGAATGGACGCATCGAAGCGCGATGCCGTCGGGTGTCGCGCGCGACGAGGAAAGGAGATCGTCATGATGATGTCAGAGCTCGACACTCGCTCCCGACCGATCGGTTTTCCAGGCCACGACCACCGCCCGACGCGCGATGCTCTCGAGGACGCCGGCAGAGAGCTGACCGCCCTCATCCAGCGCAGCCGGCAGGAGAATCCCTGCGTCCGGATGCCGACGCGCATTCGCCGCAGCGGTCCCGTGACGACGCAGCTGATCGACCGGCTGCCCGCGCCGGAAGACTCGTTGGCCGTCCACCTAGATCGCCAGATCGGCCTGATGCACCTCAGCGAGCGTCGGCACACGCTGGTGAGCTGGCTCATCTGGAACCTCGACTCGGACGGATATTTCCGGCAGGAGCTGCCGTCGCTGGCGACGGTCGCAGGGGTGGCCGTCGGGGATCTCGAGCAGGCGCTCGATGTCGTGCAGGCGCTCGAACCCACTGGCGTCGGGGCCCGCTCGCTCCGCGAGTGCCTCAAACTGCAGCTCCGTGCCCAGCCGGAGCCGGACCCGGTCGCGCTCGAGCTGGTGGACCGGCACCTCAAGGCACTAGCCGAGAAACGGTACGACGACCTCGCCCGGGCGCTCGGGCAGCCGCTTGCTCGCATCCTACAGGCGCTGGCGACGATCCGGCGGCTGGAGCCGCGTCCCGGAAGGCCGTTTGGCGGCGCGCCTGCGCAGACGATCTGGCCCGAGGTGGTCATCGAGAAGGCCGGAGACGACTACCGCGTGGTCCTCCGCGACGATGAAGAGATCCCGGAGGTGAGCGTCAACCGATGCGGCTGGGCCGCCGCAGCGGCGGCGTCGGGCGAGGCACGCGCAGAACTCGTCCGGCACCTGCGGGCGGCGAGCTGGATGATCAGCGCGGTGGAGCGGCGCCGCCACACCGTGCGGGGCGTCGTCGAGAGCATTGTGCGACGCCAGCGCGACTTCCTCGAGCACGGCACTTCCCGCCTCCGGCCCCTGTCGTTCCGCGAGGTGGCCGCAGAGGTCGGGGTCCACGAGTCCACTGTGAGCCGAGCCGTCGCCCACCGCTACGCGGCCACGCCCCAGGGCGTGTTCCCGCTCCGCGCGTTCTTCACCCAGCGGCTGCCCGGCGATCCGGACGGCGCTGCCTCGCCCGCGGCCGTCCGCGAACGGATCAGCGCGATCGTCGCAGCCGAGCACCCCGCGCGCCCGCTGCCCGACCACGAGATCGTCGTGGCGCTGGCGGACGCGGGGATCCGGGTCGCCCGCCGCACCGTCGTGAAGTACCGCGAGCTCCTGGGCATCGCGGCGGCACACGTCCGGCGCTCGCTCGCCGCCTGACGGCGGACGCCCGATGGTAATCGGTGTCGTTCCGTCGCGGTGGACATCGCAGCTCTGATCAGATTGAGCTGGTGGGCGATCGATTCGGGCACCATCGCCGCCTCAGCCCCGGGATGGCACGGGCGGTGCGCCTCTAGTGAGTAGAGGCGCACATGGCGCCTGACGCGTCGACGCCGGCGGGCCTCTACACAACCAACCGGGAGAGGAGGTGATCACGATGAAGAAGACGGCAATGGTGGCCGCGCTCGCAGTAGCGGCGGTCAGCGTGCTCAGCGTAAGCCACGCCGAAGCGTGGTGTGGCTACGAGTACGTCTGCGACTACTGGGGCTGCGTGTATCAGTGGATCTGCTTCTGACCAGGTCGCGGCGCAAGCGATTCTGATGTCAGCAGCAGCCGACGGAGTCACTCACGAGGCCAACGATGCAAGGACATGGAGGAGGACGACAATGAACTCTACGGGCTCTAACGCGCGCACTCTTGTCAAGAGGATGGCGGCCCAGAT
>Ga0335069_10016104_pt1 | contig 10444 bp, 10 predicted proteins | sample Lox_Sample_11_FD_206714 | JGI IMG/M metagenome (GOLD analysis project Ga0335069, IMG submission 206714) | Soil microbial communities from Loxahatchee National Wildlife Refuge, Florida, United States - Lox_Sample_1.1 | ecosystem: Environmental > Terrestrial > Soil > Wetlands | place: USA...
CCAGCCCGGCGAGCGGCCGATGGCGAACATGACGGTGAACATGTCCGTCGGCAGGCCGAGGGCGCGCATGATGATGCCCGAGTAGAAGTCGACGTTCGGGTAGAGCTTGCGCGAGACGAAGTAGTCGTCGTGCAGTGCGGCCTGTTCCAGGCGCTTGGCGATGTCGAGGAGCGGATCCGACTTGCCCAGGCGGTTGAGCAGTTCGTCGCAGGCCTTGCCGATGATGCGGGCGCGCGGGTCGTAGTTGCGGTACACGGCGTGGCCGAAGCCCATCAGCCGGTTGCCCTTGGCGCCCGACTTGGCGGCGGCGATGAAGCGGGTGCCGTCGTCATGCTCGTCGTGGATCGACTGGAGCATGTGCATGACCGCGGCGTTGGCCCCGCCGTGCAGCGGGCCGGAGAGTGCGCAGACGCCGGCGGCGAGCGACGTGAAGAGGTTGGCGCCGCTCGACGCGACCATCCGGACGGTCGAGGTGCTGCAGTTCTGCTCGTGGTCGGCGTGCAGCAGGAGCAGGAGGTTGAGCGCGCGGGTGACCTCCGGGGCCGGTTGGTAGGCCACGTACGGGTCCGAGAACAGCATGTGAAGGAAGTTTTCGCAGAACGGCAGGTCGCGCGGGTGGATGAAGGGCAGGCCGTGGCGGTAGCGGTAGATCATCGCCACGATCGTGCGGATCTTCGAGATGGCCATCGGCGCGGCCAGGTCGAAATTCTCCAGATCCTTCTCGAAATTGTTCGTCGCGAGGTGCGGGTAGTAGGCCGCCAGCGAGCTCACGATCGACGTCAGCATGCCCATGGCCGGCGCCGTCTGCGGGAAACCGTCGAAGATGCGCTGCATCTGCGTCTCGATCGCCGCATGCTCGCGCAGGAGCTGGCCGAATTTCCGGCGCTGGACCAGGTTGGGCAGTTCGCCGTAGATGACGAGATAGGCGGTCTCGACGTATTCGGAATAGAGCGCCAGCTGCTCGATGGGATAGCCGCGGTGCCGGAGGATGCCGTTGTCGCCGTCGAGGTAGGTGATGGCACTCTCGCACGAGCCGGTGTTGCCGTAGCCCTGGTCGTAGAAGATGCAGCCGGTGTCCTGCCGGAGCTTGCGGGCGTCAATGGCGCGTTCGCCTTCGGTGCCCGTCATCAGGGGCAGGTTGTAGTCCTTTTCGCCGATTCGCAGCAGGGCGTTGGTCGGTTCCATAATCGTTCCAGCGTGGGAAGTTTTGCGGCTGATGCAAAACAAAGCCGCCGCCGGGCGCAGGCGGCGCCTGACATATTAAGCCGTCACACCCGGCTGGTTAGCCGATGCGCAGTCCGGCCGCGTCACTTCGCCGGGCCGCCGTTCGGCGCCAGGGCCGGCACGACGAAATCGCCCGCGGGCAGCGGCTCGTTGACCTTGATGCTGTCGAACGTGATGGTCGTAACCTGGCCGTTGGCCCCTTTGTTGATGAGAGTCTTCGGGAAACGCACGCCCTGGACGAAGATCTCGCCCTGCTCCCGGATCTCGCCGCCGTTCTCGGTGACGGTCTTCATCAGCCGCCCGGTCGTCTTCTCGAAATAGCGCAGGAAGCTGATGTTTTCCCCGTGGAGAAACGCCAGGATGACGCAGGGCTTGTCTTCGACGGTGGCTTCGCCCTGGTACTCGACGCTTCCGCCCTGTTTCTCGAGGCCCCGGTAGAACGCGAGATTTTCCCAGGTGTTGGCCCGGAGCCGGCGGATTTGCGCCGAGTCGAGCAGGGTCAGCTGCCACTGGTCATCCTTGCCGATCTCGGCCCGGCGGACCCAGCCGTCGTAGTCGTCCAGTGCCGTGGTCTCGAGAATCTTGTCGGACCGCAGGATGATCCGCTGCTGGCAGGGCTTTTGGAAGACGATGTCGATGGCCAGCCGCAGCGGGCGCTCGACCGTCTTGGCGGGGTTGTCCTTGTCCGCCACCTTTTCGGTGGTGTCGAGCGTGCCGATGTACCGGACGCTGGAAATCGCCTCCAGCGCCTGCTCGCTGCCCAACGCGGCGCGGCCTTTGGCGATCCACTCGTCGGTCCGGGCGTCGGCCAAGACCAGGGGTGCTGAGACCGCGAGAAGGGCGGCGAACCGGAGCACGAAGCGGTCGTTCATGGGTGACTTTGACCGCAAAATTGGGTGGCTGTGCCCTCCGGCGCAACGGGAAACTGGGGCGGCGATCGGCCCCGGGCGGCCTACTCCCACTCGATGGTGGCGGGGGGCTTGGAGCTGATGTCCAGCACCACGCGGCTCACGCCCCGGACCTCGTTGGTGATCCGGCTGGAAATCTTCTGGAGCAGGTCGTAGGGCACCCGGGTCCAGTCCGCCGTCATCGCATCGCGGCTTTCAACCACGCGGACCCCGATGACCCAGGCGTAGTTGCGCTCGTCCCCCACCACCCCGACGGACCGGACCGGCAGGAAGACGCAGAACGACTGCCAGACTTTCCAGTACCAGCCGGAGGCCATCATCTCCTCGTGCAGGATGGCGTCGGCCGCGCGCAGGATGTCGAGCTTGTCCCCCGAGATCTCACCCAGCACGCGCACGCCGAGCCCCGGACCGGGGAAGGGCTGGCGCCAGACGACCTCGCGCGGCAGACCGAGCTTCTCGCCCACGACGCGGACCTCGTCCTTGAACAGCTCGCGCAGCGGCTCGAGGAGCTTGAGCTTCATCCGCTCGGGCAGCCCCCCGACGTTGTGGTGGGTCTTGATCAGCGCAGCCGGGTTGTTGCCGATGGCCACCGACTCGATCACGTCCGGGTAGAGCGTGCCTTGGGCGAGGAACTCGGCGTGGCCGATCGACTTGAGCGACTTCTCGAATACCTCGATGAAGGTCCGGCCGATGATCTTGCGCTTGCGCTCGGGCTCGTCGACCCCGCGCAGGCGGCGCAGGAAAAGTCTCGAGGCGTCAACGACGCGGAGATCGATGTGGAAATGCTTCTGATAAAGTTCGACGACATGCCGGCGCTCGTCCTGGCGCAGCAATCCGTTGTCGACGAAAACGCAGGTGAGCTGCCGTCCGATCGCCTTGTGGATGAGCGCGGCGGCCACGGAGGAATCCACGCCGCCCGAAAGGCCGAGCAGGACGCGCCCTTTCCCCACCCGGGCGCGGATGTCCGCCACCGTGTGGTCGATGAAGCTGCGCATCGTCCAGCTGTGCTTCGCGCCGCAGACGCCGAAGAGAAAATTCCGGTAGATCTCGATACCCCGCTCGGTGTGAAACACCTCGGGATGAAACTGGATGCCGTAGAAATTGCGGGTGCGATCCTCGATCGCGGCATACTCGGAATTCTCGGTGGTGCCGATCGCCTTGAAGCCCGGCGGCAGCTGGATCAGGCGGTCGCCGTGGGAATTCCACACCCGCAGCTTCCGCGGAAGCCCGGCGAACAACCGGCCCGGGTGCGTGACCCGCAGGACCCCGTGGCCATATTCGCGGTGGGTGCTCTTGGAGACACGCCCCTTGAGCAGGTGACCCATGAGCTGGATGCCGTAGCAGATGCCCAGGACCGGCACGCCCAGCTCGAAGATCTGCGGATCGGGCAGCGGTGCCTGCCGCGCGAAAACGCTGCTCGGGCCGCCGGAGAGCACGAGCCCGATGACGCCGTCCCGCCGCAGCTCCTCCGCGGGCGTGCTGAAGTGGTAGATCTTCGAATACACCTGGCACTCGCGGATGCGCCGGGCGATGACCTGGGTGTACTGCGAACCAAAATCGAGAACGGCAATTGTCTGCGCCATGCGGGAAGCTGGGGGAGTTTTCCGGTGAAAGAAATCAAAAAATGCGGCCGGAATCGGCGACGACAGGCCACCGCCGAATGACTACGGACCACAGACTGCGGATGTCTGACCTCGGGTCACCTACTTCCGGCTCCTGATCTCCGCCGCTCAGGTCGCCAGCCGCGCCAGCGTCCGGGCCAGCACCTCCACGCCGCGCGCGATGGCCTCGGGCGAGGCGTACTCGTCGGGCCGGTGGCTGTAGCCGCCGCGACAGGGAAGGAAGATCATCGCGGTCGGGCAGACCTGCGCCATGAAGAGCGAGTCGTGGTAGGCGCGGCTGATCATCCGGCGGCAGTCCAGGCCGGCCGCGGCGCAGGAACCCTCGACCGCCTCGACGATGGCCGGCGCGCAGGTGGCCGGCGGATCGGAATTGATGAGTTGCTCGGCGAAGCCGCAGCCGCGCCCGGCGGCCGCGGCCTTCGCCGCCTGCCGGATCGCCTCGAGCACGCCGTCCCGCCGCGGCCCGTCGATGTCGCGCACGTCGATCTCGAGTTTCACGTGACGCGGGATGCTGTTGATCGCCCCCGGCTGCACCTGGACCAGGCCGCAGGTTGCCACGGTGTCCCGGCTGCCCGTGGCCAGGGCGGCCCGCTCCACCGCCAGCATGGCCTCGGCGGCGGCGAGCGAGGGATCGTGGCGGTCCGGCATCAGCACCGTGCCGGCGTGCCCGCCCTCGCCCGTGAACTCGAAGCGAATGGATGCCGGCGCGGCGATGGCCGTGACGACGCCGATGGGCACGGACCACTGCTCCAGCAGCGGCCCCTGCTCGATGTGCAGTTCAACGAAGGCGTGGTAGCAGCCCTGCGGGAGGCGCGCCTCCGCGATCGTGCCGCGGCAGCCGGCCCGGGCGCGCGCCTCGTCCAGGGTCAGCCCGTCCCGGTCGCGCAGCTTCTCGAGCTGCCAGGGCTGCATCGTGCCCGCCAGCACACGGCTGCCCAGGCAGCCGAAACCGAAGCGCGTGGGCTCCTCCGCGGTGAACATCACCAGTTCAACCGACCGGCGCGGTCGGAAGCCCGCCCGCTGGAGCGTGCGGATGGCCTCCAGCCCGCCCAGCACCCCCACCACCCCGTCGAAACGGCCGGCGTTCGGGATGGCGTCGGTGTGGGAGCCCGTGGCCACCGGTGCGGCCGACGGCTCGGAACCCTCCCAGCGCGCGAAAGTGTTGCCCACGGCATCCTCGCGCACGGACAGCCCGGCGGCGGCGTACAGGGTCTTGAGCCATGCGCGGGCCTTCACGTCCACCTCACTGAACAGGACCCGCGTGACCGAAGGATACGCCGTGTCGGAAATCCGGGCGAGCTGCTCGATCTCGCCGTGCAGACGGTTGGTGTCGATGGTGAGATTCATCCAGGAAACCGGTTCGCCGATGGCCGCTAGAATTTGAGCCGCGTGTTCACGTGGGAGCACTTCGGACAAGGGGCGGTGGCCGTGCCCACCTCCTGCGTGTAAAGGTGGTCGCAGCGGATGCAATGAAACGTGATCTTGCGCCGGCCGGCGTCGTAGTAGGATCGGTCGCGGCGGTCGTAGTAAACCCACAGGAAGCCGAACAGCCCGAGCACGAGCACGCCGTACACGACGACATCAATGGTAAAATCCGGCGCAGCCATCGCCTCCAGTTCACACAAACTCCCGCGGGAGCCAAGGGGAAAGGCGGGAACCGGTGGTGGGATCCGGCTCCGCCCGCCGGCGACCCGGCGTCAGAACACGACCTGCATGCGGCCCAGCAGGCGGTCGCCGTGCGGCGCCGGGGAGGGCTGCTCGCCGGACAGGTAGTCAAGCGACAGCTTGAGATCGTCGCCCTTGATCAGGTAGTTGACGCCGAAGGTCCAGAGGTCGGTCGTGGTGTTGCCCACGTGGGTATTGCTATCGTAGGATTCGTAGCGGACGACACCCTGCCATTTGCTGGTGAGGTTGAGGGCGCCGAGGAGGGCCCAGCCCGCGGCCTTGGACGCCGTGCCGGTCAACGGGTGCAGTTCGTTCTCGATCCACTCGGCCTGGATCTCCGCCGGGCCGTAGACCAGCTGGGCGTCGACGCTGGTGCCGTCGCGGTGTCCGGTGAAGGTCGTGGCCAGGGTGGTGTTGGCCCTGTCGCGCGTGTCGAAGTAATCGGCGCCGGTGGTCAGCTTGATCTTGTTGCCCCCCGCCTGCGTGTCGACGACAACCGCGGCGACGCGGGCCACGCCCATGAACTTCTGGTTGTCGTTGATGTTGTCATTCGTGCCGGTGCCGTTGAAGGCCGCGACCGAATAGCTGAGGCGCTTGTCGGCGAGGTCGCCATACGCCATGGCCCCGACCTGGCGGCCGACGGTGAGCTTGTCGTTCGGCAGCGAGCGCTCGATGGTGTAGATCTTGGTGTCGGAGAGGAGCTGCTCGAAACCGAACGGCGTCTTGAACTGGCCGAAGCGCAGACCGGCCTCCGGGACCTTGGTCCAGGAAATGTACGCATCGGTGAGCTGGCCGGCGAAACCGGACTTGTTCGACAGCGTGTTGGCGCCGAGGTCGGTCTCGAGCTTGAACGAGATGTCTTCCGCGTAGCTACCGGTGACGTTGATCCGCGCCCGGCGCAGCTCGAAGCGATCATTGATCCCGGCGAAACGGGAGTCCGGCGCGTTGACGCCGCCGGCCTCGTAGTTGGCCTGAACGAATCCGCCCACGGCGAGGGATTTTTCCTTGCCCGCCGGCTTCATCACGGGGGCCAGGGTCTTGCCGTCCCAGCCCAGCGCCTTGGCGAGATTGTGATACTCCTTGATCGTCGGCTCGACGTCCGCCTTCGCTTCGGTGTCGCCAAGTTTCCGCTCGATGCGAGCAATCGCGGCTTCGAGCCGCGAGAGGCGCTCCTCGACCGACGGCGCGGCCTGGTCGGCACGCATGGTGGATGCAGACAGCGCGAGGGCGAACGCCGCGAGGAGAGAGGCGGGACCGGGAGGCAGTTTCATTGGCATAAAGGTGGGAGGGGCCGAGCAGGATCGGCCGTATTGTAACATTCGTCAAAATCAGGGACCACTTGAGCCCAAGGCCGTCCCCCCCGGAGGCACTTCGCGGAGGCTCCACCAGCCAAGCAAGTTAGCTCGGGTCATCAGCCTGGCAAAACTCGGCCGTCGCGCCGGCGGCTTGCCGCAGGAGCATGCACCAGGGCGGAAACAGGAGCAAGTCGGGTCAAACAAAACGCGCCGACCAGGCGGTCGGCGCGTCGCAGAGGGGGTCGGGCAGCGAAACGCCGCCCTGGTTGCGCGGCTCAGGCCTTGGCCTCGCCCTCGGCCTTGGGGGCCTCGGCGGCGGGGGCGGAATCGGCCTTGGCGGCCTTGCCGGATTTTTTCGCCTTCTTGCGCGACTTGGAAAAACCGGTGTCCTCGGCGCCGACGAATTCAATCAGCGCCATTTCGGCGGCGTCGCCGAGGCGCTGCGGGCCGAGCTTGTAGATGCGGGTGTAGCCGCCGAGACGCTTCTCGAACTGCTTCACCTTCTCGTTGAAGAGCAGGGTGACGGCGGACTCGTCGCGCACGTCCTGCAGCGCCAGGCGGCGCAGGTGGAGGGCGTCCTTCTTCTCGCCGGCGGCCGCGGCCTTCTTGGCCTTGGTGATCACCTTCTCGATGAAGGGACGGAGAGCCTTGGCCTTCGTCAGGGTGGTTTCGATCCGGCCGTGGCGGATGAGCGCCGCGCCGAGGTTCGAGAGCATGGCCGCGCGGTGCTCGCGGGTCACGCCCAGGGAAGAGTGGTGTTTCTTGTGACGCATGGGAGAGAAGTTCCACGTGCCAAGGGCCAGGTGCCAAGACGAGGGCCCGTAGACGGGAACGGTTCGTGAGATAAGCTCGGTGCTGGTTCCTTGGTGCTGGTTCCTTGGTGCTGCCGCGACGAAGTCGCGCTCAGGCTTCCTTCTTGGTGTCGAGGAGGCGCTCGTCGAACTTCATGCCGAGCGACAGGCCGAGGGCCTCGAGCTTCTCCTTGATCTCGTTGAGCGACTTCTTGCCGAAGTTGCGGTACTTGAGCATTTCCTGCTCGGTCTTCATCGCCAGCTCGCCGACGGTGGTGATGTTGGCGTTGTTGAGGCAGTTCGCCGCGCGGACCGAGAGCTCGATCTCATTGACGGACATGTTGAGCAGCTTGCGGAGCTTGTTCTGCTCCTCCGAGACCTCCTGGGCCTGCGACTCGAACTCGTAGGACTCGGGCGAGACGCGGTCGAAGACGTCGAGGTGGTGCTTGAGGATGGACGCGGCCTGCTTGAGGGCGTCGTCCGGGGTGATCCGGCCGTCCGTCCAGATCTCGAGCACGAGCTTGTCGTAGTCGGTGATCTGGCCGACGCGGGTATTCTCGACCGCATAGCGGACGAGGCGGACCGGGGAGAAGAGCGAGTCGATCGGGATGACGCCGATGGCCTGCTCCTCCTTCTTGTTGTCCTCGCCCGGGTAGTAGCCGCGGCCGGACTTGACCTCGAGCTCGGCCTCAAACGTGCGCTTGTGGTCGAGGGTGCAGATGACCTGGTCGGGGTTGATGAGCTTCACCCCGGCGTCGAGCTGGATGTCGGCGGCCGTGACCGGGCCCTCGCGGTTGACCTTGAGGTAGAGGCGGAACGGCTCGCGCTTTTCCGACACGAGCAGGATCTTCTTCAGGTTGAGGACGATGTCGGTGACATCCTCCACCACCCCGTCGATCGACTGGAACTCGTGGTTCACGCCGTCGATCTTGATGGAGCTGATGGCGCTGCCCTCGATCGAGCTGAGGAGGACGCGGCGGAGCGAATTGCCGACCGTGTGGCCGTAGCCGGCCTCGAAGGGCTCGGCGATGAATTTGGCGTAGGTGCTGGTGGCGCCCTCCTCGACCTTGGTGAGCTTGGAGGGAAGTTCGAACTTTCCGAGACGCTTGGGCATTTGAGGGATGAGTTGAGAGTGAAAGTGAGGGTGGGATGGCGTCGGCCGGAGGGTTCCGGGCGGCTCAGAAGCGCGAGTAGAACTCAACGATCAGCTGCTCGTTGATCGAGGGGTCCATCTCGTCGCGGGTGGGCAGCCGGTTGACGACGGCGGAGAGGGCCTCGTCGTTGCGGGTCAGCCAGCCGGGAACGACGCGCGCGCGGTTTTCCTCGAGAGCGCGCGTGGCGATCTGGCGGGAGTTGTTGTTGGCCTTGATCTCGATGGTGTCGCCGGCGACCACGTTGCAGCTCGGGATGTCGACCTTGTGGCCATTGACGCGCACATGGCCGTGGTTGACCAGCTGGCGGGCCTGGGCGCGGCTCTTGGCGAAACCGAGCAGGTAGACGACGCTGTCGAGACGGGTCTCGAGGAGCTGGAGGAAGCGCTCGCCGGTGACGCCGCGCTCGCGCTTGGCGATGGCGAACACGCGCCGGAACTGGCGCTCGAGCAGGCCGTAGATGAAGCGGAGCTTCTGCTTCTCGGCGAGACCGAGGCCGTATTCGGAATGCTTGCGGCGCGATTTCGGGCCGTGCTGGCCGGGCGGATAGCTGCGGCGTTCGAACGCCTTGGGCGAGCCCAGCATGAATTGGCCGAACCGACGGCTGACGCGGGTGGTGGGTCCGATGTAACGAGCCATGGAATATTCGATTTAAGATTGGCGATGAGTCAGATCTGAGATCGCGCGGAGCGCGTCAGACGCGGCGGCGCTTGCGCGGACGGCAGCCGTTGTGCGGCACCGGCGTGACGTCGATGATCGACGAGATTTCGAGCCCGATGGCCTGGAGTCCGCGGATGGCGGAATCGCGGCCGAGGCCGGGGCCGCTGACGCGGATCTGGACCTCCTTGAGGCCGTGGGCCATGGCGTTGCGGGCGGCGTCCTGGGCGACGACCTGCGCGGCGTAGGCCGTCGACTTGCGCGAGCCCCGGAAGTTGCACTTGCCGGCGCTCGACCAGGAGATGACGTTGCCCTTGGCGTCGGTGATCGAGACAATGGTGTTGTTGAACGTGGCGGTCACGTTGGCGATGCCGGACGTGATGTTCTTCGAACCCTTCGCCTTGCGGATCTTGACCGCACCAAGTTCCTCCTTGAGGAGGTCCTCGGCGGACGGGGCCTTGGCCACACCGCCGACCAGCTCGACGGTTTTGGCGGGTTCAGCCGCGGCGGGGGCGGCGGGCGCGGCACCCTCGGCCGCGGGCTTGTCGCCCTTGGGCGCCTTCGGGGCGCGGGCGGGCTTCTCGGCCCCGGCAGCGGCCGGGGCGGCGCCTTCGGCCTTCGGAGCCTTTTCCTTCTTGGCGGGAGTGGATTTGTCTTCGGACATGATTAAGCCTCAACTTTCTTGGACACGCCGACGGTCTTGCGCGGGCCCTTGCGGGTGCGGGCGTTGGTGCTCGTGCGCTGGCCGCGAACCGGCAGGCCGCGGCGGTGGCGGATGCCACGGTAGCAGTTGATCGCCTGCAGGCGCTTCAGGTTGCCCGCAATCTCGCGACGCAGGTCACCCTCGACCACCCACTTGTTGTCGGTGATGATGTGGAGAATCTTGTTCAGCTGCTCCTCGGTGAGATCGGAGGCGCGCATGTTGGGGTCGAGACCGACGGTCGCGACGATCTGGTCGGCCCGGGTGGGGCCAATGCCGTAGATGTAGCGGAGGGAATATCCGACTTTCTTTTTGGCGGGCAGTTCAACGCCGAGGAGACGGGGCATGATGGATTGAGTTGAGAGTTGGTGGTTGAGAGTTGAGAGGGAAAGTGAAGGTGAGAGTGAACGTGAGGTCAGGCAGGGGGGACG
>Ga0335069_10016105_pt1 | contig 10444 bp, 9 predicted proteins | sample Lox_Sample_11_FD_206714 | JGI IMG/M metagenome (GOLD analysis project Ga0335069, IMG submission 206714) | Soil microbial communities from Loxahatchee National Wildlife Refuge, Florida, United States - Lox_Sample_1.1 | ecosystem: Environmental > Terrestrial > Soil > Wetlands | place: USA: Florida...
AAAATCGTTGTTACAGTCCCAGGCCGAATTGCTCAAAGCTCAAAAAGATCTGAACAAGCAGAAGCTCGATATGGAGGCACAAGCGGCTACTTATGGTCCAGGATTACTGCTGATCGGGAGCAATAATGGAGCAACAACGATGCCGCGATTGGCCCCACCGCCGGCGGCGCCCACTACCGGGTCTGGAGCAACTTCCGGCACAGGCGTAATCACCAGTCCTTCAAATCCGGGCACGCTTGGTCAATAAGGGTTGGTCGGGAGGTGACAAATGTCGAATCAAGCGGAGATTGAGTGGGTCCGACGCCGGCTGAGTCAAACGCCAGCTCCTGCGCCAGGACACGCGGACCCCCAATGGACACCGCTGCGCTCAGAGTTCGCAAGTCGAAGTTATATGGAGGAAACCCACGGGGGTGGAAAGATCGAAGTCGTAGAGGCCTTCGATCGGCGTCGTGCGATGACGGTGGGTTTGCCCTTGGCACACTCGACAAGCCCGCCTGAGATGATGCCGCAAGCAGCGCTCGGAACGTCTGGACTTCAGCAGATCACCGACACGACTGGAGTGCCTTGGCGATCAATCTGCCAATTGATCATAAAGCGGCAAAACGGCGTTACTGCTTATGGAACTGGTTGGATCGCGGGGCCGAACCTATTGGTAACGGCGGGTCATTGCGTCCTAGACCACGACAATGGGGGATGGGCCTCAGCAATCTCGGTGGTGCCCGGCAGTAACGGCGCTTTTCCGCCGCCCTTCAAGACATGGGAAGCATCAAATGTCGATGCGCATCCTGCCTGGGTAAATGGTGCAGATACACATTTCGACTATGGATTCATCATCCTGGCTGATGGGACCGTGGGGCACCAGCTGGGATGGTTTGGTTTTTCCGTACTACCCGACTCTCAAGTCAACGGGTTGCTGGTAAATATTGCCGGATATCCGAGGGACCAGAACAAACCGGCGGGGACAATGTGGTTTAATGCGGGTCGGATCACCGACGCTGATCAGTGGTTTCTTGACTATTTGCAAGAGACGGAAGCAGGTGAAAGCGGGGCGCCGGTCTTTTGGCATGGGGAAAATAATCAAAGAGTAGTGGTCGCTGTTCACGCCTACCACAGTGGTTTTGGTAATAAGGGCTTACGAGTAACCAAAGATATGTATGACCATATTGGTCATTTGCGTGGCTTCTAGCCGGGGTGCCTAGAAGTGCGGTGCAGGAGTCGGCGAACGTCACACATCAAGTTCCCTTACGAACTGCGCATTCGCTTGAATATATTCGAACCTGAGTTCCGGCTTCCGTCCCATCAGGCTCTCGACCAGGTCGGCGGTCTCGCGGGCGGCCTTGCGTTGGTCGGTGTGGGTGCCGTGGCGATCAGGGATGTTCACCTTCAATAGCGCGCGACCAGCGGGGTCCATGGTCGTGTCTTTCAGCTGCTTGGCCGGCATCTCGCCGAGGCCCTTGAAGCGGCTGATGTCGACCTTGCCGTTGCCCTTGAACGTGGTCACCATCAGCTCGTCCTTGTGGCGGTCGTCGCGGGCATAGGCACTCTCCCTGCCTGACGTGAGGCGATAGAGCGGCGGCACGGCGAGGAAGAGGTGGCCGTTCTCGATGAGCTGCGGCATCTCGCGATAGAAGAAGGTCATGAGCAGGCTGGCGATGTGGGCGCCGTCGACGTCGGCGTCGGTCATGATGATGATGCGCTCGTAGCGCAGCTTCTTGTCGTCGTAGTGCTCGCGCGTGCCGCAGCCGAGGGCCTGGATGAGATCGATCAGCTCCTGGTTGGCCTTGAGCTTGTCGGCCGAGGCGCTGGCGACGTTGAGGATCTTGCCGCGCAAGGGCAGCACGGCCTGGGTCTCGCGGTCGCGCGCCTGCTTGGCGCTGCCGCCGGCGCTGTCGCCCTCGACGAGGAAGAGTTCGGTGCCGCGGGCCTCGTCGCGGGCGCAGTCCGTGAGCTTGCCGGGCAGGCGCAATTTCCGCGTCGCCGTCTTGCGCACCAGCTCCTTCTGCTCCTTGCGGCGCAGGCGCTCCTCGGCAATCTCGACGACGCGGTCGATGAGGTCGCGCGCCTGCTCGGGATCGCCCGACAGCCAGTGGTCGAAATGGTCCTTGATGGAGGCCTCGACCAGGCGCTGCGCCTCGACGGTCGCAAGCTTCTCCTTGGTCTGGCCCTGGAACTGCGGATCCCTGATGAAGACCGAGAGCAGCATGGAGGCGCCACCGGCGATGTCGTCGGCGGTGACCTGCGCCACCTTGCGGTTGTTGACCAGCTCTCCATAGGCCTTGAGGGAGCGGGCGAGGCCGCCGCGCAGGCCAGCCTCGTGGGTGCCGCCCTCGGGCGTCGGCACGGTGTTGCAGTAGGAGTTGAGGAAGCCCTCGCCGTCGACCGGCCAGGCGATCGCCCATTCGACGCGGCCGCGGTCGTCGGGAAACTTCGCCTCGCCGGCAAATGGGGTCTGAGTGACGGTCTTGCGGCCCTCGAGCGTGGCGGCGAGGAAATCCACCAGCCCGCCCTCGAAATGCAGCACGGCCTCGGCCGGTGTCTCCTCTTCGCCCTTGATCAGCTTGGGGTCGCAGCGCCAGCGGATCTCGACGCCGCGGAAGAGATAGGCCTTGGAGCGCGCCATGCGATAGAGGCGCGCCGGCTGGAAATGCGCCGATTTGCCGAAGATCTCGGGATCCGCGTGGAAGCGCACGGACGTGCCGCGGCGGTTGGGCGCCGGCCCGACCTTCTTCAGCTTCGAGGCCGGCTTGCCGCGCGCATAGTCCTGCGTGAACAGCGTGCGGTCGCGCACCACTTCGACGGTGAGCTTGTCGGCGAGCGCATTGACGACCGAGAGGCCGACGCCATGCAGGCCGCCCGAGGTCTTGTAGACCTTGTCGCCGAACTTGCCGCCGGCGTGCAGCATGGTCATCGCCACTTCGAGCGCCGACTTCGGCTTGAACTTCGGATGCGGCTCAACGGGAATGCCGCGGCCGTTGTCGGTGACGGTGACGAAGCCGTCACTGTCGAGTTCCAGCTCGATGCGCGAGGCGTGGCCGGCCACCGCCTCGTCCATGGAATTGTCGAGCAGCTCGGCGACGAGGTGGTGCATGGCCCGCTCGTCGGTGCCGCCGATATACATGCCGGGGCGCCGGCGCACCGGCTCGAGGCCCTCGAGGACCTCGATGTCCTTGGCCGAATAGTCGGCCTGCGCCTTGCGCGCGAGATTGTCGAAGAGATCGGGCATGGCCCTAATATAGGGAGCTTTGCTGCACCGCCGCAAGCAGGATGCTGTGGTATCGAGGCGAGTGATCCACGAGGGATTGTGGGTCGACCCCTCTTTGAATTGTTATTGCCGGGCTTGACCCGGCAATCCATCGTGACGCTGATGAAGTCTGGATCGCCGGGTCAAGCCCGGCGGTGACATTGCAGGGTGGGACGTGGAGTGTAGTGGTGACCGATGAGATGCCGCCGGCCGGACGCGAGCCGGCGCTGCGCAACTTCGCCATGCCGGCGGATGCCAATCCGAACGGCGACATCTTCGGCGGCTGGCTGATGGCGCAGATGGACCTGGCAGGCGCCGTCGCCGCCAAGCGCCGGGCGCATGGCCGCATCGCCACGGTCGCGGTCGACGCCATGACCTTTCACAAGCCGGTCTTCGTCGGCGATCTCGTCAGCTGCTATGCCGACCTGATCAAGGTTGGCCGTACCTCGATGACCGTGAAGATCGAGACCTGGGTCGAGCGCCGCGCGGGCGGCGCGATCGAAAAAGTGACGCAAGCGACCTTCACCTACGTCGCCATCGACCAGAACGGGCGGCCGCGTCCTGTCGATGCGGGGACCGGAGACGCAGCAAAAACAGACCGCTAATGGTACGCTAACCACGAATATTGACGATTGTTTTCATCCGCATGTCTAAAGTTTGACACTTCGCCATCGGCCGCCTCGCGGTCGATACTCCGGCAGCAAAAAAAGACAACCAGAAACGGAAGTCAGTGGGAGGGCCATGCGTAACCGCATCATCGCGGCACTGCTGCTGTGCACACTTGCCGCCTGCGCCAACAAGCCGCCGCCCCCTGCGTCGACCTCGACCTATGAGGGCGTGCCGCTGCCGCCGGTAAAGCCGCCGGTGCCGGCGAAATGGGCGCACACGGTTTCCGCCAGCCACGATCCGGCGAACGAAGTCCATCTCTCCGCCAACGATTTCCAGTGCCTCGCCCAGGCCATTTATTTCGAGGCGGGCGACGACATCCCCACCGGCCAGCGGGCGGTCGGCGACGTCATCATCAATCGCCTGCGCGATCCGCGCTTCCCGAAGACGGTGTGCGACATCATCCATCAGGGCGGCGAAGGGGCGCCCGGGCGTTGCCAGTTCTCCTGGTGGTGCGATGGCCGCAGCGACGCGACCGGCGATGGCATCCGCTGGCAGATGGCGGAGCAGGCCGCCAACGAAGTGGTGAGTGGCGACTACCCGGACTGGACCAAGGGCGCGCTGTTCTTCCATAACAAGTCCGTGCATCCCTACTGGAGCAAGCGGCTGCAGCTCACCAATGTCATCGGCGAGCACATCTTCTATCGCTGATCGCCGCGGCCCGACGCTGATTCGCCGCCAGTTTACAGCCGCGCAGGGCGCCGCTACAGTCGCCGCGTAAAGGCAGCAGGGAGGTGCTTCGACGCGACCGGACGTCAATGATCCGGCGGCGCGGGGCGTCATAAGGACACATCGGCATGCGGCGAATGCTGCCGTCGCTCGCGCTGCTGGTCGCGCGCGGCGGGATTTGCTGTTGTCATCGGCGAAGCGGCGGGATCGGTCCGCCGTGACCGCGGGCGCACCGCTCCTCGAACTCGACGGCGTCTCCATCAACTTCGGCGGCGTACGCGCGCTCGACAGCTTCTCCCTGCGGGTCGCGGCCGGCGAGATCCGCGGCCTTATCGGCCCCAACGGCTCCGGCAAGTCGACGGCCTTCAACGTGATCACCGGGCTCTACCGGCCCAATGGCGGCGACATCCGCGTCGGCGGCCGTTCGGTCGTCGGCCTGCGCACCGACGAGATCGCCAGCCGCGGCGTGGCCCGCACGTTCCAGACGCTGCGGCTGTTCCGCGCCATGAGCGTGGTCGAGAACGTCATGCTTGGCACGCATCTGGGCGCCCGGCCGCCCTCGCCGGCGGCGATGCTGCTGAGTCTGCCGGCGTTCCGCCGTTTCGAGGCGGAGGCGCGGGAGCGCAGCCTGGCGGCACTCGCGGCCCTCGATATCGCCGACTACGCCCAGGAGACCGCCGGCAACCTGCCTTATGGCGTGCAGAAGCGCGTCGATCTCGCGCGCAGCCTGGTCGCCAACCCGGCGCTGCTGCTGCTCGACGAACCGGCCGCCGGCCTGACCGAGGCCGAAAGCCATCAGCTCATGGAGCTGATCCGCGCCCTCCACGCCGAGCGCAAGTTCGGCCTGCTGCTGGTCGAGCACGACATGCAGTTCGTCACCGACCTCTGCCCGCACATCACCGTCATCGATTTTGGCAAGCTGCTGGCCGAGGGCACACCCGCGGAGGTGCGCGCCAACCGCGATGTCGTCGTCGCCTATCTCGGCACCGGCGAACTCAGCGGCAAGGCCAAGGCGGCTGCCGCAGCGGCAGACGCCGCGTCAGCTGCGAACCTGCTGGAGATCGCGGAGATCGGCGTGCGCTATGGCGCGGTGCCGGTGCTGCGCAACGTCTCTCTTGGCGTCGCCGCTGCTGGCATCACGACGATCATCGGCGCCAACGGCGCCGGCAAGACGACGCTGCTGTCGACAGTATGCGGGATCGTCGCGGCGCATGAGGGGCGGGTGCTGTACGACGGCGCCGACGTCACCCGGATGTCCTGCGAGGAGCGGGTCGGCTGTTCCCGGACATGACGGTGCAGGAGAACCTGCTGCTCGGCGCTTACAATGTCACGGACCCAGCGACCATCACGGCGTCGCTCGAGCGCGTCTATGCGCTGTTCCCGCGTATCGCCGGGCGGCGGAAGCAGATGGCGGGCACGCTGTCAGGCGGCGAGCAGCAGATGGTCGCGATCGGCCGCGCCCTCATGGCGGCGCCAAAGCTCCTGCTACTCGACGAACCGTCGCTCGGCCTGGCACCCAATCTGGTCGAGCTGATCTTCGAGACCATAGCCGAGATCCGCAAGCTCGGCTGCGCCATCATGCTGGTCGAGCAGAACGCGTCCATGGCGCTCGAGGTCGCCGACTTCGGCTACGTGCTGGAGACCGGCAACGTCACGCTCGCGGGGCCCGCGGCCGAATTGAAAGCGCGCCGCGACGTCATCGAAGCGTATCTGGGGTAAGGGCGATGAACCGCACATTTCTCCCCCTGACCAAAAAAGTTGTCATCGCCGGGCTTGACCCGGCGATCCATGGTGCCGCTGCGCAACTGGACGCCCGGGTCAAGCCCGGGCATGACAATCGAGAGGGAGAGGTCGGAGGCGCGACGCAGGGGACCGCTGATGTCGGCGCTGAATGAATTCCTGCAGCATGTCGCCAACGGACTCGTCCTGGGGTTCCTCTACGCCCTCGTCGGCATCGGGCTCAGCATGGTCTATGGCATTCTGCGGATGATCAATTTCGCCCATGGTGAGATTCTCATGGTCGGCGCGTTCCTGGCGCTGCCGGTCTCGGCGCTGGGTGCGCCCGCCTGGCTGGTGCTGCTCGCCGGCATCGCCGGCTCGACCCTCATGGGCCTGGTCGTGCAGTGGGCGATCTACCGGCCGCTGCTGAAGTCGCCGGAAGTGACGCTGCTGGTGGCCTCGCTCGGGGTGTCGCTGCTGCTGCAGAACGTCGTGCTGATGCTGACCTCGCCGCAGCCGAAGCGGCCGGCGCCGGCGCCGTTCCTCGACCAGCCGTTCCGGCTGGGCGAGATCGTCCTGCGCAACGTCGATATCGCGATCGTCGTCGTTGCCGTGGCAGCGATGCTGGCGACGCACCTGTTCCTGAAGCACACGCGGCACGGTCGCGCGCTGCGGGCGCTGGCCCAGGACATGAGCGCCGCCCGCATGATGGGCGTGCGCGTGCCGTTCATGGTGATGATCTGCTTCCTCATCGGCTCGGCCCTGGCGGGCGTCGCCGGCGTCCTCATCGGCTACAAATACGGGCACCTGACGCCGCTCTCCGGCTTCCTGCCCGGCCTCAAGGGCTTCGTGGCGGCGGTCATCGGCGGCATCGGCTCCTTTCCGGGCGCCGTCGTCGGCGGCATCATCCTGGGGCTGCTGGAGACGTTCCTCGTCGGCTACCTGCCGGACGCGCTGGCGCAGTACCGCGACGGCTATGTCTTCCTGGTGCTGATCCTGGTCCTGCTGGTGCGACCGAGCGGCCTCTTCGGCAAGCCCGAGACCGTGAAGGTATGAGCGCATGAGCCGCACGACGTCAGCGACATTGGCGAGCCTCGTTGCTCTGGCGCTTGCGGTGTGGGCCGCGCAGACGCAGCTCAATCCGTTCTACCTGCAGATCCTCGGCCTGCTCGGAATCAACATCATCGCCACGATCAGCCTGAACTTCGCCGCCGGCTTCGGCGGCATGTTCTCCCTCGGCCACCCGGCCTTCATGGCGCTCGGCGGCTACACGGCGGCCATCCTCACCTATCCCGTGGCGATGAAGGCCTCGCGCATTCCCGGCTATCCCGACTGGCTGCTGCAGCTGCAGCTTCCGTTCCTGCCGGCCCTGCTGATCGGCGGTCTCGCCGCCTCCTTCGTCGCCATCCTCGTGGGATGGCCGGTGCTGCGCCTGCGCGGCCACTACCTCGCCCTGGCGACGCTCGGCCTCACGGTCATCGTCCAGGTCGCCATCCTCAATCTGGTCGACTACACGCGCGGCGCGCTCGGGCTGTCCGGCATTCCCGGTCTCACCAACCTCTGGTGGATCACCGGCTTCCTCGTGCTGACGATCTACGTGGTCTATCGCCTCGTGCATTCGCGCTTCGGCCGCGCTCTGCGTGCCGTCCGCGACGACTATGTGGCGGCGCAGATGTCGGGCGTCCATGTGGCGCGCACGCGCCTCATCGGCTTCACCATTGCGGCCTTCTTTGCCGGCATCGCCGGCGGGCTGCTGGGCCACCTGCTGCGCATCCTCACGCCCGGCCAGTTCTCGTTCAACGCCGTGTTCCTCGGCGTCGCCATGATGATCCTGGGCGGCGTCGGCAGCATCACCGGCAGCATCCTCGGCGCCTTCATCATGACCATCCTGCCGCAGTTCATCATACCCTTCGAGCGCGGCGGCAACGTCCTTGGCGTCGAGGTTCCGGCGCTCAACGGATTGACGCAGATCGTCACCGCGCTGATCCTGATCGGCGTCATGCTGGTCAAGCCGGAGGGGATCGCCGGCGCCAAGGAGTTCTCGTGGCAGGTCCTGTTCGGCCTGCCGCGGGCGGGGAAGGGGAGTGGCTCCGTGCGCGGTGGCGCCGGCGCCGATGTTTGAGAGCAAGGCAACCAACAACGAGGAGGCGAAGCGATGTTAAGACGAACGTTCCTGGTCGCCAGCACGGCGGCCATCGGGGTGGCGCTGCTGCCGGCCGTCGCCAGCGCCGCGGACACGATCAAGATGGGCGCGATCTACAGTCTCACCGGCTCCTACGCGACGATCGAGGATCCGGCGTACAAGGGCGCCAAGCTCGCGGTGAAGCAGGTCAACGCCGCCGGCGGCGTCAAGGGACAGCAGATCGAGCTCATCCAGTATGACGGCAAGAGCACGCTGGCTGATATCGCCAACGCGGCGCAGCGCCTCGTGCATGAGGACAAGGTCACTTCGATCGTCGGTGTCACCGATTCCGGCTTCTATCTCGCAAGCGCGCCGATCGCCCAGGATGCCGGCATCCCCTACATCGACACCGGCGGCACCGTGCCGAACCTGCCCGAGCAGATCGGTGAATACGCGCACATGATGCCGTTCGGTGACGATTACCAGGCCTATGTCGCGGCCGAATTCGCCATGAAGGACCTGGGCGCCAAGACCGCCTTCGTGCTGCGCGACGGCGATTCTGACTACACGCGGGCGATCGCCAAGTTCTTCCAGGAACGCTTCCAGAAGCGTGGCGGGAAGATCATCGAGGAGAGCAGCTATCACACCGGCGATACCGACTATTCCAGCCACATCACGAAGATCCGTGGCACCAGCCCGCCGCCGGACGTGATCTATGCGGCGATGAACCCCGGCGACGACGCCACCTTCGTGCGGCAGGCGCGCGAGGCCGGCGTCAAGACGCCGATCATCGGCGGCGACGCCTTCGACAATCCGGATCTCGTGAAGAACGGCGGCGCCAACAACACCGTCGACCTCTATTTCACGACGCACATGGCGTTCAAGACCGACAACCCGCTGGTTGCCAAATTCATCGACGCCTACAAGGCCGAGTACGGCATTCCCCCGGAGAATGCCTTCGCCGGTCTCGGCTACGATTCCGTCAACCTGATGGTCGACGCGATGAACAAGGCGCCGGACCTGTCATCGAAGGCGATCAACGACGCGATCTTCACGATCACGCAGTTCACCGGCGTCACCGGCAACGCCGACTTCTCCAACAAGAAGCGGGCGCCCGACAAGGAAGTGACGATCATGTCGGTCAAGGACGGCATCTTCGTACCGATCGGCAACCGCAAGCCGTCGCCGGAGTGAGCTCGATCAGCTGTAGCGTAGGCACGGCATTGGCGGGGCGGGTCCCAGGACCCGCCCCGCGCTTCCGACCGTCTGCCCACCCCCCGCTCACCCCTAGGCGGGCGGTGGGAGAGGGCTAGGACTTCGGGGTCGACGCCCGGGCGAGGCGCTCGACGATTTCGACCAGCTTATGGTGCGCATCGCTGCGCGGATCGCGGAACTCGTCGACCGCGTGTTCGTCCGCAAGCCGGTTCAGGCGCATGAGTTCGCGGGCGCGCTGGCGCCGGCCCAGTTGCAGCTCGGACGGCCGATAGGTGAAGAGGAGCCGCCGCATTTCCGCCGGCCCGAAGAGCTGGCTGAATTCCGTCGCCGTCACATAGATCAGGAACAGCACGAGGATCCAAAGCGAGATTCCGACAAAGCGACTCCAGGAGAATGTGGAGACCAGGTAGGTCGGGAAGTCGCCGGGATGGTTGCCCTCGACCAGGAAATGCACGAAGCGCTCTCCCAGGCGCGCGAAGAACACCGCGATCCAATAGATCGCCGTCTTGAACAGGATCGGCAGGATCAGCGGAGCCCGATCGAACAGCTTGAGGAAGGGCATGGCGTTGGCGGTGATCACGGCCTTGCCGACGACAAGCGCCCCCAGCGTTGCAAGCATGAACGTGCTGACGGCCCTGGCATAGTCAGCGACGAGGAGATTCGTCGTCAGGACGATGAAATTAAAGCCGACGAAAAAGAAGATCGTCGGCGGCAATGCACTGCGCAGCTCGTGCAGCAGCTTGGCAGCGACGCGCCGGGGAAGCGGGGGCGCTGCCACCGGCCGTCCCGCCGACGCGAGGATGCCGGCGTCG
>Ga0335069_10016107_pt1 | contig 10443 bp, 9 predicted proteins | sample Lox_Sample_11_FD_206714 | JGI IMG/M metagenome (GOLD analysis project Ga0335069, IMG submission 206714) | Soil microbial communities from Loxahatchee National Wildlife Refuge, Florida, United States - Lox_Sample_1.1 | ecosystem: Environmental > Terrestrial > Soil > Wetlands | place: USA: Florida...
AGGATCTCCATCGTCTTCGCCGTCTTCGGCTCGATCTTCTTGATCTCTTCGGGCTCAATGATGACGTACTCGTCCTTGCGGTACTCGTATCCTTTGACGATATCGCTGCGATCGACCACTTCGCCGTCCGCCAGGCAGACATACTGCTGCTTGAGGCGTGACTTGTCGGTGCGATGTAGCATGTTGAAGGAAATGCCCGAACTGCGTGCGCCCGAAAACAGGCGCACCGGCATTGAGATGAGTCCGAAGGTCAGATATCCGGTCCAGACTGAGGCGGCCATAGGTCCCCTTGGCAACGTGATGACAAAAGTCGCTTTGCGACGTGAGTTTAAACTACATTCCAAGTCTTTGATGCATAAAGGTCGCGCTGGTAACCCAGAGTGAAAGCACGATGTAGGGGGTTGGGCGTGGCGACCATACTATAAGTAGTAGTGATTGCAGGGGTTCCTCGATACTGCGGCTCAAACAGGATTTTGATCACTCCTTTACATCGCGTTGTTATGGCCGGGGTCGTGACCCTGATTTTCACCGCCCTGGCCCGCTGGCTTCGCGGGGTGAGCTTTTCGGGCGCGATTGCCGGAGCGGTCGTCTGTTTCGTGATGTACGTCGCCGAAGGACCGGCTGCAGTTGCCACCTTGGTTGCCGTCTTTGTGCTGACCTGGATCAGCACCCGCTTCGGCTATCGACGCAAACAGGGACTTGGCACCGCTCAAAGTGCCGACGGGCGCACGTGGTCTCAAGTCCTGGCAAACTTGGCGGTCGCGGCAACTTGCGCAGTCTGCTTCCGGGCGTTGGAGCGTGAGGTATTTGTGCTGGCTACGGTCGCGGCTCTGGCAGAAGCGGCGACTGACACGGTGTCGAGCGAGTTCGGTCAGGCGCGCAGCCGCACCGCTCGCCTGGTCACGACATGGAAAGTGGTTCCCGCCGGAACCAACGGTGGGATCAGCCTGATTGGAACGTTGGCAGGTATTGCTGCGGCGGCCTGCGTTGCGGTGGTTGCATTTGCGACGCGGCTGATCCCAATGCAGTGGATCGCCATGGCAGTAATCGCGGCTTTCGTCGGAATGATCTCCGACAGCTTTCTCGGGGCCTTATTGGAGCGGCGCCGCGTGCTGAATAACGACTCGGTCAACTTCCTGGGGACGCTTACTGCCGCAGGCTTGGCGCTGCTGCTGGCATGAAGTTACTATCGTTCCTTGCCGCTCGTATCTTTCCAGTCAAGAATTGAGGTGCACCCTCAGTCCACCACCTGGCATCTCAAATATGTACATGACTGGCCGTTCTTTTATTGTTGGTTGCGTTTTGGCGATTGCGGTTCTGCTGTTCGCGCAGCATCGCCAGGCCGCCGTTTCTCCGGTTGGATTTCATTCCGTCGTTGACCTGACGCATTCGTTCAATTCGCATGTCCCGACTTATGAAGAGTCAGCGCAATCTCCGTATCAAGTAAAGACGGTCGCCACGCTCGACAAAGACGGCTACTTCGCGCGCGACATCTCAATGCCTGAGCATTTCGGAACTCATCTGGATGCGCCAGCTCACTTCGCGCACGGATTGTGGACGGTTGACCAGATTCCGCCGGAGCGCCTGATTGCGCCGCTGGTTGTGCTGGATGCGAAAGCGGGTACGAGTTCTAATCCTGACTATCAGATCGCGGTCGAGGATATTTCGCACTGGGAGCAGGCTCACGGACAAATTCCTGAGAACGCCGTCGTGATCACCAACACAGGATGGGAATCGCGCTGGAACTCAGCCAAAGACTATCGCAATGCCGATGCGAAGGGCGTCATGCACTTCCCCGGCTACTCGCTCGAAGCGGCGAAGTTCCTGGTCGAAGGCCGTCACGCACTGGGCCTGGGAATCGATACTCTCAGCATCGACTACGGCCCGTCCAAGGATTTCCCCGTTCATCACTACACCCTGGGGCATAGCCTGTATCACCTGGAAAACGTCGCCAACCTCGACAAGGCGCCCGCTAGCGGCGCGTTAGTGATTTCCGCGCCCATGAAGTTGGAAGGCGGCTCCGGCAGCCCGGTGCGCATCCTGGCACTGGTTCAGTAAGAAATTTGTAGCCTTTGGTGATACGTCCTCATCTCACCTCCTAAAGTGAGGAAAAATGAGCGACCCGCGATATCCCATTGGACCTTTCCGCTACGACAACCCACCCACTGAAGCTCAGCGTAATGAATTCATCAACGATGTTGAACGCACACCGAGCGCGCTACGCGCGGCGGTCAAGGGATTGTCACCCTCGCAGATTGAAACTCCATACCGCGAGGGGGGCTGGACAGTGCGCCAACTGGTGCATCACGTTCCCGAAAGCCACATGAACGCTTTCATCCGTTTCAAGTTGGCGCTAACGGAAGATGAGCCCACGATCAAGCCTTACATGGAAGATCGCTGGGCGAAGTTGTCCGATATTCCGGCCACGCCGATCGAGACATCACTGGCTCTTCTCGATTCGCTTCACCAGCGTTGGGTGATCCTGTTGCGCGCCATGAAAGCCAACGACTGGAAGCGAACCTTTCGGCATCCTGAACGCGGCGAGACGCTCACGCTAGAGAAGAACCTGGCCCTGTATTCGTGGCACGGCAAGCATCACGTTGCGCACATTACGGAACTTAGAAAGAAGATGAGTTGGTAGTTGCGAAAGCGAATTCTTTGTCATTCGGAAACCCTCGCGAACGATTAGCGACCCCGCCCGCTTCGTCCAGTAACCCTGAATCTGCTACCATCCATCTTCATCTAAGAAGAATTCTGCGTGCACGTCTTTACGACCATTGCCGGGATCGTCATTATTCTCGCAGTCCTGCTGGACGCGTTTGAAACCGTGGTGCTGCCGCGGCGAGTGCGGCGGCAATATCGGATCACCTCGTGGTTTTATCGCCGTGCGTGGGCTCCCTGGCGAAAGATCACGACTCATATCAAATCGCCGAGCCGGCGTGAGAATTTCCTGGGTTATTTCGGGCCGTTGTCGCTCCTGCTCTTATTAGGGCTCTGGGCAGGTGCCTTGATTTTCGGCTTCGCTCTTGTCCAGTTCGGTGCGGGCGAGCACGTGCAGATCAGCAACGAGCGGATCACATTCTGGGGGCTGATTTACCACAGCGGAGAGACATTTTTTACGCTCGGCTATGGCGATATTGTTCCAACCTCAGTCATCTCGAGGTTGTTGGCCGTCCTCGAGGCTGGCATGGGGTTTGGTTTTTTAGGCACCGTGGTGGGATATCTGCCGACAATCTACTCGGCTTTTTCGCGACGCGAGGTTCAGATCTCCATGCTGGACAGCCGGGCGGGATCTCCGCCGACAGCATCAGAGCTGCTAGCGCGGGTCGGCGCCCAGTTCCAGCAACTGGAATTCGACCAGACTCTTCGGGAGTGGGAGCACTGGGCGGCCGAGATTCTGGAAAGTCACATTTCGTATCCGCCGCTGGGTTTCTTTCGTTCGCAGCACAGCAACCAGTCATGGCTGGGAGCCCTGACGACCATCCTTGACACGACTGCCTTGATCATCGCCGGAGTGAATGGCATCCGGCCGGAACAGGCGAAACTGACGTTTGCCATGGCGCGCCATGCCGTAGTCGACCTGGCGCAGTTGTCAAAGGCGAACTACGATCCAGAGTTCCCCGACCGATTGCCGGAAGAGGAACTGACAAGATTGCGAACGTCATTGGCCAGCCATGGAGTGCAATTGAAAGAGGGCGTGGAATTTGAAGAAGAGTTGCAGCGCCTGCGCACGATGTATGAACCGTACTCGCAGGCCACGGGACAGGTTCTGTTGATCAATCTTCCACCGTGGGTGCGGACCGATACGAAGCGCGATAACTGGGAAGCGGGGCCTTGGGATCGCGCGATCCAGGCAAAGAGTCTGGCTGCGCTTGGTCAGGCGCGCGCGCGGCAGCAGCGGATCGACGATCACTTCTGACGCAAGTGGTACCATTTTTCCTTCCATGAAAAAGATTGGCGAAAATGTGGTGCGGATTGAAGCCGAAGCGCTGCGAAGGCTGGCAGATCGCATTGCCGGGCCAATGGCCGAGGCATTCAATCGTAGCGTCGAAATGCTTTACAGCTGTAGCGGACGCGTAGTCGTCACCGGCATGGGCAAGAGCGGGATCATCGCGCGAAAAATCGCGGCAACCTTGAGTTCGACCGGAACTCCGGCACTGTTCATGCACCCGGTTGAGGCGGTGCATGGCGATCTGGGAATGGTGGTGCGTGGGGATGCAGTGATTGCGCTGTCGGCAAGCGGAGAGACGGAAGAGATTCTGCGACTGCTGGCGACCATCAAGCGGCTACAGGTTCCGGTGATTGCGCTAACCTGTGATGAGATTTTTGGCGAGTCCGCGGGCGAGGGCGCCCGCGCCACACAGGCTTCAACACTTGCCGGCGCGGCGGATATTGCGCTGGACTGCTCAGTGGCGAAGGAGGCGTGTTCACTAGGATTGGCGCCGACGGCATCGACTACTACGATGCTGGCGTTGGGCGACGCATTGGCGATGACGCTGGCAGAGAAGCGCGGATTTAAGGAAGAAGATTTTGCCAACCTGCATCCCGGGGGAAAGCTCGGCAAACGTCTGGCACGAGTCGAGTCACTGATGCACACAGGAGACGCCGTGCCTCGCGTCACTCCGCAGACCAAGATGCCGGATGTGATTTATGAAATGTCGCGAAAGAAGCTGGGCGTCACAGCTGTAGTGGACGGAGAGAAACTGGTCGGCGTGATTAGCGACGGAGATCTGCGGCGGTTGCTGGAGAAGCGCGGGAAAGATGTGCTGGATTTAACCGCGGAGGAATGCATGACAAGAAATCCCAAAACGATTTCGGCACAGCAATTTGCGGCAACCGCTCTCGCAGTTATGGAAGAGAAAAAGATCACGTCCCTGGCGGTAGTCGACAGCGAAGAAAATTTACAAGGCATCATTCATCTGCATGATCTTTGGGGAACCGAGATGATGTAGCGCCGGCGTCCCGCCGGCTGTCTGGAGGGCATCTTAACCTCCGATTGCGCGGGCGGGACGCCCGCGCCACAGCCGCCGAGGCGGCGGCGCTACAATAAAACTATGTATCACTACGATCCCAATACGGCGCTGGAAGAGTTGACTGAAGACGCGAACTTGCCGAATCCGGTTCATGTACGAGACATGATGTTGCGCAAGCATCTGTCGGCGAACAAGTCGCTGGAACTGAATCGGATGTTCAGCGAATATCAGAAATTTTTCGGCGAGACGCAGAAGCTAGGGAAAGAGATTTTGAAACAGTTAGTAGCTTGAATTCTTGAAGCGCTAAACGCGTCTCACTCGGCAGTTTACGCCGACTCACGCCCGCCCAATCATTTACAATAACCAATTCCCTGCTGCTCAGGAATCTCATCTATGCATCGCTGGTCTGAATTGTTTATTCCCACGCTGCGCGAGGCTCCGGCCGACGCCGAGGTCGCCAGCCACAAGTTTCTTGTCCGTGCGGGCTACATACGTCAGCTTGCCGCCGGGCTTTACTCTTTCTTGTTTTTAGGCAATCGCTCGTTCAACAAGATTGTCGCCATCGTCCGCGATGAAATGGACAAGATCGGCCAGGAGTTTTATTTGCCGGCATTGCATCCTCGCGAGGTGTGGGAGGCAAGTGGCCGCTGGGCCGTCATGGGCGACAACCTGTTCCGCCTGAAAGACCGTAAGGGCACCGATATGTGTCTGGGCATGACGGAAGAAGAAGTCATGACCGAGATCGCCCGCAAAGAACTGCGCAGCTACAAGCAACTGCCGCAGATCTGGTATCAGATTCAATCGAAGTTTCGCGACGAGCCTCGCCCGCGGGCCGGATTGCTGCGAGTACGGCAGTTCATGATGAAGGACTCTTACTCGTTCGACATTGACGCTGAAGGGCTCGATGTTTCCTACAAGAAACATTACGACGCCTATTGCCGGATCTTCGACCGTTGCGGATTGAAGTACATGATCATCGAAGCCGATTCCGGCGCGATGGGCGGATCGCAGTCGCAGGAGTTCATGGTGCGTACCAACGCCGGCGAAGACCAGGTGGTCAGCTGCGATGCGTGCAAGTACGCCGCGAACCTGGAGAAGGCGAGCTCGAAGCTCGACGCCGTTCAGGATCTCGCCGCCGAAGGCGATGGCAAGCCGGTCGAAGTGCACACACCGGGCCAGAAGACGATTGAAGATGTCGCGAAGTTTTTAGGTGTTTCTCCGAAAAACAAGATTAAGACGCTGGCTTATGTCGCGGAAGAAAAAGATGCCAAGAGCAGCAAGGTGAGCTCGCGCGCTGTGGTTGTGCTCATGCGCGGCGATCATCAGTTAAACGAGGCGAAATTTTCAGCTGCAATCGGCGGCAAGCAGACTCGTCCTATGCAGGAAGATGAGATCAAGCAGCTGTTCAAGTCGCCCGCGGGATATCTTGGACCTGTCGGTATCGTTTGGGCGAAAGATCTGAACGATGTTGCCAAACCCGTGTTGCTGGTCGACAAGGCTCTTGAAGGGCGCACGAACCTGATTGCGGGTGCAAATAAAGAAGACTATCACTTGAAAAATCTGACTCCGGGCGAGGACTTTCAAGCCACGGGGTTCGCCGATTTGCGCAGTGTAAGCGCAGGGGAGCCCTGTCCGAATTGCGGCAAGGCGTTGCGCATCGATACGGCAGTGGAAATCGGGCACATCTTCAAGCTCGGTTACAAGTACACCAGGTCGATGGGCGCGACTGTGCTCGACCGCAATGGCAAGGAAGTGAACCCGATCATGGGGAGCTACGGCATTGGCGTGGAACGCATCCTCACCGCGGCCATCGAGCAGAGTAATGATGAAAATGGTTTCTGGCTTCCACCCCAGATCGCGCCATTTGAAGTAGTCGTCACTCCCACGAATATCGGCGATGACAAGCTGAAGAACGTGGCCGAAGACATTGCCCAGCGCCTGGAAGCGGCCGGATTCGACGTGTTACTAGACGACAGGGACGAACGGCCAGGGGTCAAATTCAAAGATGCTGACCTAGTGGGCATACCCTTTCGTGTAACCGTGGGAAAAAAGGTTACCGAAGGCACGGTCGAGGTAGTTCATCGCTCGACTCACCAGGTACAGGATGTTAGCATCGCTGCAATAGTAGAGCACTTCAAAGCCTTGCAGCCGGCGCGCTAAAACTCCCCGAAAAAGCCGGCCCGGAGCGGAGCAGCGATGGGCACGATCAAGATGATCTTCGGCATTCTGGTGATTGTGGGCTCGGTGTATGTTGGCGCTGTGCTCATTCCGGTGTACTACGCCAATTACCAGTTCCAGGACAGCATCAAGACCGAAGCCACGCTGCAGACCTACACCAACCGGCCTGAAGGCGATATTCAGGATGATGTCTTCAAGAAGGCGCAGGACCTGGAAATTCCGGTCAGCAAGGACCAGATCAAGGTTGAGCGGCATGGCTTGCAGGGGACGGGTTCCATCACCATCCGTGCACCATATTTGGTCCATGTGAACCTTCCTGGTTACCCGATGGACCTGCATTTCGACGCTTCTACGGAAAACAAGAGCCCTTTCTAGAGGGCCGCGCGTATCGCCCTGATTTAAAATAATCGCAATCCTACAGGCTGGCATTTCGGTTGTCTTTGGCGCAGATGGCGGAGGCAAAGGCCATACTGGGGATAACGAAATCCGCCAAGGCTTCATCTCACGGAGGGGAGCGAGAAACGCGATTCGCGGCAATCTGAAGTGGCCATCAAGATAAAAATTCCGAAAAGAAAAGCGACAGGCGAGAAAGGTAGCGGAAAGCCTTGGCAAGACCCGGTCATTCGCATCGCCATGGCGACGTTCGTCGTGCTGGCCGTGGCAATCACCGCATTCTTTTCCTATTACTACATCAAGTACGACCGGATCATCGAACAGCGGTTTCGCGGGAAAGTATTTAGCAGCTCGGCGAAGATTTACGCCATTCCCCGCGCGGCGAAGGTCGGGCAAAAAGCTACCTCACGGGAGATTGCCGCAGAGTTGCGCGATGCAGGCTACACCGAAGACGGCAGCTCGCAGATCGGCAACTACAAACTGGTCAAGAGCGGCATTGAGATCAAGCCCGGTCCACAGTCTTATCACAGCCCGGAAGCAGCAACGATTCATATCGATGAAGGCAAGATTATCAGCATCAGCGGGAAGTCGGGCGAACTGGGCGCGTACGAACTCGAACCGCAGATGGTGACTGGACTGTTCGACGCCGAGCAACGCTCGAAGCGGCAGGTCGTCAGTTATGACCAGATCCCAAAGGTGATGGTCGACTCCGTGCTGGCGATCGAGGACCGCCGATTCTTCCAGCACAGCGGGGTGAACTTTATCCGTATGTTCGAAGCCGCCTGGATTGATTTTGTGCACGAGCGTCACGCGCAAGGCGGGTCGACTTTGACCATGCAGCTTTCCCGCGGCTTCTTCCTGACGCCAGAAAAGACGGTGAAACGAAAGCTGATCGAGATGCTGATCGCGATGGAACTCGAGCAGAAGTTCAGCAAGCAGCAGATTTTCGAGTTCTACGCGAATTGGGTCGACTTGGGCCAGCGTGGATCGTTCACCATTAACGGGTTTGCCGAAGCTTCTCGCGCTTACTTCGATAAAGATCTGAAAGACATAACACTGCCGGAAGCGGCGATGCTGGCGGGGATCATCCAGCGGCCCAGCTATCTATCTCCTTACCGGCACCCGGAAAGGGCCCAGGAGCGTCGAAACCTGGTACTCGAAAGCATGGTGGAGACTGGCGCCATAAGCCGGGCCGCGGCGGACAAAGCGAAAGCCACGCCGTTGAAGCTCGCACCGCCTAATGTCGAGGCCAGCGATGCTCCTTACTTTGTGGACCTGGTGCGCGACACGCTCAGCGGACGATTCAACGAACACGAACTCAACGAACAGTCGTATCGGATTTACACCACGCTTGATCCTGAATTGCAGAAGGCTGCTGCGCAGGCGGTAGAGACTGGCATCAAGTTGGTTGATGATCAGGTCACTAAGCGCAGAACGAAAAAGACCAAAGTCGGCAAAAATAAGTACGAGACTCACGTCGAACCAGGGCCGCAGGCGCAGGTGGCGCTGGTGGCGATGGATCCGCACACTGGGGAAGTCTTGGCGCTGGTCGGAGGACGGAACTACGGTTGGAGCCAGCTCAATCACGCCGTAGCTAAGCGACCCACGGGATCGATCTTCAAGCCTTTTGTTTATGCGGCAGCGATGAATACCGCGGTGACAGGTGGGAATCCGGTATTTACGCCGGCATCGATGGTGACTGATCAACCGACTACGTTCGCCTATGGCGATCAGATCTACGAACCACGCAATTACAAAGAGGAATATCACGGCGATGTAACGGCTCGCTATGCGCTGGCCATGTCCCTAAACAATGCGACGGTCAAGATGGCGGAAGAGGCGGGCTACGACAAAGTGGCTGATCTGGCGAAGGCGGCTGGCATCACCTCGGTGAAGCCGACGCCGGCGATGGCACTCGGAGCGTACGACGCCACGCCGTTGGAAATGACCTCAGCCTATACCGTCTTCGCGAATTCCGGAGTGCGCCTATCCCCAATCCTGGTGAATTCGGTTCGCAACGCCAACGGAGACATGGTCGCCGACTTCAAGCCGGAACACCGTGACGTGCTTGATCCGCGCATTGCCTACGTCATGACCGACATGATGGAAGGCGTGCTGAACTTCGGTACCGCGTACGACGTGCGGCTTCGCGGTTTTACCGCTCCCGCTGCCGGCAAGACCGGAACCTCGCACGACGGTTGGTTCGCAGGTTACACCACAAATCTTCTGTGCATCGTATGGGTAGGGTTTGATGATTACAGCGACATCCGGCTGAGCGGAGCGCAGACGGCGGCGCCGATCTGGGCCGAGTTCATGAAGAAAGCCGTGACGCTGCCGCAGTATGCAGATGTTCGGTCGTTCTCGCAGCCGACCGGCGTGGTCGACGTGCAACTGGACAAGGGAACCAACCTGCTCTCGACGCCGTCTTGCCCGGACAGTTACTCGGCGGCGTTCGTCACGGGTACGGAGCCAACAGCCACGTGCGAGCAGAATGCCGGCGGAGTAAAGGGCTTCTTCTCGCGGATGTTTGGGCTGGGTGGCGAGAAGGCTTTGCCGCCGCCGGCTCCTGGAAGTCAGGCTGCGCCGAACGCGAACCCTAACCTGCAGGCACCAGTCGCACAAAACGGCGCTGGACAGGATCCGAATCAGGAACAGAAAAAGAAGAAGGGGTTTTTCGGCAAGATCGGCAGTATCTTTAAGGACGACAAACCGTCCAATAATGTGCCGCCGCCTCCTCAGAGTGATAACGATACGCACTAGCGGCGGTCAGGCATCGCAGGTCGTGAGGTGAATATGCATCGCATCGGGTCTTGGCTCTGCGGGTTGAGTCTGGTATTGACGCTGGTCCCCCTGATTCATGGGCAGGCGGAACTAGTTCAGGTCGTTCCACCGCAAGTGC
>Ga0335069_10016108_pt1 | contig 10442 bp, 7 predicted proteins | sample Lox_Sample_11_FD_206714 | JGI IMG/M metagenome (GOLD analysis project Ga0335069, IMG submission 206714) | Soil microbial communities from Loxahatchee National Wildlife Refuge, Florida, United States - Lox_Sample_1.1 | ecosystem: Environmental > Terrestrial > Soil > Wetlands | place: USA: Florida...
GATCCTTGCGAGGCCGTAAAGAAATGTTGACCTGATCTTTCCCGACGGAGAAAAAACCTGGCTTTGCCTGCGGCACCAGTGCCTCAGCGTGCTCCGCCAGAGACGCGGGATCGAGCGGAGTCTGTCCGGGTTGGACTTCGGCGTGGTACTGCGGGTTCAAGAAACGATCAATCTTCGCGCGAAACGCCAATATCGTTCCGGTCAGTCCAACCACAACCAGAAAGGCAGTCATCAGCAGACCGGTCCAGCGGTGGAGCCATACAAAATAGCGGTGAATCATGGAAGACCTCAAAACGACAGCTTCAACGCGAGTTGGATGGAACGGGGTCCACCGAACTGGTATAGCGGGCTCAGGGCACCGCCTCCGCTGCTGTTCCCGCCCAAGTACTGTCCCAATGTCTGTAGGGAATAACCGAACTGAGCGTTGGAACCAAAACCCAGATTGAGCGCACTATACGGGGGTGCGAAATTGGGATGGTTCAATACGTTGAACATTTCCGCGATGAACTGAAGCTTCAACGATTCGTGGATGGGAAAATCCCGATGCACTGCAAAATCCCACTGTGACGCGGGAAAACCTCGCAATGCATTTCGTCCAAGATCACCCTGGCGCGTGACGTTTCCATTCGCATCGACGGGAGGGAAACAGAAAGGGCCGACGCAGGACATATTTGGTCCGTCTGCGGTGTTATTGATGATCTTCCCTCCGGGATATTGCGGCCCATAGAGGTAAAGGGGAACTCCTGGAAGCAGGTCTGGCCTCACGTAAACAGGTTTTTCGGTGAACGACTGACTTGTTTTAATCGTTACGTCTACCGGCGGAGAGGAATAGGCCTTGACGATAGTCTGTACGGACCAGCCACTCAAAATGGCTCCGACGAATCGATCCGGTTTGTAAGCGGGAATGTCATAAGTCACGGCAACAGAAAACTGGTCACGAATATCGAAGTTCGAGGGCCCCCGATTGTCACTGATCCCTTCTCCGCCCTGGCCGAATACGGTCGAACCGGTATCGATGCTGTGTGCCAATGTGTAGGAAGCCAGCGCCTGAAGTCCGTGTGAAACCTGCCGTTGAAACTGAACTTGGAGGGCGTTGTAGCTGGAAGAGCCGCCGTTGTAGAACAGCCCAATTCCACCCGGATAGCTCGCAGGAGGAGAGTTGTAAGGGAAGATTGTCTGCACAAGTCTTCTTCCGGCTGCGCCAACATAGGAAACCGTTAAGCTTTGTTGATTGCCGAGTTCCTGCTGCAGGGAAACATTCCACTCAAGCGTATAAGGCGTTTGAAAGTGCGGGTCAAAACCAAGCAGCAGCCCGCTGTTCGAGGAGCCGGGAGGCACAATCGGGGGCGGAGCTGCATAGGCGGGTGCGAGAGGGAAAGTGCCACCGGTGGGTGGGTACACGACGGGGAGCTGGCTCCCGTCATAGAAGCCATATCCGGTGTAAGGATACGCATAGGCGACGAGGTTTCCGGCTGCGCCCGCAGCCAGATCGTCGTAGAGACCAAACCCACCGCGAAGCATAGTGGAAGGGGCACCATTCTTTTGCCGGAGTTGGTATGCAACGCCAACGCGAGGCGACACATTTCCATAGTTGGTTTGGTAAGCCGGTGTGCCTGGCGGAGCCAGCACGATCTGCGAGTAATCACTGATGCTGAAATTCTCGAGAGCCGGAAAAGGCGGACCGTCGATTGTTTGCGGGGGAAATTCGACACCCCATCGCAAGCCGTAGGTTAGGGTAAGGCGAGGCTTGAGCTGCCAACTGTCTTGGGCAAAGAGGCTAAAGGTCCGGAACAGGAAGGTTGCGGGAATATTCTGGTTGGTGAAGGCAAAGCCGACAATACCGGCCTCGGTACTGAGGTAGTCATTAAACCCTACAAACTGGGAGTATTGGGCTGGTGCGAATCGCGGCGACAATCGACGGTAGTCCACTCCGAACGAAAAGCGGTGGGCACCCTTCTGAATGGCGAAGTTGTCGAGCAGCTCGATCTGGCGCTGTAGACTCTCTTCGCCCGCTCCGATGTCGAGATACCCATTGGTGGTAAAGCCCGCTTGGAAACCCATATTGGCGTTCTGTAGATTGTAGCCACTGGGTAGAGGTGGCGAGGTTATGGGAGTGGCACCACCGAAGCTGCTCGACACGGAAGCGGCCGTACTATCCAGGCGACTGTAGTTAAATCGGAAGTCATTGGTCATGGTTGGAGTCAATGACCAGGTCGTTCCCACGGTGAATGTCTGTATCGTCTGCGATTGAACTCCTTTTTGACTAAGGGTGACGCCCGACCCAGGTCCGAATCCGTACTGCGCGATGCTGGACGGCGAGTAGTTATATCGGCCAAACAGGTTGAGTTTGTCTGTCAAACGATGATCGATCCGGAGACTGTAAGCATCCAGTGAACTGGGATCTGAAAAGGTCGCATTGAACTGAGCCACACCATTCCCTAGGTCGGGCTGGTTGGGGTCGTACGGATATGCGTTCAAGAACTGCTGCACTGCCGGTATCGCGTCCTGACGTGCTTGGAGATCGGGGACCTCGGTCAGTGCCGTTTGAGGCAGCCGGAGACGTAGTCCCTCATAGGAGAAGAAAAAGAAAGTCCGGTCTTTTCGAATCGGGCCGTCGATAGTTCCTCCGAAATCATTCTGTTGCTCCGGCGCTTTGGGAAGGGGAGTCGGATTGAAAACATTGACACCATTGAACCAATTGTTGGCATCCAAAACCGTATTTCGAAAATAATCAAAAAGAGAACCATGGAACTGGTTCGTGCCGGAGCGGGTGACGATGGAAATCTGCCCACCCGCGGTAAGACCAGAGTCCGGCGCAGCGGTTGAAGTCTCTATGCGAAACTCCTGCAGCGCGTCTACCGACACGAGACTGTTGGTCCCACCCGACAAGCTGGTTGCGCCCGCTTGTCCCCCAAGTCCCGCTCCTGGATTGCCTATATTCCCACCGATTCCGAAATTGGCACTTACCCCATCCACGGTCCAATAGTTTGAGGTCTCCCGCTGCCCGTTTACAACAAACGTATCTGTGTTTCCCGAGCCCGCGGTGGGGATGACGCCCGGCGCCAGCTCAATCAGGCTTTGAAAACTCCTCCCGTTCAGCGGTAGGTTATCCGCGAATTTGCGGTCCACGACGGTGCTCAGGGTTGCGTCGGTCGTGTTCATTTCCAAAGCGCTTCCTTCGACCGTAACGGTTTCCGCTTGTGATCCAAGCTGCAATACGAAATTTTGCTCTACCCGACCTTCGACTTGGAGTGTAAGACCTTTGGCGACGATTTCCTTGAAGCCCGCCTTGCTGATCACGAGTTGATATTGCCCGGGTATAAGGCTGCTGAAGAAATAAAGACCGACAGAATTTGTGCTGGAAATGGCGGTGATTCCGGTTTCGATCCGTGTTGCCTTGACCTGAACTTCGGTCACGGGACGCCCTTGGGGATCGACGACGGTGCCGCTAAGTGATGCAGTATCCGTCTGCGCGAAAACAGATGCGGCACAAAGCAAATTCAGCAGCGCAAAGCCCAGAAAAGACACTAGGCGCAAGCGAAAACGCATGAAACTCTCCTTCGTAGCGGTTCCGAACCACTGATAGCGACAACTTGAATTCAGGAACGTTACAAGGAAGAGAGAGGAGGCCCGCGCTGGCCGAGAGAAAAAGCAAAGACCGAAATCGAAGAGGGAACCGCCTCGATAGATACCAAGTCAACTTCGGGAAGGCGGTTCGCAATAGATTCTGCAACAAGCAAGAGTGCACTGGCGGTTGGAACGAGGAGAAGATTGCGGTAGGGGCACTCGGGAGCATTTGTCAGGACAACGGGATTCTGCGTGCTGGCAAACCGCGACCGCGCCATCTCCATCTGGCAGTGGTGTTTTCCGTCTCGGCGGCAACAGAGAGGGGTCGTATTCGCCGTCGTTGCCATCACGAACGGGGCGAACGTACCCCACGCGATGGCGGAAAGTATTAGGCTGGCAAGCAATCTTCGCACGATAGTCTGAGGAAAGTATCATGTGCGACGTTTGGATGACAAGCAATCGCTTTCACGCGCACTTGGCAACAATTCGACCGAACTTTCATAACAGCGGCGTAGCTGTCGCTAGAATCTTGATAGTTGCGACACCACGAGATTCGTCAGCCATGCTGAAGTGAAAGCAAGCATCCCCATGTACAGAAACTGAAGGACAGGCCATTTCCAGCTGTTGGTTTCGCGTCGCACAACGGCTAGCGTGGAGGTGCACTGGAGTGCGAAGGCAAAGAAAACTACCAATGCGGCCGCCCCAGCCGGGGAAAGATCGCGTCGAAGAGCCTCCTGTAAATTGAGAGAACGTGTTTCCGGGTCGACTCCGTAAATGGTCCCGAATGTCCCAACAATCACCTCACGGGCAAAGATGGACGTGAACAGGCCGATTCCGATTTTCCAATTGAATCCTAATGGATGTATGAAGGGCTCGATGGAACGGCCCAAGTGGCCGATGACGCTGTCTTGTATGGCGGGAGGTTCCCCGCTACTCAGCGGGAAATAAGTCAAAACCCAAAGAACAATTGCGACAATCAAGATGACCGCGCCGGCGTTCATCACAAAGACGCGGCAGCGGTCAATGAGCCGGACGGCGAGTGAGCGGAGCGAGGGCATGCGATATTCCGGGAGTTCCATTGAAAACGGCATGCCGCTGGATTTCAGGATCGATGACTTGAGGAGGAAGGCGGTCAGCATCGCCGCCAAAAACCCCAGAACGTAAAGACACAACATGGCTGTCGCCTGGAGCCCGAAGAGACCGCCAAGATACTTCGTGTTCGGCACGAAGGCGGCGATTGTAAGCGTATAGATGGGCAATCGTGCCGAGCAGGTCATGAAGGGAGTGATCAGGATGGTGGCCAGGCGGTCGCGCCTGTCCTCGATCGTTCGCGTGGCCATGATCGCGGGGATAGCACAAGCGTAGGCGGAAAGCAGCGGAACGAAGGATTTTCCGTTCAGCCCAATTCGCTGCATCACGCGATCGGCAGTCAATGCGGCGCGAGCCAAGTAGCCGGAATCCTCAAGTACTGCGATGAAAAGGAAGAGTAAAAGAATCTGTGGCACGAAAACGAGAATTGAGGAAAAGCCCCTCCAGATGCCGTTCAGAAGAAGAGATTGCAGCCAGCCGTCCGGAAGACGCTGGAATACGTCTTTGCCCACCGCGTCCAGCAGCACCTGGAAGTGATTGCTGAGCGGCTGGCCGATAGAGAAGACAGACTGGAAGACGGTCAAGACCACCACACCAAACACCACAGGGCCCCAGACCACATGCAGTAGGATTTCATCAAGCCGCTTCGTCCAGGCCGAAGGGACAGGCGCCTTGTAGTCTGACTCTTTCCGGATCTGCTGCGCCCACTTATGACAAGCCGAAACATTTTGCAAGATCGGAAAGTTGTCCTGCGACGCCGGAAACACCGGCTGTTGGCAGAATACCCGGACAGCATCGAGTCCGGCGCCATTTTTTGCGGACACCAGGGCCACGGGCGCGCCGATGGTTCCTGCCAACCGAACCAAGTCAATAGACCCCTCCCGTTTCTGCAATTCGTCAGACATGTTCAACAGAACCAAAGTTGGAAGTGCGACCGCGAGAACGGAGGGCAGAAGCGTGAGATGCCGCTCCAGGTGCGTTGAGTCCAGCACGACCAGAATCGCGTCTGGCTTAGCGACACCGGGAATCTTGCCACGTAGAGCTTTGCTGGCGACTTCCTCATCCTCGGAGTAAGAGGCGAGCCCGCGAATCCCGGGCAGGTCAACCACTTCTATTTCGAATCCGATTTCCCCGACAAGCCTGCCCGTACGGTACTCAACGGTGACTCCGGGATAGTTGGCCACCTTTTGGGTAAGCAAGGTCAGGCGGTTAAATAAGGTGGATTTGCCAGAATTAGGTGGGCCTATCAACGCGATCGTTCGCTTGCCGTTTGGGGAGGATAGGGCCTCGCGAGGCTCTAGTGTATGCCAAGACGTTGAGGCAGTAATCGAACTCAGCTTCATTGGTCTCCTGCGACTTGCGAAACGCGCATGCGCACCTGAATGCGTTCGGCGACCTCATGACGGATGGCAATCTCCGTGCCCTGCACACGGTAAACCGTTGGCCCGCGAAACGGGAGTTTACGCACGACTTCCACTTGGGCGTCGGGAACAAAGCCAAGCTGCATGACGTATTCGAGAGCGGGGGGCGGGAGGAGAAGTTGGACAATCTTGGCTATTTCACCGGCAGGAACTTCGCACAATCGCAGCAAACCTGGGGTGGCATTAGAAATCATCGGCGGCATTTCGAGGAAGGAACGATGAAATCCCTGAACGGACCTGAGAAATGCTCGATACTTCCCCTCACCCTCTGCGGTAGCGCAAAAATCCCTAGATCGCGGACGTGGCGCGTTCGACCTGCAAAGTATGCGTGAGCTTCGCGTGCAATTCCTCCGAATACCAGGCTGGAGCGTAATCGTCGAGGAGTTGGTAGACCTCGTTCAAAACCTGGAGGACATCCGTCTGCGGGGGAGTAGGACGAATTTCGGTCGTGGTCATCGGGGTAGTCGGGGAGGCGTTGTCAGTCAAGTCGCAGCGTTGGCAATCGGAAATGCTGTGGTCGAAGTCACGTCCATGGAACTTCATGTTATCGACTCCCTTCTGTGTAGAGATCCAGCTACAGACATCCGCGACTAGGGACGGGCAGCGGCCTGGAACCCGGCTCGGTGGTTCAGGCCCGAGGGTGGGAGTGGATCCAGACGAGCTCCAAGCGGCTGCCCTGTGTCGCATGAGGCCACCGATCCTTTCGCGAAACTGGAGGCAATCCTCGCGAGAGTCCGAACAGCGAGAAGGAATCACCTTGACGGTGGTGATCATCTCTTTGGCCACCTGGAGAGACTAGAGGAAACCAAACGCCTTGGGAATGTGGCAAATCGTCGCAGGGATGGCCTGGACGATATCGCTCGTTCTTTGCTTTTGCGCAACGTCTCGCAGTTCAATAGCGGAGAGAAACTCCAAGATAGACGGACCTTCCACGACCTGTCAGGGGCTTAATCAGGCTCATCCAGCCGCTTGCCATGAAGTCGTCGAAGTTCACGCCACCCAGAGGTAGTTCGTAAGCGCGATTCAGGAGGTTGTCACACCCTGCGTCGAAAGTGAGGCGTCCCCAGCGATAGCCCACCTGAGCACCGAGAAGCACGTAGCCCGGTGTCTGCTGTTCAAAGCGCTGCGGATCGACGTCCGACTTACGATCCACAGCTTGAAATTGCATCGCTGCCGTGAACTGTTTGTACGTCTCTTGCAGACGGAGGCTCGCGTTGAGGGGCATCATCTGATAGAGCCCGGTGCCTTGATCCAGCCTCTCACCACGAAGATAACCAAGGACTCCACTGAATTTGCCCTGCCCGAATTTCACGCTGTCCCACAGCCGGACGCTACCCGCGCCATCGACGCCATAAATTCTGGCGTCGTGATTAGCAAAGCGCAGTTGCGCGAAGGTGCTCTCACCGTAGACCGTGGTCGCGAGCGTGTCGACATCGATGTAATTCGAGATGTAGGTCAGATAGGGCGTGACTTTAATCGTCCACGGTCTGCCGGAGCGTGCCTGCCAGCTCACCGTTCCACCGACCGTGTTGGCGACTTCGGGCTTGAGGTCGAGGTTTCCCACGTAGTAGTTCCCATCACCGAACCATCCGATCATCCCGCTGGCCATCCAGTTGGTGGACCAGGCATATCGCTCGTAGAGATTTGGGCTTCGCGTTTTACGGGCATAACCGAATTCCACTGTCATCGACTCGTTCGGCTGATAGCGCGCCAGTGCCGTAACGTCCAGATTCACGTCCGTTCGTGCATGGCTCGCGGCGTTGAATGCGTCCGCATCTACAGCGTACATATCGGAGTAACCGCTGACCTGCCCTGTATTCATCCAGACCGTATCGTTCCTTATGCCCAGCAACGTGCTCCACTTCGCCGACCATTTGCTGTTTAATTCGCCAAACCAGGCCAACCGGGAGCGACGGCCGTCGTTGACGTTCACAAATGTGTCAGGTCCCATATACGGTTCTGTCCCAGGGACCGGAGGCCAATCGTCGTCCAAAACAAATCGATGGAGCTCACTTCCTATTCGGAGATTGTGTCGTTCGCTGATGGGCAAACCAGCCGCAACGGAGTATCCGGCGTCTCGCCCATGGGTGTTCATGGGCATCCACATCGGCATCGGGAATGTCGATTTATCTTTGCCGATGTTCATCGAGTGCCAGGTTCCCTGCCAATAGACGCGCGCATCCAGAAAACCCCATTTGAATGCTCGTTGGTAGCGCAGGTTCATCGATTCTGCATAGTTCCTTACCATGTCCATCTGCGCGTTGGTGAAACCTTGATAAGGAATATGGTGCAGCCCCGCCTGGAACGTAAACAAATTGCCAGAGAGGCGGGCCGCAACCGTCACCGTGTTGTCTGTAGATTGCGCGTAGGTTGATGTCACCTTGTGCCCGCCACCATCCGTATAGTCGTCAGCGTTTAGAAAAGACCCCGCGTAACCAACGGAGAACTTATCGTTGGCTGCCCAGGCTGACAAGGCGGGCCCGTAGTTCTCGCCGTTGCTCCGGTAAAAGCTCGAAATGACTCCGCCATAGCGCCAGCCTCGATCGCCGTTCGCAAACACCGGTGGCGGCGAATCGACGGACACAGTCCCGCCCACACTATCTCCGCCCATACTGACGGGCGTGATACCAGCAATCACCTGCACCTGAGAAACATTCCAGGGCTCGATATAGCTCATCGAAGGGTTCATGTGATTCGCGCAGGCATTCGAAATCGTCACGCCATTCACCACCACTTTCGTGCGCTCGTCCCCCAATCCGTGCAGCAGCGGCATGGATGCCAATTCGCCGTTGTGGCGCAGCGAAACCCCGGCCAGGTCTGTGAGTAGTTGCGCTGAATTGTGGCGCTGTATCCGGTCAGCGTCGCTGACTGCCTCTTGGTCCGCCGCCAGGGGAAGTTCGCTCGCTTCACCGGCTACGTTGACGGATTCCCGGCGTGGCGGGATCGCGAGCTTCACGTCCACATTCTGCGAGTGACCCGCTTCGACAGTCACCTCTTCTGTCCAGGGCTCGAAACCTGAGAAAGTGACTTTCATTCGATACTTGCCGGGTGCCAATTCAAAGCTGTATCTCCCATCGACACCGCTCTGCGTCTGGACGTGAGTGCCCGTAACTACATCCTCCAAAAGGACAATCGCACCGGAAACAGATCTACCCGAGGGATCCGCCACAAGGCCCATTAACCCAGTCTTGCTTGGCTGGGCCTGCGCAACCGCAGCACATAAGATGGTCAAACACACGAAATGCATTATCGCAAAGGGAATGCGTACCACTGCACATCGGAATCTCATGGGCCCTCGTGAATCAGTATTTACAAGGAGCGTTACAGCAGATCGACTCGCAGTCTCCGGGAGCGGCTAGATGGGAGCCATCGTTCACATCATGATATCGGGGAGAGAGAGGGCTGTCCCTGCGTCAAATTGACGCACACCGACAGCCGATCGTTGGGAAAAGCCACCGCACTATTTATTTGCGCGGCGGATACTTTGACAACTTTCTTTGCAGAGACCGGCGGTGCAAACCCAGCAGTTTCGCGGCCTGCGAAATATTGCCATTGCAATCGTCGAGCACACGGTTTATGTGCTCCCATTCGACTCTAGCGAGACTGGGGGTTTCCGGCTCCTTCAAATCCGGTCCTGCATCGCCCAACTCCCTCACGATTTTGCGATAAGCGGCCATAATTTGATCGGCGTCGGCTGGCTTTGTCAGAAGATCATCGGCACCCGCACGCACAGCCGACAGCGCCACGGGAATGCTTCCGTAACCGGTCAGCACGATGATGGTGCTGGTCTCGCTCAGTCCACGCAAACGCTGAACAATTTCGAGGCCAGGCATGCCTGGCAACCGGAGGTCGACAATCGCGAGATCTGGAGTTTGTGATTCTGCCAGTTGCACCGCACGATCTCCGTCCGACGCTTCGTAAACCTTCCAATGTCGCTTTTCGAGCGCACGGCGCAGTTGCGTGCGAAACACATCGTCATCGTCGACGACGAGAGCGATGAGTTGCGGCGAGTGGCTCCTAGGCGTCACGCATACCCTCCGGCTCCTCGTGGAGGGGGATTTCAAATACCGCAAGCGTGCCTTTTCCAAGGTCAGACGCATAGGTGAGGCGGCCACCCAGTTGTTCTGCAAACGCGCTGGCGAGGAAGGTGCCGAGCCCCATTCCCCTGCCCGGCTCCTTGGTGGTAAAGAACGGCTCGCCGATTCTGCGTAATGTTTCGTCAGACATACCGGCACCGTGGTCTTCGACGCGGAACTGAAGACGATCGCCCGCCACGCGAATCGAGAGATGAATCGGCAAGTTGCGAGGGCTGGCGTCCGCGGCATTCTTCAAGAGTGCGGTGACGGATTGAAGGATCGGTTCGCG
>Ga0335069_10016109_pt1 | contig 10442 bp, 8 predicted proteins | sample Lox_Sample_11_FD_206714 | JGI IMG/M metagenome (GOLD analysis project Ga0335069, IMG submission 206714) | Soil microbial communities from Loxahatchee National Wildlife Refuge, Florida, United States - Lox_Sample_1.1 | ecosystem: Environmental > Terrestrial > Soil > Wetlands | place: USA: Florida...
CGCGGCAACCCCGGGAACGGCCAGTGGCGCGGGGCCATCGACGTGCGCCGGATCGCCGGGGCGGTCGCCAGCCGCCAGTTGCCGAGCTTGTCGCGCGCCCGGGCGTCGTCCAGCCCCTGGCACGCGAGTTCGAGGCGCGCGCCGAGCGAGGCGTGCGCCGCGTCGTCGCCGTGCGCGGTTCCGTCGTCGTCGCCGCGCGCGGTTCCGTCGTCGCCGGCGAGCAGCCGGTGCAGCGTCGCCATCTGCGCGGCGGCGCCGGCGGCTTCGCGCGCCTGCGCGAGAAGCCGCGCGCGCCGCTCCGCCGCCAGCGGCAGGCGCTGCACGTAGGCTTCGAGGTCGACGCGCCGGCCATCGTGCCCGGCCTGGGCGGCGGCGCCTTCCTGCGCCTTCACGCGATCCACGATGCACGCCACCTCGTGCGTGGCGACGGCGACGCGATGCGCCGCGTCAGTCCGGCGGCAGGATATAGCTCCATGTCTCCGAGATCGTATCGATGCCGCTGCGCAGGAACGCGCGCAGTTCCACCGGTTTCTGTTCGTCGGCGCGCCGCACGCGCAACGTCATCCGCACGCCCCCGGTGACGCCATTGCGCTCGACGCGGCTTTCGATTATCTCGCCGTTCGCGTCGGCCCAGGTGCTGGGGTTCAGCGCGGCCTCGTCGACCTGCTTCAGCGCCGGTCCCTCGAAATCGATCGTGAACACGGTGCTCGGCCGCTCCTTGGCCGCTGCCGGCTGCTCGTCGGCCAGCGTGTGCCCGAAGCCGCGCCGGCTCTGCATGACCCACGATGACGGCGGATGACGCTCGGCCGCCTTCTGCCACAGCAGCCGGTACTCGAACTCGTAGGGTTCGCGCGGATGCGGCGGCGTGTCCGGCATCCAGTACGCGACGACGTTGTCGTTGGTTTCGTCGGGCGACGGGATCTGGACCAGTTCGACGCGACCGCTGCCCCAGGCGCCCTTCGGCTCGACCCACACCGAAGGCCGCAGGTCGTAGCGCGCGTCGAGCTCCTCGTAGCTCGAAAAACGGCGGTCGCGCTGCATCAGTCCGAAGCCGAGCGGGTTGGTCTGCGCGAACGAGGTCACCAGCAGGCGCTTGGGGTTCACGAGCGGCCGCCAGATCCATTCGCCGGTCCCGGCCTGGATCGACAGGCCCTGCGAGTCGTGGACCTCGGGGCGGTAGTCCTCGCGGACGGAACGCTGGTTGGTGCCGAAATAGAACATGCTCGTGAGCGGAGCCAGCCCGAGCTTGGTGACGTTTTCGCGCAGGAAGATGCGGGCGCGGATCTCCATGACGAGATCGTCCCCGGGCTTCAGCACGAAGCGGTAGGCGCCGGCCGCGCGCGGCGAATCGAGCAGCGCGTAGATGACGAGTTCCTTCGCCCCCGGCGCCGGACGCTCGATCCAGAACTCGTTGAAGCGCGGGAATTCCTCGCCGGAGATGAGCGCGGTGTCGATCGCGAGTCCGCGCGCGGAGGCGCCGTAGACCTGGCCCTTGCCGAGCGCACGGAAATAGCTGGCGCCCAGGAACGCGACGATCTCGTCCTTGTACGTCGGCTTGTTGATCGGGTAGTGGACGCGGAAGCCCGCGTAGCCGAGGTCGTGCCACTGCGACGGATCGAGCTGGCGGTTCGAGCCGTAGCTGAAGGCGGTCGGATCGAAGCGGATCGGCTTCACCGTGTCGGCGTTGACCTCGTTGATCTTCACCGGATCCGCGAAATAGCGCCCGGGATGGAAGAACTCCAGCTCGAACGGCAGCCCGCCGCCGCGCCACCACGCGCGCTCCGGCTTGTAGCGGATCTCGCGGTACTGCTCGTAGGCGAGATCGCGCAGCGCGTCAGGCAGCTTCGCCTCCGGCTTCCGGTACGGCTGGTTCGACAGCGCGCGCGCGCGTTCGACGACCTGGTCGAAGCCGAACGCCGATGCGACGACCGGGACGGCGACGAGCGTGGCAATCAGCGGGGCGAGGAGCGCAGCCGTGGGGAGTCGCATCGGGAAGGGAGTGTCGTTTGAACGCGGAGCCTGCCGCTGCCGCGCGGCAGATGCAGCGGGCCGAGGATTGTAGGTCCTCGCCCGACCGATTGCTGCAACGCGATCGATTCGCATCGTCGTAGCGCCTATGCGTTAAGCCATCCGGCCGGCCCTCGGCCTCGAGGCCGCATTCCCGCCGGAGCGACTACCGCGTTCGACCCATCCGGTGCGTCGCTGGCCGGGGTTCGACGCGGGGGAACGGGCTAACCTGCGGCGCGTGCAACTCGATTTCCTGCCGTCGTGGCCCCCGGTCTGGCCGAGCATGGTCGCCCTCGGCGTCCTGGCCTTCCTTTCGCTTGCGCTCGGCGAATTCGCGGCGCGCGTGCTGCGCCTGCCGCGGATGCTGGGCTACCTGGCGGCCGGCGCGCTGTTCGGGGCCGGCGGGCAGGTGCTCGACGGCCTGCAGATCGAAGGCCCGCCGCGGCGCACGCTCGACCTGGCGCTGGATTTCGCGACCGCCTTCGTGCTGTTCGACCTCGGCCATCGGGTCTCGTTCGGCTGGCTTCGGCGCAATCCGGCGCTGATCGCCTCGAGCCTCGCGGAGTCGACGGCGACGTTCCTGCTGGGCTTCGCGTCGCTGCGGTGGTGCGGGCTCGCGACGCTGCCGGCCGCGCTGCTGGGGGCCGTCTCGATCGCGACCTCGCCCGCGATCGTCCTGTCGATCACGCGCGAGCTGCGGACGCAGGGCCAGGTGACCGAGCGCACGCTGCTCCTCACCGCGCTCAACTGCATCTACGCGATCGTCGTCTCGACGCTGATGCTGGCGTGGGCCCACTTGCAGTACCGCGGGACGCTCGGCGCCTACGTGCTGCAGCCGCTGTATCTCGTCATCGGGTCGGCCGTGCTCGCGGCGGTCGCGGCGCGCATCCTCGTCGCGGTACTGGCCACGGCGGTCGAGCGCGATCGCGGCGCGCAGATCATGACGATGCTGGCGCTCGTCGCGATCGTCTTCGGCGTCGCGCAGGCGCTGCGGCTGTCGCATCTGCTCACGCTCCTGGCGTGCGGCGCGTTCGTCCACATGTTCGACCGGCGGCGCCGGCTCGCCGGGACGGAATTCGGGGTGATGTCGTCGTTCGTTCTCGTGCTGTTCTTCGCGTTGTCGGCGGCCACCGCCGACTTCGACGCGACCACGCTCGCCTGGGGGCCGGCGCTCGTCCTGGTCGCCGTGCGGATCGCCTGCAAGGTCGGTGGCGTCGCCGCGTTCGCCCGCCTGAGCGGCGTGCGGACGCGACAAGGGATCTGGAACGGCGTCGCGCTGGCGCCGATGTCGACGTTGGCGCTGCTGCTGGCGCGCCAGGTCGGCCTGGCCGACGCCAAGCTGGGCGCGCAGATGCAGTCGGTCCTCGTCGTCGCCGTCGTCGTGCTGCAGGTCGGCGGCGCGCTGGCGCTCACCCGCGCGTTGCGGGCCACCGGGGAGGCCCGCGGCACGCCATGACCGAATCCCTGGAATTCAAGCGTTCGAACGCGCTGTCGATGGGCGTCGAACTGGAGCTGCAGGTCGTCGACCGGCGCACCGGCGACCTGACCCGTGGCGCGCCGGACCTGATCGCGCTGCTGGCGCGCAAGCCGGTGCCGGGCGAGGTGAAGCCGGAGATCACCGAAAGCATGATCGAGGTCAGCACTTCGGTGCATTCGGCCTACGGCCCGCTGCTGCAGGAACTGCAGGCGATCCGCTCGGCGCTGACCGCCGCCGCCGACACGCTCGACCTGCACGTCGGCGGCGGCGGCACGCACCCGTTCCAGCGCTGGTACGAGCGGCAGATCTACGACCGCCCGCGCTTCCGCCACGTCGCCGGCCTCTACGGCTACCTGGCGAAGCAGTTCACCGTGTTCGGTCAGCACGTGCACATCGGCGTCGAGGACGGCGACCGCGCGCTGAAGCTGCTGCATGCGCTGGCGCGCTATGTCCCGCATTTCATCGCGCTTGCCGCGTGCAGCCCGTACTACCAGGGTTCCGATACGGCGTTCGACTGCTCGCGCCTCAATACGGTGTTCGCGTTCCCGCTGAGCGGCCGCGCGCCCTTCGTCACCGACTGGGAGGGCTTCGAGCGCTACTTCGGCAAGCTGCGCGCGCTCGGCGTCGTCGAGAGCATGAAGGACTTCTACTGGGACATCCGACCGAAGCCGGAGTACGGGACGATCGAGGTTCGCGTCTTCGACACGCCGCTCACGGTCGACCGTGCGGCCCAGCTGGCGGCCTACGTCCAGGCGATCTGCGCGTTCCTGGCCGACCAGCGCGTCTTCCCGCAGTCGGAAGACATCTACCTCACGTATTCATACAACCGCTTCCAGGCCTGCCGCTTTGGCCTCGAGGGCCAGCTGATCGATCCGCTCGCCGGCAGTGTCGTGGCCGTGCACCAGGACGTCATCGCGACGGTGGAGCGCATTCGCCCCTACGCGCGCGCACTGCAATCCGATGCCGCGCTCGACGCGATCGAGCGGATCGCGCGCGGTGGTGGCAACCATGCGCGCTGGCAACGCAGCGTCTTCCAGCGCACGCGCTCGCTGGCGGAGCTGGTCGGCGAGAGCTGCGAGGCGTGGCGGCGCGTCGACGCCACCGACGGCATCGCCAAGGGCTAGCGCGTTCGCCTGGCGGCGACAAGCCGCGCGCCGCACGTCGAAAACTACGGCGTGCCGGATTCCGAGGCGGCGTCGCCGCGCGCCGGATTGCCGGCCAGCGGCGGGAGCGGCGCGGCGAAGCGGGTCGTCTCCGCGTCGCGCCAGCAGATGCCCGTGTGCAGCCGCAGCAGCGCGACCCAGTCCTTGAGCCAGAGTTCCGCCGAAGACTGCGAGCCGTAGGCCACGACGCTCGTCAGGCTCAGCGCGAAGCCGAGCGCGAGCGGGTTGACCCGCGGATGCGGACGGCCGACGTAGCGCCACGCGAAGATCGAGAACGCGGCGAGCCCGATCGCCAGGCCGATCACGACCTCGGCTTCCGAATGCATGTGCAGCACGACGCGTGACGTCGCGACGAGTGCGACCAGCGCGACCCAGCCGCCGAGCCACAGCGGACGCAGCACGCGCGGCGTGTGGGTCGCGAGCACGAGCGCGATCGTGCCGTAGACGATCGTCGAGCCGCCGACGTGCCCGCTCGGGCTGCGCACCAGCAGCCGCCACGTGGCGCCACACGACAGCAGCGTCAGCTTGAGGACCGCCAGCGTCGCGAGGCAAAGCACGAGCGCGCCGAGGAAGGCGGCCGCGGCGGCGCGCGATTCGGAGCGCCACAACGTGAACGCGACGACCACCGACAGCGGCAGCAGCAGGTCGAGGTCGCCGAAATTCGTGACGAGTCGAAGGAAGTGGATCAGCATCGGGAGGAACATTAGCCACGCGCGGCTTCCGCAGCGCACCAAAGGATACCGCATTTGTGTTATTCGGGGGTGATCGAGCCGGCCCCCGGCCGGATGTTCGGATCGCGCCGCGATCCGGCGCGGCGATTCGACGACACAATTCCGGTGACGCCGAGCCGGACGTCCAGATGCCTGAGCAAGCCCGTGGAAACGCCATGAGCCTTGAAGTCGAAGTCGACCGGATCCTCGACGCGGTCGGGGTCGATGCATCGCGCCGTCGCGGCGGGTCCCTCGCGGTGACCTCGCCGATCGACGGCAGCGCGATCGGCGCCGTGGCGCCGGCGACGCCCGCGGATGTCGAGGCCGCGCTGCAGGCCGCGAGCGCGGCATTTCTCGACTGGCGGACGGTGCCGGCGCCGCGGCGCGGAGAACTGGTGCGCCGGTTCGGCGACGAACTGCGCCGCGCGAAGCGCGATCTGGGCCTGCTGGTCACGCTCGAGACCGGAAAGATCGTCTCCGAGGGCCTCGGCGAGGTCCAGGAGATGATCGACATCTGCGATTTCGCGGTCGGCCTTTCGCGCCAGCTGCACGGGCTGACGATCGCCTCCGAGCGGCGCTCGCACCGGATGATGGAGACGTGGCACCCGCTCGGCGTCTGCGGCGTCGTCTCGGCATTCAATTTCCCGGTCGCCGTCTGGGCGTGGAACGCCGCGCTCGCGCTCGTCTGCGGCGATCCCGTCGTCTGGAAGCCGTCGGAGAAGACGCCGCTCACGGCGCTCGCCGTCGATGCGCTGCTGCGCCGCGCGATCGCGAGCTTCGCTGGCGACGCGGATGCGGTTCCGCCCGGCTTGGCGGCGCTGCTGGTCGGCGGCCGCGAGGTCGCCGCGCAACTCGTCGACGATCCGCGCGTCGCGCTCGTCTCGGCGACCGGCTCCACCGCGATGGGGCGTGCGGTCGGGCCGCGCGTCGCGGCGCGCTTCGGCCGGTCGCTGCTCGAACTGGGCGGCAACAACGCCGGCATCGTCCGCCCGTCGGCCGATCTCGACCTGGCGCTGCGGGCGATCGCCTTCGCCGCGATGGGAACGGCCGGGCAGCGCTGCACGACGCTGCGCCGGCTGTTCGTGGCCGGCGGCATCTACGACCAGTTCATGCCGCGACTGAAGCGCGCCTTCGCGACGGTCCGGGTCGGGGATCCGCGTGAGGCGGCGACGCTCGTCGGCCCGCTGATCGATCGCGCCGCCGGCGTCGCGATGCAGGCGGCGCTGGACGAGGCGCGCGCCCTCGGCGGTCAGGTGACCGGCGGCGAGCCGGTCGATCGGGGCGGGCGCGGAACGTACGCGCGGCCGGCGCTCGTGGAGCTGCCGGCGCAGTGCGGGCCGATGCTGCGCGAGACGTTCGCGCCGATCCTCTACGTCGTGCGCGAGGACGACCTCGAGCGGTCGATCGCGGCGCAGAACGCCGTCGGCGCCGGGCTGTCGTCGTGCATCTTCACGCGCGACCTGCGCGAGGCGGAGCGTTTCCTGTCGGCGGCCGGGTCCGACTGCGGCATCGCGAACGTCAATATCGGGCCTTCCGGCGCCGAGATCGGCGGCGCCTTCGGCGGCGAGAAGGAGACCGGTGGCGGCCGCGAGTCGGGTTCCGACGCCTGGAAGGCCTACATGCGGCGCGCGACGAATACGATCAACTACGGCGACGCGCTGCCGCTGGCGCAGGGCGTGCGGTTCGACGTCGAGGGCTGACGCGACGGCGGCGAGGCCGTGGTCCGAGCCCAGGGAACGCAGCGCGAGGAGACCGGACGTGGACATGCGGACCGCAAGCGGTAGCCCGCTTTACCTGCTCGAGCGCAGCGACGTCGGCCTCGTGCAGCTCGATCGCGAACTGAAGGTCATCGCGATGAACAGCTTCGCGCGGCGCACGCTGCCGGTCGAGGACATGCAGCCGTTCGAGAAGATCGTGCTGTCGTTCCATCCGGAGCGTTCGCGCGCGAAGGTCCGGTTCCTGCTGGACCAGGCCGAATGCCCGGTCAGCAACCCGCCGCCGATGACGATGATCATCAACATCCCGGAACGGGTGCTGCTCGTCAAGGTGACGAAGCTCTCCGACCTGCGCGGCGACACGACCGGCTACGCGCTCGTGTTCTACGACATCACCGACGCGGTCCTGCGCGAGGCCGCGGGGGTCACGCGGGCCGAAGCGAAGCGCCAGCTGCTGAAGATCCCGACCGTCACGCAGAATCGCATCGTGCTCGTCGACGCGGCCAACGTGCGTTATGTCCGCGCCGAGGGCCACTACACGTGGGTCTACACCGCGCAGGGGGCGAGCTTCTGCAACCTCGCGATCAGCGACCTCGAGGGCCGCCTCGACAGCGGCTCTTTCCTGCGCATCCACCGCAGCTACGTCGCGAACCTCGACTACGCGGAACAGATAGTCCGCGATGACGGAAAGGTATTGCTGAAGCTTTCCGGCAGTGACGACCCGGCGCTGCCCGTCGCGCGGACCAGCGTCGCCCGCCTCCTGGCCCATCTCGGCATCGCCGAAACACCGCTCGAGCGCTGAACCCCCGGCTCGCGGGTACGGCCCGCGGCAGCGGGCTGCCGTTCGTGCGCAATGAGACGCGTTTCGTGCGGCCGGCCGCCTTGTTGCGGCGCACTCTCACTAAGTTCGCCACGAACGACGCCGTCGCCGCGGCGCCGCGCGCGCGGCGTCGGGATCGACGCAAGAACACGGAGGAGGCAGTCGAGATGATTCCCGCGGGGTTCGAGTACCACGCCCCGAGGTCGGTCGACGCGGCCCTGAAGCTGCTCGGCGACCTCGGGCCCGACGCGAAGCTGCTGGCGGGCGGCCACAGCCTGCTGCCGATGATGAAGCTGCGGTTCGCGCAGCCTTCGCACCTCGTCGATCTCGGCCGCATCGCGGAACTGCGCGGCATCGCGCAGGTCGGCGACGAGATCCGGATCGGTGCGATGACGACCGAGAACGACCTGCTGCGTTCCGCGCTGCTTGCCGAAAAGGTGCCGCTGCTCGTCGAGGGCGCCGGCTGGATCGCGGATCCGCAGGTCCGCTACAAGGGGACCATCGGCGGCGACATCTCGCACGGCGATCCGGGCAACGACCACCCGGCGCTGATGCTGGCGCTGGACGCGTCGTTCGTCCTGGCGGGCCCGTCGGGCGAGCGCGTCGTCAAGGCCGACGGCTATTTCCTCGGCCTCTACGCGACGCTGCTGGAGCCGGGCGAGATCCTGACGCAGGTGCGCGTGCCGATCCCGCCCGCCGGCAGCGGCTGGTCCTACCAGAAGCTCAAGCGCAAGACCGGCGACTTCGCGACCGCGGCGACCGCGGTGCAGCTGCAGCTGGCCGGCGGAAGGATCGCCAAGGTCGGCATCGGACTGACGAACGTCGGCGCGACCGCGCTGAAGGCGCGTGCGGCCGAAGACTTCCTGGCTGGCAGGGCCCTCGACGAAACGGCGCTGCGCGAGGCGGCCCGCCTCGCGATGTCGATCTGCGAGCCGATGGCCGACCTGCGCGGCGACGCCGAGTACAAGACCGCGATGTGCGGCGAGATGACGCGGCGGGCGCTGCAGGCCGCGCACCAGCGCGCCCGCGCGTAGGAAGCGAGGAAACGACGATGTCGACGACGCAGAAAGTCACGTTCACCCTCAACGGCAAGCCGGTGACGACGGACGTGGAGCCGCGCGAGCTGCTGATCCACACGTTGCGCGAGAAGCTGGCGCACACCGGGCCGCACATCGGCTGCGAGACCTCGCATTGCGGCGCCTGCACGGTCGACCTCGACGGCATGTCGGTGAAGGCCTGCACCGTGCTGACCGTCCAGTGCGACGGCGGCGCGATGCTGACGGTCGAGGGGCTCGAGCAGGGCGGCGCGCTGCACGCGATCCAGCAGGCGTTCCACGAGGAGCACGGGTTGCAGTGCGGGTACTGCACGCCGGGGATGATCACGCGCGCCTACCGCCTGCTGAAGGAGAACCCGGACCCGTCGGAGCAGGAGATCCGCTTCGGCCTGGCCGGCAACCTCTGCCGCTGCACCGGCTACCAGAACATCGTGAAGGCGGTCCAGTCCGCCGCGCGCAGGCTCGCGGCGATGCCCGCGTAGCGGCCCGTCGCCGCGGCGCTCGACCCCACCTTCCACGTATCGGAGAACCCCGATGGGCGACATGGCAGAACTCGAGGAACGGCAGAAGAAACTGCAGGGGATGGGCACGTCGCTGCTGCGCAAGGAGGATGCCCGTTTCATCCGCGGGCAGGGCAGCTACGTCGACGACATCAAGCTGCCGGGCATGCTGTTCGGCGCCGTCGTGCGCAGCCCGTACGCGCACGCGCGGATCCGCTCGATCGACAAGTCCAAGGCGCTGGCCTTGCCCGGCGTCGCCGCCGTGCTCACTGCCGACGACCTGAAGCCGGTCAACCTGCACTGGATGCCGACGCTGGGTGGCGACGTGCAGGCGGTCCTCGCCGACAAGAAGGTCTGCTTCCAGATGCAGGAGGTCGCGATGGTGCTCGCGACCGACCGCTACGTCGCCGCCGACGGCGCCGCGCTCGTCGAGGTCGACTACGAGGAATTGCCGGCGATCGTCGACCCGAAGCAGTCGATGGCACCGGACGCGCCGATCATCCGCGAGGACATCGCCGACAAGAAGGAGGTCGGGCACGGCCCGCGGCAGCATCCGAACCACATCTTCACCTGGGAAGCCGGGGACCGGGCCGCCGCCGACGCCGCGTTCGCCGGCGCCGCCGTCACGGTGCGCGAGGAGATCCTGAATCCGCGCGTCCACCCGTGCCCGCTCGAGACCTGCGGCTGCGTCGCGTCGTTCAACAAGGCGACGGGCTACCTGACCGTCTACATGACGACGCAGGCGCCGCACCTCGTGCGCACGGTCCTGGCGATGCTGTCGGGCATCGCCGAGAGCAAGATCCGCGTCGTCGGCGGCGACATCGGCGGCGGCTTCGGCAACAAGGTGCCGGTCTATCCGGGCTACGTTGTCGCGATCGTCGCGTCGATCGTCACCGGCGTCCCGGTCAAGTGGATCGAGTCGCGGATCGACAACATCTCGACGACGGGCTTCGCGCGCGACTACCACGGGGTGGGCGAGCTCGCGGCGGACAAGG
>Ga0335069_10016110_pt1 | contig 10442 bp, 10 predicted proteins | sample Lox_Sample_11_FD_206714 | JGI IMG/M metagenome (GOLD analysis project Ga0335069, IMG submission 206714) | Soil microbial communities from Loxahatchee National Wildlife Refuge, Florida, United States - Lox_Sample_1.1 | ecosystem: Environmental > Terrestrial > Soil > Wetlands | place: USA...
TCCAGTAGAACGCCGTCGTCGAGTGCGGCGGCGCCGGGAATTCGACGATCGTGCGACGGCGTCCGCTCCATGGATCGACCGCGATCACGTGCTGCGCGTCCCAGAGGACGAGCCGGCGCCCGACCGCTGCGATCCGTGCCGAGGGATCGGGGCTCACGGGGACGGCGCGGAGGAATCGCCCGGACGGCACCGCGTACACGGAGACCGTGCTCGTCAGGCCGTCGTCGACGGCGAGCACGTGCTTCGAGAGCGCGAGCCCGTCGATCTCCTGCGGCGCCGCCACGCTCGTGACGACGCGGCTGCGCGCGTCTCGTACCTGGACGGAGGCGAGCCGCGCTTCGCCGTGGATCCAGCCGCTGCGCGGCCGCGCCGCGACGGCGAGCAGATCGCCGGCGGATGCGAGCGCCGCGGACGGCGGCAGCCCGGGCAGGCGCGTCGACACGCCGTGCGACCACGTGAAGACGCCGCCGCCGTCGACGCGCGTCCGGCAGCCGACACGGGAGAGATCGAGATCGCAGGTCCCGTCGTCGACGAGCGTCTGGCGGTACGCGATGTGCGCGGTGCCCCAGAGCAGGCCCGCGCTCGTCGCGGCGATTCCTCCGACGGAGTTGCCGACCGGCGAGACGATTCCGCCGCCGGTGGCGACGCGAACGAGCGTCGACGTCACTCGTGGCGTTGCCGAGGACGCTCCCTCCGAGACGATGCCGACATACTCGTGCGGCTCGTCGATGATCCACGCGACGTTCGTGCCGGCGAGCGCGACCGCGGCGTAGCCGTACGAGCCGAAGACGCTGCAGTCGTCGACTCGCGCGGCCGACACGCTGCCCGGTAGCGGGAGCACGGTGGTTCGACCGGAGCTGCGGAGCCAGAGCGAGACCGGGCACCGTGCCCCACGACCGCCGGCCAGCCACGCGACGTCGTCGCCGTGCAGCGCGAGCGCGACGACCGTCCGCTTTGTCTCGAGAACGGTCTGCGCCTTCCCCGAGCCGCCGCAGCCCGCGCACGCCGCCGCGACGACGACCAGCACGAGCGCCAGAGCGGCACGGGAGTCAGCGGTCGTATTCGTCGTGGCGGCGCACCCAGAACTGCGGTGCTCGACCCTCCTCGTCGCGACCCTTCGGGACGAAATCGATGTAGTTGTACGCGGCGTTCAGCATGTGGATGCCGCGCGCGTAGTGGAGTAGGTTGGGTAGAGGATCAGCTGGCTGCGCCCGTCGAACAGCTCGGCCAGCGACTCGCGGCCCTCGGGCCCGTCGAAGACGTACTCCTTCTCGACCGGCTCCCACGGCAGCGCGCGCTGCTGCCGGCCGATCTCGTCGCGCAGGCGCGTGAACTCCTTCTCCTTCGCGAGCAGCGCACGACGCTCCTCGAGCCACTCGTCATGCGGCACGACCCGGTGATCCTCCGCCACGGCGACCTCCCGTTTCGACTCCGCCCGTCAATCTAGCGCTCGAACAGTGGTACGCTCATCTCGATACCGGACGAGTACCGGATGCGCGTCACGTTGCGCCTCCTCTGCCCGTTCACGAGTAGGCAGAAGGAGGTGTTAGATATGGCAACCGGAACCGTTAAGTGGTTCAACGACCAGAAGGGCTACGGCTTCATCACGCCGGACGAAGGCGGCAAGGATGTCTTCGTCCATCACAGCTCGATCGCCGGCGACGGGTTCAAGACGCTCGCCGAGGGCGCGAAGGTGGAGTTCGAGGTCGCGGAGGGTCAGAAGGGCCCTGAGGCCAAGAACGTCGTCACCGTCGGCGCGTGATTCGGAGCGGGGATCTGCGGCATCCCCGCTTTTCCACTTCCTCGCCGAAAGGAGCGAGCATGAGAACGAGACCGGTCGAGCAGACCGCGTTCAGCTTCGGCAGCGGCTCGATGTCGCTCCGGAACAGTGATGTCACCCAGCTTCTCGCAGCACTGCACGCGAGCGGCGACGGCGCGGCGGAGTCGATCGCGGAGGAGATCGAGTCGCTGATGGTCGCCGGCGTCCGGGTCGACCTTCGCCCCGACGCCGCCGAGAGCGCCGCGCTCGCCGCCGCCATTCGGCGGATCCTCGCGAGCTCGCCGGGACCCCGGCCGCACTTCAGCCGGATGCTCGGGCTGGTCGGCTGCTAGGCGCCCCTTCCAGGGCGCTAGCCGACACGCACGACGAAGAACGCGATCGCGACGTACTGGCACGCGACCGCGACGATCGTCATCGCGTGGAACAGCTCGTGGTACCCGAAGACGTGGGGAACCGGGTCCGGTCGCCCGCGCGCGTAGACGATCCCGCCCGCCGTGTAGACGAGCCCGCCGATTCCGAGCAGGATCACCGCCGCCGCCCCGAGATGTGACGCGAGCTCCGGCATGGCGGCGACGCCGATCCAGCCGAGCCCGATCCCGATCGCGGCGGCCAGCCACTTCGGCGCGCCGACCCACACGAACTTGAGCACGATCGCCGTGGCCGCGCCCGCCCACACGACCGCGAGCACGGTCCAGCGCCATGCACCCGCGAGACCGAGGAGGCAAACCGCGGTGTACGTGCCTGCGATCAGCAGGTACACGCCGGCGTGATCGATGCGGCGCATCCACAGGCGCACGGGCGGAGTCCAGATGATGCGGTGGTAGAGCGCGCTCGCTCCGAAGCAGACGGCGACCGAACCGGCGAACACCGCCGCGGCGACATGGCGCTCGGCGCCGTCGGCGCCGACGATCAGCAGCGTGCCGACGACGAGCGAGACCGAGAACGCGACCTGGTGGATGACGCCGCGGAGCAGCGGCCGTTCGGTGACGGTGTCCACCGCCTGCCTGCGTCCCATTCGTGAAGTCTAGTGCCCCTTCATTGCCTGAAGGGGCACTAGTAGGACTTCGTGAGCAGGAGAACGGCCTGGCCGAGCTGGGTCGTCCGGAACGTGAACGTGTAGACGTGTCCGGTCGTCACGCGGTCGATCGTGGCCGACTCCGCCGGCGTCATCGTGCTCGCGGTCGGCGTCTTCACGCTCAGCGTCGTCCGCAGCGGGCTGGAGAGCTCGGGCTTCAGATCCGGCTTCTCGAAGTACGTGACGAGGCTCGGTGTCGAGCCGGGCGGCGGCGGCATGAACTCGATCACGTGTGACACGCCGGGGACGTACTTGAACGTGAGCAGCGCGAGCTGCAGCGCCTCCCGCCGGACGAGCCGGCCGCGGGCGACCGACGCCTTGCCCTCGCCGATCGCGCACGACGCGCCGGTGCCGCAGAGCTGGAAGAGCCGGCTGTCGTTCGAGTTGAGCACGACCACCTTGTCGGCCGCCCCCTTCTGGCGCACGACGATGCCCGCGATCGGGACGTTCTGGGTGCTGCCGCTCGAGTCGACCAGCGGAACGGTCAGCTTCTTCGGGATCACGTCGAGCATCTGATTCCCACTGGGCAGCCGGTACTGGCCGCCCGTGTGCTGCGCGATCTCGGTCGTGCGCTGGTCGGCATTGCCGTCGGCCGGCTTCCACGCCGACCACACCTGCTTCGGGCTGATGCTCGTGCCGAGCGCCATGACGACGCCGACGACGGTGGCGACGAGGGCGACGCCGAGCAGGATGTACATGGTCATGAAGCGCGCGTGGTAGAGGTGCGTGCGCTTCGGCTCGGCCGGCGCCGAAGCGACGGGTACCGCGCCGGCAACCGCTTCCTGGATCACATCACCGGCCATGTCTCGTCCTTCGTGTAGTCGATCGTCGGCTTCTGGAAGTCCTGCTTGTCGAGCAAGGCGATCAGGTCGTCGCCGTAGATCTCGCCCTTCTCGACGAGGGCGTCGGCGACGGCCTCCACCTTGTCCTTGTTGTAGCGGATGAAGTTCTCGGCGACGACATAGGCGTGGCCGATCAGCTGCGCGGCGTTCGAGCGCTTCGTCGGGTCGTTCAGCACGGACGCGATCGGGTCGGCGTGGTAGTCGACGCCGCCGCGGGAACGATTCATCAGCTTCAGCCCGATCTTCTCGAAGCGCTTCGCGATGTCGGCCCGCTGCTTCTCCGCCGCTTCGTCGTCCTTGGCCGCCGATCCGTTCAGGTCGACCGGCTTCGGCCCCATGCCGGCCATGCCGACCATCATCGCGGCGAGGTTCGTCGTCTGCTCGAGGTCGCCGCCGACACCGCTGGAGTTCTGGCCGTAGAAGACGTTCTCCGCCGCCATCGCGCCGAGGATGTGGATCAGGTCGTTGTTCATCTCCGCCTGCCACTGCGTGAACCGCTCCTCCTTCGCGAAGGACTGGTGGTGGCCGAGCGACCCGCCCGGGCGCATGCGGATCGAGAGGCGGCTGGACTCGACCTCGGGCCGGTACGCGTGCGCGGCGGCGGCGTGGCCTGCCTCGTGGATCGCCACCGCGCGCGTCTCGTGCTCGGCGTACGTGACGTTGACGGCGGCGCCGGACTCGATCACCGACATCGCCCGGAGCAGGTCGCCCCAGTCGAACGAGCCGCGCCCGTCGTGGTGCGCGTACGCGAGCGCCATCGAGCAGACCTGGTCGATCATCGCCGGCGAGTAGCCGTTCGTGATCCGCGCGATCTCGTCGCGGCGCTTGTCCTCGTCGAGCTCGGGATCGTGCGCGACGTGGGAGAGGTACAGGTCGAAGACGTCCTTGCGGTCCTCCTTCGTCGGCGTGCGGAACCAGACGTGGCGGCCCATGCGCCCCGGGCGGGTGAGCGCCGGGTCGAGTGCGGACAGCGGCACGTTCGTCGCGCCGACGAAGTAGATCTGGTCCTTGCGCGGGCGCGGCGGTGACACGCGCAGGGAGACGCGCCCGACGCGGCGCGGGATGATGAAGCTCGCGTCGAGCAGGTTGTTCGTGACGTTGGTGAAGAAGCGGCGCATGAACGGCGGGTTGTCGATGCCGTCCATGACGACGAGCAGCTGGTTCAGCGCGAGCTGGCCACCGCCGCCGAACATGCCGCCCGGCATCGCCTGGTCGACGCGGCTGCCGATCTTCCGGACGAAGGCGGGATACGGGGACTTCCGCTCCGGCGCGCGCATCGCGAACATGTGCTCGCGCCACGCCTCGGACTCGACGATCAGGTCGCCGCTCGCGGTGATCGCGCCCATCGGGCCGTAGAACCGCTGTGCCGCCGCCATCTCGTCGAACGTCGTCATCGACGCGTTGCCGAGCGACGCACGGCGCATGCCGACCGCATCGATCTCGTCGATGAAGACGATGCACTGGCCGCCCCACTTCCGCGCGAGCCGCTTCGCCTTCCGTGCGAGGAAGCGGACGATCACCGCGTCCATGCCGATGAAGGTCTGCGCGAAGCCCGACCCCGGCATCGAGATGAACGGCGCGTTGAAGCTCGTCGCGATCGCCTTCGCGAGCATCGTCTTGCCCGTGCCGGGAGGGCCGTGGAAGAGAAGGCCGCGCTCGCGCTTGCCGCCGGCTTTCTCGAACAGCTCGCCGGACTGCCAGAGCGTGACGATCTTCCGGACCTCCTCCTTCGCCTCCGCCTGGCCGCGTACGTCCTCGAGCCGCACGCCCCAGTCGGCGTCGCCGGGCTCGAAGCCGCGCATCTGCGTGATGCCGATCAGCATCATCGGCCCGAAGAGGATGGCGAAGTTGAAGAGCATGAAGAACGGCAAGATGATGATGTAGGAGGCGAACTGCAGGATCGTCGCCCAGCCGACGTAGTGGATCGCCAGCGCGACCGGGATGACGATGAAGAAGACGAGGATGAACAGGCGGACGTAGAACTTCCGCCACCACCACGCGCGCCGGCGGTTGACGATGTCCTCCGCCTTCGCGTGCTTGTCCTCGACCGCGAACAGGCTCGGCCACGGGATCGTGCGGCGCATGACCACGTCGACGGCGCCACGGAAGGCGATCGCGCCGCCCAGGCCGCCGAGGATCGCACCCCACCACGGCCAGCCCTGGACGTGGGCGAGATACACCATCAGCGCCGGGCTCGTCAGCAGCGCGACGATGGTCGCGACCCGCGACAGCTTCCGCAGCTGGGCCGCAAGATCCGTAGCCTCCTGATTCAGCTGCAGCCCGGCAGCAACGTCGGCGCTCGCCATTCGGCCCTCCAGTGTAGCCATGGTTTTCCGCATCATCGGTACGCAGACATGACCTCCTTAGATTTCTCTCACCAAGAGGTACTGCGGGCCAGGGCGTATCACCGGCCGCTATACCTCGCCCTCGTCGCCGAAACCGCGCTCGGCGTGGGCGTTCTCGTCGTGCTCGGGTGGGTGTGGAGCGGCCCGTACCACCTCGTCTCCGGGCTCGGCTGGGCGGGCGCGGCGGCCGGGTACGCGGCGATCGTGATCACGATGTCATCGCTCGTGCGGCTTCCGCTCGGCTACTGGCGCGGCTTCGTGCGAGAGCGGCGCTGGGGCTTCTCGACGCAGACGGCGCGCGGGTGGCTCGTCGACCGGGCGAAGGGTTGGGGCGTGTCGGTGGTGCTCGTCGCGGCCGGCTGGACGGCGGTCGTCGGGCTCGCGCGGGCGTTCCCGTCCGGGTGGCCCGTGGTCGCGGGCGCCGTGCTCGCCGGCGCCGTGCTCGTGCTCTCGTTCCTGGGGCCGCTCGTGTTCGAGCCGCTGTTCAACCGCTTCGAGCCGCTCGAGGACGAGCGCCTGGCGGGAGAGCTGCGCGATCTCGCGGAGCGCGCCCGCGTTCCGGTGCGCGACATCCTCGTCGCCGACGCGAGCCGGCGGACGACGAAGGTGAACGCGTACGTCTCCGGGATGGGGCGGACGCGCCGCGTCGTGCTGTACGACACGCTGGTGCAGAGCGCCGACGAACGGGAGATCAAGCTGATCCTCGCCCACGAGCTCGGCCACCGGCGCGAGCGGCACGTGGCGAAGGGGACGCTGCTGGGGATGGCGTCCGTGGTCATCGCCGTCGTCGCCGTCTGGGCGGTGCTCGGCTCGAAGGTCGCATCGCCGGACGAGCTGCCCGCCGCGCTGCTCGTCCTCACCGCGCTCGAGCTCCTCGGGCTCGCTCCCGGCAGCGGTCTGTCGCGGCGCTGGGAGCGTGTCGCCGACACGTTCTCGCTCGACCTGACGCACGACGTCGACGCGTTCGAGCGCACCCACGTCGACCTCGCCCGGAAGAACCTCGCCGACCTCGAGCCGCCGCGCCTCGCGTACCTCCTGCTCTTCAGCCATCCGACGCCGCCGGAGCGGCTCGCGCTCGCGCGCGCCTGGGCCGCCGCCGCAGGTCCGTAAGCTTCGGTTGATGCACGCGCACGATCACAGCCGCGCCGGGGACCGCCGCGCGCTCGCGATCGCGCTCGCGCTGATCCTCGCCTTCATGGTCGTGGAGGTCGCGGCCGGTGTGCTCGCCGGATCCGTGGCGCTGATCGCGGATGCCGGGCACATGCTCACCGACGTGTTCGCGCTCGCTGCGGCGATCGTCGCGGCGCGGCTCGCGCTGCGGCCCGCGAGCGGCCCGTGGACCTTCGGGCTCGGCCGCGCGGAGATCCTCGCCGCGCAGGCGAACGGGATCGCGCTGCTGCTGGTCGGCGGCTGGATCGTGATCTCGTCCGTGCGCAGGCTCGTGTCGCCGACCGAGGTGCGCGGCGGCATCGTGCTCGTGGTCGCGCTGATCGGCGTCGCCGTCAACCTCGTCGCGACGCTCGTGCTCTCCCGCGCCGACCGCGGCAACCTCAACATCCGCGGCGCGTTCCTGCACGTCGCCACCGACCTCGCCGCGTTCGTCGGCACCGCGATCGCCGGCGGGCTCATCCTCCTCACCGGCTGGAACCGGCTCGACCCGATCGCCGCCCTGCTCGTCGCGGCGCTGATGCTCCACTCGAGCTGGGTGCTGCTGCGCGAGTCGGGCCGGATCTTCCTCGAGGCCTCGCCCGCCGGCATCGACCCGGATGCAGTCTCGCGTGTGCTCGCCGCGGAGGACGACGTCGTCGAGGTCCACGATCTCCACGTCTGGACGGTGACGAGCGGCTTTCCCGCGCTTGCCGCGCACGTCCTCGTCGAGCCCGGCGTCGACTGCCACGACGCGCGGCGGCGGCTCCAGCGCGTGCTCGAGGAGCAGTTCGGCCTCCGGCACACGACGCTTCAGGTCGATCACGTCGCTCGTCGCGCGCAGGACGTGCGACTCGGCGCACTGCACCGCGGTTAGAGTCAGGCGCGATGGCGACTCTCGACCTCACCGGCCGGACGGCGATCGTCACCGGCGCCTCGTCCGGCTTCGGGCAGGCGACCGCGCGACAGCTCGCCGAGCACGGCGTCCGCGTCGCGGGCGGCGCGCGTCGCGTCGAGCGGCTGGAGACGGAGATCGCCCTCGAGCTCGACGTCAGGGATCCGGCGAGCTGTTCGGCCTTCGTCGCCGAGGCGGTCGAGCGGCTCGGCGGCGGGATCAACATCCTCGTCAACAACGCGGGCCTCGCGCTCGGGCGCGCACCGTTCGACGACTCGACCGAGGAGGACGAGCGCCGCGTCTTCGAGACCGACGTGAACGGGCTCGTGCGCATGACGCGGCTCTGCCTGCCGTACATCACGGAGAACGGGCACATCGTCAACCTGGGCTCGATCGCCGGCCGGCAGGCATACGAGGGCGCGGCGTCGTACGTCGCGGCCAAGTTCGCGGTGCGCGGCTTCACGTACGCCCTGCGGGAGGACCTGCTCGGCAGGCCGATCCGGATCACGACGGTCGACCCGGGACTCGCGGAGACGGAGTTCTCGATCGTCCGCTTCAAGGGGGACAAGGAGAAGGCGGACGCCGTCTACCAGGGCGTCGACCCGCTCACGGCGGAGGACGTCGCCGACTGCATCCTCTTCGCGCTCACCCGCCCGTGGCACGTGAACGTGGACGAGATCGTCGTGAAGGCGCGCAACCAGTCCTCCGGCGGCCGCATCGTCCGCGACACGTAGTGCCGCACTAGTGCCGCAGCTCACGATTCTCGAAGGCGCGACGTTCTGCATCTCCGACGAGCTCGGCGATGTCCGCGAGAGGACGCATGGGTTGTTCGCCGAGGACACGCGCTTCCTCTCGCGGCTCTGCCTGACCATCGACGGGAAGCGGCCGCTGCTGCTCTCGTCCGGCACCGTCGAGTACTTCTCCGCCGCGTTCTTCCTGCGCAACCCGCTGACGGACACGCTGCCGCTCGACTCGATCTCCGTCCGCCGCGAGCGCTTCGTCGGCGACGGCATGCAGGACCACTTCGTGCTGCAGAACGAGACGATGTCGCCGCTGGAGCTGACCGTCGGAATCGAGTTCGGCGCCGACTTCGCGGACATCCTCTCCGTGAAGGAGTGGGACTTCTCGCTCGGCGACCCGACGCACGCGAAGCCGCTGCCCGAGCCGGTCAAGGCGGAGCTCGACGGCGACCGAAACCAGTACCTGCTCGCCGACCGTGACGGCTTCGGCCGCACGCAGGTGATCCTGTCGAAACGCGGGACGCCGGCGGCGGGCGGCGTCGCCTACGACGTGAGGCTGAAGCCGCGGCAGCGGTGGGAGCTGCGGGTCGACGTGATTGCCGGCCGCGCCGGAAGGGCACCGCGCGCGCCGCGCGGCGTCAACCGTCACTTCGGCGAGGAGCGTGCGCGGGTGCGCGAGTCGCTCGACGCGTGGCAGTTGCACGTGCCGCGGGTGCAGACGTCCTGGGACGAGCTGGAGCACGCATTCGGGCAGTCGGTGAACGACCTCGCCGCGCTGCAGATGCAGACCGGCGAGGGCGGCGGCACGTGGAAGCTGCCGGCCGCCGGCATGCCGTGGTTCATGACCGTGTTCGGGCGCGACACGCTGATCACATCGCTGCAGACGCTGCTGTTCGGGCCCGAGCTCGCGCGCGGCGCGCTCCGCGAGCTCGCGGCGCTGCAGGCGACCGCGGACGACGCGTCGCGCGACGCGGAGCCGGGCAAGATCGTCCACGAGGTGAGACGCGGCAAGGCCGCGACGCACTGGTTCGACCGCTACTACGGCACCGTCGACGCGACGCCGCTGTTCCTCGTCCTGGTCTCCGAGGTCTGGCGGTGGACGGACGACACGGCCCTCGTCGAGGAGCTGCGCGGCCCCGCGCTCGCCGCGCTGCGCTGGATCGACGAGCACGGCGACCGCGACGGCGACGGGTTCGTCGAGTACGAGCGGCGAAATCCGCGCGGACTCGAGAACCAGTCGTGGAAGGACTCGGCCGACTCGCAGCGCTTCCGCGACGGACGCATCGCGGCGCCGCCGATCGCGCCGTGCGAGGTGCAGGGCTACGTCTACGACGCGAAGGTTCGGATCGCCGAGCTCGCGCGCGAGGCCTGGGGCGACGCGGAGCTCGCCGACCGGCTCGAACACGAGGCGGAGGAGCTGCGCGTGCGCTTCGACGAGGCGTTCTGGGTCGACGATCGCGGCGGGTACTACGCCCTCGCGCTCGACGGAGCGAAGCAGCGGGTGGACGCGCTCTGCTCCAACATCGGGCATCTGCTCTGGAGCGGCATCGTGCCGTCGCACCGCGTCGACGCCGTCGTCGAGCGGCTGCTCGGCGACGAGCTCTGGTCGGGCTGGGGCA
>Ga0335069_10016111_pt1 | contig 10441 bp, 10 predicted proteins | sample Lox_Sample_11_FD_206714 | JGI IMG/M metagenome (GOLD analysis project Ga0335069, IMG submission 206714) | Soil microbial communities from Loxahatchee National Wildlife Refuge, Florida, United States - Lox_Sample_1.1 | ecosystem: Environmental > Terrestrial > Soil > Wetlands | place: USA...
ACGATGATCATCATGTCGCCGATTGGCGCAGCAGAACCTGCCGCGCTCTGCATCGTGTATCCCGAGTTGAGGAAGTAGTTCGCCGCGAAGTACTCGATCAGGTAGCAGATCAACCCCTGGATCAGCAGCGATGCAATCACCGCGATAGGAATGTGCTTGCTTGGATTTTTAGCTTCGCCTCCCAACGCCGTGACAGATTCAAAGCCCACAAGGATCAGAATGGCTACCGTCGCCTGGATGAATACCCAGTTGAAGTTCTGGACAGACACCACCGACTTTGCGCTGGTGTGAGTCAGCATGTTCCCGCTGCTGGGATCCTTGTCGGGATAAGTGATCGTGTACGGCACCGGCTTGCCGGCGGAATCAAGAAGAGGCTGAGGCGTGCCGCTGGCGTCGCGAATGGTCGAGCCATCTTTCGGGTTCGTGGCGAACTGATAGGTGTAGGTCGCCAACGTCTGGCTGTCGTACTGAAAGCCCGGAGCTCCTGATGGATGGTTGATGCGATATCCAAGCGCCAGCACGCTGAAGACAAGCAGGGCCGAGATCTGCACGATGTTGATGGCGATGTTGACTGCGGTCGAAGCGCCCGCGCCCTTCTGCGCGATCCACGCTACAAAGAATGAAAAGACGATCGCGACCAGCGCCATGAATACCGGTCCCGGATTCGCGCCGCTGATGAAGCTCGGATACAGGAAGCCCACCACGTAGCCCACAAAGATGCCCGTGGTGCCGACCATTACACCGGGATAGACCCAGTAGTAGAGATGCGAGCCCCAGCCAACAATGAACTTTGCGACGCGGGCGTATTTGAACGCCTTGTCCTTCGAGAGCAGCGCCTGCTCAGCGTAGTAGTAGCTGGAGCCGGTGCCGGGATAGAGCTTGGAGATCTCCGCGTACGACACAGCCGTTGCAAGACAGAGCAGCAGCGCCGCGAAAATTCCCATCCACATCGCGGGCGCCGTGGAAGGCTGGCCGGCAACACCCGTTGTTGCCTGGATGAAGAAGGTGAGCCATAGAAAGGCGCCCGGGGCAATGAGCGCCATTGCATTGCTGGTCAGCCCGGTGAGGCCCAGGGTGGCCTGCATTTGTGGTGCTTTCTGATCCGCCATGAACATTCTCCTGGAAATTGAGTTTCTTGGGTCTTGTTCCCCGGCTGTGCCTCCGGGTCTCTCTTTGGCTCGCCCGGTGTGATCTCCGGGCCCGGTTCAACTGATTTGCAGGTTTAGCTGCATGCTAGGTGCGCCGCGATGAAGAAGAAATGAAGAAATGGAATTCTCCGCATCGCACCTTCACGGCGCCAGGTTGTCAATGATCGAACGGCTATTTCTCAGGCACGTTGTGGCCGAAGATGAAGCCGACCTCAGCTATCCCTCGTACCTGATCGGCATTCGTTCCGGTGCCGCCGAATGCTGAACCAGGCGCGTAGCTCGAAGCGTGCGTCCACGAAACGTCACCGCGAACGAAGAATCCACCCACCTGGAATGTCGGCGTTCCTGTCACACTCGTGCCGTTGCTGCCGGGGCCGAATAACAGGTTGACGGATTCCTCGGCGGCGCTACCCGAGCTGGTGATGTATTCCACGCGCGCCGGAAGCGAAAACCCATGCTTGAAAGCTTTGCTAACGAGGAGAGCACCACCGTTTGTCGATGCACCTTTGAAGACACCGACGGCGGGATTGGTTGGAACGTTGCTGTACTGGTAGTACGGCTGAACGATCCATGTGCCCTTGGTGTAGGTATAGACAACGGCGTACATGGTGCTGTTGTTCTGAACCGGGGTAGCCAGCGTCTGCCAGGCCGTCTGACTCAGGTTCCCCATTCCTTCAAAGATCAGGCTATGAGGTCCTTTGGCAAATGCCAGAGATCCGCTGAGCCATGAATACCGGTTGGAATAGTAGCCGTCGTTCCAGCTTAATGAAGCAGTGAGGTATTTGCCCAGCGTCTGGTTCACCTGGATTCCGCGGTTGACTGCATTTTCCTGGTTCCACAGAAGTCCGCGCTCAATGTTCATGTTCTGGAACGTGAAGGTAGATTCGGCGCCCAGCAGCGTCGGCAGAGCGCCGATCATGAATTGCGTCGTCTTTCCCGCCTGTATCTTTGCAAACGCAACCGGCACAGGCCCGAAGAAGTCGCTGACGGTCTTGTCGGCCGGAAGGAACGCCGTTCCGAGAGAGGGCATTGTGTAGGCACCGGCCTGGACGAAGTATTGGAGCTTTCCATCAGCCTTCTGGATAAAGATCTGGCCGTTGGTGATTGTCGCTTGTCCATCGTTATCGCCGGGCACATGATTGCTCTGCACCATGCCAAAGCCGGTGATAATGCCATTCGCGGCAACCTTGCCGAACGGTCCGGCGTCGAAGATGGCCGGAGGCAGCCATTGCAGCGGGCCGGTAACAGCAGGTGTGGCGAGCGGAGCCGGCGCCGGAGCAGGATCTGCCGGGGCAGCGGCCGCTGCGGCTGGTGCGGGAGAGGCAGATGTGCTTGTCTGCGCATAAGCGGAACCCAAAGCCGCAACTGCCAGTGCTGCACCAGTGAGGGATCTGAGAATGATCTGATTCTGCTTGATGAACATCGACACTAGTCCTCCGAAAAGAGTTTTGTTGTATGACACGGATGAGAAATCGGACAGAGAGCCCACTGACCCCACGTGTGTTACGGACCTCCGAGCAAGTCATTCCCTTTTGAGTCACACCAGTGCGTGTGCCTCGTATGGGGCAAGGTTGAAGGATTCACTTGCGCCGAGCGCTGCTTTCCAGTAACGGTTGATCGATGCGGCTGACACTAGTAATGCAAAGCAGGCATAAAGAACAGATGAGGAATCAAAAAAAGAATTCATCGCCTGCGCAGGGCTCAACGTCTGCACGAAGGGTTGCGCTGCTCCGCCTTACGTCTGTCGCGATAAAGATCCCATCAGGAAGCTGTTAAAATTAGTTCCAATCTCCAGCGCAGAGAAGCCTTGCTCGGTCAGAGCAGGAAAAGATCGAGAACGCAGGAGGCTCCCCCGGAATTGTTCCACCTGCAACCGTTTTCATGGCTGAGCGAGACGAAAGTCCGCGAGCATCGCTGCAATCACTCGGAACGCAGAATGTATTTCGCGTCCCTGGGTTCACACGGACGACCCCGTTCGGCTGGTGTGACTTACTATCCCGTGACTTAGGCACCGAAAGGCTGGTAGCAGGTTGTCTGACACCTCAATTCCTCTTCGCACGGCACTCGGGACACGCCGGGTGCGTGGCTCAAAGGCGTTCCTCTTCTCGATGGAGTGCGCGCTGGGGATCGTGTCGGTCATTCTGCTGGGAACGCTGGCTCACTGGCTGCAATGGCTTCTTCCAGTCGCGGTGCTGCTGTACCTGCTGATCGTGGTGCCCACGGCGCTGCTTTGCGGCTTCTGGCAGGCTGTCATGGTTTCGTTCTCGGCGGTGGCTGTCCAGATCTACTTCACGGCGCGGCAGTCCCGGCTTAATTTTGCCGACGACACTGCCAATTCCGTCACGCTTCTGGCGTTCATTCTCACCTCCCTCGTTGTCAGCCGGCTGTCTGCGCGCGTTACGGAACATGCCCGGGAATCCGAATCCTGGGGCGGGCAAATGCACGACCTTTACGAGTTCACCCGGCGCACGCTGCAGATGAACCTGCACGTCGAGCCTGGCCCGCAGCTTGCAGAACTGGTCCACGAGATCTTCGCATTGGAAGCCGTTATCCTCTACGATGCCGATCTGCACGAAACCTACGAGGCAGGCTACTGGACTGTCGATCCGCAGGAACTCGCGCAAAACGTCTATTTCTTCGAGACATCCGACGACGATCCGGAGACGGGAATCGGCAAGCGCGTCGTCCGGCTTGGCACGGTCCCGATCGGCAGTCTCGTGGTGCGCGGCGACACCAGCCCATTGACCAACAATGCGATTGCCTCGCTGATCGCGATCACCTTCGATCGTTATCGCGCCTTTGCCAATGAGAGCCGCATCGAATCGGAACGGCAGACCGAGCAGCTGCGCTCCACCGTGCTCGACAGCCTTGCCCACGCGTACAAGACGCCCCTGACCGCGATCCGGGCCGCCTCGACGGGACTCAGCGAAATGGGGAAGCTCTCCGAGGGACAGAGCGAACTCGTCGCTCTCATCAACGAGCAAGCCGATTTGCTCAACGAACTGACAAACCGACTTCTAACGACCGCGAGGCTCGACGCGGGCGAGGTTACCGTTCACGCTGTTCCTGTTGGCGTAGGAGCGCTGATCGATGAGGTCGTCAGCAGTCTCAGCGATCGCCTGGCCAGCATGAAGGTCTCCATCGATCTGCCGGATGATGGCCTGATCCTGTGCTGCGACCGGCGGTTGATGGTCATGTTACTCACGCAGTATGTCGACAACGCCTGTAAATACGCGATCTTCGGCACGACCATCACAATTCGCGCTGTACAGTCAAAGGCCGAGGTCATATTCTCGGTGCACAGTATCGGTCCTGTCATCCCCATGGCTGACCGCGAGCGCATCTTTGATCGCTACTATCGCTCCTCGAATTCCTCGAACCGCGCAGCGGGCACAGGCATCGGGCTCTCCGTTGCCAAGCGCGCGGCAGGGATCCATGGAGGCTATGTCTGGGTGACGAGCGACGAAGATGAAGGCACAACCTTTTATGCGGCGATTCCAGCCCAGGCACGAAAGAGGGGAACACAATGAACCAGCCTGCAATTCGCGTTCTCGTTGTCGATGACGAAGCCGCCATCCGGCGCGCGCTCAGGCCCCCACTCATGGAACTGGGGTTCCAGTTTGCCGAGGCGTCGCGTGGTGAAGAGGCTCTCCAGCTGCTGCGTTCCGGCACGTATGACGTCGTGCTGCTCGACATCAATATGCCCGGGATCGGAGGCATCGAGACGCTGCGCCGCATTCGCTCCTTTGCGCCCCGCCTCCCCGTGCTGATGGTCACCGTGCGCGAGGGAGAAGAGCAGAAGGTCGAAGCGCTCGAACTCGGTGCAGACGACTACATCACCAAGCCGTTCAGCATTCGCGAACTCATCGCCCGCATACGCACCGCTGTTCGACGCGTGCACGCGCCCGCGCGCGCAGAAGACGCGCCCATCGAGATCGGCGAAATCCGTCTCGCGCCGGCGCGCCGTAGCGTCACCAAGCGCGGACAGCAGGTTCACCTCACGCGGAAGGAGTATGACATCCTCTATTGCCTGATGAGCCGTGCAGGCCGCGTGGTTACTTATGCCAAGCTGTTGACCGCCGTCTGGGGCGCAGACTGCCGGGAAGAGGTGGAGTACCTGCGCACCTTCATTCGCCAACTGCGCAAGAAGATCGAAGACGACCCTTCGCATCCGATCTATCTGCTCACTGACGTGTACGTCGGGTATCGCTTCGCCGATGCGCAGATGCTGCAGAATGAAAGCGGAGGTGCGGCCGCCTCAGTTGAAGAGGGATCCGGCGAGAACTCAGTCCTCGGGCACGGCCTGTCCTGACCGCGAAGGAGAGTCTCTGACTTACTCGTTGTAGTGCAGCAGGCTGAAGACGTCGTATTCCTTGAACCGGTCGCGGCCCTTCAGGAAATCCAGCTCGACTGCGAACCCCAGCCCCGCAATCTCGCCGCCGAGCTGCTTCACCAGCTTCACTGTTGCTTCCATCGTGCCGCCCGTGGCGAGCAGATCGTCCACCAGGATTACCCGCTGGCCGGGCTGAATCGCATCCAGATGGATCTCCAGCGCGTCAGAGCCGTACTCAAGGTCATACGTCACGCGCGCAACAGGAGCAGGGAGCTTGCGTGGTTTGCGCACCGGCACGAATCCTGCATTCAGCCGGTATGCGAGCGCAGGCCCAAAGATGAAGCCCCTGGCCTCAATGCCGAGGACAAGATCGATCTTGCGCTCGATGTAGTGCGCCGCCAGCGCATCGATCAACCCTGCGAAACCGGTCTTGTCTTTGAGCAGCGTCGTAATGTCATAGAAGAGAATTCCCGGCTTGGGAAAATCGGGCACCGTACGTACCAGTGCCTTCAGCGATTCAACATCAATGGACTTCACAGTTTCGCGCACTTCCGCTTGCTCCTCAAGTCTTCACAAAGATTTCCGGAAGGGAACCGATGGAGAGAAGGGTCTTCTTCCTCACTGATTATAGAAGAGCGCGGAACGCGGAGTAGGGAACAAGGAGTTTAGAGCCGAATGCCCAAACACCCGTTCGTTAGTCCCTGCTGCCCACTCCCTGTTCCCTGTCTTTTCACCACGCCCCTTCGATCCGGAAGGAGGTCAGGTCCGCGGCTTCGTCTTCATCGAGATAATGTTCGATCAGCCTGTCGACGCGGCTTCCGCGCGGACCGCGCCGAAGGCTGGCGCGAAGCTCCGCGAGGTCCTCTGCAGAGCCGGAGGCGACAACCTCCACGTCGCCCCCTTCGGTGTTGCGCACCCAGCCGCGCAGATCCAGTTCGCTGGCCTCACGGTGCACAAACCACCGGAAGCCGACTCCCTGTACGCGTCCCTGAATGAGGAAATGAAGAACCATTGTCGCAAGCCAGTGCCAGTTTTTCAGATGTCGCTGCCTCGTGCAACAACCGCCGTCGAAGACCTCTACTCGTCTAGCAACAACTCTCTCAGCCTTCGCAATGCGCGCTCAATTGCCACGCGCTCTTCGACGGTTGCGCGCTCAAGAGCGGTTTGCAACGGCCCTCGGCTCAGCGCCGGAAGGCGCTCCTTGATGAACTGCTCGACCACGGCTGACGGATAGATGCAGCTCAGGCGGCCGTCACGGGGATCGGGCCGGCGTTCAACCATGCCGCGCTTCTCAAGCCTGTCGACGATTCCGCTCACCGTCGAGTGGGCGAGGCTGACGGCACGGCTCAAATCCCTCAGGTTGATCCCGTGGTTGCGCACCACCTCGCGCATTACAGTCGTCTGAGGCGGGGTCAGCTCGCCTCGCGCAACCTCCGCTTCGAGCGGTTTCCGCAGCGCACGTCGAATGCCGCTCAAACTCTGTTCGATTCTTTCCGCCTGCGCGAAAAGGTCCGCATCCTGCGACCGATGATTCCTGGCTTTCTGGTTCACGTTCAACCTCTTCTTACAGAAGCCCGGGGATCAGTGCCTTCACGCGTTGGCGGTACGCGGGATAGGCCACGGGAAACGTCTGCATCATCAGCCGCTCCTCCTGGCTCATCTTGATGATCAGGGCCAGCGTGATGAGGGCCAGCCCGCAGAGGCACCGCATCTCGCCGATGGCCAGCGCCGTTCCCGCAGCGGCTGTCAGCAACCCAGTGTAGATCGGATGCCGCGCGAAGGCATAGGGACCCGTCACGACAAGTTCATGACTGGCCTTCACCGTTGCCTGCCCGCTCCAGTTCGATCCCAGCGTCAATCTCGCCCAGATCGCGAAGAGGCATCCAGCAACGGTGAGAACCAAACCAGCCAGTTCAAGATTCCGTGAGAACCGCAAAAACCGCAGCGCAAACCATCCGTATTCGAACCAGTGGCTGCCTAGCAAGGTGAAGCCGGTCAGGGCGAGAGCAAGATGAAACAACCGAGGTCCGCCTGGCTGTCTGCGTACGGTTCGCTTTGTAAAAGCCAGCCCGCCCAGCCAAATCAATCCCAGGGCTTCCCAGGCATATCCAATGGCGGAACTCACATTGAGATGTCCCATTTTTTCGACCTCCGTCGTATACGATACGTCGTATACGACACATAATCTTCTCATTCCTTCTTTCTGTCAACGGGATTCTTTGCTTCGATCTTCAGTGCTTAGAGAAACAGCGTGCTCTTTCCTGGAGCATCCCGTCTCATTCCTCAGGCACTCGACCGGCGCGCTACACTGAAACTCACCTATGGTCTTTGTCCTCGACAATTACGACTCATTTACCTACAACCTTGTCCAATATCTCGGCGAACTTGGCGCGAAGATCGAGGTTCGGCGCAACGACGAGGTGACGGTCGAAGAGGTCGAGGCTCTGAAGCCGGAGCGCATTCTCCTGTCCCCGGGTCCATGCACGCCGAGCGACGCGGGGATTCTGGTTCCGCTTATCCGGCGCATCGCAGCTTCGCCCCAAAGGATTCCCATTCTCGGCGTCTGCCTCGGACATCAGGCAATTGGCGAGGCGTTTGGTGGTGAGGTTGTCCGGGCTCGCCAACTCATGCACGGAAAGACGAGCGAGGTCGATCATGACGGCGCAGGAGTCTTTGCCGGACTGCCTACCCCGCTCACATGCACCCGCTACCACTCGCTCATCGTGTCCGAAAACTCACTGCCGTCCTCACTGGTGGTGACCGCGCGCAGCGCCGAGGCTCACGAAACCCGAGACGCCGGCGCCAGCGTCATCATGGGGCTACGCCACCGCACGCTGCCTATTGAAGGTGTACAGTTTCATCCCGAAAGCGTCCTGACCGAGGGCGGTCACCAGATGATCCGCAATTTTCTGGAAATGTAGGCACGATGCAAGCAATTCCCTCTACGAGAAGAAGCCGCGCTTATTCAGTTAGCGGTGCGATCGTTTCCCCATTCTTGCTTGTGGCTGTTTTGCTGACGGCATCGCGCCTCCAGGCTCAATCCACCGCTGAACCGCAACCGCCTGCGGCGAGCACGCCGACGCAGGCCATTCAGATCCCCAGCCCAGCAGTATCTTCATCTCTACCGGGTGAGAAAGCCCCGATCGCTATCGTGTCGCTCGATAGCAAGGATCCCGGAAGCGCCGCGATGGTGACCGGAGCACTGCAAGTTGCCAACGGCCGGGCCCTGATCGCTTCAAGTGGCGCAGTCACATCGGGAGCGATGACGACCGAGGTGACCTTGCCGCGTCGCGGCGTGATGCGGGTGTGCGCCTCCACCACGGTGAAGCTGGCATCCGACGCCAGCGTGCCCGCGGGCGAGGTTCCCGGCCTGATGATGAGTCTCGATCATGGCGCGCTCGAGGCGAGCTTTGCCACCGGCCGCAACTCCGACATCGTGCTTACTCCCGACTTCCGCATCCTCATCGGCGGGCCGGGTACCGCCAATGTGAAAGTGCGCCTCGCGCAGCACGGCGACACTTGCGTCGACAACGCGGGCGTCAACGCGCCGTACGTGCTCGTCACGAGTGTCTTTGACGGAAGCGTCTATCGCGTTCAGCCAGGACAGCGCGTCATGTTCCAGCATGGAAGCCTCTTCGAGGTCGTGGACCAGGAAAAGGAACCATGTGGTTGTCCTGAGCCACCCAAGCCTAACAGCAACGAATTCCCGCTGGCGCAGAGCGCGGGACTTGCACCCCTCGCGCCTCCAGGCCCACCGGGAAAAGCGCCTGACAATGCGCCATCAGGAGCGACAGACACCTTCGTGCATAAAGGCGGGCAGGTGCAGGATGACCCGCCGCCACCCGTAAAGGCGACACCGCATAAGCGGACCACGACGGCAGCCGTTCCCCAGGCCAGGCAGGAGACGACGCATAAGAGGTCCGGTCTTTTTAGCCGCATGGGCCACTTTCTGCGTCGTCTTTTCGGGGCAGAGTAGAAGTCAGTCTCTCTGATTCACCTTGATGCCAACTGCAACGACAGCATTGGCATCAACAACCTGCCGAATCTCATTGCCGTTGTTCACGATTACGAAGTGTACATTCAGCGGAAAAGGATTCGAGGAGCTGATAATCGAGGCGGAACCCGTGCAATCCGGATTCACGGAATAGGTGCCCGAGCCCGGCGCCCATTCCTGTGTGGGCGGCATGCCGTCGTCGAGAACATGGTCAACCTGGGTGATATTTCCGTGGCCATCATAGTGCTGCAGCGCGAGGCCTCGGATCAGAATGTTCGGACCGACAACAGTGCCTTCGATAGTGAAGCCATAGTCTCCGGACAGAGTGCGGTTTGAGCAGCGTGCATTGGGGGATTCTGCCACGGCATGAACACATACAATTGCCGAGGCCAAAGCAAGCATCATGGATGTTGCCAAAACGCAGGAGAAAGAACTGCCTTTCATTGAGACCTCCTTGGGGTCTGTGTTCATCGATTCGGTTTGCGGCGCAACTTGCTCTTGACGCATGCCGGGCCGCGTCGGTTCATCTGACCGCCGAGCGGAAACCGCTGGTCTCGGCGCCTGCAAGATTGGGTTCAGAGGAGCACCGATCGGCGATCCTCGTTCCAGTGGACGGAAGGTCGCACGGCCCGAGCAAGCGAAGCAATGCACCGGTGGTGAACTTGAGGTGAAGCGTAGTAAGATGCTTATTATGTGTATGTTATCGGTGAAGGTGAACTGCCTGTTTGTTTTTGCCGGAGACACCGCTTTTCGTTTGAGCTAGACTGCACCAACGGCCCTCTTGGGGCTTCAGGATGGCAACGTCTCGGTCGGCTCCCCGGTGCGCAAGGTTTGGCCCCTTTCAGCTCGATATGAGCAGCAGAGAGCTGTTGCGCGCCGGCGCGCGCATCCCGATACAAGACAAGCCCCTTCAGATCCTGCGGCTGCTTCTTGAGGCGGACGGACAGGTCGTTACGCGCGAGCAGG
>Ga0335069_10016112_pt1 | contig 10441 bp, 10 predicted proteins | sample Lox_Sample_11_FD_206714 | JGI IMG/M metagenome (GOLD analysis project Ga0335069, IMG submission 206714) | Soil microbial communities from Loxahatchee National Wildlife Refuge, Florida, United States - Lox_Sample_1.1 | ecosystem: Environmental > Terrestrial > Soil > Wetlands | place: USA...
GTCGCTGCGCTCCTCGGCATGACAAAAATCGCGCTCCTCGGCATGACAAGATTCTTCATGCGGTGGCCCTCCGCTCGATTTTCCAGCGCTGGAGTTCGGGGGCTTTGCGGAACATGGACTCGATGGTGTAGATGCCGGTGATCAGCGACATCAGGGTCCAGTAGATCAGCGGGTAGTAGATAGATTCGACGAGGGCGACACCGATCTTGGGATCGTAGCGGCGGTCCTGGAAGGCGCCGATGGCGAGCTGCACCAGGCAGGCGGAGGCGATCAGCATGCCCCAGAAGTTCGGAATTGGCGATGCGCCGTAAGGTTCGTATCCGACCGAAAGGCAGAACACCCAGAACGTCGTAATGCCCAGGAACGTGTAAGCCCAGAGGATCGAGACGATGGATTCGTAGAAGACCGGCCAGAGGCGACGCCAGACCCACTTGGTCGGCACCTTGCGATAGGCCTTTAACACCTGTGCTAATCCGCGGGCCCAGCGACGGCGCTGCTTCCAGAGTTCGCGCAGGTTGGGCGGGACCTGCATCCAGACGACAGCGCGAGGTTCGTAGCGGACATCCCAGAAACGCATTTGCAGGCGCCAGGTCAAGTCGATGTCTTCGGTGGCCATGGAAGGGAGGAACGGGCCGACGTCGAGAATGGCGGAGCGGCGCAGGGCAAAGACGGCGCCGGAGACGGTCATGACGCGTCCCCAGATGCGCTGGGCGCGGCGCTGCATGGAGATGATGCTGGAAAACTCGATGGCCTGGAGAGTCTTGAGGAGCGAATCGCGATTGGCGACGCGCGGGTTGCCGGTAACGGCGGCGACGCGTCCGCTGCGGAAGTGCGGAACCATGTGGTGCAGGATGTCGGGGGTGACGGAGATGTCGGCGTCGATGAGCAGGAAGATTTCGCCGCGGCAGATGGGCAGGGCATCGTTGAGCGCCATCGCCTTGCCTTCGTTGACTTCTTTCTTCAGCAGGCGAATGGGGCCCTTGGTCGTGTACTCGCGGACGATCGCGCTGGTCTTGTCGGTAGAGCCGTCGTCGATGACGATGACTTCGTAATTCGGGTAGTTCATTTCGAGCAGCGCATCGAGCGTGCCGGCGATGGCGAGTTCTTCGTTAAAGGCGGCAATGATGACCGAGACGAACGGCAATTCCTGGTCGTCGATTTCCGGCGCCTGGTTGCCTTCGCGGCGGATGAAGAAGAACAGGCTCAGCACGATCCAGATGCAGGCCATGAAGACGGGGTAAATTCCGTAAAAATAAAGAAGGATGCGGTAAATGAGACTGTGATCGATCGTGTGGAGGACGGAGTGGATGGCAGGGATCACGCGTTGGCTCCCTGGCCTAGTTTGTCCTGGCCGGATCTTTCGACGACGTATTCCTTCTCTTTCCCGGATTGCCGAATGATGACGATGGGTTCGTAGGTATCGTGTTGCATGGGGAGGAGCTTCAGCGAACGGCCGAGGGCATCGGCCTCGAACTTCGGGGGCTTATAGAAAGAGACGAATCCGCGCTTGCCTTTCTTGGCGATGCGCTTGTTGTGGATGATCCAAACAATCGAATAAAGGACCGCGCCGGAGACAACAGCGGCGATGGAAAGTAACGATAGCGTGACGGCACGCGGGGAGACCCATCCCGGTGTGGCCGCTTCGCGCCACCAGAAGAAGAAGAGGCACCAGCCCAGGAAGGCACACACCCAGCGTACGAAGAGGAACACACTTTTCATTTCGCGTTTATAAAAGGACCTTGCGGTCCCGCCGCCTGTCTCGGAGGAGGAAGAAGCAAGTATAGCGTAACGCACGGTAGTGGTTGGACTTACAGGGGTTACTTAGGTGATATCAAGTGCTGGAATGGAACGGAACACCTAGACGGGAAGGGGACATCGGTTAATGGAAGAACGTGTCGAGGGCGGGAGCCTTGACCGCGTCCGCGAGTGGAGTGGGAAAGCGGTCGGCCCAAAATTGGCGGTAGTCCCAACCGACCCTTGTTTTTCGGAAAATGTAGATTACCTTGCGGTCGCCGACGACCTGCTCGGCCTTGGGACCGTAGCCGAGAGAGTTGAAGACTGTCGTGAAGGCAAGGGCGGAGGTCCCAGCATTGAAGATCGGATCGCCCTCGAGGTAGGTTTCGAACTTCTCCGGATTGCAGGCGGCATTCTCCTGCCGGCACCAATCGTCGGTGACATTGTCTTCAAGGTCGTGCATGAAGTCTTCCCGAATACGATCCTGGGCGGGAGGGTAGAGCTTGGTCAGGCGGTTGGTGGAGATTTCGTAAAGATCGAGTTCGAGCGGATGGGTGGGAGCGAAGTGGATTTGGTTATGTTCGACCAGCACGGTGTCGCGATCCATTTTGGCAATGACCCACCCCCAGAGAAGGGAGCGAAGCTTCAGTTGCGGAGAGAAGATGATGGTGCAACTGGCGGATGGGTTGATGTGGGTTTCGACCAGAAGATTTCCAGCCAGTGACTTAATCGCGAGTACGGAACCTAGACAGAGGGTCGATTGTTGATCGTTGGCCACTTCCGTTCCGAAAGCCAGGCTTTGCCAACGAGAAGAGTGCTTGTTGAAGACGCGAATCCAAAGTGGCGCATCGAGACTGTTGCCGTGTTCGACGTAGTACCCGATCACGAAGCGGTCGGAGTCGTTGAGGACGGCGAAGCTGGTAATGTTTTGCGAGATCGCGGAAGAAGGCAGGCCGCGGGACGGGATGTTGTTTTCCGCGAGAACCTTGGCGAGCGTTGCGTTTTGGGAAGCGGCGAGCGTCGAGAGGAAGAGGACGAAGATCGTGCGGAGAAGCACGTGGGGATTGTAGCGCGGGTTTGCTCACGTGATCGTTAGTTTTGATTTGAACAGTCGGGACTCAGCACAGAGAACACGGAGAGACAGAGAAAACCCTGTCGAGCTTCGCTCGACTTGGACGGGCGAGGGCGCCCGGTCCCACATATCCCACATTCTCTCTAGCGGACCGGGGTCGGTTGAGGTTCGGGTTTGGGCTCGGCGTAGAGGGCTTCGATCTCCTGCTTGTATTTCTCCTCGATGGCGCGGCGGCGGAGCTTCATCGTCGGCGTCAGGAAGCCGTTGGCGATGGTGAAATCGTCGCCGATAAGCATGAACTTCTTCATCTTCTCGAATTGCGCGAGTTTGCCGTTGACCTCGTTCAGCAATCCTTCGTAGAGCGCAACGACCTTCGGATGGCGGATGAGTTCGCTGCGCTGTTCGCAGCTAACGCCGTTTTCGGTGGCCCAAGCTTGGAGCAGATCGAAGTCAGGACGAATCAAGGCGGCGGCGAACTTGCGGCGGTCGCCGAGGACGGCGGCTTCCGAGATCAGTTCGTGGTTCTTGAGCGCGCTTTCGATCGGTTGCGGGGCAATGAACTTTCCGCCCGAGGTTTTGATCAGGTCCTTCTTGCGGTCGGTGATGGAGAGGTAGCCGTCGGCGTCGAGGTGGCCGATGTCGCCGGTCTTGAACCAGTCGCCTTCGAAGCACTTGGCGGTTTCGTCAGGACGGTTCCAGTAGCCCTTAAAGATCGAGGGACCACGGGCGAGGATTTCGCCGTCGTCGGCGATGCGCACCTCGACGTTGGAGAGGACGCGTCCGACGGTGCCCAGGCGATGGTGCTCGGGACTATTGAGCGCGATAACGGGAGACGTTTCGGTAAGGCCGTAGCCTTCGTGAACGCGAATACCGATGTCTGCGTACCACTCGGCGAGTTCGCGGCCGAGCGGGGCTCCGCCGGAGATGAAGAACTTCACGCGTCCGCCGAGCGCCTCGCGGACCTTGACGTAGAGTAGCTTGTTGGCAAGCTTCCAGGAGGCTGCGGTCGGTGTCTCACCTTTGAGTACGGTATCGCGATGCGAGCGGCCGACCTTCATGGCCCAGGTGTAGATTTTCTTTTTCAGTCCGGTGGCGGCCTTGTGCTCGACGTTGTGGCGAATCTTCTCGTAGACGCGCGGAATGCCGACAAAGATGGTGGGGCGGATCTCCTGCAGGGTTTCCAGCAGCTTGTTGATGTCAGGTTGGTAGACCAGCGTCATGCCGCGGTAATACATCTCGTAATCTACGTGGCGGGCGGTGACGTGCGAGAGCGGGAGAAAGGAGATGTAGAGCTCCTGGTCGGTGATGGGGGGATAGCCTTCCATGGAGTGTGTGATGTTGGCCGCGAGATTGCCGTGGGTGAGGATGGCGCCCTTCTGCTGGCCGGTGGTGCCCGAGGTGTAAATGATGGTGGCGATGTCGTCAGACGTGAGTGTGCGGGCTTCGGCGTCGAGGGCGGCGTCGCGTCCGGCGGGGGCGGACTGCCAGAAAGTCGACATGGGGATGGCGTCGCTGTCGGGGACGTCATCCATAATTACGATCTTCTCTACAGGGGTTTGTGACTGGATCGCGCGAACCTTCTTCAGTTGTTCAACCGTTGAGAGGAAGACGACGCGGACGCCGGCGTCGCGGAGGAGCCACCCGATCTGGTCGGCGGTGAGCGTGGGATACACGGGGACGACGACGGAGCCGATCATCATGGTGGCGAAGTCGGCGATTGCCCATTGAGGCCGATTCTCGCTGAGGATGGCGGCGCGGTCGCCCTTCGTCATGCCCCAGTTCTTGAGGACACGGGCGGTGGCGGCGACCTTGGAATAGAGTTCGCGGCTGCTGACGTTGGTCCATTGACCGGACTGCTTGTGCATGAGCACACAGGCAGAGTCGCGGTCGACGACGGTGAAGAAGATGTCGTTCAGCGTTTGCGCGTTCATAGGATCGACCATGCCAATGTATTGGACGGCGGCGAAGTCGTCCGGTGCTGCTCGTTTCCGATCCCTTGCGGGAGATAACCTGCTCTTGGCACTCACTTTAGTAAAGGTGGGACGGCAGAGCAAACAAGAAGTGCAGAAGTGGCGCTACTGTTGACCCTATATGGGAAATCAATATAAGGTGCTGGCGTTACTTGACGTGTTCGATAGATTGTGTGCGGCACCGGGGAATCGTGGTGGATTCCCGCCGGTGACGCGAGAAGTGGCTACAAGAGCGGAGGATGGCATGAAGAAACTAGCGGCGGGACTATTGTTGGCCTGCCTGGCGGTAACCAGTTGGGCGCAGAGCCCAAAAGCTCCCTTGAAGTTGAAGGCCGGCGACATGGCGCCTGACTTCACCCTGCTGGCGTTCGATGGCAAGGACGTGAAGCCGGTGTCGCTACACGACTTCAAGGGGAAGAAGAACGTGGTGCTGGCGTTTTACGTGTTTGCGTTCACCGGTGGTTGAGCGCAGGAGATGAAGAGCTTCCAGGCGAACATCGACAAACTGGAAGCTTCCGACACCCAGGTCCTGGGGGTCAGCATGGATAGTCCTTTCGCCAACCACGCATTCGCCGAACAAAATGGAGTGAAGTTTCCCCTGCTAGCCGATCCGACGGGCGCGGCCACAAAGGCTTATGGACTGGAGCAATCGTTCAAGATTGGCGGCGTCGATGTAGCGTCAGCGCGGCGGGCGACGTTCCTGATTGATAAAGACGGAAAGATCGAAGAAACGCAGGTGGATAAGGATGCGGTCGATCCGACGAAGATCGTGACCATCTGCGAGAGGAAGAAGAAGACGTCGTAAAGTGGGAGGGCACACCCAGGAATGGCTGTGCCACATTCCATTCACAACTCCAGGTTCCCAATGCACGTTCGCACACTACCCAAAGGCGACGTGATCGTGTAAAGTCGCAGATATCTGTGTGGGATGGGCGCCTATCTTTTGCGTCCAGCAACGTAGCCATAAAATTAAAGCTTTCATCACACTCCTCGCAGGCGGAAGAGGGAGCCTACCGAACAATGGCAACGACAAGTACCGCAACCAAAACAGCGCAATTTGGCGTCATCGGCCTGGGAGTGATGGGTCAGAACCTGGCGCTCAACATCAACGATCACGGAAACAGGGTCGCCGTATGGAACCGCGATCCTAAGGCGGCGGCGCAGTTTGCACAGCAGAACGCGCAGATCGTGGGCACCGGGGAACTCTCGGAGTTCGTGGAGACGCTGGCACGTCCGCGACGCATCCTGCTGATGATCAAGGCGGGCGATGCGGTGGACCAGATGCTGCAGAAACTGGCTCCGCTGCTCGAGCCCGGCGATATCGTGATCGATGGCGGGAACTCGTGGTTCAAAGACACCCAGCGGCGCGAATCGGAATGGCGCGGCAAGCTGAACTTCTTCGGCATGGGAGTTTCCGGCGGCGAAGAGGGTGCGCGCAATGGCCCGTCGCTAATGCCGGGTGGATCAAAAGAAGCTTACGAGCATCTGAAGCCGATTCTGGAGTCGATTGCCGCGAAGAGCGACTCCGGTCCCTGTGTGACGCACTGCGGTCCTGACGGCGCCGGCCACTTCGTGAAGATGGTGCACAACGGTATCGAGTATGGCGATATGCAGTTAATCGCCGAATCGTATGACCTGCTCCGCAAGGCGCTGGACATCGGCGCGACTGAGATGGCTGACATCTTCGCCAAGTGGAATAACGGCGTGATGGAATCGTACCTGGTGGAGATCACAGCCCAGGTGTTGACGGCGGCCGATCCGAAGACGAAAAAGCCCCTGGTTGACGAGATCCTCGACAAGGCCGGGCAGAAGGGGACGGGCAAGTGGACGGCGCAGGTGGCGCTGGATCTGACGATTCCCATTCCCACGATTGCGGCGGCGATCGACGCGCGTGTAATGTCGAGCATGAAGGACGAGCGCATGGCGGCGAGCAAAACGCTCGACGGCAGGCTGCAGCCGCGATACTCAGGCGACAGGCAGCAATTGATCGACGCGGTTCACGACGCCTTGTATGCGGCGAAGATCTGCTCGTACGCGCAGGGCATGAGCCTGATTCGCGCCGGATCGCATGAGTACAACTGGGGCATCACGCTGCGAGAGATGGCGCGCATCTGGAAGGGCGGTTGCATCATTCGCGCGCGGCTGCTCGACTCGATCATGAAGGCGTTCGATCGCAACCCGGAATTGCCGAACCTGCTGCTCGACGCGGAATGCAAGCAGGCCGTGAGTTCGGCGGAGAAGAACTGGCGCAAGGTGGTGTCCACAGCGGTCGAATTGGGAATTTCGATTCCTTCGATGGCGGGTTCGCTGGCGTACTTCGATGCGTATCGCAGCGCGGAACTGCCGCAGAACCTGACGCAGGCGCAACGCGACTTCTTCGGCGCGCACACCTATCAGCGCAAAGACGATCCGACGGGTCCGTTCGTGCATACCGAGTGGTCGTCGCTGGTGAACAAATCGATCCTGAAGGCGGGAGGAAAATAGATGAGCAGCAGCACGATGGTTCAAGCTTCTACGATCGGCACCGCCAGCGTTCCTCCGTTGCCGAAGGCGGATTCGTGCGTTCTGGTGATCTTCGGGGCGTCCGGCGATTTGACGAAACGCAAACTGATTCCGGCGCTTTACGACCTGGCATGCGCGGGATGCATGGCGACCGGCTTCGAAGTAGTGGGTGTCGGACGCAGCCAGATGGATTCCGACGCGTTTCGCTCCGCGATGCACGAATCGACGTCGAAGTCCCGCGACACGCGCCAGTTCAACGATGCGTGCTGGGGTTCGTTCCAGAGCCGCCTGCACTATATGCCCGGAGATATTAACGATCCCGGGTTCTACTTGAAGCTGGCCGACAAACTAGCTGACATGACGAAGAACGGCTCGAGTCCGAACTACCTGTTCTACGTTTCGACACCGGCTTCGCTGGCGCCGCCGATCGTGCAGGGCCTGGGATCGGTGGGATTGAATCGCAACGAGAAAGGCTGGTCGCGAATCATCCTCGAAAAGCCATTCGGACGCGATCTTGAGTCGGCGCGCGAACTGAACCGCGTTGTTTCCGAGGTGTTCGAAGAGAAGTTCGTCTATCGCATCGACCACTACCTGGGAAAAGAGACGGTGCAGAACCTGTTGGTGTTCCGTTTCGGCAATTCGATTTTCGAGCCGGTGTGGAACCGCAACCATATTGATTTCGTGGAGATCACCGCGGCCGAGCCGTTGGGCGTGGAGAGCCGCGCTGCGTTCTACGAAGAGACCGGAGCGTTGCGCGACATGGTGGCGAACCACCTGCTGCAACTGCTCACCCTGACCGCGATGGAGCCTCCGGTGGCGTTCGATGCCGACGCGGTCCGGGAAGAGAAGGTCAAGGTACTGCGCTCCATTCGGCCCATGACGCTGGAAGAGGTGGCGCGCAGGACGGTGCGCGGACAGTATGGCGCCGGGGCCATCAATGGCCAGGCGGTTCCCGGATATCACGATGAGCCCGGGGTAAGTAAAAAGTCCACGACAGAGACATTTGCGGCGGTGGAGTTCTACATCGACAACTGGCGCTGGGCGGGCGTGCCCTTCTTCATCCGCGCCGGGAAGCGGTTGCCGCGGCAGGTGACGGAAATTCGTGTGCACTTCAAGCGCACCCCCCAGGCTTTGTTTGCGCGCACGCCCGACGAGCAGATCGAGCATAACGTAGTCGTTATGCGCATCCAGCCGAACGAGGGGATCGCGATGCGGTTCTCAGCTAAGCGGCCAGGGACGCAGATGAAAGCAATTCCGGTGCAGATGAATTTCCTGTACGCTGAGGCGTTCGGTGCCGACACTCCGGTGGCGTACGAGACCCTGCTGCTGGACGCGATGAAAGGTGACGCCACGCTGTTCACGCGGCGCGACGAGGTGGAAGCCGAGTGGCGCATCATCACGCCAATCGAAGAGGCGTGGGCCGAACTGCCGCCCCCCAGCTTCCCCAACTACTCGGCGGGAAGCGAAGGTCCGGCGGAAGCGCACTTGCTGATCAGCGGCGAACATCGTCACTGGCACTCTTTGATGCAATGAGCCAGATTACGGAACTGCCCCCCAATGTGTCGGTTGTAGTAAGCCGCGATACGGAAAGCTCGTATTCGCTCGCGGCGCAGTTGCTGCTCGATGCGGCGAACGACGCGATCGGCAGCCGAGGCAAGTTCACGATTGCGCTCTCGGGTGGATCGACTCCCAAGAAGCTGTTTGAATTAATGTCGTCGCCGGCATGGGTGTCGAAGTTCCCATGGAGGAAGACGGAATTCTTCTGGGGCGACGAGCGTTACGTTCCGCCGACCGATTCCGCCAGCAACTTCCACATGACGCAGCAAGCGATGCTGTCGAAGGTGCCGGTTCCGGCTGCGAACATCCATCGCGTTATGACGGAGAATAAGGATCCCAACCGGGTGTCTGAGTTGTACGAGCAGGAGATCCGCCGCGTGGTAACGGCAGGAGATGACGGCTGGCCGGAGTTCGATGTCCTGCTGCAAGGCCTAGGGACGAATGGGCACACGGCATCGCTCTTCCCATATCAACCGGCGCTACACGAAAAGAACAAGGTCGTGGTTTCCGAGTACATCGAAGAAGTGAAGATGACTCGTGTGACGATGACAGTGCCGGCGATCAATGCGGGGCGGTTGATCCTGTTCTTCGCGCTGACTGCAGAGAAGGCGACGGTGCTTCGCGAGGTGATCCTTGGACCGTTCGATCCAGAGCGACTGCCGGCTCAGTTGATCCGGCCCTCACATGGCAACATGGTGTGGCTGATCGATCCCCCGGCGGCGGAGAAGTTGCCGCAGGAGATTCTGCAGCACGAGTAACGATTTCTACTTGACGCGGTGAATGCCCAAAGAATCGTGGGCGTGCGTGGAGAAACCACTGGCGAGGACGCGCAACAGGTGCTCCGGATCGGCGGGTTTGGCGAGCACTTCGAAGTAGTAGCCGCTCTTTCTCGCATCATCCAGCAGGTCGGCTGAGCTGATCTCTCCCGAAAGCAATACCACGCGACAAAACGGCAGCTCCTGGCGTACTCGCTTCGCAACCTCGATACCGTTAATGCCGGGGAGGTTGATGTCGCACAGGAGAGTGTCGGGCTGGAACGTGGTGGCGGTCGCCAGCGCCTCGTTGCCGTCACGCGCGCTGCGAATCTCGTAGCCTTTCTGCTTCAAGATGAGTTCGAGGGTGTGAAGCACGACCGCTTCATCTTCCACGACGAGAATTTTGGGTTGCCGCTGGTTCATGAGGAGAGAGCCGCCCGAGGCCCCATCGGCTGGCAAGAGTGTATGCGAGCCGGCCTGGGTTAGCAAATGGCGGCGGCAGCACTCATCCTGCTTCCTGTTGTCACCATATATCGTTGAGCGATAAAAAAATCTGCCCTGGTAGCGGGATTTTTGCGTCTCTCATTTTCCTGTTACTCTGCTGCTGCGAAAGAGGGCACGACATGTTTACTCCCGACTTATTGCAGGGCAAACGAGCGTTGATCACCGGCGGTGGAACGGGCCTGGGCAAGGCGATGGCGAAGCGGTATCTCGAACTGGGCGCGAAGGTGTACATCTGCGGGCGGCGTGAAGACGTGCTGAAGGCGACGCGCGAAGAATTGGCAGCGGCTACCGGTGGACATATCGACGGGCTGGGCTGCGATGTGCGCGATGTGGGTGCAGTCGATGCG
>Ga0335069_10016113_pt1 | contig 10441 bp, 7 predicted proteins | sample Lox_Sample_11_FD_206714 | JGI IMG/M metagenome (GOLD analysis project Ga0335069, IMG submission 206714) | Soil microbial communities from Loxahatchee National Wildlife Refuge, Florida, United States - Lox_Sample_1.1 | ecosystem: Environmental > Terrestrial > Soil > Wetlands | place: USA: Florida...
GGCTTCGGACCCAGCAGAGCCGTGAACGCCGGATGGCCTGCTACGAAACAGTCCTGAACCTGTTCCGGCAGGGCATTTCGCAGAGAGAGATTGCGCGTCAGTGCCACCTGAGCCGCAAGACTGTACGCAAATTCATCCGCACTCAGGGCTTCCCGGAGCGCAAGCCGCGCCGCTTCGCTTCGTGCATAGATTCCTGGCGCGATTACCTCGAGATGCGCTGGCAGAAGGGATGCCGCAACGGCGCCCAACTCTGGCGGGAGCTTCGAGCCCAGGGCTGCGCAGCACGACCCCATACCCTGCGCGACTGGATACGAACGCACTTCCGAAAACGCGGAGACCGAGACCAACTCCCACCTTCTGCCCCTGCCTTTCCACGCGCTTCTCCCAAACAAGTTGCATGGTGGATACTCAAACAGCCGGAAAAAGCGCTTCCGTACCTGAAACTGCTCCATCAGAAATCCCCGGAAATCACCACTCTGGCGGGCTTGGCGCGGGAGTTCTTCCGCATCGTCCGTAAGCGAGATACAACGGCTTGGCCTGCCTGGCGCGACGCCACCAGCACATCTGCATTCGCTAACTTCACCAAACATCTATGCCGCGATGAATCCGCATTTCTCGCCGCTCTTCAACAGCCCTGGAGCAATGGCCCCGTTGAAGGGCAGATTCATCGACTCAAGCTCATCAAACGATCCATGTATGGCCGCGCTAACTTCGATCTGCTGCGCCTGCGCGTCCTGCAAACTGACTGAAATCCATCCTGCCATTTACCTACGATATCCCCTGCGTTCCTTCACCAAATTTGACGAAGAACCCCTTTTACTCCGTCCTTGACAGCGGCGCTAGCCGGACCTTCGAGGGCGATGCTGAAACGCCGGAATCACGGGCGCTCGTGATGCTGAGGCGGCGCATCTTGTTGCGCAGCGTCGATCGCTTCAGCCCCAGCCGCTCGGCCGCGCCTCCGGGGCCGGCGACCTTTCCGCCCGATGCTCTCAGCGCCTCGAGAATAGTCTTGCGTTCCGACTCGCGCAGCGTCAGCGCACGAGTTTCACCCGCCTGCATCGCAGCAAACGCTGGCTTCTCCAGTTCATGCAACGGAACTTCCAGATCCTCGCCGTGGGTCAGAATCACCGCTCGTTCGATGAAGTTCTCGAGCTCCCGTACATTGCCGGGCCAGGGAGCATTCGTCAAAGCGTCCATCGCGTCCCGGGGGATCCTTCGAATTGTCTTTCGCATCTCGCGTGAATGGCGCGAAACGAAATAGTGCACAAGAAGGGGAATGTCTTCGCGCCGGTCCCGCAGAGGTGGAATCTCGATGGGGAAGACATTGAGCCGATAGAACAAATCTTCGCGGAATTGATTCGCGCGAATCATCGCCCGCAGGTCACGGTGGGTTGCGGCAATCAGCCGCACATCGACACGAATGCTGTGGTTGCTTCCCAGCCGTTCGAACTCCTGCTCCTGGATCGCCCGCAGAAGCTTGGGCTGCAGATCGAGGGCAATATCGCCCACTTCGTCAAGAAACAAGGTTCCGCGATCGGCGACCTCGAATCTTCCGCGCTTCTGGGCAAAGGCCCCTGTAAACGCTCCTTTCTCGTGCCCAAACAGCTCGCTTTCCACCAGTGCGGAAGGGATTGCGGCACAATTGAGCTTCACAAACGTTCTTTCCCTGCGCGGGCTGGCATTGTGAATCGCCCGCGCGATGAGTTCCTTTCCGGTGCCCGTTTCTCCGTTGAGCAATACCGTGGAGCGCGTCGGGGCCACAACCGAAACCTGGTCCAGCACTTTGCGCAACGTAGGACTGTCGCCGACGATATCCTCGAACCTGAGCTCCGAGCGAATCTCCGATTCAAGGTACAGCTTCTCCTCCTGCAATCGATTCTTGAATGCATCCAGCCGCCCGTAGGCGATCGCGTTGTCCAGCGCCAGAGCGAGCTGGTTCTCTACCTGGAGCAACAGATCTAGGTCGGCCCGGCTGAAAGAATGCGGCTGTCGGCTTCCCAGAGCCATCATTCCAACGACTCCCTGCGTGGTGATCAGTGGGGCGGTGATCAAAGCCTTGATCGATTCTCTCTTCAAAGTCAGCAACGCCCCAGCGGACGTTCCCTCGATCTCTTCTTCTGTCCAGATCCTGGGAGTCCGGTCTTCCATCCGCTCCACGTCAGCCGCCGCGGGTTCTAGGACGGGATTGTCGAGGTAGGACCCTCGGCGGGTGGGAAAATCGAGGACCGCACATTCGAATTGATGCGACTCTCCGTCCCTCAACCAAAAGCCGGCACAGTCGTTTCTGAAGTATTTCCGAATCGTCTGGGACGCTGACTGAAACAGCTCGTTCAGGTCCTTCTTGGCGATGATCTGATTGTTGATGTCGAGCAGCAGACCCAGTCGGTCGCGCTCTTTTTCCACCTGCTGACGGTAGCGGGCAACCTCGCCAACCGCCATCTCACCGTCCAAAGCCACGGCGATTTGTGAAGTTGCCGAGCCCATCAGTTCTACATCTTCGCTGCTGAACTGTGCGTCCTCAGCACTCACAAATACAAGTACGCCCATCCGGACGCGCGGAGTCGCAATTGGAAAGACATACCCGCACCGTTTTAGGGCGAGGGGCGCCTGATCGGCAAGTTGAGGAATCGCGAGCATTGCCTGGTGGAAGTCCGGGATAAACACAGGCGTCATCTGCTCGAGCGCTCTACCCGTTGCGCTTCCCTTCAGCTCGATTCTGGCTCCCGATGCGACCTTTGGCGCTGCCGCCGTCTGCTCCCATGCGAGCAGTCGCGCGGTCTCGCCGTCCTCTTCCAGGCGAATCAGCATGATGCCATCGAACGCCAGAAGATCCGACAGATGCTGGCGTACGCTTCGAAGCATGTCGCGGGCATTGGGATGCGCCGCGATTGCCGAAGAGAGCTTCAGCATGGCGCGGTATCTGCGGTTTGCTTCGGCATTCCAGGTTTCGGAGTTCATTGATCGTGCCCGGAGGTCGGCGTCTGTATCGTGCCGCAGCGCGTGACGGAAGATTCCCGTTCATCGGCCTGCAATTTCAACACGCCGTGCGTGGGTTGACGACTTGAGTTCTACGCTCATGTTACTCCCGCCGGTGGCCAAATGTGGCCACCGTGGCCTTATTTGGCCACGCAGAACACGGCAATCGACATGGTTCGATCTTCTTAGGCCATTCAATTTAAATAACTTACGGAACGCGCGGGGAATGGCCCAGAGCTTGCATCTCCACTTGCCGAGGAAATGAGAGATGTTGCGCATCGATCTTTTGGATACAGCCATCGTCCGGATGTCAGGCCGTATGACGGAAGGATGCCGTGAAGAGGTGGAAACCTTTCTGGCTTCCGAACCGACACTGCCCGGCATCATCGTCGACCTGTCTGAAGTCACCTATATCGACCACGCGGGAGAAGAGGCGCTGTGCTGGCTTGGCCGCCGCGGAGCGAAGTTCACCGCAGAAAATCCCTATGCACTCCACATGTGCGGGCGCCTGCACCTCAGCATGGTAGAACCCGGGCATCGTGTCCGGCCGGCGTCAACAAAGGCAGGGGGGATCTCGAAATGAATAAGTCGCTTCACTTTGCCGAGCCGGATAACCGAATGCGTAGCAATCGGGGCAAGTCAGTTCTCCATCGACCCTCTCGCTTCGCCCCCCATTGGCAGCAGACGCATTCTCCGAGGTGCGATCGTGGCTAGCGCGTCCATTCCGTTCCAGCATGTCGAGCTGAAATCGGTCCTTGTTGCGACGGACTTGAGCGAATCCTGCGATAACGCCCTGGAGCACGGAATCGCCATCGCCCGCCACTATGGCGCGACCCTCTTCCTCGTTCACGTCGTCTCATCGCTCGGATTCACGCTCGCCGGCCCCGACGCAGTTGAACTCGCCGCCGAAGTTTCGCAGCGGGATATCGACAGCCTGGTCCATCAACTCGTAGCTTCAGGGCGACTGAACGGAGTCGAGACACGCCCCATCATTCTCACCGGAAATGTCGACGAGGAAATTGACTCCTTTGTGCGCGCGCACCATGTGGACCTGATTGTCGTAGGCTCACATGGCAGGCAAGGCATTGCCAGATTGTTTTTCGGGTCGATCGCGCAGCTCATCACAAAGTGCTGTTGTTGTCCGGTCCTGACGGTCGGCCCGCAGGCGTCCGGTCCCTGGCTCGGCAATCCAGCCGATTCGGGAAAGCCGCTGCTCTTCGCAACGGCATTGAACAAGGTTTCCGAAAAGGCTTTGCCCTACGCCGTTGCGCTGGCGAACGATTTCGAGCGCCAATTATTCGCTTTGCACATCGTTTCCCCACATCGCACCTATCTCCACCACATGGACCGCCTGGCGCACGAAGTGAACGAAGCCTCGGTGAAAGCCTATCTGAATTCACTCATGCCTCCGGGCACAATTCTTCGGCAAGCGATCACCTTTCTTGCCGAGAGCTGCGATCCCGCCGAAGGCATCCTGCGCGCGGCAAAACGAATTGATGCCGTCACCATCGTCATGGGAGCGCATAGTGAATCGTTTTCTGACCTGGCCATCCGGCATTCCGGGTCCATTTTCAACCGTGTGAATCGTGAGGCAAGATGCCCGGTCCTCACGGTGAGAGGGTAGTTCCGCCATGTCGTGTATTGCCACTACAAAACGCACTCCGGGATGCTCAGCAGCTCTTCGTATAAGCGTCCTGCCTGCAATCGTTCAGCCCCAGAAAGATCAATGCGAATCGATCCACAGAGATGCACGCATCCTGAAGTGGAACGATATTCCAAGGCTACTTCTATTCGCTCTGCTCGCGCTTATTCCTCTGGGAACGCTTGCACAACAGCCGGGCTCTGCGCCACCGGCATCAGGCTCCTTGCCACAAGCGCCGGAACCAGCGCAACCGCCGCTGAATCTCGATATGGCGTCTGTTGCCAATCTGGCCCGGTCGCGAAGCTGGGCCTCCAAGCAGGCGCATCAGGATGCGAAAACGGCCGATGCATTTGCCAGGCGCGTAGCAAGCGCACGCTGGGGTCAGGTGGATTTCCAGAGTCAATATCTGCGCTTTAATGAGCCGATTCAGATCCAGTCGCCGATTCCATCCGATCTTGTGCCGGTTCTCGGGCTGAAGTCCCTCACCACTCCTCTTGCGCCGCAGGACAACCTGCATGTGAACCTTCAAGCCGGATTTCCGATCTTCACCGGCGGCAAGATCCACAACGCGATCAAGGAAGCACGCGAAGTGGCGCATGCGACCGGGGAGGCCGCCAGCGACACGGATGATGACGAGGTCGTCACGGCCGAACGGAACTACTTATCCGTGCTTCTGGCCCGCCAAGTAGTGGAACTGAATGAGATCGCGCTCAAGTCGTACCACGACCATTTGGATCACGCGCAGACATCGTTTCGTCTCGGCACCGCGGCTAACTACGACGTGATTCGCGCTGAAGCTGCCGTCGCCGAGCAGGAGAAGCGCCTGACTGAAGCCAGGAATCAACTGGATCTCGCCGAAGCCGCGCTGCGCACTTCTCTTGCGCTTGACGACAAAACGCTGGTTCAGATCGGCGGGAATCTGTTCGAAATCACCGACGAGGTCAATGTGAGCGCAGATATGGATGCAGCGGTTCAATCGAGTCCTCTGCTCAAGGCGCTGAGAGATAAGGTGGCTGCAAGCCGGAGCGCGGTACATGTTCAGGAGGGCGATTATCTTCCCCAGATAACTGCAATTTCCGGCAAGGAGCTCGTAACCAGCAAGCTGGCGCAAACCGATCCGACATGGTTTGCGGGCGCGCGGGCTTCACTCCAGCTCTTTGACGGCGGCGAGCGCCGCGCGCGTGTTTCCCAGGCGCGCTCGCAACTACAGAGTGCGGAGTTTGAGTACAACCATGCGCAAGAGCAGGTGCGCCTCGCGGTGCGCAGTGCGTACCTCGATTTGCAGTCGCAGCGCAGCGAACTCGTTTCGGCGCAAAAGGCTGCGGAGCGCTCCGCCGAAAGCCTGCGGCTGGCAAACAAGCGATTTGAAGTAGGAACAGGAACGAGTCTCGAAGTGCTCGATGCCAATGTGACTCTGACAGCATCGCAGATCGGCATTCAACAAGCGCTCTACGGAGAAGACTTGGCGTTCCTGCGCATCCACCGCTATTTGGGAGACATTGCTGAAGTTGCTGCGAGGATCCAGAAATGAAAAAGAAGCGCGCATACACGATTGCTGCTGTGTTGGGACTTGCCTCGATGATCGGTTTCTTCGTCACGGGCTGTCATAAGAACACGAAGACGATGATTGTTGACGGCAATATCGACTGCGACGAGATCAACGTCTCGTCGAAAGTACCGGGGCGCATCAAGCAGCTCTTTGTCGATGAGGGGACCACGGTGAAACCGGGCGACCCGGTCGTGATACTGGAGTCGAACGAGATCGATGCCAAGGTGGATGCCGCATCGGCAGCTTATCAGTCCTCGGTGGCGCGAGTTGCCCAGGCTGGCACTGCCGTCAAGTTCCAGCGGGCAGCCTTTACCGATCAGCTCGACGAGGCAAAGGCGCAGTATGATGCCCGCAAAGAGGATGTGCGCCAGGCTGAGGAATTGCTCAATCAGGCAAAGTCGAATTTCACGACGCAACAGGACAGCTATAACCGGTTCCATGGGATGTTTGCCGAAGGCGTCGTTCCCCGGCAGGTCGAAGAGCAGTATGAAAACGGCTATGCGGCTGCCAAAGCTCAACTCGGTGCAGCCGCGTCCAAGGTGGACCAGGCCAAGGCCGGACTTAAGGCTGCTGCGGCGGCTCTGCAACTGGCGCAGGATCAATCCCTGCAAGTCACGCTCCGCGAACAGGAGCAATCGGCTATTCAACAGCAGGCCGATGCCGCAAAGGGACAGATGCATGAAGCTCTTGCGTTGCAGGGCGAGACTCGCATCGTGGCGCCTGTGCCAGGCTATATCTCCGAGAAGATCTCAAATACCGGAGAGATGGTGGCCCCCGGCTTTCCCATGGTCACCATCTCTCGCGCGAACGATTTCAAGGTGAAGGTCTACGTGGATGAATCGAAATTCGGCTATCTCCAGATCGGCCGGCAGATCAAGGTGATTCTTCCCGCATTTGGCGACAAGGTGGTCTACGGACGGCTGATTCGCATCAATCAAGCCGCCGATTTCGCCACCAAGAAAGCCACCAATGAGCAGGGGACGGTGGACGTCCGCGGACTGCAACTCGTCATCAAGCTCGATGACGACCCCCGCTACCGCAACGGCATGACTGCGAGGGTTGAGCTCCAAGTGGGTGAATAGCGATGCGCGACTTTCTCGAAATCGTAAAGCGCGAGTTTGACTGGATGCTTCGAGAGAAGAAATATCTCGTGCTGGTGATCCTGGGCCCCGTTCTGTTTGCCCTCACCCTTGACTTGATCTATTCGCCGAAAAAAGTGCTCGGGCTCCCGGTTGTTTTTGTCGACCAGGATCGCTCCGTGCTTTCCCGGGAGTTGATTCGCGCCATTCTTGCCGACGAGACATTCAAATCCGCCGGTTTTATCAACTCGCCGGAGGATTTTCCACGACTGGTGGCCGAGGACCGCGCACATGTATGCTTTGTCATCCCTTATGGAATGGAGCGCGATTTGAAACATGGCAGAGGCGGCCGTGTCGAAGTGTTAATGGATCAGTCGAACTATCTCGCTGCAAGAGTCGAAGCTGCCCATGCCGAAGGCGTGCTTGTCCCCTTCTCCGTGGTTGCCGATGCCCGGATGATCGAATCCATTCACGGCGTAAAAGAATCTGTCGCGCTGCGCGAGGCCGCGCCTGTCGGCATTGGGCAGCGTATTTTATTCAACCCAGCCTTCACCTCGAACTACCTGAATTTCGTTCCCTTCGGGGCTGCGTGCATCGCACTCCAGCTTACAGCTTTCCTGTGCACCGTTCGTTCCGGCTGTTCCGAGTTCGGGTTGCGCGACTTTCAGCCGCTCTCCTCGTATCGATGGAATGGCTTTACGCTGGCCGCCGGCAAAGTGGTGGCCTGTCTGCTTCCCGTTCCGTTCGTATATTTCTTCGTCTATTGGATGAAGCATTTGATCTTTGGAGCGCCGTTTGTTCGCACCGGCCTGTCCTTCTGGGTCGTGATTGTCTGCTGGCCCGCGGCGCTGGCCACATTCTCTTATGGTCTGTCTGCCTTAATCGCAGACCCCATCAAAGCGTCCGAAGCGGCGACGGCGATCACATTGCCCAACTACCTGGCAACTGGATTCACCTGGCCGCTGGTGGCGTTCCCCACGCCTGTTCTGATCCTGGCTTATGGACTTCCAATGATGTCCATGTCTTTCATGCTGAAAAAAATCATCGTGATGGGAGGAACCCTGGCTGACTGCGGAAACCAGATCTGGACCCTGATCGGCTGGAGTGTGGCTGGTGTCTTGCTGGCCTGGGCCGGGACACTTCGAATCCTCAGGCACAACTCTCGTGGGGGCGAACTCAATGCCTAGAGCCTTCCTGACCGCCTGCCTGCGAGAAACGAAGAGAATTCTCTCGGACTGCCGCATCTATCCTCTGCTGATCGGAGGACCGTTCTTTTACGCTTTCGTCTTCGGGGGCGCGTTCTGGCAGGGCCGCACACAGTATGTTCCCGTCGTGATTGTCGATCAGGATCACTCGGCGATGTCGCGCGCCTTCGTCAGTGCGATGCGCGGATCCGACAGCATCAAGATTGCCGGATTCGCCAACTCGCCATCCGAATTGGTCACCATGGCCCGCCGCCAAGAGGCCTACGCATGTGTCATGTTTCCGCTGAACTTCGAACACGACGTGCTCGCCGGCAGATCGCCGAAAGTTGCGATCCTGGTCGACGGCTCGAACACCCTTCTCGCCGGCCCAGTGATGAATGCGGTTCGCGACATAGCATCTACATTTCAGGTGGGCATCGACCAAAAGGAGCTTGAGGCTTCCGGAGTTCCCGCGGACGGCACGCCATCCTTCTCAGCCAACGCGACAACTGGGAATTCGGCAATCGTTGCCCGGCCGATCACCTTTGCCGAGCGCCCGCTTTTCAATCCCACGGGAAGCTACAGCTACTACATCCTGATTGGCCTGGTCTGCGCCGCTGCCCAGGGCGTCATCCGCATGGGAGTCGGCGTTTCCATTGGAGTTGACCGCTACGATCGACTTTCGAGCGACCTGAAATCACTCAATCTCAACACTCCGTGGTTGTTCGCCACTAAGGTGATCGGCGCCGGCCTGATTGCCCTTCCCGCCATGTATGGCGCGGTTGCCTGCGTCTTCTGGCTATTCGGAACTCCTCATCGTGGAAGCCTATTCCTGGTCTTCGTTGCGTGCACCATTTACGTTCTGCTTCAAATCTGCATGGGGTACGGTTACTTCGGCCTGTGCAAGTCTCCGCTTTTCGCCTTGCACGTTCATATGTACATGGCCTCGGCGCTCTTCATCCTGTCAGGTTTTACCTGGCCTTATTACGCCATGCCTCCCGCAGTCTCGGCCATCGCTCACTACATTCCGATTTTTCATATGAACTGCATGATGCGGAAGGTGAACATGATTGGGGCAACGGCTGAATGGGTGTTGCCACATCTTCTGGCGCTTGCCATCTGGCTGGTTGTTGCATACTCGTGGGGTTACTCAACTTTCAAACAGTGGTGCAAAATGCAAAGCACCGCTTGACCCGAGGAATTCATCACTGGGTTTGGGGCCGATGAGGTCCGCATCTCGCGGCAGATAAAGAGAGAATGATGAAATTGGATGATTCATTGCCGTCAAGATCAACTGGCGAAAGGACTGCCGGCATCAACGACATCTCCCTACTTACCCAGGCGCAATCCGCGCATGGCGAGTTACAGCGCCGGAATGAGCGTCTTGAACTGCTGCTGACCCTGACGAAAACCATCACGTCCAATCTTGACCTGCGGGAGGTCCTGCGTTCAGCCTCTGCCCATATTCGTCAAGTGATGCACGGGGATTTTGCAGCCATTTCGCTGTATGATGCAGCATCAGGGAAATTCAAGCTCTTTGTCCTCGATTATCCCCAGAGAAAGGGATTCGTCAGGGAGGACTTGCTTCTTTCCAAAAGTTCACCCGGGAAAAGAGCCTTCGAAACCCTGCAACCTGTTATCGCAAGCTCCGCCGATCTTGCACGGATTTCCCCTGAGGTGCACGAAGAGTTAGCGTTGAGTGAAGGAGCCAGGAGCGTTTGCCTGGTTCCGCTCGTAAACCATGGTCGCGCGCTTGGCCTTCTTACCATCATGAGAACGACGGAAGAGCCCTTTGTTCCCGAGGAGGTCGAATTCCTCAGCCAGCTCGCCGGCCCGATTGCCATCGCCATCGAGAACGCTCTGGCCTATGAAGAGATTTGCCATCTGAAAGACAAGCTCGCCGGGGAGAAACTCTACCTCGAGGAACACATCCGCAGCGAGATGGGGTTCGAGCACATCATTGGAAACAGCACGGCGCTCAAGCAGGTTCTACAACTGGTGGAAACGGTGG
>Ga0335069_10016114_pt1 | contig 10441 bp, 9 predicted proteins | sample Lox_Sample_11_FD_206714 | JGI IMG/M metagenome (GOLD analysis project Ga0335069, IMG submission 206714) | Soil microbial communities from Loxahatchee National Wildlife Refuge, Florida, United States - Lox_Sample_1.1 | ecosystem: Environmental > Terrestrial > Soil > Wetlands | place: USA: Florida...
ATGCAGGGCAAGACGGTCATCATAACGGGCGGCACATCGGGCATCGGCGAGGTCGCGGCGATCCGCCTGGCGGAGCAGGGCGCGCGCATCGTGCTCGTCGCGCGCGACAAGGCCCGCACCGACGCGACGCTCGCAAAGCTCAAGGGCGCCAACGCCACCGCGCAGCACGCCTATCACCTTGCCGATCTCTCCTCGATCTCGGAGATGAAGCGCGTCGCGGCCGAGGTCGCCGCCGCCGAACCGAAGATCGACGTGCTGATCAACAACGCCGGCGCCGTGTTCCTGTCGCGTCAGGTGAGTGCCGACGGGCTCGAGATGACCTTCGCGACCAACCACATGGCTTATTTCGTGGTGACGAACATTCTCCTCCCCAACCTCAGGGCCACGCCCGGCGCGCGCATCGTCTCCACCGCGTCCGACGCGCACAAATCCGCGAAGCTGGATCTCGACGACCTCCAGTTCGTGAAGCGGAAATACGCGTCCTTCGCCGTCTACGGCACGTCCAAGCTCTGCAACATCCTCTTCACGCGCGAGCTCGCCAGGCGCCTCGGCGCCGGCGGCCCCACGGCGAACTGCCTGCACCCGGGCTTCGTCGGCACGCGCTTCGGCAGCAACAACGCGACCAACCCGTTCCTGCGCCTTCTCCAGCGCACGATCATGACCTTCGGCATCAGCCCGGAGGAGGGCGCGAAGACCATCATCCATCTCGCCAGCGCCCCCGACGTCGCCACGATCAGCGGCGAATACTTCTACAAGTGCAAGATCGACACGCCGAGCGCCGCGGCGCAGGACGATGATGCCGCCGCGCGCCTGTGGGACGTGTCGAAACAGATTTCCGGCGTCGGCTAGAGAAACACCGCGCGCCCGTTCTCGAGCGTGACGCGCCCTTCCGCGACCATCCTGAGCGCCTCGGGATAGATTCTGTGCTCCTCGATCAGGATGCGCGCCGCCAGCGTCTCCGCGGTGTCGTTCAGCATCACCGGCACCGCTGCCTGCGCGATGATCGGCCCGCCGTCGAGCGTGGTCGTCACGAAATGCACCGTGCATCCGGAGATGCGCACGCCCGCCTCGATCGCCTGCTCGTGTGCTTTCAATCCCCGGAACGACGGCAGCAGCGAGGGGTGGATATTGATCATCCGGCCCTCCCATTTGCGCACGAAGCCGTCGGAATGGATGCGCATGAAGCCCGCTTCGCATACGAGATCGACGTCGAGCGCGGTCAGCGCTTCGTCGAGCGCTTCGTCGAACGCCTCGCGGGTGGGAAATTCCCTGTGCGACAGGGCCTGTGTGCGGATGCCGGCCGCTTGCGCCGTGCGCAGGCCTTCCGCGGTCTCGACGTTGGAGAACACCAGCACGATCTTCGCCGGAAAGTCCGGCGCCCACGCGGCCTTGATCAGTGCCGCCATGTTGGTGCCGCGGCCCGAAATCAGGATCGCTGTACGCTTCTTCGTGGTCATGGCTCATCCGCCCGCAGGTGCCGGCGATAGTACTATGGCGCGGTCGGGAGCGCACCGCCGGGCGCGGGCGGCAGACCGGGGCGAGGTCTCACAACTTGAGCGTCCCGCGATAGACGACCTTCGCCTCGCCCTCGCCGCGCACCAGCGTGCCGACCCGCCAGGCCTTCTCGCCTTCCTCCTGGAACGCGTCGATGACGTGGCCGGCATGCTCCGCCGCCACCACCGCCATGAAGCCGAGGCCGCAGTTGAAGGTGCGCAGCATCTCGCGCTCGGCGATTCCCGCCGCGCCGGCCAGCCAGCCGAACACCTTGGGCGGCGTCCAGGCGTCGAGTTCGATCTGCGCGTCCAGGCCTTCGGGCAGGGCGCGCGGCAGGTTCTCGCTGATGCCGCCGCCTGTGATGTGCGCGAAGCCCTTCACGCCGCCGGCATGGATCGCCGCAAGACCGCCTTTGATATAGAGCCGCGTCGGTGCGAGGAGCGCCTCCGCGAGCCTGCGCTTGGCATCGAACGGCGCCGCCGCGTCGTAGGAGGCGCCGCTGTCCGCCACCACGCGCCGGACCAGGGAATAGCCGTTCGAGTGCACGCCGCTCGACGCGACGCCGATCACCACGTCGCCTGGCTTCATCCCGCGGGTATTCGGCAGCACGTGGCCGCGCTCCACCGCCCCGACTGCAAAGCCCGCGAGATCGAAGTCGCCCTTGGCGTAGAGTCCCGGCATCTCGGCCGTCTCGCCGCCGATCAGCGCGCAGCCCGACTCGACGCAGGCCCTGGCGATGCCCTCGATCACCACGGCCGCCGCGTCGACGTCGAGCTTCCCGGTCGCGTAGTAGTCGAGGAAGAACAGGGGCTCGGCGCCCTGCACGATCAGGTCGTTGACGCACATCGCAACCAGGTCCTGGCCGATCCCGCCGAACTGCCCGGTCTCGATCGCGATCTTGAGCTTGGTGCCGACGCCGTCGGTCGAGGCGACCAGGATCGGGTCCTTGAAGCCGGCCGCCTTGATGTCGAACAGCCCGCCGAACCCTCCGAGGTCCGCGTCCGCTCCGGCCCGCCGCGTCGCCCGCGCCGCCGGTGCGATCCGTCCGACCAGCGCCTCGCCAGCGTCGATGTCGACTCCGGCGTCCTTGTAGGTCAGGCCGTTGCGGCCGGGTTTGTCGCTCATGGCACGCGGCGGGAATCGGGATTCCCCGCCCGGTTTAAGCGCGAGGTTCAGTGGGCGCAAGCGCGCGTGACCGTGTCATTTTCGCGGCGGAAGGCCCGCTTCCGCGGGCAGGCGGCGCGCTTTATAGTTGCCGGGCTCAATCAAGGCTGACGATGTCACAAGCGTTCTCCCGGCTTGCTCCTGGTCTGGCGCTGGCCTGCCTCCTTCTGTCGCCCCTCGCGGCGCGCGCGGCCGACCCGACCTACACGGTCAGCGGAATCCATGTGGACGCCACCGCGCCGTCGGCCAGCGCCGCGGAAGCCATCGCGATCGACCAGGGCCGCCCGAGGGCATGGAACATCCTCTTCCGGCGCATCGCCAAGCAGGCCGACTGGGCCAAGCAGCCCAAGCTCGACGCCGAGGGCCTGCGCCGCATCGCCCGCGGCTACACGGTGAGCCACGAGCGGCGCTCGACCACGCGCTACGTCGCCGACGTGACCTACATCTTCAGCCCCGAGGCGGTCGCGCGGGTGATGACCGGCATCTCGTCGACCTATCGTCTGGTGGCGGCGCGGCGCATCGTGCTGATCCCGATGGCGCCGACCTTCAACCGCGCCTCCAACTGGACCACCGTCTTCGCGAGCCCGCGCTTCGGCGGCAGCGTCGTGCCCTTCGCCGTGCCGACCGGCGACGCGCCCGATATCGCCGGCCTTGGCCGTCTCCAGTTCGACGCCACCAGTTGGGCCGACGTGCAGCAGGTCGCCGCCCGGATTCATGCGAGCGAAGCGGTGCTGGTTCTCGCCGTTCCGATCGGCAACCGGATGCAGATCTGGCTGAAGCGAATCGGCGCCGCGGAGACGCCGATGAAGACCTCGGTCGACGTCCCGATGCAGAAGAACGAGACACAGACCTATCCGCTTGCTGCCGACGCTGCGGTGCACGCGCTCGAGGTCATGTACCAGCAGAAGCCGGCGGTCGATTTCGGGCCGAAAGGCAGCCTGACCGCCGATGTCCATGTCGATTCGTTGGCGCAGTGGAGCACCCTCGAGAACGCGATGACCTCGATCTCGAACGTCACCGGCGTGCAGGTCCAGGCAACCGACATCGGGCTGGTCAGGATCACGCTTCTCTACCTGGGCTCGACGGACCAGCTCCGCGAATCGCTCGCGCCGGTCGGCGTAGCGCTGACCAAGACCGACGACGGCTGGTCGATCGCCTATCAGGCGCCGGCCAAGCCCACCACCGCTTCGGCGACGCCGTGACCGCCGCGCTGCGCCAGTTCCCGAACTTCCTTACCGCCGTTCGGCTCGTCCTGGCGCCGCTCACCGCCTATCTCGTGCTCCAGGGCCAGGATCTCCAGGCGCTGTGCGTCTTCGCCTTCGCCGGCGCCAGCGATGCTCTCGACGGGTTCCTTGCCCGCCGCTTCGCGCTGGTGTCGCGCTTCGGCGAATATCTCGATCCCGCCGCCGACAAGCTCCTGATGCTCGCCTGCTTCGTCACGCTGACCATGATCCAGCAGACGCCGCTCTGGCTTACGCTCATCGTCATCGGTCGCGACGTCGCGATCGTGCTCGGTATCGCCCTCGCCTGGACGCTGTCGCTGCCGCTCAAGGTCGAGGCGCTCGTCGTCGGCAAGGCGAGCACGGTGGTGCAGGTCGGCTATATCGGCCTGGTCCTTCTGCTTCTTACCTTCAAAGTCGTGATGCCGCCGCTGGCGACGACGGCCGCCGCCATCACCGCCGGCTTCGCCCTGCTGTCTGGTCTCGCCTACGGTCAGCTCTTCCTGAAGGCTCTTTCGCCCGGGCGCCGCCCGGCCTGATCCATTGCCCTCCCAGCTTCCGCTTCCGCTGTCGTCTGCACCGGCCCTCGGCCGGGCCGACTTCATCGTCGCGCCGGCCAATGCGCAGGCGGTCGCCTTCATCGACTCCTGGCCGAACTGGCCGGCGCCGGCCGCCGCGCTCTACGGTCCCTCCGGTTCCGGCAAGACGCATCTCGTGCACGCCTGGGCGGAAGCATCCGGCGCGCGGGTGATCGAAGCGGCGGCGTTGACGCTCGGCGAAGCCTTCGCGTCCGGCTCGGCGCTCGCGGTCGAGAACGTGGACGCCGGCGGCGTCGACGAGCGCGCGCTCTTCGCGCTGTTCCAGCACCAGGGCCCGCTGCTCCTCACCGGGCGCGAACCGCCTTCCGCGTGGAAGACGTCCCTACCGGACCTTGCCTCCCGGTTCGCATCGTTGCTCGCGTTCCCGGTCTGGCGGCCCGACGATGCGCTCCTCACCGCGCTGGCGCGCAAGCTCTTCGCCGACCGGCAGCTCGCGGTTCCCGATCCCGTCATCGCCCGCATCCTGCGCTCGATCGAGCGCTCGCCGGCCGCGGTACGCGACTTCATCGCGCGCGCCGACGCGGAAGCGCTGGCGCAGCGACGTCCGGTCACGCTCGCCCTGGTGCGCGAGATTCTCGACCGCTGAACGCCGGCGGGAAGATCGGGAACACCGGCTTTGTCCGCCCAAAAGCCCGGCTTCCCGCTGCCATTCACGGCTCGGCAACCGCTGTCATGACAGAGTTATCCGCATGCGCTACCCTCGCCCCGTTGACGCGGTAACCCATTGATGTCGAACCCGAACCTCACGCCAGACGATCTCGACGAAGAGACCGTGCTCGAAGAGGCCGAAGCGGTCGCGGAGGCGCTTGCCGCGCCGGCAATCGATCCCGCTTCGCCCGAGCGCTTCGTCAACCGCGAGCTCTCCTGGCTGATGTTCAATCGCCGCGTCCTCGAGGAGTCGCGCAACCTCCGCCACCCGCTGCTCGAGCGCCTGCGCTTCCTCTCGATCTCGGCATCGAACCTCGACGAGTTCTTCATGGTCCGCGTCGCGGGCCTCAAGGGCATGGTGAACGAGGGCGTCGCGACCCACAGCGCCGACGGCCTGACGCCGGCGCAGCAGCTCGCCCAGGTCGACGCGATGGCCAAGGAGCTCATCGCCGACCAGCAGGCGATCTGGACTCCGATGTGCGTCGAGCTGCGCGAGGCCGGCATCGCGGTGATCGAGTGCGAGGAGGTGACCGAGGCCGACCGCGCCTGGCTCGACGCCCATTTCCGCGAGCAGGTCTTCCCGGTGCTCACGCCGCTCGCGATCGATCCGGCGCACCCGTTCCCGTTCATTCCCAATCTTGGCTTCACGCTCGCGGCCCGGCTGACGCGCCTGAAGGACGGCAAGACCGTCAACGCGATGGTGCCGATCCCGCCGCAGCTCCAGCGCTTCATCCGCCTGCCCGATGCCGGCCGCACCGTGCGCTTCCTGCCGCTCGAGAAGATCGTGATGATGTATCTCGACCGGCTTTTCCCGGCGCACGCCGTGCTCGGCTCGGGCGTGTTCCGCATCCTGCGCGACAGCGACATCGAGTTCGAGGAAGAAGCCGAAGACCTGATGCTTCTGTTCGAGAACCTGCTCAAGCGCCGGCGGCGCGGCAGCGTCATCCACATGAAGTGCTCCGCGACGATGCCCGGCGATCTGCGCGAGTTCATCGCCGATCACCTCGACCTCGACGCCGCTGACCTCGTCATCGTCGACCGCATGCTCGGGCTCTCCGATCTCCACAGGCTGATCCTCGACGAGCGCCGCGATCTCCAGTTCAGGCCCTATGTCGCGCGCTTCCCCGAGCGCATCCGCGACCATGGCGGCGACTGCTTCGCCGCCATCCGCGAGAAGGACATCATCGTCCACCATCCCTTCGAGAGCTTCGACGTCGTGGTGCAGTTCGTGCGCCAGGCCGCCGCCGATCCCAACGTCGTCGCGATCAAGCAGACGCTCTACCGCACCTCGTCCGACTCGCCGATCGTCTCGGCGCTTATTGAGGCGGCGGAGTCCGGCAAGTCCGTCACCGCGCTGGTCGAGCTCAAGGCCCGCTTCGACGAGGCCGCCAACATCAAGTGGGCCCGCGACCTCGAGCGTGCCGGCGTGCAGGTGGTCTACGGCTTCATCGAGCTCAAGACCCACGCCAAGGTCAGCCTCGTGGTGCGCCGCGAGAGCGGTGCGCTCCACACCTACGTGCATTTCGGCACCGGCAACTACCACCCGAACACCGCGCGCATCTACACCGACCTGTCACTGTTCAGCGCCGATCCGGCGCTCGGGCGCGACGCCGCCCAGCTCTTCAACTTCATCACCGGCTATGCCGAGCCGACCTCGCTCGAGAAGATCGCGGTGTCGCCGATCAACCTGCGCGGCCGGCTGATCGACGCCATCCAGGAAGAGATGCTGCACGCCCGCGCCGGCCGCCCCGCTGCGATCTGGGCCAAGCTCAACAGCCTCGTCGACCCGCACATGATCGACGCGCTCTATGCCGCGAGCCAGGCGGGTGTGAAGATCGACCTGGTGGTGCGCGGCATCTGCTGCCTGAGGCCGGGCGTCCCCGGTCTTTCCGACAACATCCGCGTCAAGTCGATCGTCGGGCGATTCCTCGAGCATGGCCGCATCGTCTGCTTCGGCGCCGGCCACGGCCTGCCGTCGCCGAACTCCCGGGTCTACATCTCCTCGGCCGACTGGATGCCGCGGAACCTCGACCGCCGGGTCGAGGCCCTGGTTCCCATCGAGAATCCCACGGTGCATCAGCAGGTTCAGGACCAGATCATGGTTGCGGTCCTGAAGGACCAGGCCCAGAGCTGGCACATGAGCGCCGACGGCGGCTATGTCCGCGACGCCGGGGCCTCGTCGGCGGAGGCGTTTTCGTCGCATACTTACTTCATGACGAATCCCTCGCTTTCCGGCCGCGGCCGCGCCCTCAGGATCCAGTCCCATCCCGTTTCGATCGTTTCGCGCAGGGACTGAATGAGCGGCACCTCGACCCCGTCGGCGGAGGTTCGCGCTCCGCAGGGCGTGCGGACGCGCGCGAGGTCGCGCGGGCCGGTGGCCGTCGTCGACATCGGCTCCAACTCGGTGCGCCTCGTGGTCTACGAGTCGGAGACCCGTGCCGCCTCGACGCTGCACAACGAGAAGTCGATCTGCGGCATCGGCCGCGACATGGTCTCGACCGGCCGCCTCCATGCCGAAGGCTGCGCCATGGCGCTCGAGGCGCTCGCCCGCTTCAAGATGCTGGCCGACAATCTCAACGTCCCGATCCGCGAGGCGGTCGCCACCGCCGCGGCGCGCGACGCCTCCAACGGCGCCGACTTCGTGCGCCGCGCCGAAGCCGCCTGGGGCGCGCCGGTGCGCGTGCTCTCCGGCGAAGAGGAAGCCCGCCTCGCGGCCGAGGGCGTCGTCGCCGGCATCCCGCATGCCGACGGCCTCGTCGCCGATCTCGGCGGCGGCAGTCTCGACATGGTCAGCGTCCGCGACGGCCGCACCGGCGATGCCTTCACCCTCCCGCTCGGCCCGCTGCGCCTGATGGATGCGGCGAAGGGCGATCCCGACCGCGCCCGCCGCCTCGTCGACGACGGCCTCGAGCACCTCAACCTGCGGGGCCTGAAGGACCGCGCGCTCTATGCCGTCGGCGGCATCTGGCGCAGCTTCGCGCGCGTCGACATGGAGGAGATCGGCTATCCGCTGCACGTGCTCCAGGAATACGAGATCCCGCGCCGCCGCGCGCTGCGCCTCTGCGAGGTGCTCTCGAACCTGTCGCGCAAGTCGGTCGAGCGCATGAAGGTCGTCTCCAGGCGCCGCGCCGAGTCGCTGCCCTATGGCGCGATCGTGCTCGAGCGCCTGCTGATCGCCTGCGACCTGAAATCGGTCGTCGTCTCGGCCTATGGCCTGCGCGAGGGCCTGCTCTATGCCCGCCTCTCGCCCGAGGAGCGTGCGCTCGATCCCCTGATCGAATATGCCGAGGGGGCCAATGCGCGCCAGGCGCGCTCGCCGGCGCACGCCCAGGAGATGTTCGAGTGGATGACGCCGCTCTTCGCCGACGAGCCGGCGGAGCTCCGTCGCGTCCGTCGCGCGGTGTGCCTCTTCTCCGACATCGCCTGGCGCCGCCATCCCGACGACCGCGCCATCGGCTCGTTCAGCCAGGTGCTGACCGCGCCCTTCGCCGGCGCCGATCACCGCGCGCGCGCGCTCATCGCGACGGCCGTGCATCACCGCTACACCGGCGACGAGGATTTCCCGCGCGACATCGCCAACGCCGAGCTCCTGAACAAGGACGACGAGGAGCGCGCTCTGCACATCGGGCTCGCCTGCCGCTTCGCCTTTGCGCTTTCGGCCTCTGCCGCCGGCACGCTCGCCAACTACCCGCTGCGCGTGACCCCGGCCAAGATCGTGCTCGACGTGCCGCGCCGCCACGAGGCGATCGCCGGCGAGCCGGTGCAGAAGCGGCTCGGCGCGCTCGCCGCCGCGTTTGGCCGCAAGGGCGAGATTCTGATCGGTTAATCCATGGCCGGGCTTGACCTGGCCACCGTCCGGGGTGTCTGCGCGCCAGCAAGACTCGCCTCTTTGGTTGCAAACCCGGTACTTGCCCGGCATGGCGGAGGGTGAATGGCTCGCAGTATGCGGTATAATGTGTCGCGCCTTGCACTTGCGGCCCCGATCGGTCTTTAAGGTGCGCAGAGCGCGGCCCGCCGGGTACGGCAGGGCGCACCCGTTCAACGGGGGAGTAAGGAGAGTTTCATGGGCGGTTTGAGCATCTGGCACCTGTTGCTGTTCGCGGTCGTCGCGCTGCTTCTGTTCGGCGGCCGCGGCAAGATCTCCGACATGATGGGTGACGTGGCGAAGGGCATCCGAAGCTTTCGCCAGGGCCTGAACGATCCCGAGGACGCCAAGACGATCCCGGGTTCCTCCACCACGCCCAACCCGGCGCCGGCGCCGAACAAGGACCAGACCAAAGTCGGGTGAGCGTCATGCTTCGACAAGCACGGCATGGGGCCTTAAGCAAAGGACCTCATCCCGGGCTTGTCGAGGGATGAGAGACACCGGGTACGCATGCTCGATCTCAGCTGGAGCCACATCCTCATCCTCCTGATCGTCGCGCTCGTCGTCGTCGGGCCGAAGGATTTGCCGCGCCTGATGCGCATCCTCGGCCAGTGGATGGCGAAGGCGCGCCAGATGGCGAACGAGTTCCGCAAGAGCTTCGACGACATGGCGCGCCAGTCCGAGCTCGACGAGCTGCGCAAGGAGATCGAGAGCCTGCGCAACGAGCGGCCGCTCGCCGATGTGGCCCAGGCCCTGAACCAGCCGATCATCCCGCCCGACATGCGCTCGGCGCCGAGCGTCACCGTCGCGCCGGTCGAGGTCGAGACCGCGGCCGCAGTCGCGGCATCGGACATGCTGCCCGAGCCCGGGCCTGAGCCCCGTGAAGGCGAGTTCGAGGTGACGCACGAGCCGCCGGGCGGCGAACGCGAAGTCAACGAGCCTGTCGCCGCCGACGGCTACACGCCGCCGAAACCATGAACAAGCCGACGCCGGACGACGAAGCCGCCATCGACGCCACCAAGGCGCCGCTGATGGACCACCTGATCGAGCTGCGCAGGCGCCTTATCTGGTCGATCCTCGCCTTCGTCGTCTGCTTCTTCATCTGCTTCTGGTTTGCAAAGCCGATCTACGGCTTCCTGACCGAGCCGCTTGCCGCCGCGCTGAAGAGCGAGCCGAGCCGCCACATGATCGCGACCGGCCTCACCGAGACCTTCTTCGTCTATGTGAAGGTCGGCATGTTCGCCGGCCTCTGCCTCGCCTTTCCGGTGATCGCGGGCCAGCTTTGGGCCTTCATTGCGCCCGGCCTCTACCGCCACGAGAAGAACGCCTTCCTGCCGTTTCTGCTCGCGACGCCCTTCATGTTCACGCTCGGCTTCGCCTTCGTCTTCTACATCATGCTGCCGAACGCGATCCGCTTCTTCGTGAGCTTCGATACGGTCGGCGGCCCCACC
>Ga0335069_10016115_pt1 | contig 10441 bp, 11 predicted proteins | sample Lox_Sample_11_FD_206714 | JGI IMG/M metagenome (GOLD analysis project Ga0335069, IMG submission 206714) | Soil microbial communities from Loxahatchee National Wildlife Refuge, Florida, United States - Lox_Sample_1.1 | ecosystem: Environmental > Terrestrial > Soil > Wetlands | place: USA...
CGCGGGACGACGCTGATGCTGCTCCTGGTCGGGCTTGGCAATCCGGGAGAGCGTTACGTCGGCAACCGGCACAATATCGGTTTCATGGCGCTGCAAGCGGTCGCCAAGCGCCACGGCATCGGGCCGTGGCGCCGGCGCTTCCAGGGAGTCGCCTGCGAGGGACCGATCGGCGGCGAGCGGGCGCTGCTGCTCCTGCCCGGGACTTTCATGAATGAATCCGGACGCGCCGTCGCCGAGGCTGTGCATTTCTACAAGCTGCCGCTCGACGCGGTGACGGTGTTTCACGACGAGATCGATCTGCCGCCCGCCAAAGTCAGGGTGAAAACCGGCGGCGGCATTGCCGGCCATAACGGCCTGCGCTCGATCTCCGAGCATATCGGCAATGACTATCGCCGGGTGCGCATCGGTGTCGGTCATCCGGGCAACAAGGACATGGTGCAGCATTACGTGCTGAGCGATTTCGCCAAGAGCGAGCGGGGCTGGGTCGAGGCGCTGCTCGATATCATGGCCGACAATGCCGATCTGCTGGCGGGCGGCGAGGACGCCACGTTTCAGAACAAAGTCCATCTCGCCATGATGGCGAAGGGCTTTGGCGACGAGCGCGACGACGGCAATGGCAATGACGCGGCGTGACGCGGCAATGAATCTGACTATGAGCTTGGGACGCTACGGGTAGAAATTCCAATGGGCTTCAAATGCGGCATCGTCGGCCTGCCCAATGTCGGCAAATCGACGCTCTTCAATGCACTGACTGAAACCGCCGCCGCGCAGGCGGCGAACTATCCGTTCTGCACTATCGAGCCGAATGTCGGCGAGGTCGCGGTGCCGGACAAGCGGCTCGACAGGCTGGCCGAACTCGCCAAATCGGCGATCATCGTGCCGACTCGGCTGACCTTCGTCGATATCGCGGGTCTGGTGCGCGGCGCTTCGAAAGGCGAGGGGCTCGGCAATCAGTTTCTCGCCAATATCCGCGAAGTCGATGCCATCGCCCATGTCGTGCGCTGTTTCGAAGACACCGACGTGACCCATGTCGAAGGCCGCATCGATCCGATCGCCGACATCGAGACCATCGAAACCGAATTGATGCTGGCCGATCTCGACAGCCTCGAGCGGCGCGTCGATACTCTGAGCAAGAAGGCCAAGGGCAACGACAAGGAAGCCAAGGAGACCCTCGATCTGGTCAATCGGGCGCTCGCCCTTTTGCGCGACGGCAAGCCGGCGCGCTTCACCGAGCGCAAGCCGGAAGAGGAGAAGCTGTTTCATTCGCTCGGTCTGCTGACCTCGCTGCCGGTGCTCTATGTCTGCAATGTCGAGGAGGCCTCCGCCGCGGCCGGCAATGCCTTTTCAAAGAAGGTGGAGGAACGCGCCAAGGCCGAAGGCGCGGCTTCGGTCGTCATTTCGGCCAAGATCGAAGCCGAGATCGCCGTGCTGTCGCGCGAGGAGCGCGCCGACTATCTGGAAGCGGTGGGCTTGAAGGAGGCCGGCCTCGACCGGCTGATCCGTGCCGGCTATGCGCTGTTGCATCTCGTCACTTATTTCACCGCCGGACCCAAAGAGGCGCGCGCCTGGACGATTACGCAGGGCACCAAGGCGCCGCAGGCGGCTGGCGTCATTCACTCCGATTTCGAGCAAGGCTTCATCCGCGCCGAAACCATCGGCTATGACGATTATGTCGCCTGTCAGGGTGAGGCTGGTGCGCGCGATGCCGGCAAGATGCGGCTCGAAGGCAAGGACTACGTCGTGCATGACGGCGACGTCATGCATTTTCGCTTTGCCAATTAGGAGCTAGCCCCGCATCCCGTTGCCTTGATTCCTGATCGCGCCGAGATGCTCGTTGATGCGGAAGACGATGAGCACGAATTCCGCGACGATGCGCGCCACGATCACGCCCATAAAGGCGCCGACGACGCTGACGATCAGAAAGATGATGCCAACGAGCGGATTATACCCCATCGTCATCAGCGAACTGATGACGCCGACAAAGCCGAGCAGGATCGAGAGCACGACGGCCAGCCAGTAAAAGACCTTGATGACGGTCGGCGTTACGAACCGCTCCCACTGGAACAGATCGCCCAGGCCGAACATGCCTATCCCCCAACCAATGCCGTGCGGTGATTCCCGCGCCAAGGCGCAGACTGCACGTCGTCGGCATACCGGTCAATCGACGCTCGGTCCGGTCTGAAGCGGCCGTTCGACGCTGCACCGTCGCGGCGGGGCGCGAGCACGTCGAATTTGAGGCGCCGGAACAGCGCGCGGTTTGCTGCGCCATGCGGAACACCGCTGGCCAATGGGCGTTAAGCCATTCGAGCCGGGCGTCAGGTCCGTTCCCTCGCGCCCGCACGAAGAGGAGTGGCCAATGAGATCGATTGCTTCCGCAGCCTTTGGCGCGGTAGCGGGCCTTGCGCTTGTTGCCGGCGCCTGTGCCGCCAACGCGCAAACCGTGATTACGTCGCAACCGGCAGCGGCGCAGACGGTGACGACGGAAACGACGACACGAACCGTGCGGACATTGCCGCCGCGCGCCGCCCGCCGGCAGGTCGTGACCACGCGCACGGTGACGCAGCGTATCGTGCCGGCGCCGACCACGGTGATCGACCGCAGCGTGGCGGCCCGGACCTATCCTCGGCCGATCTATGACGAAGTCGTGCCCGCGCCCGCGATGCCGGCGCCGCAGCCGCTCTACAGCGACGTTCCACCGGTACCGTTGCCGCCGGCGCCTGCCGTGGTCGCAGCGCCGACCTATTCGCCGCCGCTTTATGACGAGGTGGTCGAGACGCGGCCGGCCGCGGTGATCGATAACGGCTCGATCGTTGCAGCGCAGCCCTATATGTATCGTTACGTCTATCAGCCGAACAGTATCCTCGTGATCGATCCGGTGACCGGAGACGTGGTCCAAACGATCCCGCGCTAGCGGTTTCGAATACATGGTCTCTGCGCGCCGCCGTCTCGGCGGCGCGCAACCGTTTTGGCCCGCCTCGCGTTGAACGAACAGGCGCAAGAGGAGGCTCACAATGAAGGCAAAGGCTCGTACTTTAATGACCGGATCTGCTTGCCTCGCCGCGGCCGCCATTGCTGTCGCGGCGCAGGCGCAGATCAATAACCCAAATCTTCCCGGAATGGTCCCTCCCGGCACGGTCGGCGGCAATCCCGCAACCAGCAGCGCCGGTAGCGATAGCGGCGTCAGTGGCGCGATCCAACAGAAGCCGCTGCTATCGCCCGAACAACGGAGCGCGATTTACGCCGAAGTGATCAAGGATCCGAGCAAGACCTCGCCACAACGGTTTTCCGCCGTGGTCGGTGCCGATGTGCCGCCGATGATCGAGCTCTATGCGTTGCCCGACGACGCCACGGCTGTCGTGCCGGCAGCCAAGCTCTACAAATATACGATGGTGGACGACAAAGTCGTGGTCGTCGATCCGACCAAGATGCGCATCGTCGACGTGATCGGACCTTCGTCCAAGCAATAGGCGACAGCGCGCCTACGCCGTCAGGGTGTTTTCCCAGCTTTGAGAACAGCCTGCGGCAAGACGTCGAGATAGGGGCCCATGAAGAACGCCTGGCCGCTGCCTTCGCCGTAATACTGATCGTAGGCATCGATCATGGCGCGCACCGGCGCGACACAGGCCGGCATCGATGCGACGATGATTTCGCCGAGCTCGTTGCCGAGCTGAGCAGCCGGCTTTGCGCCATAGCGCGGATCGGACTCGACGGCATGAACAATACAGTCGGTGGCCGAACGCACCAGTGGTTGCGTCGCCGCGCTGCGCTGCTGCGGCGACATGTTCACGCTCGCCAGCGGCGGATCGATCGGTCCGGTAGCCACGGAGATCACGAGCCCTGTAGCGAAAAGCGGTGCGAGAATCATTCGTAGCTATCCCTTACCCTTTGCCCGATTCCATAGCCGCTTTTGCAGCCGAGCAAGGCTTATGCCTGTCCGCTATTTGCGACTTTTTTCCGCCCCTTGCGTTCCTGCGAGCGTCGCTCTACCTCAGGTGTCGCGGTTCCACCGCGCGCGGGTCCCCATTCATGCGAATGTCGCACGCGCGATAATGCATGGAGCACGGCCCATGATCCTTCCCCCGGCCCTCGTTCTCGGCGTGTATTTGCTCATGCCGGTGGCCGACAATGTTCCGACCCTGAATGTGGAGCAGGTTTGCCAGGGCATCGCCCAGCAAGGCGGCGTGACATTCCACGATGCCGCGGTGGGCGAAGAAAAGAAAAATTGCATCGACAGCGAGCAGGCCACGCGTGATCAGATGGTCAAAGAATGGTCAACCTTCGCCGCGCCCGATAAAGTGGCGTGCATCAGTGAATCGCGCACCGGCGGCGAGTCGAGCTACACCGAGCTGCTCACATGTCTGGAAATGGCGCGCGATGTGCGGGCGATAAACAACGGCCAGAAGGGCAGCGTGACACAAATCCCGCCCGTCCAAGACGCTAAACCCAAGTAGCGCTGAATCCGAAGCAGCGGGCGCCGTGACTTCGGTGGCTCAGTAGCCGATCAGGATCTCGCTGACCTCAGGCTTGACCGCGCGCAACGCGGGATCGGACGAACTGAATTCCTTGTCGGCGGGAACCGCCGCCAGTGCGTCGGGCGCGGCTTTCGGATCGGCCTTCAGACTCATTCCCGATTTGCAGCCGCCGGCAAGCGTGGCCAGCGCGCCGCCGTCCCAATCGCTCACGGTCGCGGTGCCGTTCTTGTCGAAGCCCTTCACCTTGAAAGGCTTGTGGTTGAGCTTCTCGAGTTGCGGCAAAGTCAGGCCGAGCTTCATGCCGCCTGGGGCGATCCAGGTCGACTTGCCGTTGATGACGATCAGATAGGTGGTGTTGCGGGCGGCCGCATTGGTCCACCACACTTCAAGCCGCCGCTTCGGGTCGTTGGCGAACAGGACCGAGGCCGGGACCTTGGCGCCGTTATCGCCACTCACATCGGTGAAGGTGACGTTCTTCGAATCGAAAGTCATCGCCAGACGCAGATGACTCGAATCCTTGGAGAACACGCCGCTGCACGCGATCACCCGCGCGCCGGCGATTGCCGCGCCGGCTTTTGGTCCAGCGGCAGCGGGGGCCGCCGCCGCGGGCGCAGCGTCGGTCGAGGCGTGCACTGCCGGACGCGTCGGTTTGACCGGAGCGCTCATCGGCTGCGACACCGCCGCCGGCATCTGCTGCTGCATTTGCGACGGCGCCAGCTGGTCGTCGGCATCGAGATCGGGATTGGTGGGTGTAGTCAGCTTTGACCCTTTGCGGCGCGGCTTCGCCGGAGCGCTCTGATCGGACGCATCCGGCGCCGCCGATTGCGCTTGGGCAAGCTGCTGCTCCGCGAGCGGAACGGCCGCCGCGGGACTGATGCCAAGCTGGCTGACGACACAGGCGGATAAGAGCGCTGCCGGCAGACCGATCCCGCCAAGCCGCGCATCGCGCACACCTACTGTCCGCATGACCCAACTCCCCTGCCGCGCCCGGATATGACTTTAGCACGACAATAGGTGCGGCTACCAAATAGGGCAGCGGAACAACATGCGCGCGGCTTTGACTTGTCGCGCGGTGCTGGCTTTGCAGTGTTTTGCTGGTCGTGGAAGGTGGTGGAGCCAGGCGGGATCGAACCGCCGACCTCCTGCATGCCATGCAGGCGCTCTCCCAGCTGAGCTATGGCCCCAATCACGGAATGGGAGCTGATCACCGGCGGTCAGAGATCCGGGTTGCGCTCTGATTGCCGCTTACGGCTGATCGACTCCCGACTATCCTTCCTCTTCGTTCTCGATGTCGCCGCCGATGATATCGGTGACATCGGCGTCCTCTTCTTCCTGCTCCTCGATGAAGGTGTTGTCATCATCGTCATCGAGGCTCTCGTCGAGCTCCACATCGTCGTCGCCGACATCGGCATCGCCAGTCGCCGGCTTCTTGGCACCGGAGGCCTCGGCGTCGGCCTCTTCGAGCGACACGGTCTCGACCTCCTGCGGCTCCGGTGTCGCCACCTCTTCGGCAGGCGCGGGCCGGGCGGCGGCCGCGGCATCAGGCCGCCCGCCGCGGGTCACAACCGGGGCGACCTCATAGACCGTGCCGCATTTCGGACAGTGGATCGGGTCCTTGTTCAGGTCGTAGAACTTGGCCCCGCAACTGGCGCAGAGCCTTTTCGTACCCAGTTCGGGTTTCGCCACGGTCTGATCCTTCGTGTAATTCGGGTGCTTCACTTGGCTAGTCGAAACGCGGCTGTCAATAGTTGATTGGCGTCGATCCCCGGCCGGTTAGCCCCAAAAAACCCTTCGGATCGTCATAAGATGCGGCCGGGATGACGCACCGCTCGGGCCCGTGATAGACGGCGGTCACGAAGTGGGTATTACCTGCCGGCTGGACCCCAAAATATGTCTTCCGCCCCTGACCAGGTTCCCTTGACGGCCCGCCGCAACGGCCCTTTGGCCGGCCGTATCCGCGTGCCTGGCGATAAGTCGATCTCGATTCGCGCCCTCATTCTGGGAGCTCTGACGGTCGGGGAGACGAAGGTTTCGGGCCTGCTCGAAGGTGAGGACGTCCTCAACACCGCCAAGGCTCTGCAGACGCTTGGCGCTCGCATGGCGCGCACCGGTGAGCGGGCCTGGTCGATCCGCGGCACTGGTGTCGGCGGCTTTGCCGAACCAGCCAACGCGCTCGATTTCGGCAATTCCGGCACCGGCAGCCGGCTGATGTTCGGCGCTGTGGCAGGTTGCCCGATCCGGGCGACGTTCGACGGCGATGCGTCACTGCGCAAGCGGCCAATGCGCCGCATCCTGGACCCGCTGGAAAAGATGGGCGCGCGCGTGGTCGAGCAGGCCGAAGGCGGCCGGCTGCCGCTGACGCTCGAGGGTGCGCGCGATCCCATGCCGATCGTGTTCGAGCCGCCGGTTCCCTCGGCGCAGCTCAAGTCGGCGGTGCTACTCGCCGGCCTTTCCGCGCCGGGCGAAACCATGGTTGTCGAAGCCGAAGCGACGCGCGATCACACCGAGAAAATGCTGACCCATTTCGGCGCGCAGGTGCGGGTCGAAGCGACCGCAAAAGGCGGCCGCCGCATCACGCTCACCGGGCAACCGGAACTCGAGCCGCGGCCTGTCGCGGTTCCCGCCGATCCGTCGTCGGCGGCGTTTCCGTTGATGGCGGCGCTGCTGGTGCCGGGGTCCGACGTGATCCTCGAAGGCGTCATGATGAATCCATTGCGCACCGGTCTGTTCACGACGCTTCTCGAAATGGGTGCGTCGGTCGAGCGGCTCGACCTGCGCAACGAGGGCGGCGAAGACGTCGCCGATCTGCGCGTGCGCGCCGGTCCGTTGCGCGCGGTCGATGTGCCGGCCGGGCGCGCGCCCTCGATGATCGACGAATATCCGGTCCTGGCGGCGGCCGCGGCCTTCGCCGAGGGGACGACGCGAATGCGCGGCTTGAAGGAATTGCGGGTCAAGGAATCCGATCGTCTTGCCGCCACTGCCGCTCTGCTGCGGGTCAATGGCGTCGACGTCGAGATCGAGGGCGACGATTTGATCATACACGGCAAGGGCCGCGCGCCGGGCGGCGGCACCGTCGCTACCCACATGGATCATCGCATCGCGATGTCGGCGATCGTTCTCGGGCTTGGCAGCGAGCGCCCGGTCCAGATCGACGACGGCACTTTTATTGCAACAAGCTTTCCGGGATTCGTCGGCTTGATGCGGGGCCTGGGCGCGGATTTGTCATGATTATTGCGATCGACGGGCCTGCCGCATCGGGCAAGGGGACGATTGCGCGCCAGATCGCAGCCGTCTACGGGCTGCATCATCTCGACACCGGCCTGCTCTATCGGGCGGTGGCGAAGGCCGTGCTCGATGCCGGCCATTCGCCCGACGACGTGATGCGGGCGATCGAGGCTGCGGTCACGCTGGACCCCTCGAAGTTCGACGACCGTGCCCTGAAGACGCAGGCCGTCACCGAAGCCGCCTCCGTGGTTGCCGCCATCCCCGAGGTCCGGCAGGCCCTGATCAATTATCAGCGCGGCTTCGCCACCAAGCCGCCGGGCGCGGTGCTCGATGGCCGCGATATCGGCACCGTGATCGCACCAGGCGCCGACATCAAGATATTCGTCGTGGCGAGCCCCGAAGAGCGGGCGCGACGCCGGACCTCGGAACTCAAGGCGCGGGGCGAAGCGGCCGAGGAAAAGGACGTGCTCGCCGATCTCCTGCGCCGCGACGAGCGGGATTCGCGGCGGACGGCAGCCCCTCTCAAGGCCGCTCCCGACGCGCACGTGCTCGATACCACGCATTTGGGTGTCGACGCCGCATTCCGCGCCGCCGTCGATATCATTGAAAATGTCCGCGCCGGCCGAAAGCGGCGCTGACCCTTGGGCTCGCCGCGCCCGCCTAACCCTGGACGGCCCTGCGTGATCGGCTCTTGCCCGGCGCACCTGGTCCGGCTATATCCCCGCACGCCGGGCCGCCATCGATACTATCGGGGCTGTTCGAGCGGGCCGAAAGCGACTTCAAAAAGCGCTTTCGCTATTGGAGGTTAGCCCGCTCACCGCCTCGTTTGTGTGGCTCCGGGCAGAGCTTTTTTCCGAACGTTTGGCATTGGCCCCACCCGCCGGTCGAACCGGCGGCTGCCGCATGTTCGGGATCATTTCAATCGCGGGGTCGGGAGTAGTTTATGGCTCAAGCTGCGGCTCAAACCAGCACTGGCGCGCCCTCGCGCGAGGACTTCGCCAAGCTGATCGATGAATCTTTCAATGACGGCCACATCCAGGAAGGCGCCGTCGTCAAAGGCAAAGTGGTCGCTATCGAGCGCGATTTGGCCGTCATCGATGTCGGTCTCAAGACCGAAGGCCGCGTGGCGATGCGCGAATTCCAGGGACCGGGCCGCCAGAACGAGATCAAGGTCGGCGACACCGTCGAAGTTTACCTGGAGCGGATCGAGAACGCGCTCGGCGAAGCCGTGCTGTCGCGCGACAAGGCGCGCCGCGAGGAAAGCTGGGGCAAGCTGGAAAAGGCGTTCCAGAATAACGAGAAGGTGCAGGGCGTCATCTTCAATCAGGTCAAGGGCGGCTTCACCGTCGATCTCGACGGCGCCGTGGCCTTCCTGCCGCGCTCGCAGGTCGATATCCGTCCGATCCGCGATGTGTCGCCGCTGATGAACAATCCGCAGCCGTTCCAGATCCTGAAAATGGATCGCCGCCGCGGCAATATCGTCGTCTCCCGCCGCACCGTGCTGGAAGAGACCCGCGCCGAGCAGCGCCAGGAGCTGGTGCAGAACCTCGAAGAGGGTCAGGTCATCGACGGTGTCGTCAAGAACATCACCGATTACGGCGCCTTCGTCGATCTCGGCGGCATCGACGGCCTGCTGCACGTCACCGACATCGCTTGGCGGCGCGTCAATCATCCGTCCGAGGTGCTCAATATCGGCCAGCAGGTGAAGGTCAAGATCATCAAGATCAATCACGAGACCCACCGCATCTCGCTCGGCATGAAGCAACTGCTCGACGATCCGTGGCAGGGCATCGAGGCCAAATACCCGGTCGGCGCCCGCTTCAAGGGCCGCGTCACCAACATCACCGACTACGGCGCCTTCGTCGAGCTCGAGCCCGGCATCGAAGGCCTCATCCACGTTTCCGAAATGTCGTGGACCAAGAAGAACGTGCATCCCGGCAAGATCGTCTCCACCTCGCAGGAAGTCGAGGTGCAAGTCCTCGAGGTCGATCCGGTCAAGCGCCGCATTTCGCTCGGCCTCAAGCAGACCATGCGCAATCCCTGGGAGCTGTTCCTGGAGAAGCATCCGATCGGTTCGGCGGTCGAAGGCGAGGTCAAGAACAAGACCGAGTTCGGCCTGTTCCTCGGCCTCGATGGCGACGTCGACGGCATGGTGCACCTGTCCGATCTCGACTGGAAACGTCCGGGCGAGCAGGTCATCGAGGAGTACAAGAAGGGCGACAAGGTCCAGGCGCAAGTTCTCGACGTCGATGTCGAGAAGGAGCGCATCTCGCTCGGCATCAAGCAGCTGTCGGGCGCTGGTGCAGGCCCGGCCGCAGCCGGCGACGAAGCTGCCGCGGGCGAGCTGAAGAAGGGCGACGTCGTCACCTGCGAGGTCATCGAGGTCAAGGAAGGCGGCATCGACGTGAAGATCGTCGGCACCGACTACACCTCCTTCATCAAGCGCTCCGAACTGGCGCGCGACCGCTCCGAACAGCGTCCGGATCGTTTCGCCGTTGGCGAGAAGGTCGACGCTCGCGTCACCCAGTTCGACCGCCGCTCACGGCGCGTCACCGTCTCCATCAAGGCGCTCGAAGTCGCCGAGGAGAAGGAGGCGATCGCCCAATATGGCTCCTCCGATTCCGGCGCCACGCTCGGCGACATTCTCGGCCACGCGCTCAAGCGCAAGGGCGAGGAGAGCGAGGACGGCGACAAGGAATAAGGTCGCGGTAAGAGCGTGTAAGACCACGTCATTCCGGAACGCC
>Ga0335069_10016116_pt1 | contig 10441 bp, 10 predicted proteins | sample Lox_Sample_11_FD_206714 | JGI IMG/M metagenome (GOLD analysis project Ga0335069, IMG submission 206714) | Soil microbial communities from Loxahatchee National Wildlife Refuge, Florida, United States - Lox_Sample_1.1 | ecosystem: Environmental > Terrestrial > Soil > Wetlands | place: USA...
CACCTGCTACAAAGAGATCGCGCGCGCCAGTTATGTAAAGGGAACATTACCGCATAAAAGTCTTTATCTTCTTTCATGAACTGCCCCGTGCGAACCCGCATGCGTGGTGGTGTTGGGGAGGGACGGTTAGAGGCCGACCCTTACCCGGTTGGGTGACAGATTCGGCTGATTTTGCGCCGCTTACTTGACTCGTACAAACGTTTGATACGAGGTCCCGCCTGATGACGCCGTGGGATTGACCATGCTCATCTCGTCACCCACGACCTTGTAGGTACGCTTCTCCGTGGTCCCAGTGCGATTAGGAAAACTGCTGGCCACCCACTTGGTGGTGACCGTGTCGCCATCGACCGTGTACGTCCCAAATCCCGCGAGGATGCTCTGGAAGGCCGTCCGGTATTCTTGGTCGGTACCTTTCAGTCGATTGTTCACCACGAATTTTGGTACGTCTGGTTTGGAGAGATATTGGATGACGTACCCGGAACGGTCGAACATCGTCAGCCCTACGGGTTTATCGCCGTATAGGTACTGCTTGACACCATCCTGCTCGTTGTAAATAGAAACACTTCGCCATGTCCCGACGATCTGTTCCTTCAGTGATTGGCCAAGCGCATGGCAGGGCACCGACAACAACCCGGCAAATGCAGCACCCACCATCAGCATTCCCCATACGTTCCTTTGCATGAATCTACTCATGACAAGCCTCCTTGGTTCGGCGGTGTCGCCGATGCCTTACAGTTGGTCAACAAACTTCTTCGTTTCGGGCACCGGCAATAAAATAGTGTAAGCTGGTTCAACCGAGGCGCCTTTCCCTGTGCTCACCTCAACATCACTTGGAAGGGAGGGTGTAGGTAAGAGACCCTTCACCATACAGTTTTGCCCCGGCTTCCCCTTTTTCGACTGGCAGAGCCTTTGTCTTGTCCTTTTGCGTACCTTTAATCCCTTGAAATCTGCCTGTGCCCTTGACGATTTCGCTTGTCGCTTCGATTGACGCTGTTGCCCCTTCGGCCGTGCCGCCCAGGGTGGCTTGCCCCTTTCGCACAATGGTAGAACCATCGGGGAAGGTTATGGTTTCATACACCACGGCCCAGCCTGCCCCTTTAATCAAATCATTCAGGCTTGCTCTCTTGATCGTCGCAACCTCTCCGTTGTCAAACACGTAGAAGCCTCCCCGCTGCGCAAGCGTCACAAGGTGCCCTTCCACATCATCGACCGGTACGGCCTCACGTTTACTCATCCAGGAGTAACACTTGTAATTCATGGTCTCCGCCCTTGCCTCAATGAGAGACCCAAGAACATAGGTTGCAATTGCCAGAATGCCAATGAGAACGCACAGTGACTTTTTTGTAGCCATGACCCCTCCCTCTTTTCTTTTTTGGGTTGATAAACCTCTACTCGATCTTCTCCCATACCCTCCGATTGACCATCGTTTTGGTTGGATCTCTCGGCCAAGGAGTGGGACCCCACGTGGTCGTGAGACGATTGCCTGAAAGTTGAAACGTTAGCGCTTGAGGTTTCAGGTTTTCGGTCCATGAAATTTCTGGCGTTTCAACGAATTTGTCTCCCTCGACCCGATACGTGCCTCCATAACCTACCAGCGAGTCGAAGAGCGCGGTCTTTTCATCTACAGAAGTGCCGAATTTTCTGGTTTCTCCTGTCATGAAACAGACGAAGCGGGTAGGTGTTATTACGAGATAGCCACGTGGAGCCTGCCCCATAGTCAGTCTTGGCGCACCGTCTACTTCGGTGACAATGGAAACAAGCTTGTACGTTCCGACCAGGGATTGCTGCCCAAAACCCGGTGACGCTATCAATAACACCAACATAAGCGCACTGATCAGCCGTATCATGCTCCACCTCCTGGTATGGTTTCAAGACAAATCATCTATGCACCGCCTTCCTCAAATCACTTGCCCGGCACAGTATAGACCAACGTCCCTTCGCTCAGCGTCTTGCCTCCCGGTTCCCCCTTCTCCGGGGGAAGTATCTTCGTTGAAAACGTCACGGTTCCTTTGACACCCTGGAAACGGCCTGTTCCGTTAACGATGTCACCAGTCCATGTGGCGGCCGAGGGATCGCCTTGCGACGTGGCTTCGATCTTGCCCTTCCTGTGCATGGTAATGGTCGATCCATCCAGGAAGGTATACGTTGTGTATGCGTCACCTGTTCCTGCTCCTTTAACGAGATCGCGAACGGTGGTGGACTTGGACCAGGCCCACTCTCCATTGCCAAATACAGTTACCCCTTCTCTCACCGACAGGCTGATGATGTGTCCTCCCACATCGGCGATGGGAACCGTTTCCGCCTTCGTCATATGGTTGAACATCTTGAAGTTCAAAGTTTCTGCTGTGGCTGAAGGAGCAACTCCAAGCAACGAGATTGCAATCGCAAGGACACTTGCCGCTGCCACAGTTATGAAGCATTTACGAATAGGCATGCTCTTTCCCTCCTTTCTGCTTTGCGGTAACGTTAAGAGTGCTTGTGCCTTCAGCGGGCATGCTCATGCTACATCAGCATCATTACCCGAACGCCTATTTTTTTTGGACTGCCGCAATGAACGCCTTCGTGAGTTTGACGGTTCCGTTCTCCACCCCCGATGTTTTTTCGATGGTTGGGCAAATACCAGAGGTGATGATGAGGCCATCCTGGACCAAGCCAGACCCGCTGTAGACGGCATCCTTGAATACGGGAAGCGTGAAGGGAATCGCGTCGGTCGCAATAAGAGGATCTCGTACGTATGAATATTTTCTTCCCTTCAAGACCCCCGCCTCCGCCAGCACGTTGGACGCGTTCCCATTCGTGGCAACCGGTTTTCCATCGGCTACTGCCTTCTTTACGATTGCCAGAACTTCAGGCGACGTACCCGGCGGTGGTTGAATTGCGCCCCCCACAGCCATGCAGGCTATAATGACACCTGCATACTCATCGAGTTTTATAGTGCGCAGCTGTTTTATGTCCGTAAACTTCTCGGTTGGACCTATGATGGGATTTCCGGTTGCAGTGGCGACGTCCACATCCAGTTTAGCGTTCTTGAGGAGTAGCCTCATGACCCCGAGTTCCATTTTGATCATGAGATCGGGATCCATCGAATATCCTTCCCGGGGAATCAGTAAGACCTTGGAAGATGTCTGCCCTGAAGCGACTGTTGAAAAGGAGACCACCAACACAAGTACTACTGCAAAGATGCCTACGTTTTTCATTTCGTTCCTCCTCGTACTTTCGGTAATGAGTTAGGCTGTTTCCTTGTTATGGTGCCGGCAAACTCCAGAAAGGATGTGGCCTTTTTGTATGCGCGTATCACCTCCTTTAAACCGTAGTGGTGCGCGACTTCGGCACCGGCGGTGTAGGCACTCGAGGGTTCTTGTAAAAAGGATATTGCGAGAGAGGCAGCTGTGGTGCAACCTGCGGCATAACCGTCCTCCTCATTCGCTTCTGCGTTACCCAAATGCACTAGCGATTGAGCGAAGGAGGTTATGATCTACTTCAAGCGTGGCATCAGTCACTGGCTCTGTCAAGCAAAACTTTGTAAAAGTTTTCAGATCGGGACTCACGATTACCGGGCGTTAGCGTGTACCGAGAAGAAAAGACAGAAGTTGCGAACTACAGGAAGCAGTGCTTGAAAATGAGTCTTCAAATTGTTTTTCAAATTATGAATAGGCGAGAAGATGGCGTGTTGCACTTACCAGGGTGGTATTCACGAATAACGAAGTGGATAATGCTGCCGATAAGCCGTCGGCTTCATCGACGTGTTGATCCGTTTTCTGGAATGAAAGCGTGTTATCAGCGTTTTGGCATGATCTTGCCGGCGAATGACTGAACCACGATCTTGCCCTCCTGCACGACGAACGTGTCCGTTCCCAGCTCGTACACGTTGTCGGCAGTCTCCGCCGTCCATAGAATGTAACCATAGTCGCCCTCGACGAGCTGCTGCTTCAGGCTGAACGCTGCTCCCGGTTTTCCAAACTCCGCCAGCATCGCCTGGAACAACGACCCAATGGCGTCGAGGCCCCTGAGTGGCCCCTCCTGTGTGAACAGGATAGCACCCGGTGCATAGTCAGATAGGATGCCTTTGAGGTCGCGCTCTCCAAAAGACCTCAGGTGGTGGTCGATAACGTCTTTTGTTGAACCCATTTCTTGACCCTCCTTTGTTGGTTCTGGTTGCTCGCTTCAGCGATCAACCTCCGCTGAGTCGTCTCCTTCGTTGCCACCACCCCTGCGCCAGCCAAACGTGCATAAAACCATGCTCAACGTATCTCTTACCGAACAAAAGGAACCAACCAAAACGAGCGCCGTGCTCTAGAGAGGTTGACATCAACGCCGACGCAAAGGCTATTGTGGGGTCCAGAAGGGACCCGACTTACCCAGCTCCTTTAACGAACTCATGAGTTCGGACGCATACTCCTTTACCCGTGCGAGGTAGTCCGGCTGCAGACGATTCCTGTGGAGGGGCCCGCTGAAGGCTCGTGCCCAGTCGGACACGGGCATGATGGACTCCGCTGATACGGCATCATACTGCGACCAATTTTTTACGTGCTCTTCCGACCGGAAGAGGTTCATACGGCTTCAGGCCATGCCCCAGGAAACTTCTCCCGTCAAGGCCTTGCAAACGTAATATTGATATGTCCCACAGTCGTTGGTGGACTAACTTCCAGGATATCCTCATCACGCATGCGGACGAGGATGGGCTGCCCACAATCCAGGCAACGAGTGTCAATGCGGACCTCCTTACCAGGGAAGAGCCAGCGCACGGCCAGCACTTCAATCCCTCACTGGCTGTACCACTTCTGTTCGCCTTTTATCATTACCAGATTATGGGTTGGTACATTGGAAAACGGTGCCCAGGACTCCACGTAATCTGTATCTTTAACAAACCAGCAGGCTATGGATGCCTCGGCTGCCTAATGCTGTGCCTGCCTGGCCTCTTCGGGTTGCAACCCGAGAGTTCCGGCAAGTTCGGTATAGTGGAGTGCCCGCCCGGTTTTCACAAAATGCTCCACAACCGCAGTGTAAGCCCGTTGCACCAACGCGGTCTCTTCCATGTCGTTACCTCCTTTCTGGTGTTGGTGGCATATTACTCGACTCATCGTTGACGCGCCTCTTCGCGGTAGTGCACATTCCTGATGCTCTACTATAATTCTGTGCCGGAACCCCTGGGGTTGTCCCAGTGCTCCCCCTCACGATAACGGCCTGATGTTCTGGTTCATGTGGAAGAAGTTCTCAGGATCGTATTTCGCCTTGAGCTGGCGGAGTCGCCGATAATTGGGCCCGTAGGCAGCAGCGACTGGATCACTGGGTTCGTCGTCTCCGAGGTAGTTCACGTAGCGGCCGGAGCCCATGAACGGCTGCATCGCGGCGTAGGAATCCCGAGCCCAGGCAATACAGGCCTCGTTGTCTTTCGGGTGCATCCATTCCGAGATTACGGCCAGGTTGTAACCCGGCGCGCGATGTGGGAATGCGGTGTCCGTGACCCCGACTCTAGTGACCGCGCCATGGAAGTTCTCGATGAGCAACTGACCCATCGGCGTCGGGCACTTTGCGAAGCAATCAATCATCATGCGAATCGCCTCGTCGCTCAGGCTCGACAAAAAGTTCGACATCCAGTAGTTGAGCGCGCCCCGGGGATACGCCGCGTCCAGCATCACGTTGACCTGGGAGTACGGCATCGGGCCAATGACGTCTATGGCGGGCGCGCCGAACTTCTTGATAGGCCGCGCGGCCCTCTCGCCGGCGTCGAGCGGCCCGCAGTGACAGACCACCAGGGCCACCAGCTTCATCCCCGAGCCATCGGGCGCATGGATCAAGCCGGCGAACACTGTGAACTCGTCGGCAAGCGACGCACTCACGTCGCGGTAGAACCGGAGCACATCCCAGGCCGCGCTGAACGGGTAGGCGATCAGACCTCCGGTGACGATCGGCCCGACCTGATGCAAGCGATATTCAAAGGAGGCGACGACGCCGAAGTTGCCGCCTCCACCGCGTACGGCCCAGAATAGGTCTGCGTTCTCTTCCTTGCTGGCTGTGAGGGTTCTGCCGTCAGCCAAGACGAGGTCGACCGAGAGAAGATTGTCGAGGGCGAGGGCATGTTTGCCCATAAGCCAGCCGAGTCCGCCCCCGAGCGTGAGGCCCGCGATGCCCGTCGTCGACACCACGCCTCCCGTCGTGGCGAGACCGTGGAGCTGTGTCTCACGGTTGAACTCGTTCCACGTGAGGCCTCCCTGCGCGCGCGCGGTGCTGGTCTTCGGATCGACGTTAATACCTTTCATCAGCGACAGATCGAGCATTAAGCCGTCATCAATGGTCGCGCGCCCCGCCACGTTGTGACCACCACCCCGTACCGCGACTTCGAGGTTCAGGGTGTGAGCCAGGTTCAGGGCATCGACGATATCGGCCACGCCACGGCAGCGCGTTATCAATGCCGGCCGCTTGTCCACCAGGCCGTTGTGAACTTTCCTGGCGTCCTCGTAGCCGGGATCGGTCGGCTGGAGGAGCTGCCCCGTAAACGTCCTGGCAAGCTCGGTGACTGCGTCGGTCAAAGATGATGCTGATGTCATGGCTACCTCCTTTTTCGGTGACGCCCGTGCAAGAACACTATGAAAAGCACGGGGCCGTCTCGATGGTCCTGACGTCAATGCAACGGAAAGAACCTCTATCTAAGTGTTACGAATGTTCGCTTTGACGCGCTCGATCAACTCCGGCGTCACTTCGCGGATGCCGTGTTCCTTGGCGTGCTCAGCCGCTTTCTGGAGTATCTTCCCTTCCGTGTCACCCCGTATGATGTGCTGACACCCACTTAACGGGTCCACCTTGGTCACATTCCAGGATCATTGCCGTGGGCTCACCTCCCCAACTAACACTACTAACAAATAGTCATTTCTTTAGGAGCAGTCAAGGGGATAATAGCTTTGCAAATGGCCTTGCTTTTCGCGCTCAAATCGATGATGGGCATCTGAAATGATTCATTCTCGACGAAGACTCTAAAAACAACATTGCAGACAAAACCTGCGCACTCTTGACTTTTATCATAGTAGGAAGAAGTTAATACGGTGAATCCGTTGGCATTGGAAAGCTAGGGAAGGGGATTTCTCCCCCTCCCCGGGCCTGTCGTTTGTGCCCGTAATTGTGCCTGTGCCTCATAGGGAATCGCAAAAAACTCCGACGATCACCGACACAATGAATAGCGGAAAAGCCACGTCAATTGGCGGATTGTGAGTAATATCAAGGGCTAGTGGATAACCCTATTTTTGGTATTTTTGGCTTCAAAGAGCAAGTGAGTAAGAACAGGTAAGAAAAGAGACAGGTAAAAGAAGAAGCAGGTTGAGATAAAACTAAAACAAAGGCTAAGGTAAGGACCAGGCAGGGGATCGGATACCCTTGCATTGGTCCTTATTATTTTTCGTCTAGCTGCTCTTTCTGTTACCTCCACCTTCTTTTGTTCTTGCCTGCTCCAATCTGTTCCAGTTGCCCCTCAACTTTTTTAGCGATTCGCCGATCATTTAGATTAGGGAGTGTGTCAGAATGGCCCGATGGAGTAGATGCATTGGCTGAGCAAAAGTCTGCGCGCGATTGGTTTGTCGAAGCCTGTCAGCTCGAGCAGAGCGAGGGCCTGCCCGAACGTGCAATTGAAGCGTATAAGGAGTGTCTCCGGATTGACAGCAACTATGTTGACGCCCTGACCAATCTTGGTTTCATCCACCTCGAAAGGGAAGAGTATGAAGAGGCCTTGAGGTGCTTTGCGCGGGTTGCCGAACTGGAGCCTGGTAACCCGGACGCATTCAACGATCTGGGCTACGTGTATGAGAAAATGGAGAGACTGGGCAGCGCGAGACAGATGTACGAACGCGCCCGGGAGGCCGATCCGAGCGACGCGGAGGCATACATAAACCTTGCACATGTCGCCGACCTGGAAGGCGACTACGAAGGCGCGATGCGGCAATACAAGAAGGCGATCCAGGCAAATCCTGAATCTGTTTCAGCTCACTTCTGCCTTGCTCTTCTCTATGACCGGCATGATATTTTTGATGAGGCGATGGCAGAATATCAGGAGGTTTTGAACTTAGACCCCCGCCATGTAAAGGCGCTCTTCAATCTGGGAAGTCTGCACGCTCAGAACGGACAGTACGACGAAGCCGTTGCCTGCTTCAAGTGGGTACTCAACCTCAACGATACGAACGCTGAAGCATGCAACAACCTGGGATCCGTCTACGAGGGGCTTGGCCGTTACGATGACGCCATTGAAATGTACAAAAAATCGATCATTTGCAAGTCTGTCCAGGAAGAAGCTCACTGCAATCTTGCAAGCCTTGAATATCGTCTTTGCGAAGGGCACTCGGACAAGACAAAGCTGCAGGGCATAATCGACAGGCTGCAGTTTGTCCTGTCGCTGAATCCTAGAAATGCTAACGCCCGTCAGATTTTAGAACGAATAGAAACAACAGCAGAGAGCAGCAGATTTTAATGAACCATCGTGCGGTTTGAGACGGTGCAGGAACCGCGCAGCCGGTAGTAGTGACTAGACGGCGCTTGCGACCTGATCGGCTTCGGCCTGTGCTATTTCCCGTTCAAAAGCGTTCAGGATGAGGCTTCTTATTTCGCTCCAGAGGGCGACGGGATCAACAGCTGTCTCACTCGTCAGCTGGGGATACTTGTCGAGGGTCTGCGCGGCCAGGCTTCCAGCAAGCTTTGCGCGATTCTCCCGGGTTGAGGATGTGGCCATCTTCAGGAGTTGCAGGGGGATGCCCACTTTAATTTTGAATTTTCCAAGCGTAGCCTCCTCGTACAGATCCGTGCGCGCGTCCTCGGAGTCAGGCTTGGATATCTGCTCCCGGAGGGCTCCGGTATCAGGTTCTGCGGCCTGTGGAGGCTCTGCTTCAGCCAGGGGTGCTGTTTCCGCAGGTACTTCCTCAAGTGGCGCATTGCTGGCGACAAATCCTAACCCGACCTCAGAAGGAACATCGGGTGGATTCAGAACTACGCCCTGGGGAATTTCTTCATCTCTACGTTGCTCTTCATCTTGTTTGAAGTCTCCGCTTTCCCGGGTGGCGCTGGGCGACAAGCGCTTACGCGGCTTTCTCTTCTGAAGCGCCGGCCCGGTGAGCTTCTGAAACCGCTCTGCGATTTGTTTTGCCGTGGGTCCATCGATCTGCTCAAATTCGTTAGTCTCTCCAGCCTTCAGGCAGAGTTTGCAGATCTTATTAATAAGGCGGGGAACGCCGTGGTCCGAGTACTCCCACAGCACGTCGATGGCATCATCAGTAAAGATCTTCCTTTCGCAGCCTGCCAACCTGAGGCGGGTTTCAACGTAATCCTTAATCAGTTCTGGGGATTGAATCTTGTCGATCCTGCAGTACGTCCCGATGCGTTGAAAGAGGTTGGCACGCCGGGGATTCTCGAGCCTGCGTGCAAGCTCAATCTGTCCTGCCAATACTATGGTAAAGAGATTTCTATGATCCTCCTGCATATTTGTAAGAAGCCTGAGGCTTTCCAGATTCCCCGGAGGAAGCGCGTTTGCTTCGTCTATGAATAGGAGGACTTTCTTACCCTCGTCAGCTGTCTGAAAGATTATCTTATTGAACATCTCCAGCAGGTCAATACGTTTCTGGATTTCACATGGTTGCCCGGTGAGTTGGCCCACTATCTCTCTCATGAGCTGCACGAACGACATATCCGGATTTGTTATGAAGGCGACCTTATACTTTTCCTGGGAAAGGTTATCGAGGATGAGCCTGAGAGAAAGGGTTTTGCCCAGACCAACATCCCCTACGATGACGGCAATGCATTCATTGCCCTCCTCTATGGCAAAAAGCGTCTCTGCTATGGTGTTCTCGACGGAAGCGTGTGACTCCACGTACATTGAAGGATCTGGAACATTGTCGAACGGCGGTTTTTTCAGGCCCCAGTATTCATAGTACATTGTTTCCCCCTTTCGGCCAAGCTTCCGCACTTTCACTTAGGTGCGCGAGAATATCTTCCAGTGAAAACCTTCTCAGCTTGCCGATCTTGTAGCTCTTCAGCTTGCCCTGTTTGACCATTCTTGTCAGAAAGGCTTTACTTACCTGCAGCATCCCGCATACATCTGGGATGGTGAGCAGCTTCGACAGATAGACCTGCTTGAAATAAAAATTGAACGTGACCTCGCCGTCTTCAGCACGTTGTATGTTGAGACTTGATCCGTCAGCCTCACCGCCCAGGAGAAGCTTGAAATAGGCGTGCGATTTGACGACATCTGCTTGCGTAGGAGTAAGCTCTATGGAGAGCTTCTGGTCATCGGGTGTCGAGATGTCGCCCCGCAAAGGGTAATTCCAATCAAGAGAGATGGTATTCGATGCCTCCAATGGTGTAGTCCTTGATCCGCTTGCCACACGCACCAGGCCTTCGGCCGCACTGAACCTTATCCCGGGCTCAGATTTTCTTCTCCTGACGATGCAAAGCTTTTCCATAATCCTTC
>Ga0335069_10016117_pt1 | contig 10441 bp, 8 predicted proteins | sample Lox_Sample_11_FD_206714 | JGI IMG/M metagenome (GOLD analysis project Ga0335069, IMG submission 206714) | Soil microbial communities from Loxahatchee National Wildlife Refuge, Florida, United States - Lox_Sample_1.1 | ecosystem: Environmental > Terrestrial > Soil > Wetlands | place: USA: Florida...
CCATCCGGGATCTCCTCCTCGTGTGCTTGGCGGCTCACGATCTGGAGTTTCTTGGATGGACTCCCGCAAATGTCAAACTTCTACTGCCACCCCGGCAGAGCCGGGGGGCCTCCCGTGCTTAGCTAGAGCGCCTTGCGCCACCAGACGGTGCGCTCGCTGGAGAGGAACCGGGTCTTCTCGCCGCGGGAGAGGTAGAAGTCCAGCACCATGTCTTTCTGGAAGGCGGCGCAGTCGGGCCAGGTCTCGTCCTTGACCAGGTGGGTGGCCTTTTGGCGGTTGTCAACCAGGGTGATCTCGTCGTCATTGCACTGCACCACCGTCTGGGCCTTGAGCGAGAAGGTAGTGCCCGGCGGCGGCGCGGGCGGCACCTGGTTGGCGATCTTGGTAAGCAACAGGATGAACACAAAGACGGCTGTAACGATAGCGAGTTTTTTCATGCAGGTACCGAATCCTGAACGCCGCCCGCAGTTGACCGCCCGGACATCCGGCCACGAATTTCCCGCCCGGCGGAAGGAACTGAAGGGGAGACCCTGCAATCAGAGTACCGCCGGTGAAATCGGCGCACAAGTTAAAGTTGGCCGGAATAGACAATGGGCGGACCGGCCCGGTCCGCCCATTTCGCTGTGGAATCCCGATCGCAGACGATTACTGGTTCTGCTGGTCCTCGCGCCGGTGAAGCGTGGGACGATCGTCGCCGCTGTCGGTGCCCTGGGCATTGGGATCGCTGCTGGTGCTGGCGCGGCGGAGGGAGGGCTTGTTCTTGTCCTTGGTGTCCAGGAGGCGGCGCTTGTTTTCGATGCGGGCCAGGCGGGCCTTCACATCCTCGAATTCGGAGGTTGTGACGGTGTACTCGTCCCGAGCCGGGAGGATGCGGGCGATTTCCTCCTGGGAGTGGAGGATACGATCGGGCGTCTGGGGGTGATCGGAGAAGGCCTTGGCCACCAGCCCGGGCTTGCGCTTCTCAAGGGCCTGGATCTTTTCAAAGAAGCTGATGAAGGCCTGCGGATCGTAGCCGGCGCGATACATGTACTGCACGCCGAGGTAGTCGGCCTGGGCTTCGAAGTCGCGGGAGAACTTGAGGAAGGTGATCGGCACGGCGAGCTGGGCGGCCTCATAGATGCCATATCCGGTCCAGCTATAGCCGGTCATCATGATCAGCGGAATCATTCCGAGCTGGGTGTAGTTCATGCGGGTCATCTCGCGGGCCGCGTGGTGGGCGCACACGTGAGCCGTTTCATGCGCCATCACGCCCGCCATCTCCGCTTCCTCGTCCGCGTTGAGGATGAGGCCGGAGTTGACGTAAAAGAAGCCGCCGGGCAGCGCCATGGCGTTGATCTCGTCCGAATCGATGACCTTGATGGTGAACGGGACCTTGCAGTCGGAGTTCTTGACGATGTTCTGGCCGATGCGGTTCACATACTCGGTAACCACCGGGTCGGTGATGAACTTGGTGCTCTTTTCGATCTCAGAGGCGTAGCCCTTGCCCATCTTGATTTCGGAGTCGGTGGAGTACCAATTGCCCATGCCGCGGCCGCCGATGTCGCGGTTGCCCACGGCGCTGACGTCCTCAATGCTGCCGGGCTTGACGTTGACCTTCTGGCTGCCGACTTCGACCACCCTCTCCGGGTCGACTTTGACGTTGGCTTCGGGATCAATGTCCTTCGCCTCGTCCTTGTGCTTGCCCTTCTTGTCTTTTTTACCGGCCTTGGTGTCCTCAGGGGGTGCAGGAACATCGCCGGCGACCGGGGCGGTGCCGGGGGCGGGCTTGTCCGCGGTGGGCGCTCCCGCCGGCTGCTGGGTTGCCGCGGGCTGCTGGGTGTCCGCCGGCTGCTGCGCCACCGGAGCCGCCGACTGGTCGGTCGAGGGCGTCGACTGGGGGGTAGACTGTGCCCTTAGGGGAGAGAATCCCATCCCAAGGGTCAGCGTCAGGCCTGCAATGGTTGCCGCCCACGTTGCGGTGCCCACCGTTCCAAGACCCTTCCTCATATTCCTACCTCCGCATTCACCGTTCGAACCGAGTCGCTTCGCTTGCCGTATTAGACGCAAGTATCTGCCACTTGGACAGCTATGACAAACAATAAATTGCCAAGCCGCGGCAGGGAAAGGCGGCCGGAAACGGTTGCCGTTCCGGAATCCCTTCCTGGAACGTGCGGGATGGTGGGTCTTTAATGGTTCCTGCCGTCTGCATTAAAGTGGAGTCCACGGAGAAAACAGGGAGGTTAAGTGCGCCGAGGATACGCCATGGGAGCCGTGCTGGTGGTGTGTGGAGTACTGGCGGGCCAGGCACAGCCGCCCCTGCCTCATCGGGCCGGTCCTTTACAGAGGCTGCTGGTGCCTCACCAGCATGCGGAGCCGGCCCCGCCGAACCCGGAACACATCCCGGAGGTGATCTTCGACGCCACGGCGGTGGGGTCGCCGGTGGTGCTGGACAAGAACTGGCGGGTGGGAGTGACGGCGAGCCAGGATCCGGCCAGGGCGGACTTCGACGATACGACCTGGGCGGTGCGGGACGCGAAGGACCTCATTGCCGACGTTCCCGACGAGGACCGGCCGCCGGATGCGACGGGTCCGCCGGGAAAAGCGCCGAATCCGGATTTCAATGGCAAGCACCCTCCGGGGCATCAGAGGCCGTGGGTGTGGTTCCGGCTGCATATTAAGCTGGCTCCGAATCACGGGCCGCAAGCGCTGCTGGTCGAGCTGCCCGTGACGCACACGACGAACGTGGCGATCGGGGCGGAGACGATCTCTCCTGAAGTGTATGTGAACGGCAGGCTGGTGCATCCGGAGGGACCCCATGGCGACCACCCGGAGCGTTTTCAGTCGATTTCGCGGCTGTACAAGCTGGATGTCGCGTCCGATCAGACTTCGGTGGTGCTGGTGCTGAGGAGCATTTTTATAGCGAACGGGTTTGGCGCCTACACTGAGTTCTTCTCGAATCGCACCCTGTGGCTGGGGGCGCCGCAGGATCTGGGACACGCGCTGGAGATATGGAACTACGACAGCCTGTTTGAGCGGCTGCCGCGGCTGGTGACTTCGATTCTGCTGGTAGTGCTGTCGCTGTTCCTGTTAGCGCTTTACTTCACGCAGAAGGGGCATCCGGAGTACCTGTGGCTGGCGCTGCATGAGCTGGCGCAGGCGCCGCTGGCGTACTTCGAACTGCAGGGCAGCACGGCGCAGCTGGACCAGCTGGTATATGCGGCGGTCATGTTCCAGCTGCTGACGATTTCAGCCTATTTCTACTTTGAGTTTCTGGTTTCGTTTCTCGACCTGAAGCACCGTTGGGCAGGGTCGCGAAGGCGCTGGTTTGCGCTGCTGCTGCGGTACACGGCGCCGATCATGGCAGGCGCCGGCCCGGGAATGATGATGCTGGGGCACAGCACGTCCGGGGTGGTGTTCCTGGTGGTGGTGGCGCTGGGCACGATGCTGTGGCTGTTCGGCTGGCTGCTGTTCTGCATCATCACGCTGATCGGGGCGACGATCCGGAGGAACTTCGAGGCCGGGCTTCTGCTGTTTCCGCTGGTGCTGTCGATTGTGGGGCTGCTGGAGGGCTTCTTCGCCAACAACATGAGCGACTGGACGGGGCACAGCTACCAGTCGCCGCTGACGCTGCAGGCGGGGCCGATTCCGATTCACTTTGCGACCATCGCCGACTTTGTAGGCCTGCTGGCGATCGTGGTGATCATCTTCTTCCGTTTCCTGCGCATTCACCGCGACCGCGAGCGCGCCTCGAGCGAGTTGGCGGCGGCGCGCAGCGTGCAAGAGTTGCTCATCCCGCAGGAGAAGCTGAAAACGCCCGGCTTCGAGGTGGACTCGATCTACAACCCGGCGCAGGAGGTCGGCGGGGACTTCTATCATGTGGAGTCGACGGACGGCGGGCTGCTGGTGGTGATTGGCGACGTGGCCGGCAAGGGCCTGAAGGCCGCCATGAACGTGTCGATGGTGATGGGCGCGCTGCGGCGCACGCCCGACCGCAATCCGGCAAAGATTCTGGAGTCGCTGAACCGGGTGCTGGCGGGGAGCGAGAGCTTTACGACGTGCCAGGCAGCGTGGTTCGGCAGCAACGGCGAGCTGGTGATTGCCAACGCCGGCCATCTGTCGCCCTACCTCAACACGCAAGAGGTGAATTTGCCCGGCGGACTTCCCCTGGGCGTAATTCCCGAGGTGAGCTACGAGGAGGTGCGGCTCTACCTCCATCCCGGCGACCGCCTTCTGCTGATGTCGGACGGCGTTGTGGAGGCGCGCCAGTCGAACGGCGAGCTGTTCGGCTTCGATCGCGTGCACAACCTCAGCAACCAGTCGGCGTTCTACATCGCCGATGCCGCAAAGTCGTTCGGGCAGGAGGACGATATCACGGTACTCACGGTGCGGCGGATGGCTGCAGCCGCGGCGGCGTAATCAGTGGGCAGGGATCGTGGCTGGCTCCGGGCGGGTGCAACTGGTTAGAGCACGAACTGGAAAAAACAGGCTTCTACAAAGGCCGCATCCTACGGTGCATGAGCCGAACGTTGCTGCCTGGAAAGCCTTATCCCCTGGGGGCAACTGCCTACCGCCCGGGGACCAACTTTGCAATCTACTCCGACGCCGCCACGCCCGTCGATGTCTGCTTCTTCGATCCCGACGGCACACAGACCGATTGCATCACTCTGCGCGAGAAGACGGCGCATGTCTTTCACGGATTCGTGAACGGCATCGAGCCGGGCCAGTTGTACGGCTTTCGCGTGGACGGGCCATGGGATCCGCAGCAGGGCCATCGGTTCAACTTCAACAAGCTGCTCGTCGATCCGTACGCGAAGGCAATTGCCGGCGAGGTGGGCTGGAAGAAGCCGATCTACGGCCACGACGTGAGCTCGGGCGACCCCAAGAAAATGAGCGAAGAGGACGATGTGGACGGCGTGCCGAAGCCGGTGGTGATCGACGACAGCTTTCTGCTGCTGGTGAATGCGGCACATGAGGGGGTGGAGTTCACGCTGCCTTAGTTGCCGAGCGGCAATCCCTGGCACCAGATTATCGACACGGAGAACACTCCATCCGTTTGTGGATATTGTCGAGGTTGACGACAACTTGATCGTGGGCGGGCGGGCGCTAAAGCTGATGAGTGACCGGAGCGTGACCGGATTTTGAGTTCCCTGCCCTTGGTTCTGCGGCAAGACCAGAGCAGGTGTGCCCGTTTGAGTTCTATCCAAATTCGGCACTGAATGTTGGTCGCGTCGACGATGCAATCTCACTTCGTTCTCGCGGCAGGGGTTTGACGCATCTTCCACATGCCGCGGTTCTGGTGCAACAAGGTTTTTGGGGGAGCCGGCCCGGGCGGGCCTGCCCCCGGCGGAGTGTCCCGCCCAGGGCAGGCTGCAGAGCCGGGAGATTACCGGTCGAAATGGAACGACAGTGCGGGGAGCGCGGAGGTGCCTTCAAGCCGCACTCCATCGAGCTTCATTGGATCAAGACCCAGTGCCTGGAGAATGGTGGGAGCGATCTGCAGGGTGCCCACTTCGGCAAACACCCGTCTGCTTTTTGAGAGCGGGGTGCGACAGCAGCAATATGACGTTGGTGTCGTCGTGCGCGAAGCCGCCGTGCTCCTCCTGCTTCTTGGCGCTGCCGGTGTAGATGACGCCCACATTCGGAGTCACGATGATGTCCGGGGTGCGCGGATCGCCATTGGGCGGCAGGCCTGGCTGGTTGTAATTCAGGGCCACGGTCGGGCCATAGAAGATCTGTCCGGCGCCGATGGTCGTCTTGTTGGCCTCAAGCAGCGACACCGCGGCATCGGTGTAGGAGGGGTTGGTCAGCCACAGCAGCGAAACGTCATCCTCGGTGGAACCGATACCGCTGCTGTTGGGGTCTTCCGACGGCGGCATGGCGGCATGCAGCTGGTTCGAGATCAGCGTTGCCGGCGATGTTCCGTTGTTGGTGTGGTGCCCGGGGATCGGGAAGAACAGGTTGGGATCGATGGGCGACTGGCCGTGCTTGGCGGTGATGATGACCAGGGTCGAATCGATCAGCCCGCGGTTCCTAAGCTCCGAGACCATTTCGCCGATCGAGTCGTCGACGAACTCGATGGCGCCGAGCAGGTTGTCGCTGGGCGTGCCGGCTGCGTCCAGGTAGCCGCCCGCCACGCCGTTTTCAATCAGTTTCTGGCTGACGCTCACGGCCTGGAAGTTCATGCCGAAGAGGGTGGGTGTGCGGGTGTGCTTGTGGCCAATGTGCCACTTGCCGCCGATCTCGTTGAGGATGGCGTTGACCTTCAGCGTGTCGTAGCACTTGATGTTGAGGAAGCTGTTGGTCCAGGCGGTCAGGTCCGCGCCGGGATCGGGCACCGTGGAGCAGTCCACGCCGTCGGGTGTTGAAACGTGGGGCAACGGCACCACATTCGAGTTGATCTCCGGCGAATAGTAGTCGTCGATGACCTGGACGCCGTCCCGGCCCGCCACCGAGGAGTAGGCGGGATGCTTGTCGGACCAGGCCGTGTAGCCGCCGGCCTTGTGAATCACCCCATAGATGGTGTTGGTGCGCACAAACTGCCACGGCCATACGGGGGCGCAGCCGTTGGCGGGGTCCAGGTCCATCTTCTTGGGATCGAGAGAAGCGACTCCGCCGTCGGTAAGGCTGGCGCCGGGCGCGCCGCCGTTGAGCAGGGTCTGGTCGATGTCGAGGCCCTCCTCGTACTCGGTGGTGAAGCCGGTGGGCGTGCCGCCCGGGACACACGGCGTGGCCGCCGGGCCGTTGCCGTTGCCTGTCTGGACCTGCGGCCCGTCGAGCGAACGGTCATAGGCCACGTCGTAGTAAACGCCCATGGTGGGCGGCGTTGCCCCGCTGACGATGTTCATCAGCCCGGGAAAGGAGTCCGATGGCTTGGAGGTGTTTGCCGCGACGTAGTTGACGCCGTGGGCGCCGAGCGAGGCAAGGTTGGGGCAATAGGGCTTGCCCTGGTTCGCGCCTGCGATGCCCTGCGAGCAGTTGAGGAAATCGACGGCATGCATGCCGTCAATGCTGATCAGGAGCACGTGGCGGATCGGGCTGTGGTCCCAATCGCCTTCTCCGTGCTGGGCGAAGGCGCCTGCGACGAGAAGCGCGCCGACGGATGCAACTGCCAGGAAACGTTTCATCATTACCCTCCTGAGGGAAGCCATGAGCAGTCATGCTGCGGGTGACTGGTTGCGAATCTGGGTGAGAAGAGACCGAGTGAGCCGCACCAGCCTGTCTTCGGGAGGCAAGGACGGGGGCGATCCACCGGACACGGCGGTGCGCAGGTGGGGAAGCGCAGTTTTGGGAAACGACGTACGCGGAACCGGGGACGCGCAGGTCAAACCGCCCTGCGCCTTGGTCGGGCCACTTATGGGGTACGGAAGTAGCCTTGGACCGCGGAGCTGTCGAATCGGCTGAGGCATCGATGCACGTTGAGCCGGATGGGGGAGGTGCGATGGCAAGCGCGGCGGGCGGAGAAGCAGAAGGTTCTCATGTTCGGTCAACCTCCAGGGGGAGACAGGCGGCAGACAGCACGACGCGGCACGTCTGCACGCAGGCGCGAACGGAAGGACAATCACCGAGGTCCGGGAAGCGGAAAGGCGAGAGGGGGAAGCCGCTTCTGTCTACGGGCAGAACTATAGAACCGCGAATTGAGGGCTTTGGTTACCGGAGTGTTGAAGCGGGGTAAATTTTTGTCAGGTTGGCCCCGCCGGTCACGTCGCGCAGTAGAGAGAGGAGAGCGGAAAGATCGCCGTGAGTGAATTTCGCGCGCGAACCGTGGGGTTCACGGCGGGGCGTTTCTTCCGCTCAGCGCCCGATAGGACTGTCGCAGAAGGCGCAGACGCGCGGGCTTGTGGTGAGGCCGAGAAGTTCCACCTCCGGGGCAAGATAGCCGCTCTCTACCGGCTCTTCGCGGACCAGATCGGTGCTGAGGTACTTCTTGTTGTCGTCGGCAAAAACGGTGACCACGACCGCTTCGGGCCCGAGTTGCTGCTGCACTTTGAGAGCGGCCAGAAAGTTGCAGCCGGAGGAGGTGCCGACGGCCAGTCCCAGGGTGGAGGCCAGTTTCTGGGCCATGAGGATCGAATCGCCATCCGAGACCCCGATCACTCCGTCGAGGCTGGCCAGGTCGACCAGCGCGGGCACGAACTCGTCGGAGATGCCCTGAATGCGATGTTTTCCTGCTTTGTAGCCGGTGGAGAGGGTGGGGGATTCGGCCGGCTCGACGGGGTGAACCTTGATGCCGGGATTGCGGCTGCGGAGGTAGCGGGCCACGCCCATCACGGTTCCGCCGGTGCCGACGCCGGCGACGAACGCGTCGGGAGCGAGGCCGGCGGACTCAAGTTGCGCGGCGATCTCCGGCCCGGTTCCAATGGCGTGCGCATCGGCATTGGCGGCGTTGGAGAACTGGCGGGGCAGGAAGACGCCGGGGCGGCTGGCGGCGAACTCCTCGGCCATGCGGATGCTGCCCAGAAAGCCACCCTGCTCGTGACTTACGGAGACGATCTCGGCGCCGTAGCTGCGGATGAGGTCCTTGCGCTCGCGGCTCATCCAGTCGGGCATGAAGATCGTAACGGGCGAGCCCAGCGCGCGGCCCAGAGCGGCAAAGGCGATCCCGGTGTTGCCGCTGGTGGCCTCGGCGATGGTGTCTCCGGCGCGCAGATCTCCGACTGCATAGGCCTGTTTGAGGATGTGCAGGGCCATGCGGTCCTTGATGCTGCCGGTGAGGCTCATCTGTTCGCACTTGGCATAGACGACATGCCGGTGGCCGCGAAAGCTGCAGTGGATCCCCAGCAGCGGCGTGTTGCCGACGAGGCGGCCAAGGGCTGAGAGCGTGTGCGTGAAGGGGTCTTCCACGGCGGCTGGACTGTGTGCCGGAGCCTGTTGAACGAGACGGGACATCTGTGGCCATTCTAACAAAACGCCGCGGCAGGACTGCACGAGCGCCGAGAGCCCAACATGGCACGGGTCCGCCTGGAGGCGGACCCAGTTGGCTGGAGGAAGGGGTGGTTTAGAAACGGGGGCGGAGAAATGCGCTGAGACGATCGCGAAGGCTGGGAATCTCGGGGCAGTTGAAGTAGACCTGGCGGTCGATTGCCATGAGCAGGTCGATTGCCTCCAGGCGGGATTCGCGCAGGCCCGGCGCGTCGTCGTTGACGAGTTCGTCAGAGAGATACTCGATGGCGTGGCCCAGTTTCTCCAAGGCAAGCCCGGATTCCGGGCTGATACGGCGCCGCACGCGGACGACCTGAGCGGGGACAGCGGAGGCGGAGCCGGGAAACGTGATGTGGTTGGTGACGGTGCCGGTCATATGGTGAATCCTCATCCTGTTCCTCGGCTGTATTTTCGACGTCTTTAAATGACCGAGGTACCCATACTCGCAATGGGAACGTTTCGAATTATGCGATTTCGGGCCGGGAGAATGAAGTGATGAAGATCACGCATAAGACGAACGGTCTTCTCGACTCAACAGCGTTAGATGCCTGAGGGAGCGGCATGGTTCCAGCCTTGACGGAAGTAGTTTGAAAACCTAAGCTCAAACTAGCGGCCTGTGGCAAAAAGGAGTCAGGTAAGCTCCTTGTGCCGGCCGCGTAAATCTTTGTCTTTTTTGGGGGCTGGCAGCCATGACTTCTGAGAAGCTTCCCGACTACTGGCAGTACCTGGCGCTTTTGATCCAGATCGTGGTGGCCTTCGGCATGGGGCTGTCCATGGTCGTGGCGTCGTGGTTCATCGGCCGGCACCGCAATACCAGGATCAAGCTCGCCGCTTACGAGTGCGGCATCACGCCGGTGGGCGATGCCCGGCGGCGGTTCAGCGTGCGCTTTTACATGGTGGCCATGGTATTCATCCTGTTCGACGTGGAAGCGGTGTTCATGATGCCGTGGGCCGTGATCTACAGAAAGCTCCCCGCGATCACCGGTTCGCGCCTGTTCGGATTCTGGGAGATGGTGGTGTACCTGGGATTCGTTGCGGTGGGCCTCTACTACATCGTGCGTAAAGGCATCCTGGACTGGAGCCTGGACAAGGCGGACCTGTAAATGGCCGATCCCAAAACTACCCTGACCGACAGGGCCGCAGTTCTCGCGGGCCTTCCCGACCACCCCGCGCTGCAGGCGATCCTGGCTTGGAAGCCCGAAGCGCTCACCGACGCCAGATTCGATCGCGGCGAGCTGACGCTGACCATCGCCAGGGACTTCATTCGCGTCGCCTGCTCGACGCTGATGGCCGCGGGGTACAACGCGTTCCAGGATGTGACCGCGGTGGACTGGTTCCCTTCCGTGCCGCGCTTCCAGGTGGTGTATCACGCGTGTTCGCACCGGTTCAAGCACGTGATCAGGCTGAAGGTGCTGGTGGACGAGGCGGATCCGACCGTGGATTCGATTACGCCGGTGTGGCCGGGAGCGAATTATTACGAACGCGAGGTCTTCGATCTTTTCGGTATCCGATTCGAAGGGCACCCCAATCTTCGCCGCATCAT
>Ga0335069_10016118_pt1 | contig 10440 bp, 9 predicted proteins | sample Lox_Sample_11_FD_206714 | JGI IMG/M metagenome (GOLD analysis project Ga0335069, IMG submission 206714) | Soil microbial communities from Loxahatchee National Wildlife Refuge, Florida, United States - Lox_Sample_1.1 | ecosystem: Environmental > Terrestrial > Soil > Wetlands | place: USA: Florida...
CAAGAAAATCGAGGAATACGAATTGTCATTCGTTATCTACCCCGTGATCGACGATGAAGAGTTTCTTCGTGAAATATTCAGGCGCCTGCAACTCGGGGTTAGGCTTAACTCTGGAGAACTGTTGAAATCGCATACGGGCACAATTCGGGATTTTGTTTACAAGGACATGGGGAAGAATGCGCCTTTTCTTAGAAATACAAGTCTATCGGAAAAGAGGTTTTCCAGACAATTTACCCTTGCGCAAATCTGCATCAACTCTTTCAAGCGCAACGAAACCGGCGATTTCGTAAGGGCTCGATACGACGATCTCGAAGACTTCTTCAAAGACAAATACGATTTGGACCGGAACGATGCGAATCTTGTCCGAATAAGGGTGGTGCTTGGCATCCTAGACGAGGCCTTCGGGCAGGATGCCCAGTTCATTTCCAGCAGGGCGGTGGCGGTTTCGGCATACCTGTTCGCCGAAAATTTATACCAGCTAAAAAAGAAGCCCCTCATCTCGGAATTTGCGGATTTTTTTGTCAAGTTACTGGATGAAATTAAAGACAGCCTGAAGCTAATTGCCGAGTTCCGTGAACCCGGGAATCGGATGATTTTGGAGGAATTCCAAAAGTACATTTCTCAAGCCTCGGTTGAGCCCTACGCAATCAAGAGAAGACAGTTATTTCTCGAGAAGGCCTTTGAGCATTATCTCCGGCCAAAGACTAAAGGTGAGATCATCGGAAGCGAATAATCCTCCAGGCCACAACTGATTTGCTCCCTGAAGGTTTATAGAATGTGTGGTTACCTGCTCCGCCGCATGGCGGATCTCAGGTTCGGAGGTAAGTCTTATCGGACAGAGCTTTCATTATGCCCGCGCTTAGTCTAGACATTACCGTGGTAGTAGACGTCCTGAGTTCCTCATAAAGCTTTTTCTCGACCCCGTCTTTAAGAGAGCCATGGCTGATCCCATTGCGAATATTAAGCAGTTTGTTGATATCGCCATCAAACTGCTCAAACTGATCGTGAGGCAGCCCTAAACGAAAGAGATTTTTCCTGAGGACCACCGGTTTCAGGTTTGACTCAGTGTCCACAACGTCCTCAGGTATGCTGACCGGACGCTTCTCGAACTCAGAGGACAGTTCGACGAAGTTCCGTTCACGCGCGAACTGGTGCAAGCTGGAATCGTCCGGAAGTTCGCGCCGGAACAAGTCTGACTTCGACTGGGGATTTCGAAGATTCCGAAACAAATCCGCCAACGAAGCTGCGGCGATCGCGTAGCTTGCTTCGCCGCACGTGACTCCCGCCTGATTTATAGCTTCCGCATATAGTGAGAACGCAAACTTGCAAAAACCTTCGTAATGCGCATATAGTAACAGGACCAGAGCGCGCCTGTAGCGTTTCAGTTCCTCTTCGTCCTGAATCGTGGCCCCGTAGTTTTGGAAGGCACGTATTTCGGAATCTCTCCATGCCTGATCTTCCTCGAGTTGTGCGCGGAGGTCAGCCAGGTTCATAAGCGTGCTTCTACCCTGGTTTGAACGAACGAGATACGCTCGGTGAGCTGCCCTGGAGAATTCTTGCCGCCTCCGGTCGTCAGCTCAATGAATTCAGGATCAAGCTTTATGTCCATAAGCACCTGCTTGAGCGTTTCCATTTGAACTGCATCACCGGGGGCCAATGCATCGATCCGCGACTGCAACCCCAGTGTGATAGCCTCATAGTGATAGACGCTGAAACCACGCGTCAACCCATCTCGAGACTGCTTGGCATATGCAAAGGCGCGGTCGCCGAGAGTTTGGTTCAGAACGGCGAACGTGCGCGAAAAAATCGCCCTTTCGGCAGCATAATCAAATGGGAGGGCTATTTCGCGATCCGAAACTCCTTCCATGTACTCGGTGAGGAAGTCCCCGACATCGTGCTTGAATGCGGGTCTATAATTCTTCATTGCGAAAAATCGCAATACGAGCTCTTGGTCAAACGCGCCTAGTCGGCTTTGCTGCGACAGAGCTTTGGTTGTCTGTTGAAATTCTTCTACCCGGCTAAGCTCGGCGACGAAATTATCGAAGGTAGCATCAAGGAGTCTGATCGTGCAGTTTCGGAGTTGTTGCGCAGTGAGGAGCTGACCGCCGGTGTTGAGCCGTTTGAACATATGATACTTAAACCGCGGGTCGCTGCCCTTACGAACCACTTCGACCCGAACGAACGCACGTTTCAGCCGTATTTGCAGAGCAGTCCCCAAATCATCGAACTTCTTTCCGTTCAGCTCCTCCACGATGTCGCAGTCAACAAGCTCAAGTTTATCTCCGCGATGTACTGGAGGGTCGAGATGGCCTGCCTCCAACTCGCCGCGCAGGTGCAGATATGACGAGATCCTTTGGAGTCCGTCGATGAGCAGGTAGCGCCCCTCTTCCTCTTCAATGACGTAGATCGGCGGGACCGGCATTTCCAGGAGCAGCGATTCAATGAACCGTGATCGTGCGCCCTCTGACCACTGAAAGAGGCGCTGGTAATCTGGATTGATGTCGAGCTCCTTGCTTTTGAACATGTCCAAAATCTCGTTGAACGACAAATCTAAACTCTGGGTGTGCACCTTCGCCAGTTTGCTGTCGATGGCCCTGATCAGTTCGACCACCTGGTGGTCTTGGGCGTTGGGCATAGGCATCCTCAATTCTTAGTGAAGCAAAGCACAGATTCCACCGCTGTGCTGCTGGAGCGGTAAAGGCGCGATTTTGTATTGATGTGGACCAGCGTTTGCGACATGGGAAAATCAAGCCGGCGAGAGAGTAGAAGCCCACGTTCGGAAGCAATTTCGGCAAACATGGCGGGTAGGTCGGCGCGAATGTCTTTGAAATAGGAATCCTGCACCACGATCGCACACGACCCCTCTCGCTTCACGCAGCGCGATATCTCGGTCACTGAACTTGAGATGGCGGCGAAGTACTGTACATAGGTTTTATAGTAGTAGCTCTTCGCTGCCTTCGACGGGTGACGGAGCACACGTCGGAGAAAAGCATTGCAGGTTTTCCCCCACGTCGTGTCAACGCCGTAAGATCCCCCGCGGATAGTGGGCGTGCCGATCAAGATTTTGCGAAGATCGTGGAATCGCTCGGTAATGGGGAACCCGAGAACCGCCAGCTCAGGGGAGGTCGCTACTCCGTAATCAATCCTGGTGCAATATGGGGGTGAGGATAAGACCAAATCTACACTTTGGTCAGGCAATGGGACGTTTTCCGACGACGCGACTTTTATAGTGCACTCCGCCCCCGCCAGATCCCATTCGTTTTGCTCCGTCCGAATGGTGCCGGACATCTCACACACTTGTGAAGTGAAAATCTGAATGACTTCAACCAGTGACGGTCGTATGCGCGCTCGCGGGCTGGCTGGACGCTTGATCCATGTGGGATTGGACGAATCAAATCTCGCGAGCAGGTGCCGTACCGCCCGAAAGAGAGCCACATAAAAAAAAGCGGCTATAGCAGACATTTCTGAGGCTGACTGGAACGTGCTCCCTGTCGGAACTTCCGATACCAAGAGTGTGTGAATAGCTCTATCGATCCCGCGAATTGCGGCGGCTGCGGCCGGGGCAAACCACGTGAGTAATGGGTCGTCATCAGAATCTGCGTGATTAGAATTGAGCGCTTTTCTGGCAATGTCCGCCAAAAGAGGTCGCACGCTAGAAAGTTCAGTCCGCGGTAAGATGCGAGCTTTGGCAACGACAGCCATGACTGGATTCAGGTCGATGCCAATTGCGCGATGTCCGCAGAGGACGGCCGCAGTCGTGCTTGTGCCGCTACCGTTCCACGGGTCCATAACAGTGAGGCGCTTACCGGCGCCAAAGCTGTGAATAAGCTCGCGAGCGAAATTCCCGGAAAACCCAGCGTAGTAACGATACCACTCGTCGCGCCACACGCCAGACGAGCAACGGCGCTTTGGATTTGTAATCACGAGGTCGCCGTACATTTTCCCACACCGTCCGGTTTGCATTCCATGAGAATGAATTTGATGTCGTTAACCTTGTCTACTTTGCGGAGGAACTCGTTGTAGTGGTCGATGTACCCCATCTGACCTTCAGAATCTTTGCATTCTATTAAGGTCCAGCATGGCGGCGGGGTGTGCACGAGGTGAACACTCGACGGCGCCAATCCGATCACCATGCGAGTATCCTCGTGGTGGAGAGTACGGGATGTCGAAATCTTCTGGACCGCCGCCTCAGGCGGGCGAGCCCCGGGTATCTGGTAATTGTCGGAATATCGGTCTGAGGGTTTTGGCGAAGAAACAGCAGGGGAGGAACACAATTGTTGAAATCCGGCACTAGTCCAGCTTGCAGACTATGCGCGGACTCCTTTTTACCCAAATCAGGCAATAGTCTCATATGGCATCAGTGCGATTATAGCGAAAATCCCACTTTATAGGACCGTTATAAGACCTCATTTCCAGGTCCCCCGTCAAGTTCGATGTCGTGCGGGTTGTGGGGTGCCTGCGTAAGGCAGACGACGCGGCACGCTTGGGGGCCTTCCCCGCCAATATCCTGCCGCTTGACGGTTATGCTTGCCGAGCGTTTTTGCAGCTGTCGAAGCTCTAATTGTGAATAGAATGGATCGGTCGTGACGTTTCACCCGCCAGAGTAAATCCTGCCCAAAAGAAGGGAGCTGCTTGGGCGCGAAACTGCTGGATCAGCTCAATCTTTGCCTGGTGCAGAGATCTACCTTCATCCTGACCCTCGGCCAAGTGATGGTAAAAGTGCTGCATCAGCGTAGTGCTGTAAACGTCGTTTGCCATCCACAGGCTGGCGAGCACGGACCGGGCGCCCGCATAAAAAAACGCTCGCTCCAAGCTGGCGATGCCTTCTTCGCCCTGCAGCCTGCCGGTTCCCGTGTCACATGCAGACAATGTAACCAATTCAGCATTCAGATGGAGCACCCGGATTTCCCGCGCTTGCAAAAGCCCGTCCTCTCGCTTCGTCGGGTCGTCGCCTAAAACCAATGCCGCGCGGTCGGGAAACTGCGCGCTCGCAATCCCGTGGGCGGCGATATGAATGATCCTGAACTGCCCGAGCGGTTCTGATTTGAATGCAGCCTCGCTCGCGTTAGAGCCCAGAAGCTCCACGGACTTGCCTCCAAGAGTTTCTGATGCTTCCATGATTTCATCGCGCGTGCCGGGGAGATTTCGAAGTGGGTGGCCAGCCAAATCGTACACGTCGGCGGGGTCGGTCGCGCCGGGCGGATCGGCGTTCAGTTGGCGGGTAGACAATACGAGGCGCTGGTATTGGACATCGCCCAAGGCCAGCAACGTAAACGGAAGTGGTTTCTGCGGTCGCGCCGTTCTGAGAATGTGCAAGACCGTGGCTGAGGGCGCGGTAGTTACCACATGCGACATCAACAAGTAACGGCTGCCCGTGTCGATCAAGGAGTCCCACGGTACCAGGTGCAGTTCGCCGTCAGGAATGATGATCAGCCGTTGTTTGAGAGCCTGGGCTGGCAGCGGTCTCAACAGGAGGCCGTACAGTCTTTTTGCACTATTGGTTATCGGAGCCTTCGACTCGATCTGATCGATAAGCTGCCGTGCTAGTTGTTCAATTGAGGTGCGCCCCTCCGGCAGTGTCACCACGCCGGCCGCGGTCCGAGTTATGTACAGGCAATAGGATTCTGATGCTCCGAGGACGTACTCCAAGACGGTCTCATCGCTGCGGAGCGACGACTGGACGGCGTCTAAACTGGCCGGCCGAGCGCGTAGGGCGGTTTGTTGAAAACGTGTTACCGGCTTGCCGATGGGCGCCAGATAGAACTCGGCAGTCACGAGATCATTAAGCAGTTTGGACCGTTCGTTAACGCTGGTTGCGTGAATCAGCGCCGTTTGTAACTCGTTCACTTTCTTCCGAGCGGCCGATATCGTGGGATCTGTTGTCGAATCGCGATCGGCGCCCGCGCGAAGGCTGTCTGCAATGGAGCGACCGCGCGCCAATTCAACGATACCGAAAGCCTTTCGGGCGTCCTTTTGCCTTGCAGCGATGGCGAAGTGGCCCACGTAACTTTCGCTCATCGTGTCGATCAGAGAACTCTCCACCTGCCGGCTCGGAGTGTTAATCAGCAACCCCTCCGTAACGTCCTCAGCCTGGGAATAAAAGTCATCGGCGGCGGCGATGTCACCGCGCTTGACCTCAAGGTCGGCGAGCAAGGAGAGATGGCCTGGAAGATGATATTTATCCTCGACTTCCCGCATCGGTTCAAGTGTCGCCCGCGCGTAATGCTCTGCGTCCGCGTAATCGCCAACGTCTCGATAAACCTTGGCGAGTTCGAACGCGCTCCAGGCAAAAGCGTGGGTGAACCCGTTTGACTGGCACAGGTCTGTGGCCAACTTAAGGTCCTGGATCGCTTCGGCGCGACTTTCGCCTTCAGCATTTTCCCCGCGGACGATCAACAGTTCCGCTTCGGAAAGGCGCGCGTCGCCGGTCCGCGCCAGGCTCAACGCCTTATCCAACACCTGCTTTGCCTCCGCCCTTCGATGGAGCGCGACAAGAGCCCGCGCCTTTCCCTCGTATGCCCAGAAAGGGAACCCAATGTCCGGCGTTACGGCCGCCGTGATCAGTGCCTTATCGCAGAGCTTCAGACCTGCCTCGGGCTCGCCAGCCTCTACCATCCCATTTCCAACAATGGAGCCGTAATAAACTGCGCCGGCCAGGTCTCTGGCGAGGAGTAAGGAGACGAGCGCGCCCTTCGTCATCGCCGTGGCCGTGGAAATATCACCGTCCAGAAACGCGATGATTCCCAGTTCCGCAGTCGCTCGCTCTTCCCAGCGCCGGTCGTGCAAACCCTGGGCCAGCGCACGAACCTTTTCCCAGAGTTCGCGCGCGGAGGCTTCGTTGCTTGATTGGTTGAGAGCGGCCTTGGTAATAAGACAGCGTAGGGTCAATTGTGCATCCGTCTGCACCGCGGGTCCCTGGAGATCATGCTCAACTTCTTGGGCGATAGCGGGCGACACTCCCGACTCAACCTGGGAGCGAATCCATCCCAGCCTTGCTGCGAGCTGCCCCTTGTTATCGGCAATCCGTGCGAAGCCATCGCCGGCCTGCTTGTAGAGTGGTGCGGCCTTAGGCCAGTTGTAGAGCATCGCCATCCGGTCGGCCTGGGCGAGGATCTCCTGAGGCCCATCAGTTCTAGTGGCCGCGCACACCGTCACAGCCGTAATAAAAAGAGCTAAAAGCAGGACCGTTGGGCGAACGAAACACATGGGTGGCCCGGATATTTCAATCTTTAGGGACGTTCTTGCTGGAAACTTCGCGTTCTGTGAGGGGCAGGTCAACGAAGCAATCTGAAGGCAGAACGACTTCGAGCGCGCGGCCCAGATGGCGCATGGCGCGTTTGTTGGCCGCTACGAGTCTGCCCGTAAGAATCGGGGAACCGATGGCTACCCTGAGCGCTCGTCCCTGGTCTAGAGAACCCGCCTCGTTAATAGCACGGTTCAGGTCCGGCAAACGCATTTCCAGGTGATCGGCTATCACCCGAAGGATGGCAACCGGAATTCCCGTTTTATGCGCGACCGCGAGGATCTCGTAGCTCTCCATATCGACCGTCTGGGCTCCGCTACGCGCAAGTTCCAAACGTAAGTTCTTGTCGGTTGCAATTCTGGGCGAAGTGATTCCCACAACCGATTCACAGGAAGTGCCTGTCGAATTCACCACCCGCGAAATGCGCTCCGTAAGCGACGGTGAACATTGGTAGGCGGTACCGTCGCAGTCGGTGGAGTGGCATTCTCTGTAGGTGACAATGGTGTTCTGCTGCAGATTTGCTGTAAGGCCGCCGCACAGACCGGTGATCAGAACCGCATCGGCTCTTGGGTTCGCATCGCTCGCGCCGTGCACGGGATTGGTGTTGTTGAGAACGGAATTGGCTAGAGATCTAGCAATCTTGGGTCCCATGTCTGAGGCGAACAAAACAAAGTCGTTTGCCCCGAGGCGAATCGGGCCGACACGCGCGCCGGGCTTGACCGCCGCAGTTACGCCCATGAGTCGCGCAACCTGCTCAGTCTCCACTTTGGAGAACGTGAAAATATAAACGAGGCTCATCGCCCAACCCTTATTGTCAAAGCCCTGCGTACAAGCCTCAGTGTAATGGAAAGCGATTCGTCGGGCAAACGGTACCCGTCGTGGCTCAGCGCTGCTAGGGGCGACCGGGCCGATGAATCGCTTGCACCCTGCCGATCTTGCCTCCCTGCAACCGCACCTTGATGCCACGGGGGTGAAACGCAAACTTAGTGAGAAGGTCCTGGACAATTCCTCGGGTCAGTTTCCCGGTACGTTGGTCCTCTTTGAGGACAACGGAAACGTCCGCTCCAGGCGTCACATCTCCTCGGTTCCGTCCTTCCATACCCGCATCTCCTTAGTCGTGCACTAGGAGCACGCCTGAATTCCATCGAGCGTGTAACGCTCTAGGCGCGCAAGCGGTTCGAACAAAAGCACCTCGGTGGATTTTCCCTTGCCTTGCCCTGCTCGCCTGTGTTGATTTCGTTGCCGGCTGTCAGGGTGCCTCGTCCAACCTGCCTCCCTGCCGGCAATGTTAGGTCAAGTGGAGTGCTGACCCGATTTCTGCTTGGCTCCGTATTCCGTAACCTTGCCGTCCACCGCGACGGCGACAAACCTGTTGCTGGCGCAATCCTTAAATTGGACGACGTGGTGCCCTGATCGGGCGAGTTGCCCCCATTGGCTGGGTTTGTCGGGGTTTTGTTCGATGGCCGCAAATTCGTGACCTGCCATCACGAAGTTAATGGTTCTGAACCGGCCACTGCTGGTACGACGGACACGCAGCCGCTGGCCCTCCACCTCGACCTGATCGCCGCTCATCAATTGGGTGGCCACGGAGGACAAGAGTGATGTATCTAACACTTGGCAACTCCTCATAACAATTTCAGAGTGGGTCCCCTCGATTATGCGACATTTTCTGGTCTGGAGCGTATTGGGGTCACTGGGCACCCAGGACCGGCGGCATCGAAGGGGCGGGAGGGGGGTAGGGAGAAGACCGTCGCCGCGGAGTTGTGGATGGAAATAGGGGCAAAGCGCCGATTGCCCCTCCGCTTCGCCTCGCGGTAGGGCGTACAAATGAACGGCACCGGGACGACGCGACATAGCGACGCGCTACCATGTAATGACGGTATCCCAGGCAGCCGAGCCAATGAGCGTGTGTTGCTTTAGCAGACGAATGCTTCCGAGCAGTCGTTGTTTCGGCACGCTGGCGTACTTTTCGATTTGGTATTCCGGGGGTTGGCGGCGGGCGAGTTGTTCGAAAGCGGAGATGAGTCGCCCAGCTCCCGCCTGAGCCTGTTGCAGCCTTGCCTCCGCCTGTAGCGACTGAAGGGCGTGGTGCGTAAGTAATTGCGCGAGGCGCTCATGAAGCTCAGTGTCCAACGTTTTGAACCAGTCGTTCGCTTCTGTGAGGCGACTTGGCCACATGGCATCGTCGCTTGTGACCGCCTGCCGCTTGTCTTTTTCAAGGCCGATGTGGAGCAACGCATGCGACCATTCATGCAGTCGCACAACCAGTCTCAGATCGTGCGGCTTGCAGCCTATAGCCTCAGCGGCGCGCTTGACTCCCGTGTTGAAAACCGTGACCAGCTGTTCCTGGGGGTTGTACAATCCCAGAAATCCACAGATAGGAATGGCATCCAGGCGCTTCCCGAGTTTGATTGGCGGTTCGTCATCAGAGGCGACCTCGTCCGGGAAGTGGTTGTCCGCAAAAGTCCACGTGTATTCAACAACCTTCGTGACGACCTGAAAGGGCGGCTTAAATGCTTCACAATGAGCATCAAGCGCTTCCATAAAGTCCCCCACGGCGTCAGACATCTCACCCTCGTCGGAATTACGCTTCAACTGGTATCTCACGGAATGGGCAGCGCCAACTGCTATAGTTGGTTGAGCTCTTCCGTCATTATTCGCGGCATTTGAGAATAGTTGAAAGTGCGGGTGCCGTCAAAGGTGGTTGCTGTCGGGAACTCCGAGTACGGAGTCTGACAACCGCCACACCTAAGGCGAATCCGTAGCCTTTGCGGCTGGCCGGCCAACCAGGACGAAGAGCGTGAGTTGCGGCGTGAAAGGTGCTTTGGGCGGAACGCTTGCTAATGGGTTGCCGTTGTGCCGTCGATGTTGCAACATTTTTCGAGGCAAGCGTTCGCGTGTGGTCGGGCGCGAGGACCGGCGACATCGAGGGTGGGCGGGTGACTTAGACGGACCGTCGCCGAAGTGTTCTGGATGGGGACGTGGGCAGGGCGGCGATCGCCGCCCTGCCCAGAGTAGGCTACTGCTTTTTGGGGTGCAGCTTTGGTTTAGCTGAGGTATACGGGTTATTGGTGGCCTTGGAGGCGGCCTTGTCCTTCAGTTCGCGCAAAATCCGCTCGGCGTTGACCTTGTAGTGGACCGCCTCGCGTGCGAGAGTGGAATCTTTCGCGAGCATTCCACCACCAACGTACGTCGGG